>OIXH01000004.1_pt1 | contig 338564 bp, 319 predicted proteins | sample 1587741 | NCBI WGS metagenome assembly OIXH01 (sample SAMEA3888916, study PRJEB22519) | human gut metagenome | biome: human gut; feature: human-associated habitat; material: faeces | place: Denmark | collected 2011 | reverse complement strand
AAGACGGAGCCCCCGGCAAAGACGGCGTTGACGGCGAAGACGGAAAAGACGGAGCCCCCGGCAAAGACGGCGTTGACGGCGAAGACGGAAAAGACGGAGCCGACGGACGCGGCATATCCAAGGTCGAGTTCAGCGCCGACGGCACCAAGCTTGTCATTACATATACGGACAACACCACGCAGGAGATAGCCATACCCGCGTACGGAACGCAATGCAGCCACGAGAAGGTTGAGTGCCTCGTATTCAAGGAGCACACGAAGGAGGTTGCAGGCACATACCTGTTGGTATGCGAGGATTGCGGTTATTCCGAGGTTTTGCATGAGTTTCGTCATGATTACGGCGATGTAGAGGTTGTGCCTCCCACCTGCGAGGAAGAGGGCTACACGGGCAAAACCTGCACCATTTGCGGTCACGCTGCCGACAAGACGGACGTCAAAGAGCCTCTCGGACACGATTGGAGCGAAGAATATTACGTTGTGGAAGACGGACGCACCATCTGCGAGGACGGCGGTATGTACGTCAGAGTATGCTCGCGCTGCGACTTGGTAGAGTCGAAAGTAACCGAACCTATCGGTCACCGTTGCGAAGATTGGGCGGTTAGCACAACTCCCACTGCGAAGAACGCGGGCGAGTTGAAAGGCAGCTGCGAAAACTGCGGCAAGCAGCAAACAAAGACTTTGCCCGCATTCGATTCCGAGGAAGGTAAAGCGTTTTACACCTATACCGTGACGCAGGAAAAGAAATACTGCACGGACGAAGGCAAAGGTACCTATTCCTTTGAAATTGACGAACAGAGCTTCTCGTTTGAGGTCACGATTGCACCCACACAGCATACGCTCAACGGCAAAACAGCGACCGAATGGCTGAACAAGAGCGAAAACGCTTACAGCGTTGACATAACGGGCATAAAAGAGTTCCCCGACGACCATGCTACCTGCACCAAGCACGGCAAAGGCTACTACACGTGCGAGGAGTGCGGCGAAATGGTGTATGTAGATACTTACAAAGAGCACACGGTTGCACAGTGGACAGACAAGGAAGGCGAAAAAGCGACTTGCGACGATGCCGGCAAACAAATCGGCTATTGCTCGGTTTGCGAGACGGAGGTCGAAAGAGACGTTCCCGCTCTCGGACACAGCTACACATATAAGTTTGTGAAGGAGTCCGACAACACCTTCACTTTGATAGGAACCTGTACGAGAGACGGTTCGCACGTGACGACAGAAAAAGGTCTGACAGGCGTCAAAGAAGAGAGCACTCCCGCAACCTGCACGCAGGAGGGACTGATTGTTTACACCTACGTCAAAGACGGTGTCGAGCTGACCATAAAGGAAACAATCCCCAAAAAGCCTCATACGCTCAACGGCAAGCCCGCAACCGATTACGCCAACAGCGACAAGAACGGCGCTTACGACGCCACGGTTGAAGGTATAATTGAATTCAAGGGCGAGGAAGCGTCCTGCGCAAACGACGGCACCTACGGCAAGGGCTACTACATCTGCGAGGAGTGCGGCGAACCGATATATGTAGATACTTACAGAAACCATGTCTACGATCCCGATACGTTTGAAGTGACGCTAGAGCCCACCTGCACGGCGAAAGGCGAACAAAAAGGTTACTGCACGGTGTGCGACGCGGAAATAACCGAAGAAATCCCCGCTCTCGGACATGATGAAAATTGGGAGTTTGTTGCCAATGAGGACGGAACAAGCTTTACTCTGACTATCACCTGCAACAGATGCAATACGCAAATCAGTCAGGATACGAATATAACCGACGTCGAAGAAGAAGTGACCAAAGAGCCGAGCTGTTCCGAAGAGGGAGAAATCGTTTACACCTATACCACGGACGGAAAGACAGTGTCCGTTGCGGTTTCCATTCCCAAGATTGCCCATACGCTCAACGGCGAGCTTGCAACCGAATGGGAGAATGCAGACCACCGCTACGACGCGGATATGGAAGGCATAAAAGAGTTTGCCGACAACAAGGCGACCTGCACGACACCCGGCAAAGGCTACTACATCTGCGAGGAATGCGGCGAATTGGTGTATGTAGAGACTTACAGAAAGCACGTCTACGATACCTTTACAGACACGTATACAAACGACGACCCCTGCACTCAAGAGGGCACGAGAACGTATACCTGCTCCGTCTGCGAAAAGCAATATACGGAGAAACTTCCCGCCAAAGGACACGTTTATGTCGAAGACAGCAGAACGCTTCCCACAAACGAAAAGACGGGAACAGTAGTAATCAGTTGCGAAAGAGAGGGTTGCTCCGAAAAGATTACAATCACTCTTCCCATACTTACCGACAACTCTTACAAGAAGCAGGTGATTGTGGAAGCCGCCTGCAACAAAGAGGGACTGATACGTTATACGTATGAGTACAAAGTCGGCGAAAAAGTCGAGTATACGGTCACATTCGATATAGTCGTCGGTATGACCGACCACGAGCAATCCGAAGACGCAAAAACCTACACATGGATTGTGGACGGCGTAAAGTATACCGGGTACATCTGCGAAACGTGCGACAAGATGATTGTCACCGATTCGGAACCAGTAGAGGATGCCGCTTAAAAACACGTCAAAACAACATTCCTTTATATATACCCGATAAAACACAACGGCGCGAATATTTCGCGCCGTTGTGTTTTGCACGGAAAAATTTTGAATAAAATTGTTTTTAAAAAGAACGGCAAAAATTTTGCCGTCGGCGTATTTTGCGCTCGTTTGCCCTGCCGCGCTTGTCGAGTACGGGGCGTTTTGCGGAAAGCGTAGCTGCGCTTTTGCTCTCCCGTTTGATTCAAAGCGGCTTGCGTCGCGGGTTGTTGTTTTTTCTCGGAAAGCGGGCGGGAGTTTCTCCCGTCTTTTCGTAGACGACCAAAGCGCGGTCGCGCGGGTTTTCGAGGCTGTAAAATATTATTTCTTTCAGACTTGCACCCGTCAGCAAAGCGGCGTTTTCCGCCCTCTCCGCCTCCTCGACCGCGTTGGCTCCCTTGTAAGCCGCAAAAACGCCTCCCTCTTTGAGCAGGGGCAGGGCGTATTCCAGCAGGGTGTTTAGCGGCGCGACGGCGCGCGCGGTTACCGCGTCGTAAAAGGCTCTGTTTGCGCCTGCCTCCTGCTCCGCGCGGCAGTGTTTTATTTTTATTCCGTCGGTTATATTGAGTTTTTCCGCAAGCGCGCTCAAAAACCGCGTCTTTTTTTCCGCCGCGTCCAAGAGCGTCATGTCGAGGTCGTTCCGCACTATTTTGAGAGGAACGGCGGGGAAGCCCGCGCCGCTGCCTATGTCGCACACCCGCGCGTTTTGCGGCAGTATGCCCGCCGCAGCGGCGCTTAAACTGTCCGCAAAGTGTTTGAGGCGCGTCTGTCGAGCGTCCAGCGCGGTGAGATTGTATTTCTCGTTTTCCAGCGCGAGAAACTCGGCGTACGCGTCAAAAAGCTCCCCCTGCGCCATAGCTTGGAGCGTTTGGACAAATTCTTTTTGTTTTTCCGTTATTTTTTTCATATCGACAGGGTTCAATCAATTTGTTTTAGGCAGCCTTCGAGAAAATCTTCAAGCTGTTTTTCGTATTCCGCCTTTGCCGCAAGGTAACTCATACCGTGGGCGGCCTCCGTCAAAAGCAGCATTTTGGGCGCGCGGCATGCTTCGTAGTTTTGCTTGGTCATTTCGGGCGGCACCACGCGGTCGCGCGTCCCCGTTGCAAAAAAGACGGGTACCGTCGTGTTTTTTTCCATAGCCTTGCGCGTGTCGCAGCCGCGCAGCCTTATTCCCGCGAAAATCCGCGCGAAAAGGCTCACGAGATAAAGGCTGGGGAAAGCGGGCAGCCGCATATTTGACTTGATTGAATGCTTTATTTGCTCCCACGCGGAGGTAAAGCCGCAGTCGGCGACCACTGCCTTTACTTGGTCGGGCAGGTCAAGCTCCGTCGCAAGCAAAACCGTCGTGCAGCCCATGGAAATGCCGTCCAGCACTACGGGCAGCCCTTGCGCAAGAGTTTCGCCCGCAAATTTTATCCAGTCCAGACAGTCGAAACGCTCCTTGACGCCAAAGCAAATGTATTTCCCGCCGCTTCTGCCGTGCGCGCGTTGGTCGGGCAGCAGGACGTTGAAGCCGCGCGAGTGGAAAAATCTTATGCAAAAGCAAAAGTCCGCAGACGTGCCGCGGTAGCCGTGAAAATAGAGCAAGGTGGCGCGCGCGTTCGGTGCGGGATAAAAATCGCCTTTTAGCGTCGTTCCGTCCCGAGCCGTGACGCTTACCTCCCTTTTTTCCAATCCGTCGGCGTATTGCTTTTCTTCTCTGTAAAGCGGTTCAAACAGCATGTAAGCCTCGCCCGCGCCCTCCACGCCGCGCTTTTTGCCGCGTCTGAACGCCGCAAAAAAGACGATTGCGGAAAAAACAATTTCAAACGCCGCCCAAACGCCTACAATCAAAAGTAAAATTTCCCAAATTTCCATATTGTGCGGATTTCTTTCCTTTTGCCCCGCCGCGTCGCATGAAAAGTTATTGTCGGTTGCGGCGGGGAAAATTCTTTCCTTTGCGCATTATTATACCATTTTGTTTGCGAAAAGGCAAACAAGGCGCGGCTCTCGCGCGTATTTTTCCGCCGCGCTGTCGGCGTATTGCTTTTCTTTTCTGCAAAGCGGTTCAAACAGAATATCAGCCTCGACCGTGCGTATTTTTCCGCCGCGCGGCTCATATATTAGATTGAATCGGAGCGGAAAAATGGATTACACAGTGATTGACCCCAAAAACACAGTCATAGACGCCGACGCCCGCATAGGAAAAAACACGATTATCGAGCCTTTCTGCGTGGTCGGCAAAAATTGCCGTATCGGAGAAAACTGCATAATCGGAAGTTTCAGCTATCTGGTGTCAAGCACGGTGGGGGATTTTTCCGAAATCAGAGCAAGCCGTCTGACCGACAGCGAGGTGGGCTGCCGCACCACAGTGGGGCCCGACGCGCATCTGAGACAAAACAGCGTGGTGGGAGACGGCTGCCGCGTGGGGAATTTCGTCGAGCTGAAAAACAGCGTGCTCGGCGACGGAAGCAAGGCAAGTCATTTGGCTTACATAGGCGACGCGGTGGTGGGCAAAAACTGCAATGTGGGCTGCGGCGCGGTGTTCGTCAATTTTGACGGCGTGAGCAAGCACAGAACCGTCGTCGGGGACAACGTGTTTATTGGCAGCAACTGCAACCTTATTGCGCCCCTGACGCTTGCGGACGGCACTTACGTTGCTTGCTCCACAACCGTGACAAAGGACACAATGCCCGACGATTTCGTCATAGGCAGAAGCGACGCCTCGGTCAAGCACGGACGCGCGTCGAGGCTTGTCGCCGCGCTCAAAGAGCAGAAAACGAAAATAGACAAATAAACGCAGTGTGTTTCGTCAACTGCGGACGTTTGAATTGCAAAAATCAAAAAATTGTGTTAAAATATCGTTAAAATATTACACGAAAAGGAGGCATTGAGGATATGAACGGTGTGGTTAAAAAAGCCGTCGTGCTGACGGCGGGCATGGGGCTGCGCTCGCTTCCCGCAACCAAGGCGGTGCCCAAGGCAATGCTTGCCGTTTTGGACAAGCCCGCCGTGCAGTGGGTGTGCGAGGAAGCCGCCCAAAGCGGCGCGAGGGAAATTCTGCTTGTGGTTTCGCCCGACGGCGCGGTTCAAAAGCATTTTTCCAAGGACGAAGCGCTTGAACGCATTCTTGCCGTGCAGAACAGACTCAACGAGCTTGCGGCGGTAAGCGCGATTGCGCGTCTCAACGTCGAGTTTGCCGTGCAGCAAAACGCGGGCGGCAGCGGAGAAGCTTTGCTTTGCGCGCGCGATTTCGTCGGGGACAAGCCCTTTTTTCTGCTCAACTGCGACGACCTCTTTTTAGGCGGGGAGCTTCCCGCCTGCGCCCAGCTGTCCGAAAGCTATGCGGTGACGGGAATGAGCACGGTGGGGGCGATTAAAAGAAATTCGGGGCTTGACGCCTACGGGGTGTTGCGTTTAAAGCCGCGCGACGACGGAGAAAAAGAACTTTTGGAAATAGTGGAAAAGCCGCGCGACAATCCTCAGTCGCAGCTTATCGCCGCAGGCAGATACGTGTTCAATCCGACCGTTTTCGAGGCGTTGGACAAAACGCAGCGTTTCGGTCGCGAGCTTAGACTGTCGGACGCCATAGCATTGCTGTGTCGCGCCCGCGCGGTGTGCGCGAGAGAAATCAAGGCGATGCGCTTCGACGTGGGCAGCCGAGCGGGACTTGCGGCGGCAAACGCCGCCTACGCCATGCACTTTGACAAGGAGCGTTTTTTGAACGAGCTTGCCGAAGCGGGACTTGACGCCGCGTTTTTTGCAAGATAGTCGTCCGCTCCGCATTGCCGCGGGCATTCCGCCTTGCGGCTTTTAAAGGAGGGGCGTTTGACTCCTTCGACAAAAGTTTTTTCCGAATATGTCGATGCAAGAGAAACTGTAAAAACGCGTTTTTGCTTTTGCAGGATGTATTCGGATATTTTTTCATCAGTTGCAAAAGATGCAGAATTGTGTTACAATTTGTCTGTTAATACGGAGGAGAAAACAATGAAGAAAAAAATAACCTTTGTTTATGCACTGATTTTTTTGATTTCGCTTACATTTTGTTTTAGCGGTTGTCAGACGAACAAAAAAGAAATTTACCTTTTTTCAAAGGGCGATTTTAATTATTCGGAAAAGATTACTTTCAAAATGGGTTCCTGCACGCAAGAGAAGAATTGGGAGCTTTATCTGCGCGACGAAGCGCGTCGGGTGAAAGTAGACGAGGAGAAGCTGCTTAAAGCGGAGTATATTTACCGCGTTCAGATAAATCTCGACGCAGACATTCTGAACAAAACTTTTTCGGACGAAAAAATGCAGTCTTTTGTCGAAGAAACAAAGCCGCCGGTGGACGCTGCGCCTCAGGAAGAAAAAAAGGATGTCTTCAACCGCGCGGCAATTCGTTTTCTGGGGCTTACGGGAGTTGTGCTGAGCGACGAAGAAAATTGCGCGCTGTACAAAAACTATCTGTGGCATTTCCTGAACAATTCGCCTGTTTTTTCCGAGTGGAATATGTTTGTGGAAGTTTCGGAAAGTCCGCTTGTAAAAAGCGTCGTTTTCGATTGGTTTGACGTGCAGAACGAAACGCCGAAAAACGCCGAAAAGCCTTATTTGAAAGAGGGCGTGGAAAAAACGTATAACGAAACTTTGCGTCGCACCGACGACACTGACAAGGCGTATGAATACGTTTTGTGGGAATACAAAGCGGGCGCAACCGCGTTCAGGTTTTTGCTGGGGCAAAATAAGGACGGAGTGTCCGCCGAAGAATATCTGCAAAACGCCGAAAATCGTGCCGAGTTTCCGTTTCGTTGGGTTTGGGAGTTTTATCCGACGGCTTTTGATTCGACTGCGTCGGAGTTGACCGAGCGGGAGCGGCAATTTGTATCGGAACTGAAAGAACTTGATGCCGACGACAGGACAATTTGTTCGATGACGCTCGAACTCCTCGGCTTGGAAGGTCAATTTTTGATTACTCAACGGGGCAACGCTTATTTTGAGTGGATGGGGTACGACGGACTCTTTGAAAAACTGCAAAAGATGGAAAGCAAAAACAGCAATCTGATTGGACTGAACGAAATAATTTGAACAAGATAAAATAAAAACAAAGGAGATGAAAAATACAATGAAAAAATTTGTTTGGTTATTAACATTAATAGTTATTTCAACATCACTGTTTACACCGGCAGTTGCAGCAATCAATAAGGATAACATTGAAGAAAAATTTATATATGGTTGTGGAGTTGAAGAAAATCTAAAACCATACGGAGATTATGTTGAAGAAGTTGTTTCTGAATCTTCAGGTTTTATAGCTTTGGAAATGGCTAATGTGTTTAGTGACAGCGAAGAATACATAAACTTATTAAAAAAACGTGATTCTATTTCTAAAGTTGATGTGGAAAAATTTATTGCTCAGACACGTAAAGAGTGTAAAGATTTTTATAGAAAACAAAGAAATGACTTTTTGCTTTCTTCGGGAATAGATAGTTCTTTAGTAAAGGAGTCAGAATACAGCAACTATTTGGAAGTTGATAAAAGTATTTTGAAAAACTGTAATTCTGCTCAAAGAGTATTGAATAAAATGGCAAAAAGTAATTTGGTCAAGTCGATTTTTATAGAAAATCATGAGGATTTAAATCTTGAACCGGCAAACTGGTTTGGAACGTGGGAAGGTGAAACATTGCCTACTATTAATGGCGATATTGTAAGTAGCGGATATTATACCGGAGAAGGTGTAAATGTAGGAATAATTGAAGCCCTGTATGTTGGTGACGGATTAGGCGGATATATTGCAGAAAATGATTTGAAAGATGATTTTCCGGATATTGAAGTAGAGCCGCGTAGAATAGAGAATAATAGTTATGGAAATAGAATACCGATTGGAGACCACGCTCTTAAAGTTGCAAGAGTTATAGGTAATATGGCTCCGAAAATAAAATTATTTACTTCTTTGAGTATGTACAACACTTATGAAGATATCAGTGGTTCCGTTGAATTCATGATTGAAAATAATGTCAATGTAGTGAATTGTAGTTGGGGCAATCAAAGTAACGGTACTTATTGCTGGCAAGAAAATTATTTTAATCAAATATCATTGGATAATTTTATTACTTTCGTTTTTGCGGCAGGTAATGATAACGGAAAAACTGTAAGTTGTCCTAGTAATGCAGCAAATGTCATTTGTGTAGGAGCTACAGATGCAACAGGAAAAAAATTGGCAGATTATTCAAATTATGGAAGTAATGTTCACTCAGGCTGTAAACCAAATATTGTTGCTAACGGTGCACCTCATTTGCCGCAAGATAGAGATTCATTCCATAGTTTTAAAGGCACGAGTTTTGCGGCACCTATGATAACGGGAGCGATAGCTATGGTATTTGGAAATGATGCTAGATACAAACTTTTTCCTGAAAGAATAACACCGCAATTAGCAGCAACAGCTAACAAACTGCAAATAAAAGACTATAATGAAAATCAATTCGGCATGGACCAAAAAGCGGGTGCGGGAATGTTAGACATTCATAAATTCCTCAGTCATTATAGCAAGAGTGATGCATTTTGGATAAACAAAACGGGCGAAATCGATATGAGTAATGAATATTATATACCTATAGAGACAGATATCGGTAAAAATTTAATAATATATTTGTTTTGGATGTCTACGGAATCTTTTTCGCAATCAAGTAATTTAAATCCTAATTTGTTGCAAATGCAATTAAAAGCTACTGTGGGAAAAACGTTATTAGGCACTATTACTTCTGATGGTGTAAAAAGCAATATGCTTATGTTGCGTGTTCCAATTAATTCATTAACTCCGGTGAAATTAGAAGTATTTGTAACTGGGCAATTTGATGGAAAAGTAACTAAAGGCGCTATAGGTTTTTGTTTAGAGTGATATATAAAAAACGGGAAGAAAATTCTTCCCGTTTTTTGTCGGGTTTTGGGAGAGTCAGTAGTTGCCGCCGTTCTGCTCCGCTTCGACCTCCGCCTTGGTACCGAGGTCGGTTTCCCGCGTCGAAACAGTCATGTCGATTAGCTCTACCGTTCCGCTAAGATTTTCCGTAAGTTGGAGTTCCATTGACGCATTTAACTTAGCGAGCAGCTTATTTTCGTCGTGGCAGAGGGTTAAGCTCACTTTACCGAGCGTAGGGTTGTAGTCGCTCAGATTCATTTTGAGCTTAAACGTATTTTGTTCGTAAACGTAGCTTTCAAAGACGTTTTCTATTCTGAACGGGTTGTCGGGCGCGTCGGCAACCGCTTTGCTTATTTCTGCGCAAATGGCGTCGGACAAATCCGTCATGAAGTAAAGTATGTCAAGTCCTTTTTCTCCAAGCTCCGAATACGCGATTTTGGAATAGGAGGTTTTCACTTCCTTTTTGCCGAAGGCTTTGTTCAAGGTGTCGATGCGCTTCATGAGAATACAGTCGCTTGCGCTGTCTATGTACATATACGCTTCGTGCGAGCCGCCGAGCAAAGAAACATTTTTGAACAGTCCTATTATTTTGCCCGAAATGCTCAGCGACATTACGGCTGTGATTCTGCCGTCTCCGTGTATATCCGCCCTTATCGTCAGGGGAACTTCCTTGCTAAGCGCGGTGATTTGCACCTTTGCGACGCCCGTCATCTCGATGTGACGCGTTTCCGCAGTGTTCAGAACGACTTCCAGCAGGTCGGGCAGGGAGTCAAAGGATGTGTACGCTTTAACGTCGCCCGCGGTCTGCTCGATTTGTCCGTTGCTCAGTCCGTCACTCAGGCTTCGGGCGGCAACGTCGGCGCGGGCCGTTATGTTTTTGCCGTCGCTTGCAATCAGAGAAACTCCGTTTGCCGCAAGGGACAGCGAGCCGTCGGTTTGCGACAGGGACAGAGAAAATTTCTTGTGGCCGTCAAACAGCGCGTTTTCCGCGACTTCCAACGACAAAACTCCGTCTTTGTAGCAAATGCTTTCGAGAAGCGTTTGCAGGTCGATGTTTTTAAACGCTTCGCCTGCGCCCGACAGACTTTCCGTAGCCTGCTTCAACATATCTCCGAGCGCCGGGACAAGCAAGGTCGCGCGGTCGAGCAGGGGAGAAAGCATTTTGAGCAAATCCGTCGCCACCCTTGCTTTCAGTCCGTTGTAATCCACAAACAGAGTGCCTGCGGGCGCCTGACCGATACTGCCGTTGCAGTAAACGACGGTGAGCGCCGTCTTTTGCGTTTGCGTCGCGCCGTCCGTCAAAACAAGCGAAAGCAAGATGTCGGGCAAGCCTTGCGCGCTTTCTTCGGAGAGTCCGACGCAGAGAGTCAGCGCAAAATCCGTTTGCGTTGAGACAGTCTCTGTTTCCGTCTGCTCCTGCCCGACGGAGGCGGTTTGCGCCGTCACGCTGCCGCTTGCGTCTATTTGCCATCCGCGCGCCGTGACAAGGTCGAGGATGATTTCCGCGTAATCGTCGGCAAGCGCGTTGAGGTCTAGGTAATCGCCTTCTCTGTCGAATTCCCAAAAACCGTCGAAGCCGCAGGGGACAAGCTTTACCGACAGGTTTTCGTACCGTGCGGCAGCGTTGTCAAGCGTCAGTCCCTTTTCGGTAATTTTGAACAAAACCTTTATATTGATTGGCTTGCCGTCCGCATAAATATTGAAATCCAAGGTTAAGGAGTCCTCTGCGGTTGAAAAGCCTCCCGCAAGTTCTGTCGGATTGAAGACGATTTGCGCCTTGGGCAGCTCCGTGCCCAGCCTTTCGACGATTGTCGGCAAAAGCTCCGCCAACCTTGCAACGTCCGCCTGAGCTTCCAGCGCGCCGTATTTTATCAGGGCTTTGCCGTATTTTTCCTGTCCCGCCGCAGTTTCGCGCACGTCGGTAAAGTACAGTACGGACAAGCCTGCGGCTCGGGCATGCACCTCGCCGTTCAAGACGTCCAGACCGATTTTGGCTTTTACGCCGTTTATGTCCGCTTCAAAAGCCAGCTTGTAATCCGCAAACATATCCAGCAGGGAGGTGACTTCGGGGAAAACGCTCGCCTGCTCCAATTCGGAAAAGTCGGGCTGGTTTGACGGAACGAGCTTTATTTCCGTGCCGTTCAGTCTTATTTCCGCGCTTTCCGGAGCGTAGGCGCTTTCCGTCTCCGACACGCGCGCGTTCAAGGCAATACCGCCCAAATTCAAGCTGAAATTCACGCCCTGCGCGCCGTTTTCGTCAAAGGCTGTTGCTTTGAAGCTGTCGAAAACGGCTTTTATGTCAAAATCGATTGAGCCGAGCGCGCCGAGCAGGGCTTCGAGGTTTTCGTCGCCGATGAGCGGAACCGCAAAGGAAATCAGCTTGCCTATGCCCGCCGCGTCCGTTTTCAGTTGCAGACCGCCGTACTTGAATTTTATTTCCGAGGAGTAGAGGTCGAGGGATACGTAAGCCGCGTGCTCGTAAAGGTCGGGCACAACGGCTTTTACCGACGCGTCCCAAAGGTTGACGGAAACATACGCGACGGTGCCTCCCGCGTTTACCGCGGCGTTGAGAATGTAAGCTTCGTCAAGCGGAAGCAGCGACGAGCCGTCCTTGAAATTTTCGGTGTTTTCGATAAAGGAAAACTCGTTCTCGTCGCCCTTGAAGGGGGCAAGGCTTGCCGACGCGCCGCCGCCGCAGGCGCGGGCGCTTTCAAAGACAAGTCTGCCGTTTTCTTCCGAGAAGTTTATTTCGATTTTCAGCCCCGCCGCACCCAGCACGAGCGAAACGCCGTTTTCGTTCCTTGCCGTGTCTGCCGAAACCGTCATATCGGTTCCGTCGAAAACGGCTTGCAGCAGGTTTTTAAGTTGTGCGGAGTGCCGCTCCAAAAGCCTGACAAGCAAGGTTCCCTGACCGAGCAGCTCTTTTCCGCCGAATTTGGCGCGGAAATCTCCGCAGTCTACGAACAGCGCCTTTTCGCCGCCGTCGGACATGACGGACATTTTCAGTTCGGAGTTGCCGACGGGACGGAGTGCGAGCTTTGCTTCCGGACTTTTGAGGTCGAAAAGCAGACGCGCTTCAAAGTCGCCTGCGCTTGCAAAGAGGTCTATTTCGAGACGCTCGTTAATCACGTCCAAAAGCCCCGTTCCGTCGGGATAGTCTTCCGTGTCTGCAACGGGCGAAAAATCGCGTTTTTCCGCAAGGCTCAAAACAATCTTCTTTTCTCCGACGGGAATTTCAGCCGAGTGCAGAGAAACCGCTCCGTCCTTTTCTTCAAGCAGAACGTCGCACGCCGCTTCGCCGACATTAAGGGAAATTATGTAAAGGCTTTCGTGCTTTGAAACGCCGTTCCAACCCAATTGTATCGAGTCGGTCAGCCCGCCTATGGCGCCGAACAGTTCCTTCACGTAGTTCAGCTCGTAAAAACGGTTGAACAGCGCGTTGAGCGCGTCCTTGAAGCCGAACTTCATTTTAAGCTCGCCGTAACGCAGCGCAAGACTTTTGCCGTCGATTTTTGCGTAAATGTTCTGCTCTCCCGCGCAAACCATGGCGTTTAAACCGCCGCCGTCAACGGAAATGCCGAGACTTGCGTTAAAAAGTCCCGCTATGTTCGCGTCGATGTTTATCGTGTTGTCGTCGGAAACGAACTGTTTTAAAAGCGGCAAAAGATTTACGCCGTTTTCCGCATCCGTATAGGGCGCGTCGAAATCCTGCGTTTGAGTGATTTTTACGACCAGAGGTCCAAGCACCGCGTCGGCAAAGTCAAAGCCGCCGTCCTTGTTTTTGACCGCGTTTATTTCCGCGGTAATGGGACCGAGAGGCAGGAGAACGGTGTAGTCGTTTCCGTTTGTTATCAGAGAGGCTTTTTCGAAAAGACTTTCCTCCTGTCCGTCCGAAGCGCTTTCTTCTCCGCCCGTGAGGTCGCTTATATTAAGATAGGCGTTCAAATCTCCCGTTTTCAGCGCAAGCTTGCCCTTTCTGTAAGAGACACTGAGGTCAAGCGCGGGCGCAATCAGGTCGAGGGTGAGATTTTCCAGATTCTGCGTGTCGACGACTGCTTTGAGCTTTGCGTCGACGTTGAGCGCCCCCGAAATTTCCACGTCCGCGCACAGGCTGTTGTCCTTAATCAGCGGCATAAAGGTGTCCATAAGCACTCCGGAAACGGTTTCCGCGTCGGGAGTGTCGGTTATGCTTGCCGTGAGGTAAGGCTCGAAAAAGCTTCTTTCGGGGATTGAGGGGACGTTTCCCACGTCGTAAAAGACCTCTTCCAGCCTTTCTTCGCACTTGACTCCGCCCAGCATATCTACCTTGTAGCTGCAAACGGTGGATATTGATGATACTTTTCTGTCCCCGTCCATTTTTACCGTCATGACTATTCCGTCGTTTTCGTCGAAAACGGGGAAGCCCTTGGAGCCGGAGTAGGTGCGCATCTGATATTTCAGATAGTAGACGCTTACCACGTTGTCAAGCTTGTAGCGGAAGGTGTAGACGCCGTCATTTTCCTCGACAAAGACGCCTTCCTTTACCGAGTCGTCGTTGGTGACGAAAGCGGTGAGAGACACGGAGGGCAGTCCGTACAGCGACTGAAAACGCGCCTTGCTCAGCCTTTTTGCGCCGCTTTCCCATTCCACGTCGTCCACGTCCTTAACCTTTGACGCGTCTCTGACCACGTAGCTGCCGTTTTCGTAGTAAAACTGCTTGCCGAGCTTGACAAAGCCGAGCGAAGCGGTTTGCGAGAACACAGCGCCGTTCAAAACGGTTCTTTGGGAATAAACCTTCTGAGTTATGCCCACAGCCTTGCTCGTGCCGTTGTTGACGGCTTTAAAGCCCAATGAACCCATGACGTGCGTCGCCATAAAGAGGTTTTCTTCCGGCGTGCACTGCATGACGCTTCTCCCGTCGGGAGCGAGGGACTTGCTCGAAAGGTCGGCGTCGTCGGGGATTTCGGGCTGCTCGATGGGACCGCAGGCAGTCAGACTCAGGCAGCAGCTCAAAACGATTGCGGTTAGCAATATCAATAAAAATATCTTTTTCATAATTAGTTTCCCGTATATCGGATTTTTTGTGCGCCGTGCAAAATGATAAGTGAACACGGCTTGCATTTGTATTTTAATCCTATGCGGGAAAATTGTCAAATATTTGAAGCTCCCCCGCGCGAGGTAAATTATGGAAGGTTTTGCTGCGGTATTTGGCGGCTAAGACGGAGAAAATAATATCAAATACTTGCCAAATCCGCTTTTTCGGTATATACTTTTAAGGCGTGTACCAAAATACTTGGCGCTCGGTTAAAAGGAGCTTGTAATGAACAAAAAAAGACTTTTGATTTTCGTACTTCTTGTCGCGCTTGTCATGGCGCTTGCGGCGTGTTCGCCCGATTACAAATGGGGACCGCTCGACACGGGTGCGGCGGACAACTCGCCTCTCGTGTCCAACGGCGGCTCCGTCGTCGCGTACAAGGGATATATTTATTTCATAAACGGGACAACCTCCACCTATGAAGCGGAAAACGTTTTCGGCGAGGTTGTGTACGGCTCTGTTTGCAGAATCGCCGCGTCAAAGCTCGATTCGGTCAAGGAAAACGACTTCGGCACGGACGAATACGTCCAAGCGTTGGGAGCGGAGGTGCTTGCCCCCAAGGCGGTTTTTTCCTCCAACACGACGGACGCGAGACTCAACGGCATTTATATTTTCAACGACCGTCTTTACTACACGACGCCTTCCGACACGCTGGCGAGCGACGGCAGCGTGCGCAATACCATGCTGGACATAATGAGCGTCAAACTTGACGGCACGGACACCAAAAGAGTTTACACTTTGGGCAGCAATTCCCTGTCGGTAGGCTTGTTCGAGACGGACGGCGGCGTTTTCGCGCTGTTTGTGGACGGCGACGCCAATCTTGTTTCCCTCAACCTTGAAAGCGGCGTCGAAACGAAAGCCGACGAAAAGGTTACGTCAAGCGCGCTGGACGTCGAAAACGCGTCCATAGTCTACACAAAGGACGTGGTGACGGAAAAGGAAAATCAGGGTACCGAAACAACCGCCGACTACAACGAGCTTTACGTTTTGAAGGCGGGACAGACCGCCCCGTCCAAAATCATGACGGGACAGCACGCGGACGGTCAGGACGTTTCCTACGACTTCGACGTAAGCATTGCTTCGGCAGCCAACGGCTTTGTATATTTCAACATATCCTCCGACGCGCACGGCAGGGACGGTATGTACCGCATTTCGCAGAGCGTGACGGACAAAAGGCTTGCCGACGCGACGCTGCTTTACAGAAACGTGCTTTCGGGAGCCTCGGCTTATCAGGACGGATTCGTGTACTACAACAGCACGAGCAAATATATTCAGTTTGTAAAAGAGGGGCAGGCGGCGAAAAATCTTTATTACACCGAAACGTCGCCCACGTTCAAGTTTATCGAGGAAGAAACGCTGTATTTTGAAATGGATTCGGCGCTGTGGAGCATTCCGCTGAGCGGCGAAACCGACGCGGATACCCTTTTGGCAAACAAGCTTACTGACAAGGTAAACGCTACGAGTTGGCTCAACTACGACATACTTGACGGCAAAGTCTTTTATATGTATACGGACGACGACGTCTATCTGCATTTCAGCGAAATAGGCGAGGCTGCCAAGGACAAGGAAATAGAAACCTACGTGCTTGCTCTGGCAGACGAGGAATAGTTAAAAATTCTTGTAAAACGCCGGCTTCAACCGGCGTTTCCGTTTTCAACGGACACGGAGATAATATGAAAAAAGAATTCGTCAAAGAAATAGCCGATATAAACGCGGATTTTCCGCAGTGGTATACCGACGTGGTCATCAAAACGGGCCTTGCGGACTACGGTCCCACCAAGGGCAGCATGGTCATACGTCCTTACGGCTACGCGATTTGGGAAAACATTCAGCGCGAGCTGGACGCCCGTTTCAAGGCGACGGGACACAAAAACGCTTATTTCCCTCTTCTTATACCTATGAGTCTGCTGCAAAAAGAGGCTGAGCACGTGGAGGGCTTTGCGCCCGAGGTCGCAACGGTGACGCGCGCAGGCTCCAACGAGCTTGCCGAGCCGCTGGTCGTGCGCCCTACAAGCGAAACAATCATTTGCGATATGTATTCAAGGTGGATTCAGTCTTACAGGGATTTGCCCCTTAAAATAAATCAATGGGCAAACGTCGTGCGTTGGGAAAAGACAACCCGCCCCTTCCTCCGCACTTCCGAGTTTCTCTGGCAGGAGGGGCACACCGTGCACGCGACGCGGGAGGAGGCGGAAAAGGAAACTCTCGACATTCTTCACCTGTACGCCGATTTCGCGCGCGACTGTCTCGCCATGCCCGTCCTTATAGGGCAAAAGACCGAAAAGGAAAAATTTGCCGGCGCGGAGGAAACCTACGGCATGGAGGCGATGATGCAGGACGGCAAGAGCTTGCAGGCAGGCACAACCCACCACTTCGGCGATAAATTCGCCCGCGCTTACGACATACAGTTCCTTGACAGGGACGGGACGCATAAATATGCATGGCAGACGAGCTGGGGAGTGTCCACGAGGCTTATCGGAGCCTTAATCATGGCGCACGGCGACGCGCGCGGTCTTATTTTACCTCCCGCGGTCGCCCCCGTGCAGGCGATTGTCCTTCCGATAGCAATTCACAAGACGGGCGTGGAGGAAGCAGCCCGAAGCGTGATTGACAGACTTGTCGCCGCGGGAGTCAGGTGCGAGGGGGATTTTTCCGACCAGACTCCGGGCTGGAAGTTCAACGAATGGGAAATGAAGGGCGTGCCGCTCAGGTTGGAAATAGGTCCCCGCGACATTGAAAACGGCGTTGTGACGGTCGTGCGGCGGGACAACGGAGAAAAGAGCGTTGTGAAAAACGAGGAGCTTGAGGGCGTAATCAAACGCCTGTTGAGCGACGTGCACGAGTCGATGTACCGCAAGGCGGAGGCGTTCCGCGACAGCCGAATCAAGGAGGCGCACACTCTCGACGAGCTGAAAAAATATCTCGACGAGGGCAATTTCGTCAAGGCAATGTGGTGCGGCAGTCAGGAGTGCGAGCTTAAAGTCAAGGAGCTTATGCAGGCGACTATCCGAATCATGCCCTTTGACCAGACTCCTATTGACGACAAGTGCATAGCGGACGGCTCGCCCGCAAAGAAACTCGTAATTTTCGCAAGGGCTTACTGAGTCGAAACCGATTTTTTAAAAGAAAAGGCTTTGTGCTTTTCAAACGGTGAAAACGCCGTCCGCGCTGTCGCGGACGGCGTTTTCGGTGAGTATTTCGGGCGTGAATCTGTTGTTTTCGGGCGTGATTTTGACGTTTTGAAAAGCAATTTGACAGCTTGGCGCATGCGACTGAAACTTGTGTGAAATCGGATTTTTCTCAGGAAAAAATGTTTGACATCTAACAATATATTTTATAAAATACTTTGCAAAACAAACGGATATTTGTTCGGTTTCAAACAATTTTCGGTGCGGGTTTGCCAAACAAGCGCGCGTCGGAAAAGAAAAAAATTTTTCGGGGTGACAGGGAGTGATAATAAATTTATTGCGGCAGCTTCAACGCGCCATACTGAGTTTTTTGGAGCGGCAGAGCCTTGACGGTCTGACGGGACACCAACTGCGCGCCATGGGCGTGATGAACCGCCTGCGCGAGGAAAAGGGGTTTGTTCTGCAACGGGACGTCGAGGAAAGGCTTTGCGTCAACAGGTCGTCTGTTTGCAGCATACTCAACGCCATAGAGGAAAAGGGTTACATAGAGCGCCGCAGCTCGGAAAGAGACGCCCGCGCCAACGTAATCAGCTTCACGCCCAAGGCGGAAGCGCTCAACAAAAACGCGATTAGACAGGTTACGGAAGCGGAAAAGCTGCTTACCGAGGGCATGACGGAGGCGCAGAAAAAGCAGTTTGCGGAATTTATTCTTTTGGCAAAGGAAAATATAGAGGGAAGGAGAGAGACGGAAAAAAGTGTTTAAATTATTCAAGTATTTCAAAAAGTCGGATTGGCTGTTTACGGCGCTTTTGATAGTCATTGTGGCGTTGCAGGTCAATCTCGACCTCATGCTGCCCGACCTTATGGGCGACATAGTAGGCTTCATTCAGTACAACGCTCTTTACGAGGAGCCGCTGCGCGAAATTCTGCGTACGGGCGGACTTATGCTGTTGGTTGTGGCGGGCGGCTTTGTTTGCAAGCTGTTCAGCAATCTGATTGCAAGCCACATCACCAGCAAGCTTGCTCGCACCCTCCGCTCGAAAATTTTCAAAAACGTAAATTCTTTCAGCATGGAGGAAATGGAAAAGTTCAGCACCGCGAGTCTGATTACCCGTACCACAAACGACGTCATGCAAATACAGCAGACAATGATGATGGTGTTGAAATTCGGCATTATCGCGCCTGTCATGGCAATTTCAGCGGTCGTGCGTGTCGTCAACAGCAGTCTGGAGCTGTCGCTGGCTACGGGCGTGGCTGTGGTGGCGCTGCTGCTGATTATTATGACTGTTTTTCTCGTGGCAAGCCCCAAGTTTTCCGTCATGCAGAAAAAAGTCGACCGTTTGAACGGCGTAACGCGTGAAAATCTCACCGGCTTGAGAGTGGTGCGCGCCTACAACGCCGAGGATTATCAGACCGAGAAATTCCGCGACGCAAACGAAGAACTTACGCGCGTCAATATGTTTGTCAACAAAGTGATGTGCATAATGTTCCCCGGCATGAATTTGGTCATGAGCGGACTTATGCTCACCATTTATTGGCTGGGCGCTTCTCTGATAAACGCGGGAAATCTGGACTATTCGACAATGGCGGTGTTTTCGCAGTATTCCATGCAGGTGCTCATGAGCTTTCTCGTGCTGTGCATGCTTTTGGTGGTCATGCCGAGAGCCAACGTATCGGCAAAGCGTATCATCGAGGTCATCGACACCAAGTCCAAAATTGTCGAGGGCGAGCGCACGCAGGGCGAGGAGAACGAAAAGGGCGTGGTGGAGTTTAAAAACGTCAGTTTCAGGTATCCCGACGCGGAGGAATACGTGCTCCACGACATCAGCTTCAAAGCCGAACGCGGTCAGACCGTGGCTTTTATCGGTCCCACCGGCAGCGGCAAAAGCACGATAGTCAACCTGCTCCCGAGGTTTTACGACGCGAGCGAGGGACAGGTGCTTGTCGACGGCGTGGACGTAAAGGAATACAGGGAAAAAAGTCTCAACGACAAGCTGGGCTATGTTCCGCAGAAAAGCCTGCTGTTTTTCGGCTCCGTCAAGGACAACATAGTTTACGGCAGCGAGGGCAAAATCAGCGACGAAAAGGTGGAGGAGGCGTTGAAGGTGGCGCAGGCGGATTTTGTGTTCGGTCTGCCCGAAAAGACGGATTACCACATAGCGCAGGGCGGCAAAAACGTGTCGGGCGGTCAGCGTCAGCGTCTGTCCATAGCCCGCGCAATAGCAAAAAATCCGGAAATTTATATTTTCGACGACAGCTTTTCCGCTCTGGACTACAAGACGGACTCCGCGCTGCGCGCCGCGTTGAAGGAATACACAAAGGACGCGACAAGCATAATAGTCGCGCAGAGAATAGGTACGATAATGGACGCCGACCAAATAATAGTGTTGGAGGAAGGCAGAATCGCCGGCAAGGGAACGCACAGGGAGCTTATGCAAAACTGTCCGCTTTACCGCGAAATAGCTTTCAGCCAGCTGTCGGCGGAGGAGCTTGAAAATGGCTGAAAACAGAGGAATGCCCGCGCGCGGGCCAATGCGCGGACCGGGAGCGGGAGCGGCAATGTCCGACTCCAAGCCCAAAGAGTTTAAAAAATCCATAGCAAAGCTGGGAAAATATTTAAAGGCTTACTGGATAGGCATAATTGTCGCTTTGGTGTTCGCAGTGCTCGGCACGGTGCTGTCCATATTCGCTCCCAAAATTTTGCAGCTTATCGGCAACGAAATAGTAGAGGCGCTCGGAGCCGATGTTCCCATAGATATGGCGAGAGTGGGCGCCATTGCGGTCTGGTTGATTGTGCTTTACGTCGCAAGCGCGCTGTTCAATTTTATACAGTCCATCGTCATGTCCGTCATATCGGTCAATATCTCGCGGCGTATGCGCAACGACCTGAGCGACAAAATAAACAAGCTGCCCTTGTCTTACTTTGACAGACAGAGTTTCGGCGACATTTTGAGCCGCGTTACCAACGACGTAGACCTGATAGGTCAGACGTTGAATCAGAGTTTGAGTCAGCTCGTCAGCTCTTTTACTTTGATTGTGGGTATAATAATAATGATGTTCACAATCAGCTGGCAGCTCACTCTCGTGGAGCTGGTTAGCGTTCCCGTGAGCTTTCTTCTGGTCATGATTATCGTCAAAATCAGCCAAAAGCATTTCAGACGGCAGCAGAACGCTCTGGGTGACATCAACGGCATCGTAGAGGAAATTTATTCCTCCCACAACGTGGTCAAGGTTTTCAACGGACAGGAAAAAGCCGAACGCGAATTCGAGGAAATCAACAAGGTCATGGCGTCAAGCGCTCTCAAAGGTCAGTTTTTGTCCGGCATGATGATGCCCGTCATGAACACGGTGGCAAACATAAGCTACGTTCTCGTATGTCTTGTGGGCGGCATGATGGCAATCAAAAACAACGACGTGCTGTTTATCACGAGCATAGTGGCTTTCATATCTTACGTAAGGTCGTTCAATCAGCCCATAGAGCAGCTTGCCACGGTGACCAACACCTTGCAGTCGACTGCGGCGGCGAGCGAAAGAGTTTTCGATTTTCTGGAACAGCCCGAGCAGGCTCCCGACACGGGAAACAAGAGCATACCCGAATTTAAGGGCAACGTCGAGTTCCGTCACGTCAATTTCGGCTACACTCCCGAAAAACAGATTATTTTCGACTTCAACTGCAAGGTCGAAGCGGGACAGAAAATCGCCATTGTCGGACCTACGGGCGCGGGCAAGACCACGCTTGTCAACCTGCTTATGCGTTTTTACGAAACGGACAGCGGCGAAATTCTCATTGACGGCGTTTCTACCAAAGACATGACGCGCGAGTACGTGCGCGGACTGTTCGGCATGGTGCTTCAGGACAGCTGGCTGTTCGAGGGCACGATAAGGGAAAACATCTGCTACGGCAACGAGGACACGAGCGAGGAGACAATGATCGAGGCGTGCAAGGCGGCAAACGTGCACCACTTTATCATGAGCCTGCCCGGCGGCTACAATATGGTGCTCAACGAGGAGGCAAACATAAGTCAGGGACAGCGTCAGCTGCTTACCATTGCGCGGGCCATGGTGGACAACGCTCCCATGCTTATCCTTGACGAGGCGACAAGCTCTGTCGACACACGCACGGAGCAGAATATTCAGGAGGCAATGGACCGCCTGATGAAGGGGCGCACGAGCTTTGTCATCGCGCACCGTCTTTCAACCATAAAGAACGCGGACTTGATTCTCGTCATGAAAAACGGCAATATAATCGAGCAGGGCAATCACGAACAGCTTATGGCGCAGGGCGGTTTTTACAGCGAGCTTTACAACAGCCAATTCTCCAAGCACGGCGCGGCAGAGGAGGAGGACTGAAACAAGACTCCCGCATATTTGCGGTTTGACGCGAAAAGGTGAAAATAAAAAAGGACGGACAATGAAGAAAAAGAAAGAGAGAATATTGGGCACGCCCAAAAAACGCGGAAAATTTTTCACCTTTTTCAAGGGCCTTCTGCGGATATTTACCCGCAAGCCCAAAATAATAAATATCAACGACAAAATAGAAGACAGAGCAATATATCTGTCCAATCACAGCGGCAGCAGCGGGCCCTTCACCCTTGAAATGTTTTTTCCCAAATATTTCGTCCCCTGGGGCACCTATGAGATGTGCGGAGGCTACCGCGACAGATGGAAATATCTTTATCACGTCTATCTGAGGCAGAAAAAAAAGGTTCCCGCCTTTTTCGCCTTTATCGCTGCGACGGTGGCGGCGTGTTTTACCGGTATGTTTTACAAGGGGCTGCAATTGGTGGCTACCTATCCCGACAACCGTATGCTTTCCACGCTGCGCTACACCCACAGATTGCTTGACGAGGGGCGCGGAATCCTGATTTTTCCCGAAAATTCCTCCGACGGCTACAAAGCCGTGCTTGAGGAGTTTTTTGCGGGCTTCGTGCTGCTTGCAAAGACCTATTTCAAGCACAGGGGCGTGGATTTGCCCGTTTACACCGTTTATTGGGACAAAAAAGCCAACACGATGGTCATCGACAAGCCCGAGTATTGCAACGCCTTGCTTAAATCGGGCAAAACGGCAAAGCAGGTGGCGGAGTTTTTCAAGGACAAGGCAAACGCGTTGAGAAGCGCGTTCATTTTGAAGGAAACCGCGATGCCCGCTTAATTTTCCGAATGGAGCGAAAAATGAAAGAACTCAGCAACAACAAGGTTATGGTTTTCGGCGACTCTGTGTCCAAAGGAGTCGTATACGACGGAAGAGAGCTTTCCGTGCTCGACAACGGCGTGGTCAAGGAGGTTACCGACCATTACCGTGTAGAAATCAAAAACATCTCGGTTTACGGTCAGACGCTTAAACGTCTGTACGACAGGCGGATTATCGACAAGCACTTAAAGGAAATGAGCGACGAGGACGCCGCCTTGACCTACGTGGTGCTGGTAATCGGCGGCAACGACTGCGATTTCGACTGGGCTGCCGTGGCGCGCGCGCCGTCCGTCAAGCATATTCCCAAAACGTCGCTCGACGCGTTTGAGAAAATGCTCGTGGACTCCATAGAAAAAATCAAAAAAAGAGGCGCGATGCCCGTGGTGTGCACGACGCCGCCCATCAATCCGCAGAAATATTTTTCAAACGTCATTTGCACGGTCGCCGACGGCTCCAAGGTGATGGAGTTTTTGAACGGAGACCTTACGAACATCAGCCGCTATCACGAGTGCTACAATCTTGCAATCGTCAAATGCGCGCTTGAAAACAACTGTCGTCTCATCGACCTGAGAACGCCTCTTTTGCTGGACAGAAAATATATGGATTTGCTTTGCCCCGACGGCATACACCCCAACGAACAGGGACATATGCTTATGGCGAAGGTGGTGGAGAACATCATTGACGGAATGCTGAAAAGGTCGGCAAGCGGAAAATAAAAATTTTTTCGGATACATACGGAGTTAGCCTATGCTAACTCCGTGCTTTTTTTTTCAAACGGTGATAAGATTGCTATGCTCGAAAAGAGTGTCATATCTTTTTAGGGCAAGCATATATTGAAACAGGGAGCAAGGCTCCCGAAATTTTTTCGAGTATGTTCGCTATTGCGAACTTTATTTCGGAAAGCAAGTTCGCAAGTGCGAACAAGGAGGCTTGAAATGCCTATTGCGATTGCGCCCTCGGGGCAAAAAATGAAGATTTTGAAAATTCTCACCGATGAAAAGACCAAAAAGCATCTCGAAAATCTGGGGCTTACCGTCAACTCGGATATAACTGTGCTGTCCAAAAGCGGCGGCAGCGTGATTTGTCTGGTTAAAGAGGGGCGGCTTGCTCTCGACAGCGGGCTGGTAACGAAAATTTTCGTCAGTTAGGTGAAAGGAGATTTTTTATGAAAAAATTGAGCGATTTTTCCATAGGAGAAAAGGGAGTGGTCCGCTCCGTCGGCGGCGAAGGCAAAATCCGACGCCGTTTGTTCGATATGGGCGTAACTCCCGGAGCGGTTGTGTGTCTGAGAAAAAAAGCGCCGCTCGGAGACCCTATCGAAGTGACTGTCAGAGGCTACGAGTTGACTCTGAGGGGGGCTGAGGCCCGCTGCGTTGACACGGAGGGAGTGCGATGAAAAGAATAGCGTTGGCAGGCAACCCCAACAGCGGAAAAACCACTTTGTTCAACTCTCTCACCGGAGCTACGGCGCACGTGGGCAACTGGCCCGGCGTCACCGTGGACAAGAGGGAGGGCGTTTACAAAAAATGCGCCGAAGCGTTGCAGATTGTGGACTTGCCCGGCATATACTCTTTGTCTCCGTACACGCCGGAGGAGGTGATTTCACGAAACTTCATTCTGGACGAAAAGCCCGATTGCATAATAAACATCGTCGACGCGACAAATCTGGAAAGGAACCTTTATCTGACCACTCAGCTTATGGAAATAGACGTGCCGATTGTGGTGGCGCTCAACATGATGGACGCCGTGAGGAAAAACGGCGATTCGGTGGACGGAGCTACACTCGAAAAGAAAATCGGTCTGCCCGTGGTGGAAATTTCCGCTTTGAGAGGAGAGGGAATTTCCCGCCTTATGGAAAAGACTTATGCTGCGAGCAAGAGCAAACGCAGCGGAGTGACCGTGTTGGAGGACTGCGCGTTAGGTCATCTTATCGGCGACGTAAAAATCGCGTTGGAAGGACAGAAGGTTGAAAATCCTCTTTTCCACGCGGTCAAGCTGGCGGAGGAGGACGAGCTGGAAACAAAGGCGCACCCCGACGCTGTCAAAACGGTCAGAGCCTTCAAGGATACTTTCAGGGACAACGTGTTCGGAGACGATTTCGAGGCGTTGGTGGCGGACAGCCGCTACAAATACATAACAAAGCACTTTTCCTCCGCGTTCAGAAAAGGGGAAAAGGCGATGAAGGGCGGACTCAACAGGTCGGACAGAGCGGACAAGGTTTTGACGCACAAAATATGGGGCATACCTATTTTCCTTGTCATTTTGTTCGCAATCTTCCATCTTACCTTTTCGGAAAACTTTCTGTATCTGGGCGGACTGTTCCCCGAGGGCTGGGTATCGCTCGAGGGCACCGCTTTCGAGGGCGTTTTCGGCGAAGGCGGCATAAATTCGCCCGGCGTGATTTTAGCCAATCTGCTGGGGCTTGGCACCGACAGTCTGACGGCGCTTGCCGAGGGCTGGCTGTCCGGCTCTCCCGAATGGGTGGCGGGACTCGTATGCGACGGTATTCTCGGCGGCTTGTTCTCCATTCTGTCTTTTTTGCCGCAGATTCTGCTGCTTTTCCTGTTTTTCTCGATTCTCGAGGATTCGGGTTATATGGCGCGCGTAGCGTTCATTCTTGACAGAATATTCCGCAGATTCGGTTTGTCGGGCAGGGCGTTCATGCCCATGATTATGGGCTTCGGCTGCTCCATACCCGCCATGATAAACACGCGGACGCTCGCGGACGAAAACGAGCGCACCGCAACGGTAAGAGTTATTCCGTTTTTCAGCTGCGGCGCCAAGCTGCCCATACTCACGGCTGTCGCCGGCGCGATAGTTGCTTCTGCGGGCATAGGAAACGCGGATTTGATAACTTACTCCATGTATCTGCTGGGAGTAGTCGTTGCAATTATCAGCGTGCTTTTGATGCGCAACACGACGATGAGAGGGGAGGTTCCTCCCTTTATCATGGAGCTGCCGAGTTACCACGCTCCGCAGTTCAAAAACCTGATGCTGCACCTGTGGGACAAAACCAAGCATTTTGTCAAAAAGGCGTTTACGATAATACTCGTCTCCACAATTGTCATCTGGTTTATCAGTCATTTCAGCTTCTCGTGGCAGTTCCTGCCGGACGAGCAAATCAACCAAAGCATACTTGCGGGATTGGGACAGCTGGTTCAGCCGTTGTTCACTCCGCTGGGCTTCGGCAGTCAGCTCGGCTCGTGGGGCTGGGTGTTCGTTGTCGCGGCAATCACGGGACTGATTGCCAAGGAAAACGTCATTTCGACTTTCAGCGTGCTCGCCGCCTGCATTGTAGCCGGCTTTGAGGGAACCGAGGAGGGCGTCGAGGAGGTGCTGGTAATGATGCAGGCGACAGGCATAACGGTGCCGGCTCTGCTGTCCTTTATCGCATTCAACATGACCACCATTCCTTGCTTTGCCGCCGTCGCTACCGCCAAGGCGGAGCTGCCCGACAAAAAGCGTTTCAATTATACGCTGCTTTTCTGGCTGGTCACGTCTTACATAGTTTCCGCTGCGGTGTACCTCATCGGCTCGTGGTGGTGGACGTCCTTTATCTTCGCCGCCGCAATTGCCGTCACGGTTGTCGGAATAGCGCTTTTCAACCAAGGCAGGTTTAAAAGAAGAAGAGCTTAAAGGAGGCTTTAAATGGAACCAATCGAAATCGTCGCCATCGTAGTATGCGCGGTTATAGTTCTCGGAGTGCTAATCTCCGCGATTATCCGCCGAGTCAAAGGCAAAACAGGCTGTGACTGCGCCGATTGCTGCGGCGGCTGCGCGGGGTGCGGCAAAAAGCCCGACAAGCGCAAATCAAAGTAATCAACGACAAAAGATTTTGTTTTTCCTTGTAAAAATTTTGCACGAGCCGCCCCGTCAGGGGCGGTTTGTGTTTGAAGGGACGCAATCACTTTACATCTGCGGCTCTTGACGTTATAATATTAAAAAGGAACAAAACCTATGAGGACGAGAGAATCTGAGGAAATGTACCTCGAAACCATTTTGCTTTTAAAGAAAAAAAAGGGCAATGTCCGTTCCGTGGACGTGGTCGAGGAACTGGGTTACGCCAAGTCAAGCGTATCCCGCGCGGTAAACCTGCTTATCCAAAAGGGCTACGTAAACATGGACAGAAACGGAGACTTGACGCTTACCGCAAGCGGCGAAGAAAAAGCCTCCTCCGTGTTTGAAAGGCACTATTATATTACGCGCGCGTTGATAAAAATGGGCGCCGACGCGGCTCTTGCCGAAGCCAACGCGTGCAGAATCGAACACGTCGTTTCGGACGATATGTTTGAATTGATTAAAAAATTCGCCGCGTGCGACTGAAATGTTTTTTTCGCTTGACACAACCGTTTTTATATGCTATCATTCAACAGGAGTCGTAAAGCGGCTCCTTGATTTAAACGTCAAGTTCGCAAATGCGAACTCAAATTGGTAACGGGAGGTAAATTTATGTCCGCATCCATGTTGAAATATCTCATTGCGGCAGACAGTCTGTGCGACGGCGAAAACGGAGTCAGTCTGACTGCGCTGGCGTTGAAGGCGGGAGTGACAAAGGTCAGCGCCTATCGCGCGGTGGACAGACTGGAAACGGACGGATACCTGTCGCGCGAAAGCAAAAAGAAAATCGTGCTTACCAAAAAGGGCGTTGACAGTCTGCGCACATATATGCGCGAGGTTTACGTTTTGCGGGACGCGCTTATGCAGATATGCAAGCTGCCCCGAAACGTCGCCTACCACGAGGCGTTGAAGGCTGTGGGCGCGCTAAGCGGCAGGAGTATAGAAGCTCTCACGGATTTTTTCGAGAAAAACGTTGTAAAAAAAGCGGTTTAGTGTTTGGAACCGAACCCAAACGCGCCTTTCGGGCGCGTTTTTATTTTGCCTAAAAACGGAGAGGTCTCTTTCTCATAGGTGCGGAATAAAATATTATATTGAAAAAAACGGGTGGGCGGACATGAAGTTTTTTAAATATCAGGCGTTGTCAAACGACTTTGCAATAGCGGACGAGGATGCTTGCGAAATGGGATTTTCATCCTTGGCGCGTATTTTATGCGAGCGCAAAAAGGGAGCGGGCGCGGACGGTCTGCTGATTTTCGCGCGGGACAAAAAAAGCGTGAGAATTTTCAATGCGGACGGCAGCGAGGCGGATATGTGCGGCAACGGATTGAGGTGCTGCGCCCTGCACGCTTTGAGGACGACGGGAAAATTTCCCGACGCTTTGGTTACGGCGGCGGGGAGCATTGAAACGCGGCTGATTTGCCGCAGTCCTTTTGTGTGCGCGCTCAACCTCGGACGTCCGATTTTTTCCGACCTGCCCGACGGAGCGGGCGGGGAGGGCTGTCGCGCGGTTGCCCTGAATACGGGCGCGCCCCATATCGTGGTCGCCGACTGCGGGCTTGCCTGTGCCGAGAGCTTGTGGCGGCGCAACAAGGACAGCTTCAACGTGGACTGGGTGCAAATAAAAAAGGACGGCGTTTTGAAAATAGTGACATTCGAGCGCGGCGTGGGGCGCACGGCGGCGTGCGGCACGGGCGCGGCTGCCGCTTTTGCCGCTTCGAGGCGGGTTTTGGGGTTTTCGGACTTAACCGCCAAGGTAAGCGCGGAGGGCGGAGACACGGAAGTGTACGAGGAAAACGGAAACATCTGGATTGCGGGCGAAGCGCGTTTCGTTTACGACGGAAATTTCTGCGCCGACGATTTTTGTTGAAAAGGAGAATTTATGGAAAAGGGAATTTACACGGCTTTGGTCACGCCGTTTAAAAGCAGCGGCGAGGTTGACGCGGAAAAAACGGAATTTTTTATCGAACGTCAGATAAAGGGAGGCGTCAAGGGCGTCGTTCTCGTCGGTACGACGGGCGAAGCGCCCACGCTCTCTCGGGAGGAAAAAGACATGATAGTCGAGCGCGCCGTTAAAAAGTTCAAGGGCAGGACGACGATAATCGCCGGCTGCGGCTCCTTTGACACGCGGCAGGCAGTTTCGCTCGCCAAAAGATACGGCGACATGGGCGCGGATTTTCTGTTGTCCGTCGCGCCCTATTACAACAAGCCCGACGACGAGGGAATGTATTCCCATTTTGCTGCCGTTGCAGACGCGGCTGCGGCGCCCGTACTGCTTTACAACGTGCCGTCCCGCACGGGAAGCTGTATTTCGCTGCCTGTGCTCGGACGGCTGAAAACGCACGGAAACGTCGCGGGCATAAAGGAAGCCGGCGGAAGCATAAGCTTTTTGTCTCATGTATGCGCGCTTGCCGACGACGATTTTACCGTGCTGTGCGGCAACGACGATATGATTCTGCCTGCTTTGGCGTTGGGAGCGTCGGGCGCGGTGAGCGTATGGAGCAATCTTGAACCTGCCGTTGTGACGCGGCTTGCGCAGGTCTTTTGGGACGGAGACTGCGTTACCGCGCGCAAAATCCAACTTTCCCGTCTTAAACTGACGGACGCGCTGTTTGCCGACACCAATCCTCTGCCAATCAAAGCGGCGCTTAAATATGCGGGGCTTGACGCGGGCGGATGTCGCCTGCCTCTCAAAAGCATGCGGAGCGAAAACGCAAGCCGTCTTTTCTCTTTGCTGGACGGGAGGGAACCCGTATGAATATTGCCGTGCTGGGCGCGGGCGTCATGGGGCGGCTGACGGAACGGGTTGCGGCCGAGTCGGGGATTGGCGTCGCGGGCGTGGTGGAGCCGCTTGAAGGCGGCAGGCTTGAAAATCTCGGACAAAAAACGCACGTTGTTATCGATTTTTCCCATCCCGACAACACCGACGCGCTTTGCGGATTTTGCGCGGAACGTGGCGTCAAGGCGGTCATAGGCTGCACTGGGCACAGCGCGGAGCAAAAAGAAAGGATAAGAAAGCTTGCGGAAAGCTGCGGCGTCGTCATGTCGGCAAACTTTTCCTACGGCTTAAACGTCTTGCTGAGTCTTGCGGGGCAGGCTGCGGCATTGCTCGGAGACGACTTCGACACGGAGCTGTGCGAAACGCACCACAGACGCAAGACGGACGCGCCGAGCGGCACCGCGCTAGCGCTTTTGGAGGTTTTGAAGGGAGTAGGCGGCAAAGAGGCGGTTTTTGACAGGAGAGGACGCGGACAGAGACGGGAAAACGAGATAGGAGTGAGCGTGCTGCGCGGCGGCGGCGTTTGCGGCAGACACGAGGTCATGTTTCTGGGAGAGGCCGAGACGCTGACGCTTTGCCACACGGCTCTTGACAGAAGCGTGTTTGCACGGGGCGCGCTTACTGCGGCGCAGTGGCTGTGCGACGGAGACAAAAAAGGATTTTTCACCATGTCGGACGTATTGAAAGGAGGGGAAAGATATGATTGACTTGCAGGACACGGAGCAATTGCTGGAATATATTTCGTCCGCCCCCAAAAGCACTCCGTCGGTGTTTTTTCTCAAATTGAACAGGCGGCTGGATTTTCCCGACTGCGACGTTTTCGGTGCGGGCGACTGTGTTGTGTTCGGAGATTTTCATAGTATAGAGCGCGTTCTTAAAGAAAACGCGGAGGCGGTGGCAAAGCGACGCTGCTTTGCGTTTGCGCGCAACAGCGGCGTTCCGCTTGCCGACAAGGAAAATTTTAACGCAAGAATAGAGCCTGCGGCGATTGTGAGAGAAGGGGTTAAAATAGGACAAAACGCCGTAGTCATGATGGGAGCGGTTATCAACATAGGCGCGGAAATCGGCGAAAGGACGATGATTGACATGAACGCGGTGGTAGGCGCACGCGCGCGCATAGGCGAAAATTGCCACATAGGCGCGGGCGCGGTCGTAGCGGGCGTGCTTGAACCGCCTTCGGCAAAGCCCGTCGTCGTCGGCAACAATGTTACCGTAGGCGCAAACGCAGTGCTTTTGGAGGGAGTTGCGGTAGGCGACGGCGCGGTGGTTGCCGCGGGAGCCGTCGTAACTGCGGACGTGCCGCCCGATTGCGTGGCGGCAGGCTGTCCCGCAAAGATTGTCAAGCGCGCGGACGTTAAAACGCGCTTAAAAACCATGACGGTTCAAGGTCTCAGGGGATGAAAATGAAAAAGAAAAAAATTTCGGTTGCCGTGGTGGGCGCGACGGGGCTTGTGGGACGCGCTTTTCTGCGCTGTATGGAAAAAGCGGAATTTGTGCCCGAAAAGCTGTCGCTTTTTGCTTCGGAAAAAAGCGACGGGCAAGAGTTGGAGTTCAACGGCGAAAAGCACAGGGTAAGTGCGCTTGGAAAAGACAGCTTTGCCGGCGTGGATTTGGCGCTGTTTTCGGCGGGCGGCGAAGTAAGCGGAATGTACGCGCCCGTTGCAGTTTTAAGCGGCGCGGTCGTCATAGACAACAGCAGCCGATGGCGTATGGACAAAGACGTGCCGCTCGTCGTTCCCGAAATCAATCTTGCCGACGCGAGGGGAAAAAAGCTCGTTGCCAATCCCAATTGCTCCACCATTCAGGCTGCGCTGCCGCTCTGGGCGCTCAGGGATACGGTTCCTCATTCCGTGGCATTCACCACCTTTCAGGCGGTGAGCGGGACGGGCAAACGCGGACTGGACGCGCTGGAAAACGCGCGGGCGGGCAGGGCGGACGATTTTTTCGGTACGGATATTTCCTCGACCTGTTTGCCCCAAATAGGCGCTTTTCTGTCGGACGGCAGCACGGAGGAGGAAGTAAAGATGATAAACGAAACCAAAAAAATTCTCCACAGACCCGATTTGAAAATTTCCGCAACCTGCGTGCGCGTACCCGTGCCCAACGGTCACGGAGTCAGCATAGTCATGCGCGCGGGCAGGGATTTTAAAACGGAAGAGGTTATAAGCGCGTTGAAGGCGCAGGAGGGAATTGTTTTAAAAGATGTTCCTCTGTGCCGCGACGTGTGCGGCACGGATTGGGTTGCGGTAGGGCGCGTCCGCAAAAGCGCGGCGGACGAAAGAGAGCTGTTGCTCTACTGCGTTGCGGACAATCTCCTGCGCGGAGCCGCCGCCAACGCCGTTAAGATTGCCGAGGGTATTTTTTCGTGAGCGACGGTCTTTTTGCGCGCGCCGCCGCCCTGAGTCGGTTTATGACCGACACGCGGCGCGCCTTGCACATGATTCCCGAGCAGTCCTTTCGGGAGGCCGATACGCGGCGTTATCTGCTGTCGCTTTTTTCCGACGCGGAATGCGAAAAGCGAGAACTGAGCTGCGGAAGCGTGGCGTTGTTTTTCGACTTCGGCAAGGAAAATACCGCCGCTTTCAGATGCGAGCTTGACGCTCTGCCCGTCAACGAGCTTAACGAATCGGCGTATAAGTCAAACAGAAAAGGCTTTATGCACGCCTGCGGTCACGACGGACATATGGCTGTCTGCGCGGCTCTTTGCAGGGTTTTGGGCGCGCTTTCGGAGGAAGAAAAGAGCAAGGCGAAAAGAAACGCGCTTGTTCTGTTTCAGTCGGGAGAGGAGAGTGCGGGGGGCGCGCAGGCTGTCGTTGACAGCGGTATTCTTGCGGAAACGCGCACGGACAGGATTTTTGCGCTGCATCTTTGGCCGAAACTGAAAAAAGGCAAAGTTTATTCGACGGCGGGCGTGTGTCTGGCTCAAAACGCCGAGGTGGACATAACGATAAGCTGTCCGCAGTCCCACGCTGCGGACAACGGCGCCGACAGTTTGGCGGAGGCGGCGCGCCTGCTGCTTTCTCTCGAAAAGGAGGTTTCCGAAACGGGAAGCGCAAAAAGCCCCTGTCTGCTCAAATTCGGCAGGCTGACAGGTTGCGAAATTTGCCGAACGTCAGGTCTGGCTGCGGAAATAAGAAGTATAGAGAGAGCCTTGAAAGGCGTTTCTTCCTGCAACGAAAGACCGTCCGGTGCGCGCAACGTCATAGGCGGAGGCTTCAAGCTCGAAGGCACGCTCAGGGCGGTCGAGCCGCGCGCGTTTTGTAGGGCAAAGGAAAAAATAAACGCGGCTGTCTGTGACAGCCGCGACAAAGGGTTTGCCGTTTTTTGCGAAATAAGGGAGGGCAGCGGCGCGGTTTGCAACTGCGCCCGTCTGTTTGCTCTCGCGCAGGAGGCGGCAAACGTCGGCTCCCTGCCCGCTCCGTTTTTGCAGGCGGAGGATTTTTCCGCTTACGGAAAGGTGTGTCCGTCGCTGTATATGTTTTTGGGCGTCGGAGAAGTTCCGCCCTTGCACTCTCCTTATTTCGACTTTGACGAAAGCGTGCTGGAAAAGGGGCTTGAAACCTTTTTGCGTCTCTTTTTCAGCTAAGCTCCTGATGTAAAATTTCCGTGCGGCGGCTCAATTCGTACAGCTTTTTGTAAATACCGTCGTGCGCCATCAGCTCGTCGTGCGTGCCCTGCTCCTGTATTCCCTTTTCGGTTATTACTATGATTTTTGTGGCGTTGCGTATGGTGGACAGCCTGTGCGCGATAATCAGCGACGTGCGTCCCTTGGCAAGCTTGTCGAGGGACTGCTGAACCTTGACCTCGCTTTCGTTATCCAACGCGCTTGTAGCCTCGTCGAGTATTATTATCGGGGGATTTTTGAGAAATACCCGCGCTATGGAAATGCGCTGTTTTTGCCCGCCGCTCAGCTTGACGCCTCTTTCGCCCACATAGCTTTCGTATCCGTCGGGCAGCGTGCGTATAAATTCGTCCGCGCCCGCCATTTTGGCGGCTTCCTCGATTTCCTCGCGCGTTGCGTCGGGTTTGCCGTAAGCTATGTTTTCGGCGACCGTTCCCCAAAAAAGATATACGTCCTGCTGCACCATTCCGATGTTTTTGCGCAGGGAATTCATGGTTACGTCCCTGACGTCTATGCCGTCTACGGTTACGGCGCCCTCGGTCACGTCGTAAAAACGCGGTATAAGACCTGCGATAGTGGTCTTTCCGCCGCCGCTCGGACCGACAAGCGCGACGATTTCTCCCTTGTTTATTGTGAGATTGAGCTTGTCCAACACCTTTTTGCCGTCTTTGGAGTAGGAAAAAGTGACGTTGTCGAAACGTACGTTGCCTTGTACGTCCTTCAACTCTGCGGCGTCCTCCTTGTCGGCGGGGGATACGGGGGTATCCATAATCTGCTGATAGCGTTTGAACGCGGTTATGCCCCGTTCAAACTGTTCGGAGTAGTCGGCAAAGGATATGAGAGTAGACATAAGCACCGTGGCGTACAGCAGATAAGCGACGAACAGTCCCGCGTCTATCTTGAACAGTCCGCCGAGTATAAGTATAAAGACGTACATAACCGCGTCCATGCCTCTGAGCGACGCGAAAAAAACGCCCATGTAGTGATAAACTTCCGATTTGGATTTGACAAGCTCCTTGTTTCCCCTGTCAAACTTTTGTTGTTCTATATCCTCGTTTGCAAAGGATTTCACGACGCGGATTCCGCTCAGCGTGTCCTCGACCTGGGCGTTGATTTCCGATTGGTTGTGGCGGTTTTTCTGCCAAACCTTGTCCCATCTTCCGTTGAACAGCACCGTCAGCCACGCCATGACGGGGATAATCGCAAATACGCACAGCGTCATAAGCGGCTGTTGAATCATTAGTATGGTAAAGATTCCTATGAGCTTCAAGCCGCTTATAAACAGCGTTTCGGGGCAGTGGTGGGAAAACTCTGTTATGTCGAACAAATCGGTGGTAATCCTAGACATGAGGGAGCCGACCTTGTTTTCGTCGTAAAAACCGTGCGACAGCAGCTGAAACCTGCCGAAAAGGTTCCGCCTTAGGTCGGATTCGATTTTGACGCCCATTATGTGTCCGTACTTGTTTACGAAAAACCTGCAAGCCACTTCGACGGAGCGCAGAGCGAGAAGTATTACTCCGTAAATAAGAACCGTTCTGAGCACCACGTAACCCACGTCAATCGCTTCGTTTGTGATACGTTGGGCAAAGCTCGGAAAAACAAGCTCGACGGCGGTGGCGATTGCCGAACAAAGCATATCGAAAAACAGCAGCTTTTTGTAAGGCTTGTAATAAGGTATAAATTCCTTTATATAGCTTGAGGAGCTGCGTTCCTTGGCGTTCTTTTTTCTCTCCTTTTTCATATTTAACCTCTCGGAGAATTTTAGCAGGCTTTTTTGATTATACGGCGAAATCCACTTGTGCAACAGGTTGTGCGCAGGATAAATACGCCGTCGGCGGAAGTTTGCTCCGCCGACGGCGATTAGAAGAACTTGAATTTAAAACAAACCTTTTACGGCAACTGTACGAATATGTACAAATCTGTGTGAAAGTAACCCGTTTCGCCCATAGGAGTAAGCAAATACAGCACGATTTCATATCTTCCTTCGGGATAAGGGATTTTTTCTCCGCCCAATGTGCGCTGTGCGGCGGGTAGATAAAAGTTTTTTCTTATTTTTTCGCCCCGTCTGATTTTGATTTCCAGCAGTCCGTCGGACGCGCCTTGCGTTCCGACATTCAGCTCGTGCACCGTGCCGTCGTTGTCGGTGAATATGGCTTTGCACATAAGAATTTCGTTGTCGTTTTCCTCCGCGAAAGAGCCTACGGTCATATCGTATCTCACGGCGGAAGTCATGAGCACCGAAACTTTGGCGACGTCGTCAATCTCCGTCAACCTGTTTTTTTCCAGTTTTATTTTAAACTTGCCGTACAGATTTTCTATCGCTTCTTCAAATTGGTATACGGTGTCGTCCTTAGGCTCGCATGCGGCGAATCCGAGACACATCGCCAAAATCAGAATAACCGCCAATGACTTTACCATTGTTTTTTTGAATTTGTCCATATATACCTCCTTTTCAACAGACAAACAATTTAGAGCTATTTAATTGCGAAATTATAACGACAGGAACAGTATCTCCTCGTATTTTATATTAAATCAATATTGATTTCTTTGTCAATCCTTATGACAAAATTACCCAGAAAAGAGCAAAAGCAAACAAAAATCGGGCTTTTGTCTTTAATCAAAACCCGATTTGCGTTGATTATATCGTCTGAACCGTTGCGCGCGCCGTGCAGGACAGATAGATGATTTGGCAGTTCGGCGCGGCGGTTTTGAGCAGCTTTACCGCGCGGCGGAAATTTCCGTCGTCGAGGTTTACGAAGGGGTCGTCGAGGATTAGAATGGGGGGATTGCCTCCGTACATGGTTTTTATCAGGGCGAGCCTCAGGCAAAAGTCGGACAGCTCCCGCGTGCCTTTGGAAAAATAACCCATTTCCCTTGTCGCTCCGTCCGCCGTCAGCTCCGTTCTGAAATCGGCGGATACTATCGCGTCGCTGAACGCTCCGTCGGTGGCTTGAGAAACGAGACTCAAAAAGTTTTCTCTAAGCTTTGGCGCGTAAGCGGTGGTGAGCTTTTCTTTGGCTTGGGCAAGCAGTCTCATCGCCGTTTGGGCGGTATAGTATTTTTTGCGCAGAGCTTCGAGTCTTTCCGTTGCGTTGTCCAACATATTTTCCGTGTCCGCGACGTCTCCCGTGTCCCTTGCAAGAAACTCCGCCTCGGTTTTCAGCTGCGCGAGAAGCGCCTGCCGTGCGGAAAGCTCCGCCGCAAGTTTTTCGCGCTCTTCGAGCGTCTGTCCGTAAATTTTTTCGTCAAACTCGCAGGCGTCGGCGGCCGCGCACTGCGTCAGCTCCCGCCGTGCTTTTTCAAGCAGTCCGACGACCGTCTGCTTTTCGGCTTCCAGCGCTCGGCTTTGCGTTCTGAAATTTTCTTCCAGCGTTTTCAGTCGTTTTTTTCTCACAAAAAAACAGGCTGCCGCGCCTGCCGCGAGCAGCGCGGCGAAAATGCCGCCCGCCGCCGCCTGATTGAGACAAAATAACAGCACGGACAGCGCGGCGAGAACCAGCGCTCCCGCACAGGCGCAAAGAGTAAATTTTTTGGAGGGCTTTTTTTGCGGAGCTTTAAGCTCGGACTGCTTTGCTTCGAGCGCGTCCAGCTTCTGTTCCAGCTCGGACTGCCGTTGAAGAACAATTTGTTTGAGTCCCGCCGCCTGCGCGTTCTGCCGTTGTTTTTCCAGCGATTTGAGCTGCGCGTCGAGGGCTTTTAGCCGTGCGCTTCCCATTTCCGCCGCGCGCAGCGCGTCGAGAGTTTGTCTGCGGTTTTCGTCCAGCTTGCGCTGCGCCTCCTGCTGTCTGCACAGCTGCGCTTCGAGCTGTCGCTTTTTTTGCTCCGTTTCAAAGAGCAGACCGCCGCTGCCTCTTTCAAGCCTGAGCTTTTTGGAAAACTCTCTCAGCCTTGCAGTCGCTGCGGAAAAGTTGTTGTTGTCCTCCGCGTTGTCGAGCAGGTTGCTCAGCTTTTCCACAAAGCTGTCGTTGCTTTTTATTTCTATTTGTTTTTGCGGCAGGTACAGACATCTTTCAAACGCAGCCGCGTCTATGCCGAAAAGTCTTTTTCCCAAATCGGACTTGCTCACGTCGGTTTTTTTGTTTTTTTCAAAATCCACGAGAAAAGCGGTTTCGTCCTTTTGGGTGGCGCCGAAGGTTCGTTCTATCCGATAAAGCTTTCCGTCATGCTCGAATGTCACGCTGCCGCCGAATTTTTCCGTGCTGTTCCAGGGACGGAAGCGTTTTAGCTCGTTTTCTTCCAACGCGCTTGAACGGGAGTAACCGAGCGAGTAGAACATAGCCTTGACAAAGGTTGCCAGCGTCGTTTTGCCGAAGCCGTTGTTCTCGGTCACCGCGTTGAAGCCGTCGTGAAATTCCTTTTTGAAGTCGTAAAGACATCCGAAGCTTTTTACGTAAATTTCCCTGATTTTCACAGCAAATCGATCTCCTCGTTCATCAGCGCGTTGAAGCCGTATTTAAGGACGTCCCTTAGCGTTTCGTCGTCCAGCCCCGCCTGTATTGCCGTGCGCACGAACTCCGCTTTGAGAGACACGTCGTCGGCGTATTTGTCAGGCTCTATTTTTATTTTGGTTTTGTTTTTGATTCTTACCGCATAGAAATTGCTTTCAAGAAACGGCGTGAGCGCCGTTTCCGCGTCCAGCCCCTCGGCGGCTTCTCCCGTGAGGGTTAAGCTCAGCATATCGTCGGGGCGCACTCCCGAAAGAGCGCTTTTAAGCTTCTCGACAAGCTCCGTGCGGCTGCCCGCGTCCGACACGTCAAGGTTAATTTCGTAGCAAACCCGACGGGTAAAGGGCACGAAAATTATGCGGTTGGGGTCGTCCGCCGCAAGGTGCGTCTTCAACAGATAAAATCCGTGCTCGCCCGGTTCGTCGAAGCCTCTGCATTCCAGACATCCCGAGTAAGCCGCGTGCCCGCGTCCCGCCCGCGTCAGATAGGGGCGGTGTATGTGCCCCAGCGCAACATAGTCTACGGGCTTGTCCCGCAGCAGTCTGAGGTCGAGTCCTCCGTAACTGCTTTTTGCCGCGAGGTCTGCGTGAGTGACAAGCACGTTGAAGCGGGACGGCTCCATTTCGATGCTTTCCAATAGAGCGGGGGACAGGCTTTCGCCCTCCGCGCCGAAAAAGCTCACCTCGTTCAGGTCAAAGCGCGTCACGCCGTTTTTTGCGAAAATATGCGCGTTGGGGGGCAGTCTTTTGACAAACGCCTCGTCAAAGCCTCCGTCGTGATTGCCCGCAAGCAGATAAAAATGCACGGAGCCGCAGCCCGCGAGTATATCCGCGACCTCGTTTTTGGTGCGCGCCGACGCGAACCTGTCGTCAAACAAATCGCCCGCTATGACGACGGCGTCTATTTTGTTTTCGGCAGCCTGCGCCGCAAGGCTTCTGAATGTGTCGGTCAGCTCCTGCCTGCGGGCAATGGCTTTGTTGTGGCTAAGTCCTGCGAGCTTGGAGTCGAGATGAAGGTCGGCGCAATGGATTATTTTCATATCTGAAATTATAGCATCTTAATCTCCGCTTGACAAGTTTTTGATTGTCGGCAAGTCGGCGGCTCTGCGTTTAGATTTAAGCATCTGTCGGGACAAAGCGACGAAAAACGCGGTCTGTCAAAGACCGCGTTTAAATTGATTTGACTTTTGTTTTGTCTCAGATTCAATTTGCGGGAGTCCAGACGGCGTAAAGCAGGTTTCCCGACGGGATTTCTCCGGCAGGACCGGACAGAGACAGGATGTATTTGCTTTTAGGCGTATAACTCAAATCGGCTCCCGATGAAGATGGGGCGCTTCCCGAAACTTTCTGAAAGATATGAAACTCCGTATGCCAGACTACGTTTCCGTTGCCGTCTGCCCAGCCGCCGAACACATAGCCCGCCCTGCCGGGAACCTGATATGGATTGTCGGAGTTTCCCGCGTCCGAATCCAAGTTGTGCTCCGGATTAAACGAGTCGACGTAGGGCACGCCGTCCTCGCAGACAAATACGCAGTCGGTGATTATGCGCCGCTTTACGGGGAAAGCCGGGGCGTAACTGTCAAAGGAATAAATAAATGAAGAATCCATCTGTGTCTCCGGCAGCTTCCAGTCTTCGGGGTAGTTTTCGTCGTGTTTTAAGTCGGTGTAAATGGTTACGTATTTGTCGAAAGCATTTGCGCCCAGCTTTTTGACGCTTTTTGGCAGAGTGACCGACAAGCCGTGAAAAAAGTTGAAGGCATCGCTGCCTATGCTTTCCACGCTCATAGGTATAGACACGTAGTCGAATGCGCAGCCGCTGAAAGCGAGACTGCCTATTTTCTTCAAGCCGTCGGACAGACAAAGCTCTTTAAGCTTTTCGCAATACTGAAACGCCGCCGTGCCTATGCTTTCCACTCCTTTGGGAAGGGACAGTTTTTCTATGTCCATTTTGTAAAAAGCGTTTTCCCCGACGCTCGCGATATTTTCGGGGATTTCGCAGTTTTTCGTGCCGCATACGAGCTGTCTGTCCGCCTTTCTTACTATGCAGTTGCCTTGACTTTCGTAAATTTCGTTGCCTTCCTCTATTTCGAGAGTCGTTATGCCGTTGCAGCCGTTTATCATTTTGCCGCTTATGTATTGCACGGTTTTGGGTATTTTCAACTCGGTCAGGGTTTTGCAGTCGCCGAAAGCTATGCGTTCCAGACTTTTCATTCGGCGGGGCAGCTCCGCCCGCGCAAGAGAGGTGCAACCGTTGAAAGCCGCTTGGCCTATTTCCGTTATGCTGTCGGGAATAATGATAGAGGTCAGGTTTTTGCAAAGCATGAAAGCCTCGTCGGCAATACCCGTCACAGGCAAATCGTTGTAGACCGAGGGCAAAATGACTTTTCCGCTCACGACGTTTTTGCTGTCCTCCGTGCCCGCGACGTCATAGCCTTCCCCGTTGTATTGCAGCGTCCAGCCTCCCGAGTCCTGCAAATCGTATTCAAAAAGCTCGGAAGACTCGGATTTTATCCTGTTTTTTGCGTCCAGCGCAACAACGTCAATCAAATACTCGCCGTAGCTGTCGGTGAGCCAGAATATATCCAGACGGTTTTCGTCCGTATCGAAAACGCCGTCGTTTATAAATACGCGATAGGCGGCGGCGCCGTCCACTTCGTCCCAGGACAAAAAACCGTCGTCCGACACCCGCAGGTTTGCGGGCGCTTTCAGCTTGAGCGCCGAGCAGCCCGACACGGCTATACACAGCCCCATTGCCAAAGACAGCAAAAAGAACATCGGCAGAATTTTTTTCTTCATTTTTTCCTCCTTTTTTATTTATGAAACAACTGATTAGTATTTTTATTCTAACGCATTATTCCTTGAAATGCAACAAAATTAACAAATTTATCCATATTTCGCGTCGGTTTGTTTTTGATTTGTGCGCAAATATATCACAATAGAATTTCGCACAGTATTGCATTTTTCGGGCTTTTATGATAAAATAATAACAAAAGTACAGTGTTTTGCCTTGCGGCAAAGGAGGTTTTTTTATGGGTTGGTTCAAGAGCCAGATGTGGAAGGTGATTGATTGGAAGGACGACGGCAACGATACTATGGTGTACCGTTTTCAGATGCCTTCCGACAAATATGAAATCATGAGCGGCTCCAAGCTCACCGTCAGGGAGTCGCAGGTTGCGGTTTTTGTCCACAAGGGAAAAATCGCGGATATTTTTCAGCCGGGGCAATATACGTTGAGCACCAACAATCTGCCCGTTTTGTCGGGGCTGAGAGCGCTGCTCTATCAGGGAAGAGACGTTGTGGTCAAATCCGACGTTTACTTTGTCAACACGAAGCAGTTCACCAATCTCAAATGGGGCACGAAAAATCCCATTACCATGCGCGACGCGGATTTCGGTATGGTGAGAGTGGGGGCTTTCGGCACTTATTCCATGCGAGTGTTCGACGCGGAGAGATTTTTGAAGGAGCTTTTCGGCACCAACAGCACCTTTACCGTCGCGGATATAAACGACCACTTGAAGAGTCTTCTTGTGTCGCAGATGGCGGATACGGTGGCGGAGTCCAAGATTCCCATGCTTGACATGGCGGCGAATTTGCAGGAGTTTTCCGCGATGTGCAGAACAAACATAACGGAGAAGTTCCGCGAATACGGACTTGACATAACTTCCTTTACAATCGAAAACATAAGCCTGCCGCAGGAAGTGGAAAAGGTGCTGGACGAGAGGACGAGCCTCGGCATACTCGGCGACAAAATGGGCACCTACACGCAGAAAAAGGCCGCCGACGCGCTGGGAGACGCGGCGCGCAACACGGGCACCGTGGGCACGTTTATGGGCGTGGGCATGGGCGGAGCCTTCGGCAACGCGATGAACAACGCCTTTTCAAATCTGGGCAACGCGCAGGACGCGGCGCCCAAGCAGGAGACAAAGCCCAAGCAGAAATACTGCGGGGAGTGCGGAGCGGCTATGTCCGTGGGCGCAAAATTCTGTCCCGAATGCGGCGCAAAGCAATCGTCGGGCAGCGTATGCGTCAAGTGCGGAGCCGACGTCAAGGGCAAAAAGTTCTGTCCCGAGTGCGGAACCAAGGTGGAGAACTGAAAAAATGCTAAGCCGCCGTCCTTGACGGACGGCGCGGAGGTTGAACTATGAAAAAGAGGGACGCGGCGCTTGCCTTTGACGGTGCGGAAAGGATTTCCGAGGGGGACGCGGAGGCGTTCAAGTGTGCCGGCTGCGGCGCAAATATGCGGTACGAGCCTTCCGCGCAAAAGATTGTGTGCGACCATTGCGGGAGCGAAGTGGATATAGCCGCCGACACAAACGTGACGGAGAGGGATTTTTCCGAGCTTGAGGAACACAGATGGGCGGAGGCGGGGCTTAAAACGGTGCGCTGCGACAACTGCGGCGCAACGGAGACCGTCAAGGGGGACGAGATTGCCACCGTGTGCCCTTTTTGTTCCAGCCCGCTCGTGTTGGAGGAGCATTGCTTTGACGGCGTAAAACCCGATTCGCTTATTCCCTTTTCGCTTGACAGGCAAAAAGGACTCGAAGCGTGCAAAAAGTGGCTGAAAAAGCGTTTTTTCGCGCCTTCAAAATTCAAAAAAAACATAAACGTCAACACAATCAGGGGCGTATATTATCCCGTGTGGACGTTTGACAGCACGACGGATACGGTATATGCGGGGCGTCTCGGGAAAACCTACACCACAACGCGGCGGGACAGCAAGGGCAACACGCATACAGAAGTCAAAGTGCGTTATTTCAACGTCAGCGGCACGAGACGAAATTATTTCGACGACGTGACGGTAAACGGAGGCGCCTTCGTTTCGGACAAAAATCTGTCCAAATTGCAGCCTTTTCCGCAGAACAGATACGTGGTTTATTCTTCGGAGTTTCTTGCGGGTTTTTTTGCAAACAATTACACCGTAGACCCGTATACGGCGTTCAAAACGGCGGAGGACAGGATGCGCGAAACAATCAGACGTCAGATTATTGCGTCCTACAACGCCGACGTAGTGGATTATCTCAACATGAGCATGAACCATGTCGGAAAATCGTTCAAATATATGCTCATGCCCGTTTACATAACCGCAACGAAATACCGTGACAAGCTTTACAATCAATACGTAAACGGCTGCACGGGAAAGATTACGGGGAGCGCTCCGGTTTCTCCGTTGAAGGTGTCGGTTGTTTCGCTGCTTGGCGCGGCGGTGATTGCGGGGGTAGTGTTGCTGTTAAAATTTTTCGGAGCTTTTTGATTGAATGTTTACTGCCCGAAAGCGTATTGCTTTCGGACGGTTTTTTCAATCACGGTAAATGTAAAAATCAATTGCAATACTTAAAAATTATCATAAAATTACGGCGTCTTACGGCGTCCAAAACAGCATAATATGGTTATTGACACAGTTAATATAATCGGTTAAAATAAAAAAGGGCATACCCTGAAAAAAACAGGAGGAAAATAAAAAATGAAAAAGATGTCGCTGTGGGCAGTGGTTGCGATTTTATTCGTATCGTCGTTAGCCGTGTTTGCCGGCTGCGAAAAGCGGGAATATGTCGAGGTGTATGAGGTGAGAGAAGGAAATTGGGCGTACAGCGACAAAGTGACTTTCTTTTGGGGAGACAATGCGGACGGGCTTACGCTTGAACAATACGCTTTCGACTGCAAAAAGGTAAAAGTTCTCAAAAAAGTGGCGGCGCAGACGTTTCCTTACGAAAGCGGGGAAATGCTGTTGAATACGGAGCTGTTGACGTCGGACGGTATAGAGGACGCCGAGCTCAGGCAGTTTGCAGAGCAAACAAAAGAAAAGATGTCTTTAAAAGAGACGGAGCGTGAGAAAAACGCCGTGTTCAATCAGGAGTGTATAAAAAAGCTGGGGCTGACAGGGAGGTTTATCCTGACGGGAGATTTGGGAAGAATTGTCTCCCAACGCGCTAACGAATACATGACGACGGAGGACTATCTTGCGGCAATAGAAGCAAGCAAAAGTCCGCTTGTAAAAAGCCTGACATACAAACGCACGGATTTTGAAGAGCTCGAGCCCGAGCTGTTTCCCGAGCTTACCAAGCCTTCCGATATGTACGAAACGACCGCTGTCGTGTCTTCGGTTTTTTTCGGTCAAACTATGAATTTTGACGAAAACGATATTTCGAATGAGGACTATTATGCCGATTTCGGAGGATGCGTTATAGGCACCAAACCGTCTTTTACCGCAAACTCGTTTAAATTTTTGTTTTACACGAAACCCGAACTTCCGGAAGAGCAGGATTTTTTAAGACAGTTGCAAAAAATGTACAATGAACCCGACAAGGAAGCTGATTGGCTTTATAAGGAATTGGAGGCATTTTTCGGCTTCGAGGGATATTTTTATCATTTCGGGACATATTCCGAGCATTTCATCAGCTTCGATACTACGTATTTTTACGGTTACGATATGTTGGATTTGGCTCTAAAAAAGGCTGAGGAAGTCGAGGATTCCGACTTGATTTGGGGGTATTTCATCGAACCGAGCGTTCAACTGTCAAGATATATAAATAAAAATATTTTTTAACACCGATTTTTTTATGCTTGAATGTAATTACGATTTTGTCAGTCAAAAATTCAATCGATATTTTGAGAGGTGACACATGAAAGCGAAATACCCTGAAAAAACAGGAGGAAAATAAAAAATGAAAAAGATGTGGCTGTGGGCAGTGGTTGCGATTTTATTCGTATCGTCGTTAGCCGTGTTTGCCGGCTGCGAAAAGCGGGAATATGTCGAGGTGTATGAGGTGAGAGAAGGAAATTGGGCGTACAGCGACAAAGTGACTTTCTTTTGGGGAGACAATGCGGACGGGCTTACGCTTGAACAATACGCTTTCGACTGCAAAAAGGTAAAAGTTCTCAAAAAAGTGGCGGCGCAGACGTTTCCTTACGAAAGCGGGGAAATGCTGTTGAATACGGAGCTGTTGACGTCGGACGGTATAGAGGACGCCGAGCTCAGGCAGTTTGCAGAGCAAACAAAAGAAAAGATGTCTTTAAAAGAGACGGAGCGTGAGAAAAACGCCGTGTTCAATCAGGAGTGTATAAAAAAGCTGGGGCTGACAGGGAGGTTTATCCTGACGGGAGATTTGGGAAGAATTGTCTCCCAACGCGCTAACGAATACATGACGACGGAGGACTATCTTGCGGCAATAGAAGCAAGCAAAAGTCCGCTTGTAAAAAGCCTGACATACAAACGCACGGATTTTGAAGAGCTCGAGCCCGAGCTGTTTCCCGAGCTTACCAAGCCTTCCGATATGTACGAAACGACCGCTGTCGTGTCTTCGGCTTTTTTCGGTCAGTATACGAATTTTGACGAAAATACTTATCTTACTGACGAGGAGTCGGATGCTTTAAAAAAATTTGTACATTCCGCTAGTATTGACTTTGCCGACGATGTTTTAGGCAAAAAATCCGACGACCCCGCAGAAAATGAATTTTTAGATTATTTGCGCAAGAAAAACAAAGAGCAGGGGAAAGACGCTGATTGGCTTTATAAAGAATTGGAGGCTTTTTTCGGCTTTGATGGGTATTTTTATCACAGGAAGTATTTGGAAAACTCCGTTACTTATGAGCCTACATATTTTTATGGCGAGGATTTATTGGATCTTTTTATGATCAAAGCAGAGGAGGCAAGAAAGTCCAAGCTTATCACAAGCGTATATAGTTCACTAAGCTTTTACCTGTCTACTTTTATTAATTTTAAAATATTAAACAATATATAAAATATTTTACGAGGTGACGTATGAAAGCAAAAAAAATTTCTGTATGTCTGATTGCATTGATATCGGTTTTGGCAATTTTGGTTTACCCACTGTTATCTAATGTAAGGATAAACGATTTTTCCGAGAAAATTGTTTTGGGCTGCGGTTTTGCCGGTGAAGAAAGTCTGACCTTGAAACAAATATCAAAGGCTGTGTCGGAAAATGTCGGCACGACCGTGTCGGTAGAATTTAAAGAAAGCTTCGGGGAAACGGAATTGTTTGCGGAGTTGATGGAACAGAGGAGTTCTGTGCCTGAAGGCATGGAGGACGCTTTCATATTGAATTTGAGGAATCAAAGGGAGAATTTTTATAAAACGCAGTTAAAAAATTTTATTGACGAATCAGGCATGAGCGAAATGCTTTTTGAAAAGCTGTACTTGACAAACAGCGTCAAGCTGCGCACCGAAGACATGAACGAGGGCGAAATAGCCGGTATAATAAATAAATTGCTCCGCTATGACAAAGTTTCGACTGTTTCTGTCGAAAATCATATTTTTGAACAATCGTTAAGTACGGAGTCGGAAATCTTGCCTATGAGCAGCTTTGGCAGCTGGGAGGATGAGACGCTAGGTTCAATGAATGCCGGATTTGTGGCTGAAAATGACTTTGCGTATAAGGGACATGGCGTAAACGTAGGGATTATCGAGCCGTCTGCAATCGATCCGAATGCTTTCGACGGAAGAAATGATTTGCCCGACATAACCATAAATTCCGATTGGCAGCAGGGTGACGAAATGAGCGAGCACTCCAGACGAGTGACAAGAATTATCGGAAACATGGCTCCGAAAATTTCATTATATACAAGAAAATTGGGAGATAACGATTATGGCCTGTTTAATTCGGTATTTAAACAACTTAAAACGCAGGTCAACGTAATAAACTGCAGTTTTGGCTTTTCGCAAAAAATACAAGATTTGCCCGGAACTGAAAATGATTTAGTCAATTATCCTGAAGGCAAATATTGCAAATACGAAGGAGATGTAGATACAATTACCAAAGAAAACTTGGTGGTCGTAGTAAAGTCCGCCGGCAACAACGGCGACGGAATCACTTGCTTCGGAAATGCCGCAAATGTGATTACCGTCGGGGCAACCGACTATGAAGGAAATTTAGCGAGTTATTCATCTAAAAATACAGACAAAATGGCGGCAACGAAGCCTACGTTGGTGGCAAACGGTATGCCGCATATTCCCAAAGAGACAATATGGTTTCACGGCAACGGAAACACGGGAACCAGCTTTGCCGCACCTTTTGTGACCGGCACTGTCGCAATTATGATGAATAAAAAACCTTCGTTAAAGTTATTTCCGGAAATGGTGCATTCCCTGCTTACTGCAAATACCTCTACGGCAAATTACACAACCGTACCTAAAAATGCAAACGGATTTTTATCCGGAGTGGGAGCCGGTATGCTGAATGTTGGTAAGGTTCTCGATAATTTAGACAATACGCTGATGTTTTCGTCCCACAACAACGCTTCCGGAGATTTTGCGGGAGGAATGACGGCAGAGCCCGAGCGGGATTTACCTTACAACATCCTCAGGGTTTCGATATTCTGGTATGCAAATTCTTATTATAACAAAGTAGACGGATTTCCGATAATAACCAATTTCGAAGCACGTGTTTACATAGGCGGAAATCTGATTGCGTCTGCGCAGAGCCACGGGCAGAATTATATTATATTTGAAGAAATAATTTATAAAAGTCAGCTGTTGTCGGGCAACCCTTTGGTGCAGGTGTATTATATTTCGGGAGGCGAAGAGGGGATAATTGACGTCGGCTCGGCTGCGTACGTTTGGCTGATGTAGGCTGTTGAGCAAACGCAGAGATTTTACGGAAAAAAGGTTGAAAACGCTTGACTGAATTCGCTTCCGTGATAAAGTATATCAAAAGGGTATTTTATGCCGACGCAAGAGGCAAACTATACGGAGGCTGAAATGCCGAAAGTCAAAACGGAGGTCAGAAAAATGGTTAAGGAAATTTTGAGCGGACAGTTCGAGCGGGAGGTGCTGGGCGCTGCCAAGCCCGTGGTCGCGGATTTTTGGGCGCCCTGGTGCGGTTACTGCCGCAGAATGGCTCCCATGTTCGACAGATTGGAGCAGCAGTACGGCGACAAAATAGATTTCGTAAAAATCAATGTGGACGAGCACGGCGACGTGGCGCAGAGGTACAATGTCGACACCATTCCGCGTCTCGTGCTGTTTGTAGGCGGAGAGGAAAGGTCTCAGGCGTCCAACCCCGCTTCTCAGGCGGAAGCCGAGGATTGGCTGAAAGCCAACGGCGTGCTTTAAATGTCGGTGAAAAATGGACAACAAGACTTATGACGTAATTATCGCAGGCGGAGGTCCCGCGGGATACACCGCGGCAATGTACGCGGCGCGCAGCGGCTACACCGTCGCCGTTGTCGAGCAGATGTCCGCGGGCGGACAGATGGCGACTACCGAAACGGTAGAAAACTATCCGGGCTTTGACGACGGTATAGACGGCTTCGAATTGGGCGAGAGAATGCAGCGCGGGGCGGAAAGGTTCGGCGCGGTTACCGTTTACGCCGAGATAAAGTCGTTAAACCTCAAAGCGTCTCCCAAAACAGTCGAAACGACGGCGGGGATGTTGAACGCGAAAGCGGTGGTGATTGCTACGGGGGCAAAGCCCAGACTGTTGGGCGTCGAAGGAGAAAGAGAGCTTACGGGCAAAGGCGTGGCGTACTGCGCGGTGTGCGACGGTATGCGCTACAAAGGCAAAGTCGCCGTAGTTGTTGGCGGCGGAAACAGCGCCGCGGCGGACGCGCTCTATCTGTCCAAAATATGCGAAAAGGTTTATCTCGTGCACCGCAGAGACCGCCTTCGCGCCTCCAAGGTCTACACCGACGCGTTAAAAAACTGCGGGGTGGAATTTTTATTTGACAGCCGCGTCGTCGCGCTTGAAGGCGACGGAGCGCTTGGCGGCGTCGTGACGGAAAACGTAAAAACGGGCGCGCGGACAAAAGTACCCTGCGCCGCTTTGTTCGTGGCGGTGGGCAGACAGCCCCAAACCGAATTGGTCAGGGGACAGCTCGCTCTTGACGAAAACGGCTATATCCTCGCGGACGAAACCACTAAGACATCTGTGGACGGCGTGTTTGCCGTCGGCGACGTAAGAACCAAGCCTTTGCGGCAGATTGTGACGGCGGCTGCCGACGGGGCGACCTGCTCGCATTTTATCGAAGAGTATCTCGGTTGAGACGCTCGGTTTGCAAGCGGAAAAAATTCAAATTAAAAATTAAAGGACACTGAAAATTTCAGCGTCCTTGTTATTTCTTTTGGGCGGATTGGCGCAGTTTTCAGGTGCGGTTTGTCAGCTTGAAAACGTCCGCGGGTTTGCCGATGACTATGATGTGGTCGCTTTGGTCGAAAACGTAATTGGCTTCGGGCAGCACTTTCAGATTTCCGCCTTTTTTAATCGCAAGCACGTTTATATGATAGGTTTTTCTTACGTCTATTTCGCTTATGCTTTTGCCCGCCCACTTTTTGAGTATGGGTATTTCAAAAATGGCGAAATCGTCGGTGACCTCTACGAAATCGAAAATATTTTTGGCGTTGTGTCTGATTGCAAGCTTTTCCGCGATGTCCCTTTCGGGATAGACCACCTCGTCGGCGCCGTTGCGCAGCAAAAACTTTGCCTGCAAGTCGCGGTTGGCTTTGCTTACGACGTACTTTGCGCCAAGCTCTTTGAGTAGAGAAGTGATTTCGAGAGAGGACTGAAAGTTGTCGCTTATCGTGACGAAGCAGATATCGAAATTGTTGACGCCGAGACTTCTCAAAACGCCTTCCTTGGTGCAGTCGCCTATCATTGCGCCGGTAAAGCGGGGAGCAAGCTCGTTGATTATGTTTTCGTCCTTGTCCACAATCATGACCGAATTGTTAAGCTCGGTCAGTTTTTCGGCAAGGTGGCGTCCGAGACGGCCTATGCCGATTATCAGAATGTTTTTCATTTTTCCTCCGTTTAGCCGATTAGTATTTTTTCCACGGGATACTTGGTGAGTATCGGTTTGTTTTGAGTAAACGCAAGCGTAAAGGACAGCGCGCCCACTCTGCCCATAAGCATGAGCAGCATTAAAATTATTTGCGAAGTCAGGGTTAGGTCGGGAGTTATTCCTGTGGACAGCCCGACGGTGTTTATTGCCGAAAAAACCTCTATGCCGATATCCGCCAAAGAAAACGGCTCTATCGCGCTCATAATAAGGATTGCGGCGAAAATCGCCGCGAGGTAAACCGCAAGCAATCCGAGCGCCTGATTTACAAGATTTTTTTCCAGACGGCGTTTGCCTATAACGATGTCGCCGTCGCTGCGGGCGGAGGAAACCACGCCGAGTATAATCACAACAAAGGTGGTGACCTTTATGCCGCCTGCGGTGCCGCCCGAGCTGCCGCCGACGAGCATCAGAAACATGGTGAGAAGCAGAGAGCTGTCCGTCGCCGCGGCGTAATTTATTGTCGCAAAGCCTGCCGTGCGGGGAGTCACCGACATAAACATAGAGATAAGGAAGCTTTCTCCCGCGCTTTTTCCGACAAGCAGGTTGTTTTTTTCAAACAGCCAGAAAAGCAGCGCTCCCGCAAATATGAGCGCCGTCGTGCCGTACAGGGCGATTTTGGTATGCAGACTGAATTTTTTGGGATTGAATCCGCAATCCAAAACGTCGCTCCAAACGATGAAGCCGATGCCGCCCATGAAAATAAGTCCCATTATCGTGAGACACACAACCCAATCGCCCGAAAACGCAGCCAGCGAGCCGAAGGCGCCGTAGCGTCCCATAAGGTCGAAGCCCGCGTTGCAGAAAGCCGAAACGGAGTGGAAAACGGAGGAATACAGTCCCTCCCAAAATCCGAGCTTGGGACACAGCCTTGTCGCCAGCAGCAAAGCGCCCGCGCCTTCAAAAATGGCGGTGCCGATTGTTATGCGGCGGACAAGGTGGACTATGCCGCTCAGTCTCATGGTGCCTGCGGACTGCATGAGGATTTTGCGCTCGTACAGACCTATTTTCCTGCCGAGAACCATCAGGGTGGTGGTGATGACCGTCATGAAACCAAGCCCGCCTATCTGAATGAGAATGAGAATCACGACCTGCCCGAAGCCCGTCCATTTGAGAAATGTGTCAACCGTTACCAATCCCGTGACGCAGGTCGAGGACGTTGCCGTGAACAGTGCGTCGGCGTAATTCGTCCATTCTCCGTCCCTTGAAGCCGCGGGCAGGCAAAGCAGAAAGCTGCCGACGAGGATGACCAAAAGATAGCCGAGTATGAGAAGCTGCGTTTCTTTCAGCCTGATTTTCTTTCCGTTTCTGTTTTTTGTCATATTTTCAGGCGCACGGCGTCAAAACGCCAAGGCGCAATATAAGCAATTATACTATCGACCGCGGTTTTAAGCAAGCGATTTTTTTGCCTGCCCGAAACGCCGAATCAAAAGAAAACAGCCGTTTTGATTGCGACTGCGGGTAAAAACGGCGGAATACTCAAATTATTTTGAAATTTTCCGTCGACGTGTTGATGACGTATTTTTCTTTTATTTTGACAAGCTCCTTAAAATGCTCCGTCTCGCGGTGTCTGTTGAGGCATTCCTCGTCCGTCCAGCTTTCTATGAGCACAATCTGCGCGTAATTGTCTATGGGCAGCAGATATCTGTATTCCTTGTTGCCCGTTTCCTTGCGCGTTTTACGCACCAAATCAATCTGATTGACCGCCGCCAAAAATTCCTGTCTTTTGTTTCCCTTGATTGTGTAAGTAACCAATAAGTTGATGTTGTCGCTCATGATAAATCCTTTTCCCGATATTATTGTTGACTTTATTATATCATAAAAACGGCTCGCCGCGATTAAAGACAGTCAATTTTCGTGAACATTTCATTTTTAAAGGGCAAAAAACGTGCGTTTTCGTGCGTCGGGGCAGAAAGTTTTTATTCGTAAAACAGTATGTCCGCGTAGGTGGGTATGGGCCATACCTTGCGCGAAACGATTGTTTCGAGACTGTCCGCCGCCGCGCGCAGGGCGTCCATGGTGTCTTTTATTCTGTCGCGGAAAAACACGCAACTGTCGTAAGACGACTCCAAGTCCTGCATTTCCTGTATCTGCGCTTCCAGCTTTTCTATATCGGAAAACAGCTCGTTCACAAGCGCGTCGGTTTTCGCAAGCTGTATTTTCTGCACTCCGCCGAAATTCGTGCCCGCCGCGTTGAGCTTTTCTATATCCCGCGCAAGCTTGTCCTCCCACTCCATGCAGGCGGGCAAAATTTCCCGCTTTGCCATCATCAGCATGGTGCGCGCTTCTATGAGCGCGGTTTTTTCGTAATTGTCGAGATAAATGGCGCGTCGGCTTTCCAGCTCCTTTTTGTTCATGATTTTGAATTTTTCAAACAGCGCGACGTTTTTCGGCGCCAAAAGCGCGTCGTAGGCGGTTATGCTGTTGTCTATATGCACAAGCCCTCTCTTTTCGGCTTCCTCAAACCACTCCTTTGAGTAGCCGTTGCCGTTGAAAACTATCCGCTTGTGCCTTTCGTAAAATTCGCACGCCAGACCGAGCGCTTCTTCGTGCAGACGGCTTTTGTCCGCTTTTTCAAGCCTGTCCGACATTCGCGAAAGCATTTCCGAAACGGCGGCGTTGAGCACCACGTTGGGGGTTGACAGCGTGGCGGAGCTGCCCACCATGCGAAATTCGAATTTGTTGCCGGTAAACGCAAAAGGAGAGGTACGGTTGCGGTCGGAAAAATCCTTGCCTATGTCGGCGACGAAATTGAGTCCCGTGTTTAAACGCTGCTTTTCGTGGGCGCCCGTTGCCGAGTGGGAGAGCAGAGCGTCGAAAAGCTGCTGCATATCCTCTCCGATGAAAGCCGAGATAACGGTGGGCGGCGCCTCGTGGCCTCCGAGTCGGCTTTCGTTGCCGAGAGTTGCGGCGCTCATGCGCACAAGGTCGAAATATTCGTCAAGCGCCGCAAGAACCGCCGTGAAAAACAGCAGAAAAGGGTAGTTTTGCGACGGGTTGGCTCCGGGTTTAAGCAGATTGAGTCCTTTGTCCGTGCAAAGCGACCAGTTGTTGTGTTTGCCGCTGCCGTTGACGCCGGCAAAGGGTTTTTCGTGCAGCAGGCAGGTCAGTCCGTGATTGTCCGCGACCTTTTTCAGCGTTTCCATGATGAGCTGATTCTGGTCTGTGGCGATGTTAGCGGTGCAGAAAATGGGAGCCAGCTCGTGCTGCGCGGGCGCGACCTCGTTGTGCTGTGTTTTGGCGGTGATTCCGAGCTTCCACAGCTCCTCGTTGAGTTCCGCCATAAAGTCGCTTACCCTGTCCTTTATCGTGGCGTAATATTGGTCGTTTTTCTCCTGTCCTTTGGGAGGCATGGCTCCGAACAGCGTTCTCCCCGTGAATTTGAGGTCGTCGCGGCGGTTGTAGTCCCGCTTGTCGATGAGAAAATATTCCTGTTCGCCGCCCACGTTGGCGGTTACGCGTTCCGCATCGACGCCGAGAATTTTCAGCAGTCTTACTCCCTCGCGGTTGATTGCCTCCATAGAACGCAAAAGAGGCGTCTTTTTGTCGAGGGCCTCGCCCGTGTACGAGCAGAAGGCGGTGGGAATGCACAAAATACCCGCGCCGTTGCGCGATTTTTTTATGAACGCGGGACTGCTGCAATCCCACACGGTATAGCCGCGCGCTTCAAAGGTCGCGCGGATTCCGCCCGACGGAAAGCTGGACGCGTCCGCTTCTCCCTTGCGCAGATTGCTGCCGGTAAATTCCAACACGGTGTTGCCCGACTTGTCTATGGAAATAAAGCTGTCGTGCTTTTCCGCCGTGGTGCCAGTCAGCGGCTGAAACCAATGGGTGTAGTGCGTCGCGCCCATGTCGCCCGCCCACTCCTTCATGGCTTTCGCCACCTTGTTGGCAAGCTCCTTGTTGAGCGGCTTTCCGAGGTCGGTGACCTCCTTCAACTCGTTGTAGGTTTCGCGGGGCATATATTTCTGCATGACGCCGTCGTTAAAGACGTTGCAGCCGAAAAAATCTGTAATCTTTTTGCTTTCCGTTATTCTCATTGGCGAATCTGTCCTTTTGCTTGATTTTGTTGACTCGGATGCGAATTATTATAATACCCCGCCGTCAGAAAATCAAACAAATATGAAGAATTTTCATTTTGAGAAGCGTTTTTGGCGCAAAACGCTTTCAGGTATTGCTATTTGTACGAATATGTGCTAAAATGAGACAAATCGATTTGCGGGGAGCATTTTTATGGATTTCAAACAGAGAACGAGAGAAATCAGGCGGCTGACACTCACTTGTATTGCGAGTCTCGGCGTCGGACACGTGGGCGGCAGTCTTTCGATAGCGGAGGCGCTGTCGGTGCTTTATTCCAAGCACATGAGCTTCGACCCGAAAAATCCCGGTATGGAGGGGCGCGACAGACTTGTTCTGAGCAAGGGGCACGCAGGTCCCGCGCTTTACGCCACGCTTGCAAGCTTCGGGTTTTTCGACAAGGAGGAGCTTAAAACCCTCAACAGATTGGGCACAAAGCTTCCGAGCCACTGCAATATGCTTTTGACGCCCGGCGTGGATATGACGGCGGGCAGCCTCGGACAGGGCATAAGCTGCGGCGTGGGGCTTGCTATCGGCTCCAAGCTCAGAAACGACGGCGCAAAAATCTACGTAATCGTGGGCGACGGCGAGTGTCAAGAGGGACAGGTCTGGGAGGCGGCTATGCTTGCCGCGCACAAAAAGCTGGATAATTTAGTGGTTTTGGTGGACAACAACAAAATGCAGATAGACGGTCTTACCGAAAACGTCTGCGGCATAGAGGACGTTGCCTCCAAATTCGACGCATTCGGCTTCAACACCGTGCGCGTCAACGGCAACGACGAGGAGGAAATCGACCGCGCGCTGTGCGAGGCGGACAACGTAAAGGGCAGACCTACCTGCATAGTTATGGACACCGTCAAGGGAGAGGGCGTTTCGATTTTCAAAAATATGGGCTTTGCAAATCACAGCTGCAACGTGAGCGCCGAGCAGCTGGAAACGGCGCTTGCCGAATTGGAGGACTGAAAAATGGAAGTCAGAAAGGTTTTTGCGGCAACGCTTGAAAAAATGATGCGTGAAAACGAAAATATCGTAATGCTTGACGCCGACCTTGCCAAGGCGGGCGGGACCTTCGGTTTGCGTGAAATTTTCCCCGACAGGGCTTTTGACGTGGGCATAGCGGAGGCAAATATGGCTTGCGTGGCGGCGGGACTCGCGGCTTACGGATTTGTGCCTTTTATCCACTCGTTCGCGCCCTTTGCGTCGAGAAGAATTTTCGACCAAATAGCGGTTAGCATTGCCTACGGCGGCAACAATGTGAAAATCATAGGCTCCGACCCGGGTATTGCCGCCGAGCTTAACGGCGGCACCCACATGAGCTTCGAGGATGTGGCGGCAATGCGCGCAATTCCCGGAATGCTGATTTTCGAGCCGGTGGACGCAAGACAGATGGAGGAAGCAATGCCTGCAATCGTCGAATACGACGGACCGGTTTACGTAAGGATGTTCAGAAAGGAAACTCCCGACGTGTTCACCGAGCCGGATTACAAATTCAATCTGTTCAAAGCGGACGTGTTGAGGGAGGGGACGGACGTGAGCATTTTCGTGACGGGACTTTTGACGTCGGACGCGCTGCGCGCCGCGGATATGCTGCGCGAAGAGGGCGTGTCCGCGGAGGTAATCAATATCCACACCTTGAAGCCCGTGGACAGGCAGGCGGTTTTGAAATCGGTAAAAAAGACGGGCAGGGCGTTGACGGTTGAAAACCACAGCGTATTCGGAGGCTTGCATTCGGCTGTCTGCGAAATTCTCTGCGAGGAATTTCCCGTCAGATGCGCCGCCGTCGCCGTCAACGACAGATTCGGCGAGGTGGGCAGGCTCAACGAGCTGAAACGGTTTTACGGGCTTACCGACAGAGATATAGCGGACAAGGCAAAGACCTTGCTCTGAAAACGACGGGAGTTGCTTTATGAACGCGGCTGTTTCAAGGAGCTACAACGGCTGGGAGCCGTTGTTTTCGGAGGAGTTTTCCAAGGACTATTTCAAGGGAATAAAGGCGTTTCTTGAACGCGAATATGCGCAAAAGACGGTTTATCCCCCCAAAAAGCTTATACTCAACGCTTTTGACCTTACCGCGCCGCAAGACGTAAAGGTCGTTATTTTGGGGCAGGACCCTTACATAAATCCGGGACAGGCGATGGGGCTTGCTTTCAGTGTGCCCTATCCCGTGCCGCCTCCGCCGAGCTTGCTCAATATTTTCAGGGAAATCAAGGAAGAGACGGGCAGGGACTCCGCGGTAAAGGGCGGCGACCTCACCGTCTGGGCAAAGCAGGGGGTGCTTTTGCTCAACACCTCCCTCACGGTGGTGAGAGGCGTGAGCAATTCCCACAGCAACATAGGGTGGCAGATTTTTACCGACAGAGTAATTTCCTGGATAAACGACAACGCCGCAAGGCCCGTCGTATTTATGCTTTGGGGCGGCAACGCGCGCAGGAAAAAAAGCCTGCTTACCAATACTTCGCATTTGGTGCTGGAAGCGGCGCATCCGAGTCCGCTTTCCGCTTACAACGGATTTTTCGGCTGCGGTCATTTCGTAAAAGCCAACGAATTTTTAAGCGGCTTCACCACGCCGATAGAGTGGTGAAATTTGAGCTTCAAAGGGCGCGTAAAACGCGCCCTTTTTTCGTCTGCGACATAAAAGCGTAAAAATTTGCAAAAAATGTCATTTTGCCGGGAGGCTTCGTCTATATAATAGTAGGTATGTTTTACAAAAAATATCTGGTAATCAACAGTATGAATTCTCTCGGCTCTCTCGGACTCGTTTATCTGCTTTGCAACGGAGCGACCACCCGCGTCAAACTTGCCGCAAACACGATGAAGGCGCCCAAGGGCGATTTGTGGGCGGCGCTGCTTCTCGACAAAAGGCTGTTCGTAAGGGAGCTTACCGCCAAGAGCGCCGAATTCGAGCTAGACTGTCCTACGCTCAACCGCGCGGAGTGCCTGATAGCCGTCAAGTCCGCCCGTCTTGAAGCTCTCGCCTACGCGTCCGACGGCGCGTCCGACAGCGGGGCGCTCTTTGCCATGCTGAAAAAGGAGCTTGAAAAAATAAACGACGCCGGTTTAAGGACGCCGCCCGCCGCGGATGAAACGAAAGACGACGAGCCTTACGAAAGCTTTGTGGAGCGCGCCGGAAATTATTTCGAGGGCACGAGCTTTGTTGTGGACGAAATAGCCCGAAACAAGAGCATAGAGGAGTACAGCGAGGCTTTCAGGAGATATTACGAGCAGGAAAACGGCGGCAGCTACTATCTTTCCGTCAGGGAGCAGCTGCAAAAGCTGTTCGACAATTTTCCCGCCGCGCCCGAGCTTATAGACAGATTTGAAAATTCTTATTGGATAAAAATATCGAGAAAAAACAAGCATTTCGCTTTGGGGCTGCTTACCGACGACGGCGCGCCCAGCTTCATCTGCTACGCGTTGCCCGCGCCCGAAGGCAAAAGCGCGGACGGGGATTTTGAATTGACCACGCTTAAAAACGGCGAAAAATATTACGTGTTGTATCAGGACACGACGGACGGAAAAGTAAAAAGAGGCAGGGCGGTTTCTTGACAGAAGCCGTCTTTTGTTTTAAAATAAATCTCGAAAATGGAAAACAAAGAGTTTTTGAGAAAAGTGCAGGAGCTGCTTCTAAAAACCGTCTTCGTGGAGCGGTGCGTCACCTTCGACGGAGGCGAGGCGCTGCAAATAAAGACGACGGACGGGACGGTTTTCAACGTGTCGTCGAGAAAGCGCGACACAAAGAGGAGCGTGGCGCTGGTCAATCAGCGCAATCCGCGTTATCGCAGGGCGAATATGGGGCTAAATCCCAATCTGGAAAAAAATCTTCCGCTTATAAAGGCGGTGGAGGAAAGACTGCGCGAGGAGAAAGAGCACCTGGAAAGAAATTTCGGACGAAACGGACAGACGGAGGAAAAGGATGGTTAAGCATATCGTATGCTACAAATTCAAAGACAACAGCAGGGAAAATCTTGACAGAGCAACGGCAGCTTTGTTGAGTATGCGTTTTAACGTGCCGCAGGTTTTGTCCGTCGAGGCGGGCGCGGATTTTGCAGGCAGCGCGCGCTCCTACGACCTTGCGCTTGCGGTGACTTTGAAAAGCAGAGAGGATTTGGAGGAATATCAGAAAAACGAGTTCCACTGCAAAGAAGTCAAGCCCGTCATGCACGAGCTGACCGAAAAGAGCGTTTCGGTGGATTTCGAGTTCGACCAAGCCTGAACGCGCAAAAAAACCTTCCCCGTATGGGGCAAGGTTTTTTTATTGCGCTTTTACGGGAAATAATTCGATAAAGTTCGACGCGCGGCGACATATGGAGCGAAATTTTTTACGTTTCCTTATTTTAAAATGACGTTATACAGTCAAGGGAGGAAACGAAAGGGTTATGAACAGACAAACGGGAGCGGCGCGCATATCGATAGCGCCGACAAAGGCAAAGGGAGCAAGCGTGTGGAGGTCTCTTCTCGAATGCGTATCGCTTGCGGCGGGATTCGTTCTTTTGAGACTGACCGCGGACGGGCTTTACGGTCAGCTTGCTTTCGGGCTTTTCGTCGGAGCGCTTTACTGCAACAGGCTTTTGGCGCCGTCCGTTTTGTTTCTGGCGACGTCGTTTGCGTCGGGGATAGACTGCGTATTGGTTTCCGCCGTTCAGTGCGCCGTCATGCTGGGCGTGAGCTTTGTCCACATCAAATGCCGCCGCAAAATCAACAAATGGCTGCTGATACTCTATCTTGCCGCGTCTCAGATTTTTTTCGTGCTATTCAAAACCTCCGAGAGTCAGGAGCTGGTAAACAAGCTGATTGCCGCAGGCGCGGGAATTGTATTTTCCTTCGTATGTATTTACGTGCTGCGCGCGCTTTTTATCAGGGGACTGAAATATCGTCTTACCGTTGAAGAAAACATTTGTCTGGCGGTTTTTGCACTGTGCGTTTTCAAGGCGCTGGACTTGATTCGCGTCGGAGGAGTCGGTTTGCTTGCGTTCATTGCGCCTCTCGCCGTGCTTTTGACGCTGTTCGTCTACGGAAAAAGCGCCTGCTACGCGCTTGCCGCGACAATCGGCTTTGCCTGCGCGCTCAATGCGGGCAGTCTCACGCAGGTGGCGGTGTGCGGACTCTGGTCGGTCTGCGCCGTGGCGTTTATGCCGCTGTCAAGGTGGCTTTCGGCGCTTGCGCTTTTGCTGTGCGAGGTGGCGCTTGTGTATTTTTTCGATATTTACGACGGCTTCAACAGCCTGAGATTGATTGCGGCGGTAGCGTCCTGCGCGGTTTTTTGCTGCATACCCGGCAAAACTCTCGAATATCTCAAAGCGGTTTCAGGCAACACCAAGGAAAAATACTCCCCGCGCCACATAGTCAACCGTCTGCGCGTCAACCTAAGTCGAAAGCTTTTTGAGCTGTCGGAAATTTTTTACGCCATGCAGCTTACCTTCAAGACGCTGAACAACAACGTAATCCCTCCCGAAAAGGCGCAGGTGAGCATTGCCAACGAGGTTGCCGAGCTTACCTGCAAGGATTGTCCCGAAAGCATAAAGTGCTGGCGCAGGGAAATCAAGGACAGCGAACAGGCTTTTTGCGACGTTGTGGGCAACGCTCTCGACAGGGGCAAGGCTACCGTGCTTGACCTCAACAGCTCGCTTGCGTCGAGGTGTCTCAGGACAAGCACGCTTTTGAGCAACGTAAACCAACAGGTGGCGGCATACAAGCAGTATTATCTCGTCGCGGCAAGCTCGGACAACAGCAGAAACCTGATTGGCGACCAACTCGGAGGGGTGTCGCGGATTATGCTGGGGCTGAGCGAGGAAAGCAAAGCCACCATACGTTTTGACACCGAGCGGGAAAAGCAGCTTGTGGAGCAGCTTACCTTTTACAACATACTGACAAAGGAAGCCGTTATTTTCAACGAGGGACGGGAGCTCAACGTTACGCTTGTGGTAAATTCGCGCGACGCGCGCAAGGAAAACCTGGAAAGCGTGGTTTCCGAGGTGGTAAACGCAAAGCTCGGCGTTTGCGCGCGGGAGAATACCGACAACGAAAATTGGACGGTGCTGTACTTGAAGCCCAAACCCGTTTACGACGTGGAATTCGGTTTCTGCGCCGCCAAGAAGGCGGGCAGCGAGGTCTCGGGCGACACCCACAGCTTTGTCAGGCTTGACAAGGACAAGTTTTTGCTTGCGGTATGCGACGGCATGGGCAGCGGCAAAGAGGCGGAAAGAGCTTCGGAGTCCGCCGTGTCGTTGGTGGAGAATTTTTACAAGGCGGGCTTTGACAACGAGCTTATACTCAAAAGCGTCAACAGACTGCTCACCTCCGTAAACGACGAAACCTTTACGGCGGTGGATATATGCGTTGTGGATTTGATGAAGGGAACGGCCGATTTCATCAAGCTGGGCGCGCCGCAGGGGCTTATCAAAAGCGGCGGGGAGGTGCAGTTCGTGTCGGGAGGCAGTCTGCCTCTCGGCGTTTTGGAGGAAATGCAGCCGACAATCACAAAAAAAGCGCTTAAAGCAAACGACGTGATTGTGCTTGCTAGCGACGGCTTTTCCGACGCGTTTGAAAACAAGGACGATATGGCGGCGCTGCTTGCGGAAACCGAGTCGTCCGACCCTCAAATCATTGCAGACAAGCTGTTCGGCAAAGCAATGATTAACTATGACGAAAAGCCCAAGGACGACATAACGGTGATTGTGGCGCGGATTAAACAGTGATTTTATTTGGCGTTTTTCAGCTTTGAGGCGGGAAAGCGACGTAAAAAGTAACGGCGGGAAAACTCCCGCCGTTTTTAATCTTTAATGACTTTTTATTTTGAAGTAACGGTATCCCGTTTTTCTTCCCCGTTCTCCGTGTCGCGGAGCGGTTCGGACGCTTTTTTCAGGGCGTTGAGAAACGCGCCCGACGCTTTCGACATGACCTGATGTTTTTTCCATGCCACGACCAACCGCGCTGTCAGGCGGGGCGACAGGGGACGGAAGCACAAATCGCTGCCTGTCGTGTTTATCAGTCTGTCAAGTCCTATGGCGTAGCCCATACCCTCCTCGACCATAAGCGAGGCGTTGTAGATGAGATTGTAGGTTACGTTTACCGCGGGCTTGCAGTCCGACGCGGAAAACCATTCGTCAAGAGCCTTCTGCACTATGCTGTGCCGCGAACAAATCAGGGGCAGTCCTTTCAGATCGTTTGCCGTGACGCTTTCCTTTTGGGCAAGAATCGAGCTTTTGGGCATTAGTACGCCCCACGTGTCCTCCGCGGGCAGACGGATATAGTCGTATTCGGTTAAGTCGGATGGCTCCACGAAAACTCCGAAGTCGATAAGCCCTTTGTCAAGCTTGTCCTTTACGTCGTGTGTGTCGCCGCTGAAAAAATGAAATTTGACCTCCGGATACTTTGACTGAATTTGCTTGGCGGCACGCGCCACTATGCGCACGCCGCACGATTCGCCGCCTCCGATGTAGACGTCTCCGCTCAAGCTCTCGCCGTCCGCAAGCAGCTCCGCCTGCGTTTTTTCGTAAAGCTGGAGCATTTCCTCCGCCCGTTTTTTGAGCAGCTCGCCCGCCTGCGTGAGAGTCACCTTTCTGCTGCCTCTGACAAACAAAAGGCGGTTCAATTCGCTTTCCAGCTTTTGCATCCGCCTTGACAGACTGGGCTGGGCGATAAAAAGATATTCCGCCGCTTTGGTTATGCTCTCCTGTTGCGCGACGGCAAGAAAATATCTCAAATCTCGCAGTTCTATTTCCATTTCGACTCCTTTACGCTTTTATTATAACGCTTTTGAGTTTTCTGGTCAACTGCGGCTTGACTGCCGAAAAGCGCGTGTTGTCGGCTTGGGAGCGAATAAGCAAAAAAAGACAAGGGGAGTTTCCGCCTTGCTTAAAGCACAAGAAGGCTCAAAAGAAAGGGTACGGGCATATAGAACGCAAACCATTTGAAATCGGCGTTTTTCAATGCTTTTTGGACTATGCCGATTGCAAGCAGTCCGGCAAAAAACGCCGCGACGACGCCGATTGAAACGCTGCCCCAATTTATCTCTGCGGAAGTGGCGAAGGCTTCGATCAGCTCTACCGCCGCGCCTGCCAAAATCACGGGTATGGACAAAAGAAAGCTGAATTCGCCGCTTTCCTCGCGTTTGATGTCGAACAGGCTCATTGTGCAGATGGTGGCGCCGCTTCTCGACAAGCCGGCGAAACAAGCCATACCCTGCGCGACGCCCGTTATCAACAGGGGGAGCACACCCTTTTCGCCTACGGAAAATTTGTTTTTGTTGAGACTGGAAAGCAAAAGCAGGGCGGCGGTTAAGGCAAAGCCGACAGGCAGAATGTATTTGTCGATGCCTTCGGGCAGAAAGAATTTGACTGCCGCGGCAATTATAAACGTCGGTATGCTGGCTATGACAAGGTACAAAAGGCGTTTGTCCGAAATCGGATGGCGAAGAATTTGCAGCAGCGGCTTTCTGTACGCGATTATGACGGCGAAAAGCGTGCCTACGTGCAGCATAACGCTCATGAAAAGCGGGCATTCCACTCCCGTAAGCGCGGAAACGAGGAGCAGGTGTCCGCTGCTCGAAACGGGCAGAAATTCGGTGAAGCCCTGAATAAGTCCGAAAAAAATACTCTGCCAAACATTCATTTTGCCCTTTCTCCTTGTTTACAATCCGCGTCGGTTAGTGTATAATCATTTTGTATTGCGCTTTTTGAGAGGTTGCTTTCGCGCCTTTTGCCGGCGCATACCATTAGTTAATATATGGAGAAAGAACTGAAATTATGAAATTAGGTGTCGTGGGACTGCCCAATGTAGGCAAAAGCACGCTGTTCAACGCGATAACGCAGGCAAAAGCCGAAATAGCCAACTATCCGTTCTGCACAATCGAGCCGAACGTGGGTGTGGTCGCCGTGCCCGACGAGAGGCTTGACAAGCTTGCCGCGCTGTACGACAGCAAAAAAATCACGCCCACTTATCTCAAATTCGTGGATATAGCGGGACTCGTCAAGGGCGCAAGCCGCGGCGAGGGGCTGGGAAACAAGTTTTTAAGCCACATACGGGAGGTTGACGCGATAGTTCACGTCGTCAGATGCTTTGAGGACGCGGACGTGACGCACGTATCCGACAAAATCGACCCTGTGGCGGATATGGACACAATCAATTTGGAGCTCGTGCTTGCCGACCTCGAAACGGTAAAGTCCCGTCTGGAAAAGGCAAAAGCATTGCTCAACAAGGGGGACAAGTCCTACGCCTCGGAGGTCGGGGCGCTGGACAAGGTTTACGCGGCGCTGAGCGAGGGAAAACCCGCCCGCAGCGTTGCACTTGACGCGGAGGAAAGGGCAAAGGTAAACGAGCTGTTTCTTCTGACGGCAAAGCCCGTCGTTTACGCCGCCAACATTTCCGAGTCGGATTTGGGTAAAAGCGAGGACGGGCTGCCCGCCGTTGCGCGCGTGAGGCGGCGCGCCGCCGAGGAGGGCGCGCAGACTCTCGTCATCTGCGCCAAGGTGGAGGAGGAGTTGTCCTCTCTTGACGACGGGGAAAAGCAAATGTTTCTCGACAGCTACGGCATAGAGGAAAGCGGACTCAATCGACTTGTCAAAAAGTGCTACGAGCTTTTGGGGCTTATTTCTTATCTCACGGCGGGGGAAAAGGAAACACGCGCCTGGACGGTGGAAAGGGGAACCAAGGCTCCGCAGGCCGCGGGCAAAATCCACTCCGATTTCGAGAGAGGCTTCATACGCGCCGAGGTCGTGCCCTACCAAACGCTGCTCGAATGCGGCAATTACACAAACGCCAAGGAGCGCGGCAAGGTCAGGAGCGAAGGAAAGGACTACGAAATAAAGGACGGCGACGTTGTGCTGTTCCGTTTCAATGTTTGACGGAGGAAAAAAATGGAAAAATTACCTGTGGAAAATACGGCTCAAAAGGTCGGGTTGAAAAACAAACTTGCGTTTGCCAGCGGCGATATATTCGGAGGGGGCAGCTTCAACATTATAAACTTTTTGTTCGTGCCCTTTTTGACGCTTACCGTCGGCATACCCATGTATTGGGTGAGCGTCATCATGCTGATAAGCAAGGTGTGGGACGGAATTATCGACCCGTTTATCGGGAAAATCAGCGACGGAAAACAGCCGGGCAGATTCGGCAAACGCCGTTTCTTCATGCTCGTGTGCGCGCCCATACTCATTGTGGCGACCATTCTTTTGTTTTTCCCCTGGAATCTTGTCACGACAAGCGTTCCGCTTAAAATCGTGCTGGTCATACTCGTGTATCTGATTTACGCCACGACGCAGTCGTTTATACTCATTCCCTACTATTCGCTGGGCAGCGAAATGAGCGGAGATTTCATCGAGCGCACAAAGGTGAACTCGGTCAGGCTGGGCTTTTCGATTTTTTCCAGCATAGTGTGCGTCGCCGTGCCCGGCATGATTGCCGCTCCGGAAAAGGGCGCGCAGAGCTATATCGTCATGGCGGCGATTTTCGGCGGGATTTTCTGTATCGCCGTGTTGATAACCGCGCTGTTTGCAAGAGAGCAGATTGTAACTCCCGCAGTAAAAACAAAAGTAAACATAAAAGAGTTTTTCAGACCTCTCAAGCTCAAATCGTACAGGCAGTATCTGGGCATGCAGATGTGTTCAAGCATGGGCATGGCGATTATGTCCTCCTTTTTCTTCACGCTTATGGATTTTTGGATAAGGAGAGGAAGCTACGCCGCCAATTTGCAGTTTGGCGTTCCGCGTTTCCCGATAGCGACGGTGGCTGCGGCAATTATGTTCGTCGCGCAGATTTTCGCGCTGCCCTTCTATTTTTGGCTCATCAAGCGCAAAAGCAAAACCTTTGCTTATCGTCTCGGCGCAATCGTCTGGGCGGTCACGGCATTCGCGCTTTTCTTCCTGCCCGCGCAAAGCTACACGCTGGACGCGTCGGGCGCGCTTGAAATCGTGTCGCAGGTGCCCGATTGGGTTATCTGTATGCTGGCGTTTGTCATCGGTATAGGCATAGGCGGTCCCGTGCTGGTGCCCCACACGGCATTCGGAGACGTCTGCGACGTTGGCGAGCTTTATTTCAACGAAAGGACGGAAGGAGCCTTTTCGGGGCTTTCCAATTTCCTCAACACCACGGCGCAGGCAGTGGGGCTTGCGATTCCGCCAATTATTATCGGCGCGGCGGGCTATCTTGAAACGGTCTACGAGGCGCCCGCAGACCTGAGCGGCTATTTCGTAAAGCCATACGACAACGGCACGGCTTACATGCCCGTCGCTCAGAGCGACTCGGCAATGCTTGCGGTAAGAATCGTCATCGCTTTTCTGCCGATCGTTGTCATGGCAATCGGATTTTTTATTTCTCTAAGATACAAGGTCACGAGGGAAAAGCAGAACGAGATAGCCGAAACGCTTAAACTTGACAAAAACAGCGAAGAATACAAAAGCAAACGGGAGGAGATTTTGAAAAGTCTCTGAAAAACGCGGTATAAGATGAAATTCCTTACTTTGTTCAGCGGAAGCAAGGGCAATATGGCTCTTGCCTTTACGCCGGATACAAAAATACTTATCGACTGCGGCGTGTCCTACTGCGCCGCAAAAAAATCTCTCGCCGACATAGGGGTGGACATAGACGACGTCGACGCGGTGCTTGTCACGCACGAGCACATGGACCACGTCGCAGGTCTGCCCAAGTTTCTCGAACACAACAAAAAAGCCGTCGTTTTCGTGCACGAAAAAGGCGCGCGGGCTTTGGACGTGCGGGTTGCGCCCGATATGCAAAGGGTAATCGGTTTTGGCGCTCCCTTTGTTTTCAAGGGGGTTTCGGTGGATTTTTACGTCTGCTCTCATGACAGCGCGTTTTGCTGCGGCTTTAAGATAACGGAAAACGCGACGGGCAAAAGCATAGCGACGGTCACGGATACGGGATTTGTAAACGGCGGTTTCGACGCTTTTGTCGGCGGATGCGAGGCTGTGGTTCTCGAAAGCAATTACGACGAAACGATGTTGAGGTCGGGCAGGTATCCCGCGGCGCTCAAACGCAGAATCATGTCGGAGTGCGGGCATCTGTCAAACGCGCAGGCTTGCGAGCTGATTGTCAGGCTTGCGCCCACAAGCGTCAAGACGGTGGTGCTTGCGCACCTGAGCGAGGAGAACAATTCTGCCGAGCTGGCCTTCGCAGGCGCTGTGCAGGCGCTTGCGGCGCGCGATTTCAGAGAGGGCAGGGAGCTTAAAATTATCGTGGCCAAGCAATATACGAAAAGCGAGGTGTTGGATACGGATGATTGATAAATTCGATAAAAACGACGGGCTGAGAATCTTTTCCTTTACCGTTTTCGCCGTGCTGATAATCAACCTGCTCTATTCCATGCTGCTTACGGTTTTCCCCTCTCTCGATGGGGAGGCGGGCTTTTGGTGCGTCAACGTGATTCTTCAAGCGTCGCTTGCGGGAGTGGTCGCGCTTTACTGCAAGAGCAAAAATATTTCTTTTTTTTCCGCTGCGTCGCTTGACGTCAAGCCGCGTGTTGCGGACGTGTTTTTGACGCTGGGCGCGGGGGCGGGAACGCTGGCTTTTATGCTGCCCTTACAAAACTTTATCGTAAATTGGTTTGAAGGGATGGGCTTTGAGGTCTCCGTCTCCGTACCGGTAACCGGCGCTGCGGGGAACGTCGTCCTGCTGATTGTCGTGGCTTGCATTATGCCCGCTTTTTGCGAGGAGCTGGTTTTCAGAGGCGCGTTGGGCAACGGACTTGCCGAAACGGGCTTGTGGAGTGCGTCTTTGCTTGGCGGCGCGCTGTTTTCGCTCTTTCATATGAATCCCGCTCAGACGCTGCATCAGTTTGTTATGGGCTTTCTGCTGGTGTTTTATATACTCGTTACGGGAAGCTTCTGGTGCTCCTTTGCGGCGCACCTTTTCAACAATCTGCTTACCGTCGTGCTTTCTCTTACGCTGGGCGAAAAAATAGACGCTTGGAGCATGGATTATTGGTATATATTTATACTTGCGGGCGCGGCTTGCGCACTGCCCCTTGTTTGGCTGCTGTACAAGCGCAGAAGGTTCGTCGTGCCGGAGGGCTGCGACAAGGACGCCCGCGAAAAAAACTTTACTTTGCTTTTGCTGCTGCCCGCACTGCTTGTGTGCGTGCTGTTTTGGCTTAGCGCACTGTTTGCAAAATGAAAATAAAAATCTTGGCTGTCGGCAAAATAAAAGAAAAATGGTACGCCGAAGCGTTGGCGGAGTACGTCAAGCGGCTTGACAGATTTGCCGCCGTGGAGATTTTCGAGGCGGACGAGGGAGATGTCAGGGATACGGGCGAAGCGTCTGTCAACGCGGCGCTGAAAAAGGAAGCGGAGCAGATTCTGCCCCGACTTCAAGGCTATACCGTCGCGCTGGATATAGACGGACGGCAGATGTCGAGCACGGAAATCGCTTCTCTTATCCATCGGGAAAAGATGAACAATTCCGTCTTTACCTTTGTGGTGGGCGGCAGCCACGGACTGCACCCGAGCGTCAAGGACGCGGTCAGTCTCAGGCTGAGCTTCGGGAAAATAACTCTCCCGCACACTCTTTGCAGAGTCGTGCTTGCGGAGCAGGTGTACCGCGCTTTCATGATAAACGCCAATTCGGTTTACCACAAATAAAAACAGGATAAAAAATTCCGAAACGGAGCACCGTAGGCATACCCTTATTCATACAATGTAAAATGAGTATGCTAGGGGGTTGAAAAAATGTTCCGTTATCAGGATTTGCTTAAAGAAGTCGAGTTGTTTGAAAAGCACGGCGTGGAAACGGGGAGCATAGGCGACAGCACGCTGGGGCAGGCCACGCCCTATATCTTTGTGGGAAACAAGGAGGGGCGGTGCATAATCGTTCAGGGGGGCATTCACGCGCGGGAGCATATAACAAGTCTGCTTGTGGTGTGTCAGGCAAAGCACCTTTTGAAGCACCCCGAGCTTTTGCTTGACGGGGGTATATATTTCATACCAATGACTAATCCCGACGGCGTGAGGCTAGCGCAGGAGGGAGCGGGCTTTATCCGAAACAAGGAGCTTAAAAAAAATCTGCTCCAAATCAACGGCGGTCCGGATTTTTCGCTTTGGAAAGCCAACATCAACGGCGTGGATTTGAACACCAATTTCGACGCGAGATGGGGGCAGGGCAAGCGAAACGTGTTTTTCCGCGCCGGCGCAAACTATGTAGGCAAAACGCCAAACAGCGAAAAGGAGACGAAAAATCTCATCAGATTTACCAAAGCGGTTAAGCCTCTTGCGACAATCAGCTATCACTGCAAGGGCGAGATAATTTACTGGCGGTTTTTTCAGAAGGACAAGGACACCATTTGGAGACATTATCGTCTGGCGCGTTCCATTTCCGAGCAGACGGGATACGCTCTGGTCAGCAACGACGGCGCAAGCACGGGGGGCTACAAGGATTGGTGCATAGAGCATTTCAATATTCCGAGCTTTACCATAGAGGTGGGAAGCGACAAGTTTTCACATCCGTTTCCCTATTCGGAGTTTGAAAAAATCCTTTATCAGAACGACGACATTCCCCGCAGACTGCTTAACACGGTGGCGCGCGAGGACAGAATACAAAAAAGAAGAGTTTTGCCGGACGAGGACGTGCGCGAAGGGAGAGAAAGCGAGCGCTGACGTCTTGTTTGACGCAAAAAGGGAGCTTTTTATGGCATACGAAGAAAAATTCATGCTTGACGCCCTCAAAGAGGCGGACAAGGCGCCCGCCGAGCACGAGGTTCCCGTCGGCGCCGTTGTCGTCTGCGAGGGGAAAATTATCGCGCGCGCGCACAACAGGCGGGAAAACAAACAGTCCGCCACGGCGCACGCGGAGTTGCTTGCCATAGAAAAAGCGTGCAGAAAGCTAAAAAGCTGGAGGCTTGTCGGCTGCGAGCTGTACGTGACGCTTGAGCCTTGCCCAATGTGCGCCGGCGCGATAATCAATTCGCGTATCGACGCGGTTTACTTCGGCGCGTCAGACCCAAAGGCGGGCTGCTGCGGCTCGCTTTACAATCTGACGGGTGACGTGCGGTTCAACCACCGGCCGATTGTAGAGGGCGGTTTTTTGAAGGAGCGCTGCGCAAGACTTTTGACGGACTATTTCAAAGACAAACGAAAAAACAGACAGGAAAACGAAAACAAAATACCGACCTGAATTCGGTCGGTATTTTTATTGTCTATTTTGCGGTTTTGTTCAGGTGGTTTATAAAGTATTTGGCTTGCACCTCCAAAGCGGAGGAGGCGTAAGCGCGTTTGGGCGTCACGGGACGGGTATACGTGAAAAACGTGAGATATCTCCTCAAAAGCTTTTTGGCAAGCTCTCTGTCCCCGAAGGCAAGGTCGTACATACATTTCATGGGCGTTGCGCAGGGATTGTTGCACACATAGTTTAAAAGCTCTTTGGCGGAGTATTTGTTGGCGGGATTGGTCAGAGCCTCGAGGTTGACTCCGAGACGCTTGGCGAGCTTCGGGTGTTTGCAAAGGCTTGAAAGCATCTGGTCGAAGCATTGCTTGACGCTCTGCATGGTGAGCTTGTTTTCGTGCGAAAAAAGTCTGAGAGCCTGCGCGACGCTAAGTCCCTCGGCGACCTTTTCCTCTACAAATTGCATCAGTTTGATAAGCATAAAGACAGTATTGACTTAAACGGTTAAGGTTAAACCGTTTTTCGAGCGCGCTTTGGGAAAAATTAGAAAAATCGACAAAATTCTTTCTTTTTTGCGCGCTGTGTGCTATAATGCAGAAAACATCTGAGACAAGGAGGGGCAAATATGCCTGTAAAGAGTGTCGGACGTCGTTTTCAGGACTGTCTGCTTTTTTTGGGGGCGTTGACGACGGCAGGCGTCGCAACTGCGGGAGGCTGCCTGCTGCACGGCGTCGCGTGGCGGGCGGAAAAGCTGCTTGTGGCGCTGCTTGTTGTTTCTTTCGTATTTCCCGTGCTTTTTTTGTCTGTAAATCTCATTCTGCGCAAAAAGTATTTTGAAAAACTGAAAAAAATGAAGCTCAAAGACGGACAGGAATATCTGTACTCCCACAGAGAATTTGCCCGACAGAAGTCGGAGGAGCTGCTCGAACAGCTTAGAAGAATCCGTTTTCGCTCCGATTGGTACGCGGCTTGTTTGGGTATGTCGGGCGCGTGCACGGCATTTTGCGGCGGCGCTCTGGCGGGCAACGGCGCTGCCGTGTTGATAGGCATTTACGCAGCGTATTGCTGTACGTTCGGCTTTTCCCGCATTCGCTTTTCGATCAAGACGCTTTTAAGCGACTTCGGCAAAAAATATATTTCCTTTCTTCACTATCCGACGGTTTATGCCCTTGCGAAAAAAGCCGCGGCGGCTTTGGGTTGTCGCGGGAAAATAAAAATTTTTCTCAACCCCGGCGTAAACGCCGGCGTTGCCGATATGGACGGAGTCATTTCTCTCGATTTGGGGGCGATTTTGTTGGACATGCTTTCGGACGAGGAGCTTTACGCGGTTTTGCTGCACGAGTTCGCGCATTTGAAGGGGGAGTCCGACGCCGCGGCGGCGGAAAGAAGGTTTTACGTCTGGCTTTGCGAAGACAGAAACGAAAACGCCCTCTACGCCCTCACGCCCTATATGTTCGCATTTTTGGACGCGCTGTATTTGTTGAACTACGAGCTTTACGCCTATACGGTGTCCATTCTGAAAGAAAACGAAGCCGACAGCGCGATTGCGCGGTACGGAAACGCGGAAAAAGGCGCTTCCGGTCTTGCCAAGCTGGGTTTTTTCGAGCTGTACGAGTGGGAAAAGGGCGGCTACGACGAGCCGCCTGCATTTCAGGAGGAAAACGCGCCCGAGGACTGCTTGAAGCGTTACGTTAAGGCGTTCCGCGAAAGGCTTGGCATCCGCAGGGAGGAGTGGCTCAAAATAGAGCTTGACGAAATACTTTCCCGCTCCTCGTCGCACCCGACGCTGAGTATGCGCCTTAAAACGCTCGGAGTGACAAACGTTGTTTTGTGCGACGAGCAAAAGTCTCCCGAATTGGCTAAGGATTGCCTTGCCGCCATGGAGGAAATGGAAAAATACGTATATGCCCGCACAAGAGATGCTTACGCAAGCGAGCGCGAAAAGAATTTCCTCAAGCCCGCTTTGCGCGTGGAGGAGTGGGAAAAGGCAAATTGTCCCCTTGTCGCGCACGAGTATTACGACCTGATTCAGGATTTGCGCAGGCTGGGCAGAAACTCCGACGCGGAAAGGCTGTGCGAGCGCGTAATCGAGCAGCTGCCCCGTCCCGCCTCCTGCATGGGGTATTATATAAAAGGCTGTATGCTTTTGAGCCGATACGACGAAAAAGGCGTCGAACTTGTCTACACCGCAATGGAAAATCAGAATTTCATAGAGGAGGGCATTCAGGTGCTGGGCAGATATTTTTGTCTCAAAGGGGAAGAAAAAGGTCTTGACGGGCACAGGGAAAGGGCGACGGAGCTGGCGCAGAAAAGCGTTGACCAATATTCGAAGCTTTCGACGCTTACCCGTAGCGACCGTTTGTCGCGCGAGGACGGGATTCCTCAACAACTTCTTGACGAAATTGTAAGCCACATCCTGTCGGTCTGCGGCAAGGATTTGGAAAAAATTTATCTGGTGCGCAAAACGCTCGGCGCGGATTTTTCCGCGAGCGTGTTCGTTTTGTCCTTTCATCCTTACGTCGGATTTAAACGCAGGCAGGAAATTCTCAGAAAGGTATACTGTTATCTGGATACCTTGAACGGGCGGCAGTTTGCGCTGTTCGATATGAGCGCCGTTTTGAAGGCGGGCGTAGACAGAATCAGGGGCAGTCTCGTTTATCCGCGCCTCCGCAATGACGATTGAACATCGACATTTTTCTCATTAAAACGCGTCGCAGGCATCAAAACACCGTTAAGGCGCGTTTTTTTGACTTTAAAAATAATAATTTGTCAAAATATTATTTTTTAAAACAAAATACACATTTAAACGCCCAATATTGACATAATTCGGAATACGGTGTAAAATGCTTGTAAATTATTTGCACACGAGAGGACAGTAGGTTATGAACAGAAAATTTATTTTAATTTTGCTGTCGGTTGTGGCGGCGATTGCGCTGCTTGTTTTCGCCGTCGCCTGCGGGCGCACAGTTACGGTAACCTTCGACGAAGGCGGCGCGACCAAAACGGTTTCCGTGAAAAGCGGCGCGGAGTTTGATTTTTCGCAGCCGATAACGGAGGACGTGACGCTTGTCGCCGTTTGGCAATACGCGAGAGTGACCGTGAGGTTCGACAGCGCGGGAGGTACTGCCGTGCCTTTTCAGACGTTCGACAAAGGCGGCTGCGCTTCTCTTCCCGAAGCTCCGCAGAACGGATACAAAGCGTTTGCGGGCTGGTACAGGCAGGGAGAGGACGAGCCTTTTGATTTTTCACTGCCCGTTTTTGAATCCTTGACGCTGGTTGCAAAATGGGAGACGATAAGAGTCGCGGTATACTTCGACAGCGACGGCGGCAGCGTGGTGCCCGCGCGTATTGCCGAAAAGGGCGAGTGTATTGCAGCTCCGTCCGCTCCGAAAAAGGAGGGCTTTGATTTTGTCTGCTGGCGGAAGGAGGACGGAGAGGAATTTTCGTTTGAAGAGCCTGTCCTGTCAAGCATGACTTTGAAGGCGGAGTGGCGCGTCAACAGCTTTCGCGTTTGCTTCGACGCGGCGGGCGGCACCGAGACGGAAAGTCAGCTTGTGGAAAAAGGAGGAAAGGCGGTCTTTCCCGAAAGCTATCGTTTCGGATACGTTCTGCTCGGTTGGTATGAGGAGGGCAGCGAAACTCCTTTCGATTTCGAAAAGGGGATATATGAAAATGTTTTTCTCTGCGCGAGGTGGGAGTCAACCGACGCATTCGAGGGACTTTGCGGAGAGTGGACGGGGCGGAGCGCGACGGAAAAGGGAGACGTGCGTTATTGTTTGCTCATAGACGGGGACGGCGGCGCGGTTTTTTCCGTGACGGGAGACGACTGCGCTTTTTTCGACGGGGAGGCAGAAGTTTTCACTTACGGAGAAAACAGAGTTATCGTGTCGTTTAAAGACGGAGGACAGACGCGGCGGATTGAGTTTGTTTGGGACGGCATAGGTTTAAGCTCGCAAAAAGCGTTTTTCGACGAAACGCTCGAACTCGAAAAAACACCCGACGCTTTGTTTGACCCCGCCGAGCTGGCGGGCGTCTGGAAGGGCGTCGCGCAGGCGGATTTTTTCGGCGAAACAGTCGAGGTTTCTTATGTGCTCGACATTACGTTTGACGGAAAAGGCGTGCTCACCTACGAGGCGCGGGACTCGGAAACGGAGCTTTTGATTGTGGGCTTTTACGCAAAGGACAATCTTCTTGTAGTGGAATACGTCTATTTTCAAGGCGCGCAGACAAGTTATTTCATCAGCTTTCGCGTGGACGGAGACAGACTTATTTGCGATTCGGCGATTTTCGGGGAAACTCTGGTTTTGAAGAGAGAGGACGCCGACGGCGAGGGGACAGGCTGAATTTTCGCGGGCGGTAAGAAAGTTTTAACGCAAAATTAAAGCAGCTCGCAAAAGCGAACTGCTTTTAAACTGTGATTTTTCTTGAAGCAAAGCTTAACGGACGACGGCAGCCGTCAGTCGCGCTTGTAATTTTGTTTGCGGATTTTTCCGTCCGTTTTGTGAATGGTTATGTTTCCGTCCTGATTTTTCGCCTTTTCCTTCGCAAACGTTATGGCCTCCGCCTGCGTGTCGAAAAGTTTCAATGCTTTTTCGCCCTTTGCGAATTTTACCTGCCATTTTCCGTCGTCGCGCAAAGAGACGTGATAGTTTTTGTGGACGGGCTTTTTCTTTTGCTCCTCGTCCGAGCTTTCGGAGGGCCGAGTGTCCGACTCGACTTGACCGCGCGTTGAGATTTCGTCGCCGGCAGGCTTGACGTCGGCTGCTCTTTCATTGTCGGGCGCTTTTTCCGACGCTGTTGCGGGCGGCAAATCCGTCGAGTTTTTCTCCGCGAGACGTTTGGCGTTTTCCTTCGCCTTTTGTCTGATTTTGTTCTCTTTTTCCGCTTCTTTTGCCTTTTGCCTCGATTCCTTCAAAAGGCGCTTCTGCTTCGATTCTTCTTCTTTTTGTCTCTTTTGATTTTCATTTGTCATGGTGGATTTCCTCCTGTTCGGCGAATCTTGCAATTATTTTAGCTTATTTATAAAATAAAGCGGAAAAATTTTAATTAAATTATGTTGTAGTATTTAAGGCGGGAAAAGCTGAATTTGATTAAACGGTACATTCGAAAAGATAAATTTCCGCTTTTTCACCCAAAGTTCGCAAACCGCCGCGCGACAAAAATCCGCAAAGCGGCGCACGGTTTGAGAAAAAACACATTTATTTCTTAACGGGCTTTTTCGTCTTGTCGAGAAGCAGCGGAACGAAACAAAAGAAATACGCACACCTGTCAAAAGTGTGCGTATACTCCTGTTGTGGTGGAACGTCCGTTCTCAAAAGCGAACCTGACTTTAATCACAAACAGACGAAGCGCGTGGATTGATAAATCATTCATCTTGCATTAAAATTTCCATAAAATCGTCATAACTAATAAATTGAACTCCAATTTTTTCACATATATTTGGTAATTGTGCAGAATTGGGTTTGTATGATTCTACTGTTACCACGATGGCATTTGTTGTTTTTGCCTTTGCGGCTAAAAACACATCTGTAGAAGGTCTATTATCAAGAATATTTTTTGTATGTACGCTTTCTCTCATTTTAGCGGATGTAAAAATTTCCTTTATAATTAAAGATTCATCGTTTGTGGGAGACAGGAACATATCCTTATATTTTTTTAACCATAGAGCATTTGAACTTTTATCATCGTAATGCTTATCAAGTTCATTAAAGCATTCATCTACGGAAATATAAATTTTTGTTTCGATTCCATTTTCAAATTTATTCCATACTTTTTCGAAATAACTACCTTTGCGCGGTAAATGATCTAAAAGTTTGCGGAAGACACAAGTATCAATAACATAAATCATTATTTAATCCCCCTAAAAAATGTCGCTTCCAATTTAGAGAGATGTTCTACTTTACTTGATAGCATTTCACTTGCGCGGTAAGTATCAATTTTGCCTGAAAAATATTGGCTAAATACTTCGCCAGTATATTGATGCCCCAAATATGAAAGTTTTGTAAAATAGTAATTTCCGCTGCTTTTTGTGTCGCCATTATTTTGTTTACTTCGGATAGCATCTCCGTAAAAATATTCTTTCAAAGCGGCATAGTCATCTGCTGAAATAATATGGAGCGCATATAGTTTATACATAATTGCTTCTTTACTAACAGAATACAATGTTGCTAATTCTGCAATTCTTTTTTCTGTAATTTCTTGTTTTTTTAATTCAAGTTCGAAATCTGTTGTAGGTACTAAAAATTCATTTGCAAAACAATCACATTCTTTCTCTATTGCTTTTTGAGAGTCATTAAGTTCATTATAGTATTCATCGCGAATAATTTCCACGCCACTCGTATTAGAAATAAGATGATATAACTCGTGGAACAATGTGAAATTTTGTCGTGCAAATGACATCGCATTATTTATTATAATTATAGGATAATTTTTATCGTTAACACAAAGTCCGGATATGCTATTATCTTTAAAAGCATCTTTAAAAACATAAATGCCTAAATTATAAAATTTTTCTCTAAATATTTCAAAAACTACTTTATCGGATTTTCTTGCTTTTTGTGCGCTAACTGGAAATTGAAATTGCTGTCTTAATGTTTTGCATAGCGCATTTCTGTCCAATTGTAAATTTTGATACTTTTCAAGTATGCTTTCACGACTACCATATAACTCTTGCAAATTAAGTTGATATACTTTTGCTTTCTCAAATTGAAGAACTACATTCTTGCTTAAAGTATCCACAATGGAAGATGAAAGAGTTCTCAAATCCCCTTTTATACTTGGCAATTCTGGTGGAGTAGGAAAGAAGAAAATGGCGCAAGGCTTATGAAATACAGCACTTATTTGTTTTAACTTTGCGTATGTGGGAAACTCAGTTCCTTCTTCCCATTTTTTATATCGTTCTAAATCAATACCAATAGAGCAAGCCGCATCAATTGGCGACATATTGTAATATTCGCGAGCCCATTTAATAATTGAGCCGTTTACGCCTGTAAGGGCTTCTGCCATTTTTCATTATCTCCTTTTAAATATTGCACTTAACAGCAATTCGCATTGCTCGTTGTCGAGTTTCATTTGCTTTTTTATTTGTCCGACGATTCGACGGGCAAAGGCTTTAATCATTGTGTTATCAAAAGAAAGATAGTCGGGATTTTTTGACTTTTCTTCTTCGTAACAAGCCAACGCTTCATCCAGCCATTCTGGTTGTTCCATAATTGTCTCCAATCAATTTAAATATTTTGAAATAATGTTTTGTTTAGCTTTATCAATTGAAATCAGTTTGAATTCCAATTCTGCTATTTGTTGTTCTAAAGCATCAACTTGAGCAACAACTTCTTTTTGTATTTCATACGGCGGAACGGTTATTTTTATTTGACTAACCCTATCAATTGAAGCCCGATACGACCTTGAAAACCGCGCCCTTTTACCTTCTTGCAAAAGCAACCAAGCCAAATATTTGTATTCAATTACATTGCCTTTTTTCAAATGAATTACACCGCAATGGTCCGTTGGATAAAACGCATAATTTGAAGGTAGAGTATTCGTCATCCAATCTCCGTCAATTCCCCAAATAACCGAAGGCGTAGAGAAGTCTTTAACTATATCCGAGTTGATATATCCGAAAGGCTCAAAAGTATTAGCGCTATATACGGGTAATCCGGTTTTGACAAGCTCGCTGTTTAATACACGCTTCCCGATAAACAAATTAAAAATATCTTTATCAGATAATCTTAACTCATACCCCCCCCCCAGAAATCACGTCGAGTTCGCGAAATAGTTTCTCAATCTTTCTACGATACTCTTCGATAGTCATACGCGTAGAATTATATTCTTCATCAACTTTTTGACATTCCGCAATTATCTTTTCTTGAATATCAAGCGGTGGTACTGGAATTTTAATAGTCAAATATCTATTTAAATCAAGATTTTTCAATCCACCCATACCGCTTTGGTATTCAAATGTTATTCCTGATTGATAGATGTTATTTAATACAACAAAAACATATTTCGATAACAGATTTGCGTTTTTAACTCGTAATCTTGCTGTAAAATTGGAGTAGGAATACTCTCCGTCCACATCAAAATAAACAACTCTGCCAACTGCTTGGGTTTCGCTACCACCGGATTTTTCAATTATTATATCACCCTTTTCAAGTGTTCTCGATAAAAGACTTTTTTCTTCGACGTCTATTTCGGCAACATTATCAAGAGATAAATAACCTTTCATTGTGAAATTGGTATTACGTATAACTTTAACTTTCTTGAAAGGCTCTTTTTTGCCTGTCCAAAGACCACCCATAGGTTCTAAAATATCATATAAAGGCATCATAGGATATATATTAGTAAATTCAATTTGCTTTGCAACAACAATTTTAATTGCCTTATCAAATTCCAATCTACTGAAATCTATTAAATTTTTTAATTCGTAATATGCATAGTAATGTTCTTTATCGGACAAAGACAATTTATTGTCAAAAAATGATTGTTTAATAAGAAACGCTAATGTGTTCTCTGCATATCGATTCTGTTCATCAAACATCATTCCGCCGAATTTATTGATAACGATTCCTTCGGCACCCTTGCGATTACTCCAATCATATCCTAAAAATTCTTTTTGTTTTTTATTGTCTGCAGGAGCAGATATTATTAAAGTTTCTTGCTTGTAAACCAAAGCAAAATATTTGAGTTTATTAAATTCCCGTTCTTTTATAAACGCTCTTACCGTTTGTTTTCTTTTGGTTTTGTTATATTCGGTAAAATATCCTTTAAAATAATCGGATTCTTGCAATAAATTTATATCTTGATTTTCGTCAATCAATACAGCGTATTCATCATCAGCAACGCCAATTTGAGATAGATATTGTAATTTGATTTCGCTATCAATCCAATCCGTTAAATTAAGATTAGAAAGGATTGCATTAGCGCTATCTTCGACTAATTTTTCTTGTATGGGCGGTTCATCACGTTTTTCCAAAAACATAATTACTGTATTGGTACCGGTTGCCCCAAAAGTTTTTGAACCCAAACTGACAATTGCGCGAATAAGGAAATGTTTTATAAACTGTTCTCTTGCTCCGATATAGCTTGATGAAGCATTGGAAAGTATAGAAGAAGGTAACAATACGGCGGCGATACCTTTTGGCTTTACAAGTTGAGCTATGCGTTCAACAAATAACGTTTCAATTTCCGATCCGTTATTGGATATAATTTTTAACAATTCAAAAGAATTATTTTTTAATTTTAGATGCGGTTTAAACGCTTCAACGGAATACGGCGGAATGGCGACCAAAATGTCAAATGAATTTGCTTCAATTTGTTTTTCGGGATAGTTTTCAAGTCCGTCCCCAAAAACAATATTTGCTCCGCCCGCGCCGTTCATAAACATTGAAACTTTTGATACGCGAGCTAAGCGGTAATCTTTTTCAATACCATAAATATTGGTTTCAACCCACGCATTATTTTGCACTAATGCCGCATTACCGATATGTTCAAAATAGCTATTGATTGCTTCTACGCCTTCGGTTAAAAAATGTCCCGCACCGCAAGCATAGTCGATAACTCTCGGCAAATTGTATTTGTCTTTGTTTTTAATAATTTTTTCAATAGGCAAACTATCCCATATAAAACGGGTTATAGGAGTAGGGGTAAAAAATTGTCCTTCGTTTTGCTTAAAACCTTTATTTAATAATTGCTCGAACAAATCTCCTAAAAATTGATGTTTTGCAGGATAGACAATTCTATAATTTTCAAAAAGTTGAACAACTTCAACTAATATTTTGCCGTTTTGGAAGAAAAGTTCTTCGTTATGTACGTCTTTAAACGCAAAGTCATTATTTGTGTAGAATTTTAAGATTCTTATTGTTTTGCTTAAATCTTCTATTGCTTGTTTTCTTTTTGAACCGGTGTATTGCAAAAACAATTTTTCGGCGTAATCGTTTTCCACATAAAAAATCTTCTCTTTCATAAACTCGTCCATGCCTTGTTTATGAAGTCTTTGCAATCTATCTTGCAAACTTTCGTATGTATCTGTGCCGAGTTTATATTGGAATTCCACTTCGTCCGTATCGGACTTTTCGATTTCATCTACGAGTTTACAGATAAAAAGAGCGATAAGTCTATTAAACGCATTTTCTTTGTCGCTCACGTTATTGTGGCGTAATATTTCTTCAAAACGGTTAACGATTTTATCTTCTGGCGAAAAATCTTTTAAATCTTTTTTACGTAAAGGCTTTATTCCGATTTCGTATGCAACCGTATCTTCTGCAAAAATGATATTATCAAGAATTTGCAGGTTATAAGTTTCTTTCCATACTAAATATTTTTCTGGCGCAGTAAAGGCGGACGAATAAAGTTTTATAGTTTTATCTTTCTTTGCTAAATCTTCTATATTCTTATCGTCAGAGCAATTGATTGTAGTCGCTTTGTAACTAACTTCATCATTCGCATAATCGGATTGATAAAGGCAAAGCCATTTAGTCGATTGTTCCTGTTGCCAATAAGAAAATAACTGCGCCCCGTCATTTAAAGTATTTTTCAAGGCTTTGTTATACTCTCTGCCTGCGGATTTACATTCGATTATAAAAAGCATTGCGGACTTATCTTTATTGTAAACGCAAATATCGGCACGTCCGCTTTTTTGAATGTGCCCCAATGTCCAAACTTTTTCGAGTTCGATATGTTCAGGGCGATAGCCTTTTTCTAAAAGGCGGTTAACACATTCAAACACAACGAAATTTTCGTCTTGGCTAAAAGAATCGTTGCGCTCTCTGCCGACGATAGATGTCGGGTAGATTAATTTCTCATTTACAAAATCGACGGACAATGAACAAGAAAATTGGGCGAATTCTTTTACAAATAATGTGCCGTTATCCGTAAAGCCAAGTTTTATAATCAAATCTTTAAAATTACTTTTATTTATCATAGTATTTCCTTTTGCTCTCAAAACGGGTATCCCGTTTGTGTTTATTTTGGGTGGGATTTACAATAAGTGAATCTCGCCTTTATACTGTTCCCTAAATAATGGGATTTTTAAGTAATCTGGTTCACTTATTTCAATCTTTTAGGACTATTCAGCAATACTTGCATTTGGCTGTCAGCCATTGCATTTAATAATTTCAACCGTTCGGATTGCGGTAATCCCTGTGCGATTAAAATAGCGTTATAACTTTCCATATTTGCTATTACAAGTAATTGTTCCATTGTTGCGTAGTCGCGTATGTTTCCCTTTTTATCGGGATTTTCTTTTCTCCAATCTGCTGCCGTTTTACCGAATAGAGCAACGTTAAGTATATCCGCTTCCGACGCGTACATAAAACTGATTTGCCAATCGCTTAAAGTCGGAACTATTAAATTACTTTTAATTGCATCGGTATGGATATGATAATTCACTTTTGCAAGTTCGCGCTTGCTGTTCCATTCAAGTTCTTTTTGTTCATTGATTTTCAGTCGTTGGAATTCTTTTATTAAATATAACTTAAATTCAGCCGAAACCCAACTTGCAAACTCAAACGCTATATCTTGATGAGCGAAAGTTCCGCCACCGTATTTGCCCGAAGAAGAATAGATGCCGATTGCATTAGTTGCTTCAATCCATTTTTTTGGCGACATTGTAAAAGCGTTGGCACCCGCTTGATTTTTAAACTGGTCGATTTCGACCACGTTAACGTTCGGATTATTGAGTTCTTCCCATAGACCGAGAAAGTCTATCGTTGCACGGGTACGCATCCAATTCTTAACTACGTCGGCAGGCGCTTCAGGATTTTTAAAACGCGCGATATCCGTTAAAGAAATATAGTTTTCCTTTTCTATGCCCTTTATGCCGATAGGGTAACCTTGTACATCGATTGACTTTTTCATTCTTCATTCTCCTGATTCAGATTGTTCTTTTCTACAAATTCTTCAAACACGCGTTGTCCCATTTTGCTCGGTTTATACGAGCCGCTTTCCCAGCGGTTGACCGTTGCAAAACTAACGCCTAATTGGTGGGCGAGTTCTTCTTGCGTTATTTGTAATTGATTGCGAACGGCTTTCACTTTTTCCGAAAAAGTCATATCAATATATTGCTCCTTTTAACTTTTGTAATGATTATAACACTTTTTATAAAAAATGTCAAGTATTTGTTGATGTTTTTGGGTAAAAGTGATAAAATATAATTGATTCAAAAAAGTCGAAAAAGCCCTGGATTTTTGAACAGGATAAGAGCGAGACTCACTTCGTGATTTTCGCCACGATTTCGGCAAGAAACAGGATACCCGTTTTTTGCTTTTTGAAAGGAGTAATTCTTATGGTAAACGTCGTAATATATGCAAGGTTCAGTTCCCACTCTCAAACGGAACAATCAATCGAAGGACAATTAAAAGAGTGTTACGAATTTGCCAAGCGTAACGACTATAATGTAATAGCGGAATACATAGACAGAGCATTGACAGGAACAACGGATAAGCGTCCCGAATTTTTGCGTATGATTGAAGATAGCAAGAAAAAGGCTTTCAAATATGTTCTTGTTTATCAGTTAGACCGCTTTGCGCGCAACCGTTATGATAGCGCAACTTATAAAGCAAAATTAAAAAAGAACGGCGTGCGCGTTTTATCTGCCAAAGAAAATATCACGGAAGATGCAAGCGGTATTCTTGTGGAAGGCGTACTCGAAAGTATGGCGGAATATTATTCCGTAGAACTTTCGCAAAAAATAAAACGCGGTATCGAAGTATCGGCAAGTAAATGTCAATTCTTCGGCGGTGCTATTCCGCTCGGTTATTATATAGACCAAGACAAACACTATCAAATCAACGATAACGAAGCAATATTCGTTCGCAAAATATTTGAAATGTACGCCGACGGAAAAACTATTATTGAAATTGAAAAGTACCTACTTGATAACAAGGTCTATAATAAGGGCAAAACAATCGGACACGGTACGGTAAAGCGCATTTTGCATAACCGCCGCTATCTCGGTAATTATATTTTCCACGATAAAGAAATTAAAGGCGGTATTCCGCAAATCATATCCGATGAGTTATACGAAGCCGTACAAAGTCGTTTAGCACGCAACAATAAAGCCCCTTCGTCCAAGAAAGCGAGAGAGCCGTTTTTGTTGACAACAAAGCTCTATTGCGGTCTATGCGAAAGCGCTATGACGGGCGTAAGCGGAACAAGTCATACTGGCAAGAAATACGCCTATTATCGTTGTTTCGGCAAAAAAGACGGGTGCAAGCAAGAAACAGTTTCCAAAGACTTGATTGAAAACGCAGTTATTCAAGATACGCTTAAATTGCTTGACGATAAACTTATTGATAAGATTTCGCAAGCACTATACGAAATTTTACAGAATGAATTAAAAAACGGAAACGTACCGAGATTAGAAAAATTGCTTGCCGCCAATAAAAAAGCAACGGATAATCTTCTGCAACTTCTTATGGACGGTAAAGCGAAAAATACGATTCTTGAAAAATTAGACCAACTCGAACAAGAGCGTAAAGAAATCGAACTGCAACTTGAAGTCGAAAAGTCTGAAATCCTTGATTTTAAGTTGGAAGATTTGCGCTATTATGTCAAACGGTTCAAACACCTCGATTATACCAAAACCGAAAACAGACAGGCGCTCATCGACACTTTTGTAAACAAGGTCTTTTATTACGGCGATAAAAAAGGAAAAGTCCGTTACAATGTAACAGACTTTTCGACGGGTTCGCTTTACGAACGAGTGGTGGACTACTGGTGATTGAGTTTGAACAAATTTCAGGCGTTCTATAACCTCGTTTGTTTCGTCAAGCCGTACTTTTTCGATAGACTTGTCAACGCCGAAATTCAAGAAACTGGCTACTTTGATTGTTTCATCGTCATATACAAAGACTTGCAAAACAAGATTATCAATGATTTTCTTCTGATAGTCTTTGTCTGCGGGGTCGCCTTTGATAAGTTCGGCAACAAACGAAAGTATTTGTTGTTTCGTAACTTTCCGCCCGCGCTCTAATTCGATTTGCGATTTCTGCGCTTGCAGGTCGGCAAGCAATGTTTCAAAGTCCTGCATTTTTCTTTCGATACCCGCGCGCAACAACGGGCTTTTCGCCTCGATAAAAGCGTTTGTAAGGTTTTCAACCTCTTGCTTTGCCTGCGCTATGCGCGTGTCAATGCTCCGCAAGCCGCTATCGCCCGTGCGCTGCTCATAGTGCGCGATAGTATCTGAAGCGGCGCGGTCGGCGTTTTTCTTGTCGCTCAAAAAGTCTTTTACCGCTTGCGTTACCTGCATTTCCAACAGGTCTTTCTTTTCCCGCGCCTTATGGCACAACCCTTTTTTCTTTTGCTTACAAGCGTAATAATAGTGTTTCGTTCCGTTTTGACTTGTGCCGCCGTCTGCAACGATAGCCGCGCCGCAATGCCCGCAATAGACTTTACCCGTGAGCAAATACGGCTCTACCGCAGAATTTGCACCTGCCAAAATCTTATTCTTTGCAAGCCGCTTTTGCACCTCTGCAAACAATAACTTGTCTATGATTGGCGGATAAATCGTATTGCAAAGCCTGTCCCCGAACATAAATTCGCCCGTATATTTCGCATTTGTCAGCCACTTGTCGAAAGTCCTGCCCCTGAATGGCTTGCCGTTAAAGCGCAAGCCATTTGCATTGAGCGCGGAGGCAATGTCTTTCTTTTCCGTGCCTTTGGCGTATTCGGTGAAAATAAAGCGTACTGTTTCCGCCTGTTCCTCGTCTATGGCGACTTTATGTATAGTGCCTTTTTTGCCCGTCCTGTCGGTGTCTATGAGTTTATAGCCGTAAATGAGTTTTGACCCCGTGAAAGTGCCGTTTTCCACGCTGGTCGTCAAGCCGTCGCGGATACGCACGGAAAGCCGCTGACTATATTTTTCGTCGTTCCATTCAACAAACATTTCATACAGTTCGCCGCCCTCGTCGTCAGTTACAGGCTCCAACGCCGAAAGCACTTTCACGCCGCACTTTTCTTTTAACTGATGTTTCAGCATCATACTTTCAAAGCGGTTTCGGGCGAAACGGTCGAATTTGTAAACGATGATATACTGAAACGCGCCGCTTTCCGCGTCGTGCAACATTTGTTGAAAAGCCTTTCGTTTGTGCGTGTCTTTGGACGCGCTTTTCGCTTTTTCGGGGTAAATTTTGATTACGTTCAAGCCGCGGCTTTGGGCGAACTCCGTACAAATGCGGATTTGCCCTTCTATGGTCATATCGTTCTGACCGTGCGAACTGTAACGGGGATATATAACTGCGTTTGCCATTGTTGTCTGCTCCTTTCGGCGCGGGGTGCGCCTTAAATTTATTTTCGGCTTTTGCTTTTGTGCTTAACCGCCTTAATTGCCGAAAAACACTGCCGTAGGAAAATGTCAAGGGTTTGCGCCGCAGGCGACGGCGGTTTATGCCTGTCGGGAGATAAATAGCCGCCCTTGTACATTTTTCAAGGCGGTGATACCCACTCGCAGGCGGTTAAGCACAAGCGAACACAGCGGTTAGATGATATGCTACTGTATTTTTATAGCACAAACAAATAGATAAATCTTTTATAATTCCGCTAACATTGCTGAAAATCACGGACATTTCGATTGATTTGCTATTTGTGTTCTTTTTTGCTATAATATAAATATGTTAAAAATCTTTTGGGACACGGACAATATTGCTTTCATCGGCAATCAAGTAAACGCAACAGAGCATTCGCATTGCGTTATACAACTATTTCTAAGCCTTGACAATCCTTTACAACTAATAGTTAATGGTAAACAAATTAGCGGGAATTGTATTATGGTAAATAAAAACACACGACACATTTTTTCGTGTGATAATAAAATACGTGTATCTATTCTTATTGAGCCGAGTTCAAGTTTTGCAAAAGAACTAATAAAAAAGATAGACGGAGATTATCTGATTTATAATAACGGATTAGAACATATACAACAAAAGGCTGCACTTCTTCTTAATACGAATGATAAACGGAAATATGAAAACTTTATACAGGATTTTGCAACTTATTTAGGCATTAAAAGAAATTCAAAAATTTTAGACGAACGAATAATTACGCTTTTAGAAAAATTACAAAATTGCGATTGTTACGACCATACGATAGATAGTTTTGCAAAAAGTGTTTGTTTGTCGTCAAGCCGACTATCACACCTTTTTCGTGAACAAATTGGTGTTCCGCTTAAAAGTTATATCATTTTTCACCAACTTGAAAAAGCATTTACAGTATTATTGAATGGTGCAAATATTACTGATGCTGCTATGCTTGCAGGGTTTGACAGTCCGTCACATTTTGCGGCAACTGTCAAAAAATGGATGGGTACGCCTGTTAGCGCGTCAATGAAAGATAGCGACTTTTTGAAAGTTTTTATTTAGAAGAAATACTATAATTAAAGTATCTATAAAAGGTAGGTACTTTTTTTATGAAAAATTATTTGAAAAATACGGCTATTCTGAATTATAAAGAGCAAAAAATAATTGATTTAATCAATGCGTCAAAATGGAAAGACTTAGATGAATTTGATAAAATCGGCGCAATCTATAATTACGTTCAAAATAAAATATTGCTCGGTTACAATAAATACGACAATCTCACGGCAACACAAGTGTTAAGTGACGGCATAGGTCAATGCAACACAAAAGCAACTTTAATTATGGCATTACTGCGCGCCGTAGGCGTTCCTTGCAGATTACACGGTACAAAAGTTACAAAAGTTTTTCAACGCGGTTTAATGCCAAAAATTATGGCAAAATTTGCACCACCACTAATTGTTCATACTTGGGCGGAAGTTTACTACAATGGTGTGTGGTTAAGTTTAGAGGGCGTAATAACCGATAAAACTTATATAAAAGGTTTGAAAAAAAAGTTTCCGAACCATAAAGGGAAATTTTTTGATTATGCCGTTGCCGTCAAAGATTTTAACAATTTACAAATTGATTGGATAGGCGAAGATACAACAATACAGCAGCAAGCTGTTGTGGAAGATTTAGGTATTTTTGATACCCCTGACGAATTTTATTCAAAATATAAACAAGACTATCGTGGATTAAAAAAATTTATATACGAGAATTTCGGCAGAAAAATAATGTCAAAAAAGGTTATGGAAATTCGTCGCTACGGACAAGACCTATGAACTATTACACAGTATGCCCCGATTGTGGGTATAAACTATTAAAAGCAGGCGACGGCTCGAACATAGAAATACATTGCCCAAAATGCGGGGCGAAAATGACGATAGAAATTAAGGACGGTAAAATCATAATTCAAAAGAAAATAACCGAAAAAGCATAAGGTTATTTGGAAAACAAAACGATAAAGAATTGAGTGTACGAAAGTAAAGCAATTTATTTTCGGGGGGCTGAAAATGCTGTACTCAATTTTTTTTCATATATAGACACTTCATAGTGCGCGCTATACCCTAACGACGAATAACAGGGCTATACGCGCACGCCCGCTTATGGCTGACATTTGTAAAAGGTGTTGAAACTCTCTGTGAAAGAGTAAGAACCCGACAAATTTTAAGGACTAAATTTCTTGGTTTAGTTCAAAAATTTGTCGGGCTTTTTTAATATGTTTTTGCGCCCGCCGGATCGAGATTTAGTTCTCGACCGGCGGGCGCTTTATATTGCGAAATTTGCCCGTTTCGGTCGATTTTCCAAAAACAGAAAATCGAGGAACGGGCAGAAAATGCAGACAATCAAATACATATTCGCGGACGGCACGATAAGCGAAATCGAAGTTACGGACGAATTTTACACCATATACGCGGAACTTATGCAACAGGAAAAGCGCAACCATTGGAAAGAAACGCGGCGGCACGTTTCATTGAACTATCTTTTAGAAAACGGAATAGATTTTGAAAGCCCTGCCGCCGATCCTCTTTCCGTCCTGTTACAAAACGAGGACGAAAAGCAAATACATAAAGCAATGTCTACACTTTCGGACAAGCAAAGACAACTTATAGAAAAAGTATTTTACGGTGAAATGAGTTTGCGGGAAATCGCGCGGCAAACAAATGTTACTCATCAGGCACTGTCAAAGCAACTTGCGACGATTTACAAAAAGTTAAAAAAATTTTTCTGAAAAAGGTTGCCACACCCCCGTTTTCGTGCTTATAGGTAGAGGCAAAAAAACCGCCTACTAAAAAACGGGAGCGTGGAAGAAGTGAAAATCAAAAAAGAACTGTTGCAAGCCTTTTTAGACAAGTACGGCATAACGGCGGCAATTTTGGCGCGGGATATGGGCGTAACGGTCGCAGAGGTAGAAGAACTGTTAAGCGGAACGGCAGTAAACGAGGACACGGCGCGGCGGTTTATCTACTATTTCGGCGCGGACGTGGCGGTGAAAATGATAGATTGGTCGGCAATGGGCAAAGAAAACCCGCTTGCGGATAAGGAGTAACTATGGCGCAGGAATTTTTCCAAAAGGTCGCGTATATCGGTTTGCGGAACACGGACGGCTCTTTAATGTTAAACGTGCCGCTCTATGTAAAGGTCAGCGAACTGAATAAAAGCGGAATGACCGACACGCAGGAAAAAGTAATGCGCCGAATATCCGAAATTATGATACAGCGGTACGAAAAGCAATTAAGCGAATATTTTGCGGGCTTAAAACAAGCAGACAATCAAAAACAAGGAGATTTATAAATGAATAACGAACTATTCAAGCACGAAAAATCGGACACAATCAAGTGGATAATTGCGTTTACGCTAATCGCCGTTTTAATTTTCGGCGTTATCGCGGCAATCTTTATCGGCATAGGCAAGAACGAACAGACGGACACGCCGCCCGCCGAACAGGAACAGACGGAAAGCAATATGACAGTAACGCCCGAAGAAACGAACGGCGTTTTGCTATCCATCAAAGCAATGTCGGCAAGTGCGGACGATATAAGCGCGTTGGCGGAAAACAGCTATACCATTACGGCGACTATACAGCCCGCAAGCGCAATGCAGCGCGCAAATTGGTCTGTCGCTTGGAAAAACGGCAGCTCGGCGTGGGCAACAGGCAAAACGGTAACGGACTATGTAACGGTAACGCCTACGGCAGAGGGCGCGCTCACGGCTGCGCTTATCTGCGTAAAGCCTTTTTCGGAACAAGTCGTGCTAACGGTGAGCGCGGCGGGCAATGCAAGCAAGACCGCCACTTGCACGGTGGACTATCGTCAAAGATTGAATATAAACAGCCTTTCGCTCGGCGGTTCGGAACTTTCCGCTACCTCCTGCGGGTTCAAAGCGCAGGTAGAAAAAACACACAGATTTGAAATAGATTACGCTTATTCGGAAGGCACTATCCCGTATCTTGGCGAAGGCGCGGACGGGTATAACGAATTTATCTGTGCGGGCATTGCCTTTACGGACGAATTTATCGCGGCGTACAATGCGGCAAACGGTACAGGCACAGATATAACAAGAAGAATGAACAGAGCAAACCTTTCAAGCGAATACGCGCATACCCGCGACGTGGAATTTACGGACGGAGCCTACGGCAATACGGTGTTCTATACATTGCTGAACGGGTATCTTACGGACGAGGTGATAGCGGCAATGCGCACGGCGATAAACGAAGTCGGTGAAGAAAATGTGTTCAAGGTCGGCATATTCGTAACGACAAACGCAATTTCAAGCGGTTATGTAGAGTGCGACGCTTGGTACAAACTGGGGCTTGACTTGGACACCGTATATATGGCGACGGAAAGCATTACGGTCAATCAGGGCGGCATTGTCTTTTAAGGTGTAGCGTATGGCAAAACTCAAACGCATTATAACCGTGCTTTTGGTGTTGGTTTTGCTTGTCGGTGCGGGCGTGTTTTTGTACTTCTGTTTTACGCGCGGCGACAGCCCGCCCGTTATCGGCGGCAACGGGCTTTCCCTGTATCTCAACGGAGCGAAAATAGAAAACAATTCCGCTTTCGGGCTTTTGGACAGCGGGCAGGAATTTACCGTTGAAAGCGCGGAGAAATACGACGTGCAAATATACGCCTACTGCACGCAGGAAAACGACTTTGCTCTGACCGTGGGCGACGAGCCGTACGGTTGGGGCGATTTCGACGGGCGCAACCTGACGGCGGGCTTTGACTTTGCGCGGACGGAAACGGGCTTTACGGTTACGCACTACGGGCTGAACGACGTGCTTTCCCGTATTCAGAACGGTATGACCGTAAAGACGGACGAGTTCCCGCCCGTGCCTATCTTCCGTATGGCGGTAACGTCGGGCGAAAACAATCTGGAAACATACTTTTATATCAATGCGGAAGTCGTCGGCATTTCGTTAGACCAAACGCAAATTATCTTTTAGGGGTGCGGTATGGAAAAAATCAAACGCGGGCTTTGCCTGTTCCTTACTTTATTCGTACTGTTTACGGCAACGGTATTTGCGGGCTTTCTGCCCGTAAATACCGCCCTCGCCGCCGAAAGCAACGCCGCAAACGATTTCGACGATACTGCCGTTACGGACGATTTGTCCGAATACGATTTAACGCAATTCGTTTACGACAAAAACGGAAGTATTCAGTTTATAACGCTCGCGGAATACTGCTATTCGGCAAGCGCGCTGAATATGGAAAACTACGCGCTGTATGTGTATATCTATAACCCCGCGCGGCTTGCTATCTCGGAGCGGCAGGGCGCGAACGCCGTCAATATGGCAATCGCCTATGACGGAGACGGAAAGCCCTGCGACTATGCGAACGTGCCGCTAAAACTGTGCGGCATTGCCACGGGCGAATATTCCAAACTGCTCTATAAATTCCGCATTGCAGACGAGGACGGCAGGATATTGAAAAACGCGCGGACACAGGAAAGCACAAACGGCTATCGGCGTTACGACATTGCGGGCGTACAGTTATGGGAAACGGGCAAGCAGAACGCGCAGGACTACGGCGTGGGCGGTACATACAAATTCACGGGCTATGCAAAGGGCTACGGAACAGACCAAAACGCCGAAAACAATCTGCTCTGTTCTGTGGAAGATTTGGAAACGGTCAAACTCAACGTAAAGCATACCTTTTACCGCACAAAGACATCGAGCAAGGGCGCGGGCTATCAGAACCAGTTGGACACGGTATATTTCGCCGTTCCCAAACGACTATTCGATACCTACGGCAAACTGCAACGGATAAAAGCCGAATGGTACGAGTACAAGACGAAAGATATAGTCGTAACGAGCAATCAGGACTTTTACGATAAGGCTTTTTCTTGGCTCGGAAAACAAACGGGTGCCTTCGATAAATTCGGAATGACGGAGTATAACGAGGAAATCTATTACAGTTTGGGGCAGAACGCGGGCGACGCGGGCGGCGGTATGAGTATGGCGGCTTGGGGTTGGAATTTGGGGAGCGGCTATCTGCACGTTCCCGCGCCCGCTCTCTATTATCTGTTCAAGACGGACAATATCAGCGAATACGACCCCTACGCGGATATTACGGAAAACGGCGGCATCACGAGCAACGCACTTTACGAGTGGATAAAAAATTACGACAAGTCTTTCGACAAAGGCACGCTGCCTATCAAGGACGGCACGATAAGCGCGGACTTATTTGCCGACGATATAGACGATTACCGCAAAACCGATACGCAATACGGCAAGATACAAAACGGTTATTGTTATTACGATTTCGACGCGGATATAGACTTGCAAACGCTGACGAGTTGGAACGAAACAAAGCCGTCGTTTTGGGATAACTGGATAAACTGGGGCTTATGGAACGCAATGACGGGCAATATCCCGCAGGAGGAAAGCCGAACGGTCGCGCCTGTCTATACGCTGAAAGCGGGCGATTTGGACGGCACGAACGAAGAAGTTTCCGAAAGGCTCTTAATCAACCCGCACGACGTGTCCGCTCTGCGCGACTATTACAACGAGGCAATCACCGTTGACACCGCCACCGCCGACGAAGAAAAGGTCGTCGTATTGTTCCGCTTTGCTACTTCCGATTACTATTCCGCGGCGGTCGATATAATCGAACTGGGCAAGGGCTTTCTATGGAGCGACAAGCACACGACGGGGCAAGCCTACCGCGCTTGGGAAAGCGTGTTTTTGGACTTCGACATTATACAACTGTCTTTCCAAAAGGACGGCGCATATACGGTCATTCCCGCCGTGTCCGACCCTATCGACATAGTGAACGACATAACCCCGCCCGTACATATTCCCGACGGCTTGGAATGGTGGCAAATTCTGCTCATCGTGCTGGGCGTTATCGTGGCGCTGTTTTTCCTGATTATGTTCTTTCCCGCGATACTTTCCTTTCTTATCAAACTGATAGTTTGGATATGCAAAGGTTTGTGGTGGCTGATATGCGCGCCGTTTCGGCTAATCAAAATGATTGTCGGGAAAATCAAAGAAAAGCGGCAATAAAACTACGGCGCGACATTGAGCGCGGAAATCATTGTGCTGTAAACAAAATTTTTTCGGATAACCCCGCGCCGAACGGTGCGCAACGTGCGGCGCGGCGTATCAAAATAATATCTTTTAAGGAGCAAAAAAGAAAATGGAAAACCTTAACAAAGTAGTCAAAGAAATCAAAATCGTGGCGAAACCCTCTAAACACGGCGGCAAAAATCACTTCGTCCGCGTGGAACTTGTAAACGGTCGCTCGGCGGACGTGTGGTGCGATAAAGAGGTCGTCGAACTTATCCAAACCTGTACGGAATTGGGCGTTGAACCGTTCAAGAGTTTCACGCTCGAACGCCGCACAAGCGAAAAGACGGGCGCGGAATATATCGCCGTCGTTCTCAAAATGTTCAACGACGACGAATATTTCTACTTCCTGCCCCGCGCCACGAATACCATTGTCGAACTGCTCATCGCAAAGGCGGCAAAGGACGACGGAGCGAAAAAGGCGTAACCTATGGCAAATACCAAAATTCCGACGGGCTATAACGGCACATATATGAAATCCGCGGACGGTTCGCCCGTCCTCGTTGCGGTTTCAAAGACGGAAAGCATAACGAACGGCAAACCCGCCAAAAAGGAGCAATCTATGAGCGACGAAAACAAAAAATACGTTCCTTACACGACCGAACAGAAAAAGGAATACGCAAAGCAATTCACCGCAGGCGAAATCAAGTCCTATCGCAAAGGACAGCGGAGCGCATACGCGCATATGGGGAATATAGGCAAGCGAAATTCTTTCTTTATCTACGACAATCTGAAAAAGGACGGAACGGCAAAACCGCCCGCCGCACCGTCGAAACAGGCAGAAAGCAAACCGAAAGGCACGCGGAAACGGCAAAGCGGACAAAACAAGTAATTCAATCACCGGGGCGGGCGTTTTTCGCCCGCCCTCTCTCTTTACGGGGGTATTATGGAAAAAATATATTATTTGACTTATGTCGTCGGGGAGCGCGGCGTAGGCAAAACAACTCTGCTTGCACATTTTGCTTGCGAATATATGATACCGCCGCGATCTGCCCGCGACCTCTTACAATGCAAACAGGAAATCGCGCGGCTGCGTGCGGGCGGTTGGGATAATCTTTCGCTTGCCCCGCACATTCGGCATTTGGTCTATGTCGTGGACGATACTTTCATTGCGCGGGGCTTGGGCTATATGCCGCGCGTGTCTATGGAATTGCAGTTCGAGAAAATAGGCTTATATGACGGCGTTCACGAAATCAGTTATTTACTGCCGTATGCGAAAATCTTTCTGCCCGAAATACAAAGCAAGTTAGACAGTAGAAAATCAATGACCGCCGAACGGGTTGCGGACTATTTTCTGCGGTATATCGAGCGGCAAAGAAAAGTCGGCGTTCAGATGTGGGCGGATACGCAGATAGACGACAGCGCGGACAAACGCTTTCGCTCCCTCGCGGATAAGGTCATAGAGGTACAGGACAAGCGCGACTATTACGACCGACACGGACGGCTCATAAAAACGGTGTGGCGTTGCTTGGAGTTTACGGGCGTGCGGCAATACGCCCGCTATAAAGACACGGGCAACGCGAAAATAGGCGTGAAAACGGAATACACGCACGAGGGAAACATTTATAACTGTGTTGACAGTTTCAGCGGCAAAGAATACTTTTACAACGGTATGACGGGCAATTACCATACAACGCCCGCAAAGGTTACGGGAAACAATAAGGCGGCAATGCTCGCGCGGTGCGAACGCTATCCGTTATTCTCGAAAGACAGCACAAAAACAGAAAACGAGGTTACAGACCTATGGACAAATTAGACTTTACCGAACTGCACAAAGAAAAACTCGCGCTTATCTTCGAGAACATAGACATATTAAACGCAATGAAAGAGAGCGACACGCAACTGCCGCCCCGTTTTTTCCGCGAGATAACAGACGACGTGATTTTGGACTATAAGGCGAAAATAGGCATACTCAACAAGAATACAAAGTTTGTAACAAAAGAGCTTATGAAAGATTTTCGCTTATTGCGGCGGGAGCAGAAACGGCGGCAAGCGGAAGAACGAAACAGGCGCAAGCGCGAAACTATCCTTTATGTTTTGCCCGCCGCTCTTCTGTACCGATGAACGGCACGGGCAACACACGGGCGGCGAACGCCGCCCGTGTGCGGGTGGACTTAGTATTACCAGTCCACCCCGTAACACTGTAACACTTTTTTATCTGCGGGGGCAATATGGATAATAAAATCAAGATTGATTTATCCGCTATGGATATATCCGAAACGACGGACAGCAAAAGAAATTCGCAAGCGCGTGATTGGTGTTTTACGATAAATAACCCCGTACAAAGTGAACAAGAATTTTTGTCCTATTTGCAATCTATACCCGATTTGCGTTATGTGGTGTTTCAAAGAGAAAAAGCACCCGAAACGGGAACGGAACATTATCAGGGATATTTCGAGTTTACGCAACCGAAATGGTTTACTACCATTAAAAAATGCCTTTCCAAAACAAATATAGGCGTGGATGCGCATATCGAGGCGCGACGAGGAAAACGAACGCAAGCCCGCGAATATTGTATGGACGAGGAAACGCGCATAAGCCCGCAATACTACGAATACGGCGAATTTATAGAGGACGGCGAACGCACCGACTTAACGGACATTATGCACGATATTGAAAACGGAATGAGTTTTTACGACCTTTCCAAAAAGCACGGCAACCGCTTTATCCGCGTTATGAAATGGGCAAAGGAATACAGGCAATCGCATTTGGAAAACATATATAAACGCACTTTTCGGAAAATGAAAGTCTATTACATATACGGCTCGGCGGGGTGCGGAAAGACGAGTTACGTTTTTAATAAGCACGGCTATGACGACGTGTACAGAACGACAAACTATGAATTTGGTTGGATAGACGACTACAACGGCGAAAAAGTTTTATTCCTCGACGAGTTCCGCAGTTCGTTCAAAATCTCGGAAATATTGGACTATCTGGACGGGCAGCCGATTCGCATACGCGGACGGCACTATAACCGCGTGGCTTGCTATGATACCGTGTATATCGTTTCTAATCTCTCATTGAGAGAACAGTACACGAATATACAGCAATCAGAGCCAAAAACGTGGGCGGCGTTCTGCCGACGGATAACGGCGGTATATGATTTTGACAAAAGCAAAAATATTCCCGTCAATAAGTTTACGGGAGAATTAAAAAAGCCGCCTATGCTCATAGAGATTGCAGACGACGGCGACTTGCCTTTTTAGAATATTTGTGATATATTTTATACAGATAAACTTAGGTATAAAGTCAATGGACAAGTATAAATTAAAAAAATGTCCCTATTGCGGTAGTGATTTGATTTTTGCTGAAAATATTGATACCGTTAATATTAACCAAAAATTGAATACTTCTAGTGAAGAACATATTATCCCAAAATCATTAGGAAATGATGATTTAATACTTGAAAAAGGTACAATCTGTGACGCTTGCAACAATTATTTTGCTTTAAATATCGAAAAGCCTTTTTTAGAGTTGGAGAGTATTAAATTATTGCGATCGTATCATCTTATTCCCAGCCGTAAGGACAAAGTTCCACAACTAGATGTCCTTTTTAATGGAGATATAGCCAAACTAAAATATGATAAACATCTAAACTCCTTTTTCCTTGAAATTAATCCCGAAACAGCAAATAAATTGTCTTCCACGTCTTTTCCTCGTATGTTTTTTTCAAAAGGAATTGACATTAAAGAATTGGAAAACAATTATATAGTTAGCAGATTTTTAGTAAAAATTTTTACAGAAATTTACTTGTACTACGAATTAAAATATATACAGGAAGATAGATCGATTAAAGATGATTTCTATTTAATCTACGATGATAAGATGCAGGAATTAATGCAATATGTTAGATATGGCAAAATAGGAAAGATTTATGAATATCAAATTACTCAAAGCAAAGAAATAATTCCTTATGCTAATGATGACTTTGTTGCAATGATAGAAATCTTCTTAGATGATAAAAAGGAAACTCTGAATGGATTAAAGTTTAGATTATTTGAATTAGAATTTACTCTTTATATCTCGTAATATAAAGAAAGAGAGCAACGGTTTTTCCGTTGCTCTCTTTCTTTACTTGTATGCCACAAAGCCCGCAACACCGCCGACGAAAATATATTCCGTCTTTGTGGTGTTCAAACTCTGTCGACACTGGTGGAGTTGTTCCGTCCAAATCCGAACCTAATTCGGCGGTGATTTCGTCTATTGTGGCTGTTTTTGAGCCGTCTTTGTAGTTAAATGTGAATACCACCTTGTCATCATAGACGAACACGGCGTTCACAAAGCTCTCGACGAGCCGTTTTCGGCTTGTAACGTCCGTCAAATCTACATCGCGGAATTTGCTTATCCAAAAGGCAATGTGTTCCTTTGTAATCTTTGGCTTTTGCAGTTCTTCGCTGTAAATGGCGACTTTGATCTCTTCTCTTTCCTGCTCCAATGCTTCCAACCTCTCTTTCGTGGAGGGTGTGAGAATGCCCTGCTGGATGGCATTGAGCATATTCTGTATGCCGGTTTCGATTTCTTTTAGACGAGCATTGAGCTGCGGCAGCTTGGAGTTCTCTTGTGCAAGAATGTTCAAGATCGCGTCAGCAATGTGGTCGATGAGTTCGTCGTTCATAACAATCTTCATAATGTAGTGAATGACGGCGTCTTCGATCCAATCTTTCTTTACAGGCTTTTTGTCGCACCCCATCTTGCGTTTGGCGTGGGAGCACTTATAATAGCGATGAATGGTTCCCGTATGGCTTTTTCCGCTCTCACCGACCATGAACGTGCCGCATTTGCCGCAAAACAGCCGCGTCGTCAAAATGTAGTCATCCTCCGCTTTGCGCATGGCAGGAGCCTTTTGATTTCTCGCCATGATCTCCTGTACGCGATTGAACAGCTCTTCGGAGACGATGGGCGGAATGGCGTCGGGGATTATCATTTCGCGGAATTTGTACTCTCCGATATACCGCCTGTTTTTGAGAAGGTAATGAACGACGTTGAGCGTGATTTTGTTTCCCTGCGACGTGCGGATGCCGCGCCGCGTCAGGTCTTTGGCAATGTCGGTCATTCTTTCGCCGTCCGCATAGCGGGTGAAAATTTCTACGACGACGGGAGCGGTCATTTCGTCGATTTCCAAGCGTTGGTCTTTCATGCGATAGCCGAATGTCAGCCCGCCGCCGTTCATCTTACCCTTTAAGGCGTTTTCCGTCAAGCCGCGCCCGATTTTTTCGGAGAGATCGACCGAATAGTATTCTGCCCAGCCCTCAAGCATCGATTCAAGCAGCACGCCTTCGGGCCCGTCGGAGATATTCTCCTTTGCCGATATGACCTTTACGCCGTTCTTTTTGAGAATGTTCTTATAATAGGCGGAGTCATAGCGGTTGCGGGCGAACCTGTCCAGCTTCCAAACGAGCACGGTATCGAACAGCTTGCGATAGCTGTCTTTGATCATACGCTGGAATTCGGGACGATTATCCGTCTTTGCGGAGAGCGCGCGGTCGATATATGTACCGAACACGGTAATGCCGTTCCGCTCGGCAAATTCCATGCACTCGCGGATCTGACCCTCGATACTCTCCTCTCTTTGATTGTCACTCGAATACCGAGCGTAAATGATTGCTTTCATAGAAATTCCTCACCCATAAGCGACTTTTCTATTGGATGGACGGATATTCCCTCTATATCATAACTATAAATTGATGCGATTATAACTTGATTATTAGTAAAATCTCTTTTTAATATCTGTAACATTCGCTCCACATTTCCTTTTACGACTTCTTTCCCGCTAGGCGAATCAATTACAATAGGTAGTGATACTTGAATTTTGTCCTCTATTGCTTTAATATATGCAAGTTTAAAAGCAAAAACGGTTAAGTGTAAAACCGCGCCCGATAATGATTTTAGATCGCTCGTAAACAAATAACTTTCATTCTGATCGGCAAATTTTTCCACATTTAGTTCTTTCAAATAATGATATGCGGTTTTATAAATCCCCTGAATAATCCGATAGTTCTGATTTGTTTTGGTTTTGATTAAAGATTCTATCTCCTTTTTGCGTTTTTTAAGTCCCGCAATAATATTTGAAACAGCAACAGCATTAATATCAACATTCAAAATTTGAGAGTCAAATGTTTGAATCAAAGTTTTAACAGGCACAAGAGTGTCTTCTCTTGTGTAAGATTGCTCAAGATCTTCAATCCTGTTTTTGATTTTCTGAAGCTCGTCCAACTTAAAACGTTTTCGAACTAATGCTATCTGCTGAACATCGTCATAACCTTTGATTGTATTGCGATTAACTGGAATCTCCTCTCCCGTGATGGGCGAAATAACTGTTAATTGCATTCTTTCAATATAGCCCTTGAATGAGTTATTATCTTTAATTACCTTCTGAATTTGCCTTAACTCTCCTTCAATTTGATTTTGTTGTAATTTAAGATCAGCGATTTTCGCCTGTAATTCTTCGTTTTTTTCTTGAAATACAAGATTACCGCTTTCTTCGTTCACCTGACGCTGATATTCTGCGATATCAAGCATCTTCTGATACTTAAGCAATTCCGATTTGATTTCTTTTTCCTCTATCAAAAGATCCTTGCAATCAACATCTGCTAAACCTCTTATTAATGACTCAACATTAAATGGTATTTTCCCTATCACACATCCTCGATTTAGAAGCGTCCAACCTTTTTCCTGATCTAAATAAATCGCTCCTAGAATATTATTGATAATTTCAGGGATTGAACAATTAAATATTCTAGCATGGAAAGAAGCTGCTTCAAGCGGAAGAGAATATATATATTCGCTATCGCCATCATTTATCGTTAAAGTATCATTAAAGCGAACAACATTTATAAGAGAACTATTGTCCAATTCAAGAGTAATGGTCGTTACACATTTCCTAAAATTAAATTTTTTTGTTGATGGAATTTCATAGCCAAGCCCCCAAAAAATCAAACGCAGCAATGTTGTTTTACCAACAGAATTTTTTTCGCTGTAAATGAGATTCATAAATCTTGAAAAAGTAAATGTTTTTGAAAAAAGCCCTTTTTCAATTTGAATTTTAAGAATTTTCATAACCCGACACCTTTTTTTATAGTTGCTATCTTTTCTTTTTTTACAAGCACCTTGTGAATAATTAATTTCATTAAGCATTCTTGCTCGTCTTTGGGAACGGCAGCATTCAAGCCAAACTTGTCGCTATAGCCTTCCCAAAATGCATTAATAAAATCCCGAATATTTTCGCGAAGATTCCCAGTCCCTTTATTATGTTCATAATCATAAACAATTTTTGTGTATATATCAAACCGATCAGTTACATTATTGATAAGAGTTCTATATTTCGCCTTTATATCCTCAAAATATGCCTCATCCAAATCATTCATCAACCAATCATCACTAGCGTTATCCGTAACTAAAAAAATCAATGACCAAATTAATTCAGATTTTTTTATCGTAACATCCGTATCCGGTATAGTACCATTCTTAAAAATCTCATTTTGCCAAACAGATAAAAGCACAGGAGCAAAACCGCTCTCCGATAAACCTAACGCTGCAAGGAATTCATTTACTTGCCCTTTTATTACTTTATGCCGCGTATTTAAATCATCAGTGTGAAATGGTATAATGCAGATTTTTAACCTGTTAACATCAAGAGAAGATAGATTTGTATCTCGTAATATTTTATTTATGACTATTTTGCACTTATCAGGCAGATTGTCGTATGCAACGTTAACAACTCCCTGAAAAAAGGATTTATCCCGCCGAAAAGGATTTGGAGTATTGGTAACATATACTAAATCGCATGTATTTATTTCTTTTGCATTCGCTTCATCAAGTGACTGCAACGCGGATTTGAGATTATTAATAACATTTGAATAATCATCCCATCTGTATACAGCTTTCGCTTGCGCATAAATTTTTGAGCCATCACGTCTTATAAGCTCTATGTCCTGTAATTTTCCCTCGACACGAATTCTTTCTATATCTTTTATATTATTTAGGAAGATGTAAATAGCTGCATTGATTTGAAAATCCCATCCAAATAAACTATATGAAGCATTTCTCGAATTCATAATCGCACCCGATTCTTTCTTACAAATTATTTTTTAATTCATCTTTGTACCACAAATTTGGTGCTACCGTAGAGCTAAAAGCCGCTTCAAATATGTGGTAAAGGTTGCCGTACGTCAATCTCTTCTCGATGATGGTCTTTATCTCGCTTGTCTGCAAAGGTATAATTTTCATACCTTCAACGAAACGTGTGCCATCAGTTGAGTAATAGGGATTATTCTTTCTCATTCTGAAATCAGAAACCACATTAACGTGAAGATACGTCGTTGCGAATAAGCAATAAGCCTGCTCATCGGCGTGGGATAAGAGGTAATCTCCTAAATGTCTCGAAACGGGCTCCATCTCCATACGGCGTTGATTTGTACTGCTTGCAAGTGTCGCCTCCAAAAGAAGGGTATGTGCAGGATAGTCTTGCGTCGCTTCGTATTTATAGGTAATGTCTTCATGTCCGCCCGCGGCATGGGTTACAGGCAACAGATCCGCATCAAGCGACAGATTCATGTAGTCAAGGATTTTGCCTTGCCTTCCCGAAATCTTATACCATGCGATCGCCAGAACATACTCAAAAATAGTAGGGACATCTGCATTGTTTGTTACCATGGTTTGAATGTCGCTATCACGTCTGTCTTCAAATGCGGACATGAGGGAGATAATGTTTTCGTCCGTAAATTTGCGGTCAATCATCGCGTTGAACCTTTCATAGCGTTCTCTATCAACAAAAGCCTGTACGTCATACAAATTACGAACTTGAACACCATATATTTCTTCAACCTTAGCAAATATCTGATTTTCGGTTATCTGTGTCCCGACAATCGATTCCAACGAGGTGTTTTCCATCAGATTGTCATCTGAAGTATATGTTAAAGCGGCAAGCCTTTCTTCGGCAATTTTGAAGAAACAATTCGGAATTATATCAAACTTGACTTTACCGTCTTGGAACAATACGGTATCGGTCGTTTTGAAGTAACGTCTGTTAAGGTCAAAATAATCCGATAGAGTGCTCTTTGCCTTAAATAAATGCAGTAGTTTGAAAAATTCGGTTTTGAACTCCGTTTCATCTGCGCAGTTAAAAATGCGGGCGCGGCTATTCACGGTGGCAAAGCCATCTCTATTGACTCTGCTTGTCAAGGTCGTATTGAAAAGATACTGTTTCCAAAGGATCGAACTTTTACCGCTGACTGTTTTTACCGTGTTAAATAAATTTATTGCAGCCGCATCAGAACGGGTAGCAATGACGTCCTGTAGTGCCTTATACAACTCAAAATACGGCTTATCATAATTGCCGCTCTTACGATTCATGCCGACTTCTATAACGACCTCTTCGGTAACATCGTTTGCAAGCAGGATATCAAGCGCTTCCTGATAATTCGGCATATCCATAAGGATGTTGATTATCGTTTCATTGATAGTACCGTTGCCGCCACGGATCTTTTCAATGCTGTCAAATATATCTCGGGTTTTTGCTTCGTTGATTGCAAGCGGCAAAAGGTATGTAAACTCATCAAACGACAACTCACCTAAACGATTGAGTGCCATGATCAGGATAATATAAGGCCGTACATAGCCGCTATTGATAGGTGAGTGGACTTTAAGGAACTGCTTCAGATATAGAAAACTATCCGCCGGAATTTGAAGCAGATTACTGGTATTGAAGTTGGCGGTTAATGCTATCTGCAATAATGCAATGCCAGCCTCTGTGAGCCTGCGCTCATTGTTGATAAGGCCGAGATCCACAAGTCCGGATGTTTTTTCTCTTGCGTCTTTTGCTTTTCGTGAAGCCTCGCCTTCAATGAAGCCGTTTTCTTTAAGAAATTCGTAATACGCAGTCTGCACCGGTTCATTCTCAGACCACTGCTGATTTGAAAAAGCAGGATTAGCCCAAAAATCGCGCAAAAGTTCAAGCTGTTTTTCAATCTTTCTATTAAACTCGACCATCCGGAAACTTGTAGTTCCAAGCGACCAACAATAGCTTTTGTATGTGGGCACGTCTATCTCCTCCTTATCGTCAATAGTTTACGATCAGAACTTCCTCTGCCTTGGAATTTTTATCTTTTGTTTGATAATTTGAATTCGCGTAGTTATAATCGAGGTAAATCACGCGATAACGGTCAACATTCCTATCAATCCAATCGAGAAGTATCTTATTCTCTTTTCCCTTGGAATGAAGAACATTAGAAAGTGCAAAGCGTATTCCTCGTTCATTCAGATTGTCAAGATAGGTAAGCAGTTTTTTTTCAAGCGTTTCGTTCCAGCCGTCCTGCTCGTTATACGTAGCACAAGTGATCAGATAAGGCGGATCGGCATAGACAAAGGTATTCTCATTCCAATCGTCAGTCGGAAGTTCTCTGAAATCATGGCTTGCAAAACTATAATCTCCGCTCTTTAATCGGTCGATAAATGTCGATAACTTCTCACGCATCTTTTTGTTGAAATCACGTTTTCCGACAGGAAGATTAAACTCGCCCTTACGATTGAAACGGATTTGATTATTAAAGGCATAAACAATCAGGACATACAATGTAACATAATAGTTATACTCTAAATTGGTATGATGATTAAAATCATCTCTTAGTTTGAGATAGCGAGAACTATTATATGTGGCAAGTCCTTCCGCACTATTGCAACCATAAAAATCGTATCCGTACTTTTCTGTATTGGAAAGGCCGTACTTTTCTATAATCGCGTCGATCGTTTCAAAAGTTACTTGCTTGTCGAGATTTTTAAATGTCCCAAACATATACCGAAGAAGCTCGTTATTGTCATTAAAAACAACGCGATTGCACGGAACATTGATACCGACATTCCCGCCGCCGCAAAACAAATCAACAAACCTATCTATATCCTGCGGAAAATGGGGCAGTATCTGGGGCAGAAGTTTGTATTTTCCTCCCATATAATTGAGGGGAGATTGGATAAGCTCTTTTTGTTTGTAATCATAGCACTCACAAAGGAATAAACGCTCTTCGTTCCCTGTAATGTTTGATTTTCCGGCGCTGAACGCCCTGTAGCTTTCCGAAAAGACCTTTACGCGCCCCTTCCGTGATAAAATACGCATAATATCTGCGTCACTGATTTTGGCATTGGAGCGGTCATTACCTTTTGACGCCATATTATTGTACGACAACAGAATATATTTTGCCTTAATATGCGAAACAAGATCTTCAAACGCCCGCGCTGCGCTTGAAGTACAATAATCACTCTTGAGTTTTGAACGATCCATCTTTAAGGCAACGCCCGATACCTTCGGTTTTTCCCATCTTGCAACATTTTCCAGAAGATGGTATGAATCGCAGTATTGTCTTGAATTATACGGCGGATCGATATACACCAGATCAGCCTCTATACGTTTAACCAATTCGTTGGCATCTTCATTGTAGCATTGATTGTTTTCATTATTATTATTGCTTGCCAAGGGGACAGCTAATTCAATATGGCGGCAGAATTCAGCATTGCGTATATAGGCATCGTAATGACCACAGGTGTTTGCGATTTTATCCATTGCGTAGAGCAGCGAAGTGATCAGAATCGCACGTTCTCTGGCATTGATCTGATCACTTTTGTATTTGCTTTCTATATCCTCTCTGATAAACCCGATTTTACGGCAATCCGTGGCAGAAAAGAACGTATCGGAAAAATTTTCCGACATATAATTCTCTTCGTCCGGTTGCACGGCGTTATAGAAGCAAACCAAGTCAATTATCTTTTCTTTATCGTATTTCTGTGAGCCGAACCATGCAACGTGACAAATGTAATTAAAGTAGAGTAAGTCATTCGTAATCAGCTTCTTATCTGAAAAAGCGGACGCAACAGAACCAGTTCCCGCAAAAATGTCGGCAACAGTATTGATTGCACTGCATTCTCTATTTACCGTAGACTTAATAAAGTCCAGCAATTTATACTTGTTCCCGAGATAACGCCTATTATTGATTTGGGTGGTCTTGTAGGCGGGTTCCGAAACCGCAGTATTATCTGCCAGCGCTTCTTTCAGTATTGTTTTAAGCTGTGAAATGGATTTTTCATCCCAAACATAACGCCCGGTAGAAGTAGTAGGCAATTCGATCAGATGATGTTTTAACAGATAATAGAAAGTAGACCGGCTTATATTAAGCTCTTTCAAAATCTCATTAGACGACAACGCAGAGGGCATAGAACTTCTCCTTATGCAACTAACTTACACTGCTTTTTAGACATTATAGCATATATAGAGCCATTTTTCAAGAGTATTTCAGTAAAATGCCAGAAAAATCGGATGCTAATATTGATTCGCATCCATATCTTCTTTCCCTTTTATTATACTGCAATAAATATGACAAGAATAGGCATATTAAAAAATTTCTCGAAAAAAAATTTACAAACATATGTTCTTATTTCTCTTGACAACGACGCGTCTATATGATATAATGCAGAAGTACAGGGGTAATGTCGCCTGTACTCTTTTATCATGCCGTAGAAGTGGCATGACGGCATCTCCTTGCAATAAGGAGTTATGCGGAAGGTATCTGTTTCCGCGTGTGCGGAGCAAGTTCTCCGCGATGTTTTCGGCGCACCAAGCGCTGCACCCGAGCCGTTTGAAAAGACGTGCGATGACAGGCTTTTTTAGTTGTACGCTTTTTTAGGAAGTGCGCCGTTGTCATTGCAAGTTTTAGAACGCGCCGCGATGGGCTTTTTAAGTGTACGCTTTTTTTCGGAAAGCACGGCCCTGAACGACGGAAACATGACTACAACTTAACAGAATGGCTGACCACCATAGAGCGGAAAGATACCGCTAAATAAGGTCAAAGTCGGTGACGAGAAAAAAGTAGTCAGCGGCTTTTTTACGTCCTTTTTCAGCTATCGAAGCCCACCCTTTTCGGTGTGGGATAAGGATAGAAAAATACAATTTTGGGAGGAAAGTTATGAGAAAGCAAACGACGATCAGGCCACCGTAGAAAGGAAAGCAAACGGCAAGCAACCGTTGCAAAACGGCAAACAAAACACAGTCGAGCTTTTGAGTTCGACGAAGAAGTATAGCCCACTATACTTCGTTCCGAAGTTTAGTGGGCTCTGCGAGGCTTTTAATCAAGAAATAACAGGAGGTAAAAAATATAAGTTACATAGTTTGCCACATGGAGAAGTATCACAAGACGGACATCGCGCCCGTCGAACAGGAGAACGAGCGGGATGAAACCTATCGGGCGAGTAACCCGCAGATAGACCCCACGCGCACGAGCGGCAACTACCACATTGTCAAACGGCAGCGCAGCTATACGCAGTTTATCAACGATAAGATCGCAGCCCTTGACTTGCCGACCAAAGTGCGCAAGGATGCCGTGCTGATGTGCTCCTTCGTTGTGGGCTCGGACAGGAAATTCTTTGGCGGGCTATCGCCAAGCGAGCAACGGCAATTCTTTGTGGACTGCACCCGCTTCTTCGCGGAGCGGTACGGCGAGGGCAACATCATTTCTGCCGTCGTCCACGTGGACGAAACCACGCCGCACTTGCACTTAAATTTGATTCCGATTGCAGGCGGCAGGCTATGCGCGAAGAAGCTGTTTGACAGAAAGGCTCTTACGGCATTGCAGGCCGATTTGCACCGAGAAGTCGGCGCGAAATGGAACTTGCAGCGCGGCAAAGAAGGAAGTCAGGCAAAGCACCTTGACACGGCGGAGTTCAAGGCGAAAAAGATCGTCGAACAGGCGCGCGGAGAAGCGGACAGCATCATTGCCGAAGCAGATCACAATGCGGAGCGCAAAGTTAAAATTGCGCAAATTCATGCGGACGGCATTGTGGCAAGTGCGGAACAGACGGCGGTAAAGACCAAGCAACAAGCGCAGAAATATCTGGACGGCATCGTGCAGAGCGTCGAGGCGGAGCGCAACAAGCCTACGCCGAAGCGAAAACGGCAAGCCGAGGAAGAACTATCCGCTCTCCGCACGGAGAACGCCGCATTGCGGCAATCGAAGGCTATCGCCGACCGCGACCGCAGCGACCTTTTTGAGCAATTGCAGAAAGCCGAACGCCGCGCCAAAAGCAAGGAAACGGCGTTCGGGATGGTAAGCGATATGCTTGCCGCCTACCCTGACGAGTTCAACACTCTCTTGAACAAGTCGCGTGCTAAGAAAACCGCCCCCTCGTTCAAGTCAAACGGCAACGACCGCGGCGGAAAGGATAACTGAATAACCGAATACAAGGAGAAAAGCTATCGAGCAAATTACATAACAACGGGGAATGGCGAGAAGGAAAAATACCACGGGAATACCGCAATACGAGATCGATTCGCTGGCTCGCGCGTTTATTCCTGCGATCATGGACTTTTTCAACAGCGAAGAAGGTATGCGAGAGTTTGAAGAATGGAAGGCTCAGCGCGCACGCAAAGACAATTAAATATCAAAGAATAAGGAAACGTCCCATTGAATTTCACGGGATGACCGCTCTGACGGTTTACGGAAATCCGCGCAAAACATAAAGCGGATTTAGTGTATGATTTTTCTATATAATCAGACAGGTTGCGCCGAAGATCATAAACCTTGAACAACGGCACGAGGGGCTTGCGGAATACCGCAAGCCCCTCGTTTTTACACATTTACACTTTTATTCTCAATTTTATCTATTTGATCAGATTCAATATTTTCAACAGCCACAATGTTTGCATCAATAATCAATGTATACCATTTTAATATATCTGCTAATGCGGAGTTGTTAATTGAGTTACTACTATTATAAAACTGACCATTCGTTAAATTTGTATTAACAATTACCCTTTCTTTTAACACTGGTTGTCAACCTCCACCCATCAAATTTTCTGTCGTCTTGAATCTGACATTGCATCGGGCCCATTTGCATCCTAACGACATTTTTACTAAGCCTACCTTCAGAAATAAAGTTATCTTCGCCTCTCGAAACACTTTCGATTATTGCTCGTTTGTAGCAATAACTTATTTCATTGTTTTCGCCAAACTCATTTTGAGGCAAATAAGGCTTGTTAATTTCTAATTCTCCAATAACATCAGTATGCCACGATTTTAATAATTGATACAAATGATCCGTGGGGCTTTCTATAGGTAATCCCAAATTACGAGCTTCTGTTCTATTTATTGTATAATCATGACTTCCTGAATCTGAACACAGGAAGGAAATAATTTTCTCGGCCGTAGATTTTGTTACAGAGTGCATATTAAGTAATTGACCAGCAAGCATTATTATTTGATTTTTTCTACGATAAATATCCCCCAATACTAAAGGATTAACTGTTTCTGTAAGCTTTAAATACGCCTCTGATAATGCTTTGTTTGTTTGGACACCAACTTCTTTTTTTAACATAGCAAAGTATCCTTTAACAGACTCAACACTAACAGGTAACTTTGTTGGAGGATTTGAATTTGGAATAATGGGATTCATTGGAGAGTTTAAACTCGGGTCAATAGGGCCAAGAGTGGCTTGCTTTGTCATAATAATATTATTTGCACCTAATGCCATAAGAGTACCCGCACTCCGACACTTGTTTGGAACAATTATTTCAAACTCTTTACAAAACTCCCTAATTAAATTGACTATGTTCCATGCGGCAAGAGTATCTCCTCCCAACGTGTACAGAATTAAACTGATTTTTTGAACACTGCCTATTTGATCCAAATGCTCCAATAGTATATCTGGAACATCTGCTCCAATTTGCGTTTCCAGGCCCTGCCTATTACTTGTCACATATGCGATAACACGTGTGTTTCGTTCTCTCTCAATCTGCTCATAAATTTTTCTTCTTTGGTTAAACATCTCATCATCTCCTTCTAATACAGTCATATTATATCATACAGAAACAAGTAATTCAAGCTGTTAATTTATTTTTACTGCTTTAAATAAAAAATAAATCCGAACCAATCGGCTGAAACCAAAAGGTTCGGATTATTTTGACTTGGTGGAGATGAGGGGGGTCGAACCCCTTACCTCTTGAATGCCATTCAAGCGCTCTACCAGTTGAGCTACACCCCCGAGATGCGTTGTTTATTATACTCAAAACAGGAGGCAGTGTCAAGCATTTTTCGGAAATTGCGCGGTTTATATTTGCATTTTGATTTTAACAATCTATTTCCGAAAATGTCTTAAAGTATGCGGCTGTGCCGCTTTTGTCTTGTTCAGGGTTTAAAATATGACAAAATATGCAAAAATTTCGGTATGAACAATCAAAACTGCGACGGTTTTTGCAGCCGGCTGAAAGCGTTGGCAACAGGCTCTTCGCGGCTTTTCATGGCGGCGTCGGGGCGCGTCGAAGGGTGCGACGACAGTGAGACGAAAATTCTGTTTTCGCTCGGTTCCGACGGCTATGCGACCGAAGCCGAGCTGATTGAGAAAATCGGATTGCCCCGAAAGAAATTTTACGCCTGCGTCAAAAGCCTTGTCGAAAAAGGTCTTGTCACCCGTTTTCGCAGTCCGATAAAAAGAAACGCGATTTATCTCGAATTGACGGACGACGCTCTTTTAAGCGTTGCGAAAGCGGAGAAAGCGGCAGACGCGTTTTTGTTCGCGGGACTGTCAAAATGCGGCCGTGCGGCGGACGTCCGCGAGATTTCGGCTGCGTTGCAAAGGACGGCGGAACTGTTGAAGGATATGGAAAGAGCGGCAAATTTTTCGGCTCCTTACGAAAGGGTTGAGGGGACGAGCACTGCCGCCGACTCGCCCGCAACGCGCAAAAACAAGGGAAAACGCATCAAGCTCCGCCTTTGAGGCGGGCTTTTTTGCTTGCCAAATGCGCCGTCCCTTTCATAACGCGGAGAGAAAAAACATATTCTGTTATATGAAAAATGCGGCAGTGATATTAAATTTGGAGAACGCGCTTTTCAACCTCAATCTCGTCAGAGAAAGGGCTGCGGACGCGGATTTGTATGCGGTGGTCAAAGCCGACGCTTACGGACACGGGACGACGGGCTTCGCGCGGTTTTTGTCGGACAACGGAGTCACGCGTTTTGTCGCGGGTTCTCTCGACGAGGGAAAGCGGCTGCGCGAAAGCGGCATAACGGGAGAAATACTCGTGCTGGGAGCAACGCCGCCCGAAAGCGCGGAGGAGCTGTGTTATTTAAAATTGTCCCAAAGCGTTTTCTGCGCCGAATACGCGCGAGAGCTTGCGTTGGCGGCGAGATTAAACGGAATAAAGCTCAAAGTGCACGTAAAGGTCGACACGGGTATGAACAGACTTGGGTTTCCCTGGTTTGCGCCCGAGCAAATCGCCGCCTCCTGTCCGACGGAATTTTTTGAAACGTCGGGAGTGTTCACCCACTTCGGCAGCGCGGACGGCAGAGACGCACAGTCTGAAATGCGCACCCGCATTCAGGGCGAAAGATTTATCAATTGTCTGGACGGGTTGGATAAAATCGGCTTTGAAAGGGGAGTTGCCCACTGCTGCAACTCGCGGGCGCTGTTTCGATATCCGCAGTATCGACTTGACGCCGTGCGCGTGGGCGCCGCGCTTTACGGCATCGGCGGCGCGGACAGAGCGTTGAAACCCGTTTTGAGTATGCGCGCACCTCTGCTTCAGGTACGCTTCGCCGACAAGGGCGAATACATAGGCTACGGTTTGAAAAAATTGGAACGTCCCGCAAAGCTCGGAATCGTGGGAGCGGGTTACGGACACGGGATTTCCCGCAGGCTTTCGGACAAGGGCAGCGTTTTGGTGAACGGGCAGAAATGTCCTGTCGTGGGCAGGATATGTATGGATTTTCTTACGGTCGACCTGACCGGCGCGGAGGCCGAAACGGGGGACGACGTGTGGATAATCGGCGGAGGAATATCCGCCTCCGACTGCGCCAAACACAGCGGCACAATCGACTACGAAATTGTCACCGCGCTTTCCGCAAGGAACGAAAGACTTTTGGTGCGGTAAAAAACGGACGCGAGTAAAGCGTCCGTTTGTTTTCGTTGGATATCCGTTTGTTATTTGCCCGATTGTTTGTCGTAAGCGGCTCTTACCGCTCTTGCAAGCTGGTCGGCGCACGAGGTGGGCTTGTTTCCGCAGGTGTTGCCCTTCAAAGCGGTTTCTATTTCATCGACGGTTTTGCCTTCAAGCAGCTTGGAAATGGCTTTTAGATTTCCGCTGCACCCTCCCGAAAAAGAAATGTTGTGCACCGTGTCGCCGTCAAGGTCGAAGGAAATGGCTACCGGGCATACGTTTTGCGGTCTGTAAGTAAATTTTTCCATAATTGCGGTTCTCCTTTTATTTAAGATATTTTGCGGCGTTTGCGGTGTAAAGCGCAACCACGCTGCCCCTTTGCGTCATGTTTACGCTTTTTTGAAGCACCCAGGAAAAGCCTCTGCCCGCGCCCGTTTTAAGCAGCTCCGCAACCTCCTCGGCGGTTTCCTCCGTGACGCACTCGAACATCAAAATATATTGCTTTTTCCCGCCGTTGTCGTTCCAAAATTCCAAAAACGCGCCTGCCGCGTTTGCAACTGTGTTGATTGCCTGAGTATAGGCGGCTTCGGAAGGCGCTTTGTACTCCTCGAAAAACTCGTAATTGCGGCTGTTGACGAAGAGATAGTTGTAAAACTCCTGCGAACCGAAGCTGTTGGCAAAGCTGTCGGTGTAATAATTCCCCGTTGCCTGCGCCCCTTCGAGGCTGCGGTAAACAAAGCCGTTGAGACGAAGCTCGCGCGAGGTGCCTTCTATGTCGAAGGAGCCGGGCGCGCAGCCCGCCGCGCAGAGAAGCGTCAGCGCGAAAACGCAGACGCAGAGAAATATTCTTGTAATCTTTTTCATGAATGGACTCCGCTATTGATTTAAATTATACCTCAACGGAGATTTTTTTACAACTGTTTTTTAAATTATTGAATTTCCGCGCGGTTGTGGTATAATTTTTTTGAAAAGCCGTTGCGCTTGGGAAAGAGGTATTGTTTATGAGTCTGACAGCCTGCGAAAAAGAAATTTTTAACAGAATTCTCAAAGAAGAGCTTGTGCCAGCGACGGGCTGCACCGAGCCTGTCGCCATTGCCTACGCCGCCGCTGCCGCCAAAAAGGCGCTTGGCTGCGAGCCTGAGGTATGCGAGGCGGAGCTTAGCGGCAACATAATCAAAAACGCGAGATGCGTCGCAGTACCCAATACGGGGGGATTGAAGGGTATAGAAGCCGCAGTCGCCGCAGGCGTCGTTGCGGGCAGAGCCGAGCTTGCGCTGGACGTGTTGAGCGCGGCGACGGGCAGAGAGGAGGAAATCCGCGACTTTCTTGAAAAACGCGGAGTGTCGGTGCGTCCCGCCGACAACGACTTGACCTTTTTTATCCGCGTGACGGTCGGTGCGGGAAGCTCCCGTGCGAAAGCCGTCATAGAGGGCTTTCATACCAATTTGGTGTTGATTGAAAAGGACGGCATAGAGCTTTTCCGCTCGGGCGCAAAGAGCAATCCTTGCTGCGTCGCCGACCGCAGTATGCTGACCGTGGAAAAAATAGTGGAGTTTGCCGACGTCGCGGACTTGGCGGAAATCAGAGAAATTCTCGAAAGGCAGATAGCCTTCAACTCCGCCATTTCCGAGGAGGGGCTAAAAGGCGATTGGGGAGCAAACGTCGGCAAGGTCATACTCAAAACCTTCGGCGACTCTCCCGAATCAAGACTCAAAGCCGTCGCCGCGGCGGGCAGCGACGCGCGCATGGGCGGCTGCGACAAGCCGGTAATCATAGTGTCGGGCAGCGGCAATCAGGGCATAACCGCAAGCGTGCCCGTAGTGGAATATGCAAGGCAGAAAGCCGCCGACAGAGAAAGGCTTTTGCGCGCGCTGATAGTTGCCGACCTTACGACCATACATCAGAAAACGGGCATAGGCCGCCTGTCCGCTTACTGCGGGGCGGTAAGCGCGGGCTGCGGAGCCGCCGCGGGCATAGCGTATCTCAACGGCGGAGGATATTCCGAAATAGCCCACACGGTCGTAAACGCGCTCGCCGTCTGTTCGGGAATGATATGCGACGGAGCCAAGCCCTCCTGCGCCGCCAAAATAGCCGTCGCGGTTGAGGCGGGGCTTTTGGGCTACGCCATGAGCCTCAACGGCAAGGAGTTTTTGGACGGCGAGGGCATCGTCGTCAAGGGCGTGGACAACACGATAAAAAACATCGGCGAGCTTGCAAGCGAGGGCATGGCGCAGACGGACAAAAAAATACTCAGTCTCATGACGGAGAAGAGGTGCGGGCGTTGAGCGTCCGCGAAGCCGCCGCTTTGAGACGCGCGGAGGAATTTAAACGGTATTATCCCTTGACAGACGGCGACGGGGAGCTTGTCTACGAGTATTTTCTTGCCCACGTTACGCATGAGGGACTTGACGGCGCGCCGGAAATCATGCGGCGCGACGGGGCTGTTTCCGACGTCGAATGTGAACGGGGCAAAAAGCTGCGCAGGGAGTTTTTCGCGCGTTTTAAAACGCGAGACCTTCTGTACTTTGCCGACGTTGACAATACCGTGACTCGGCGCGGAATTTTGTCCGACGAGAAAAAAAGGTTTTTCAACGGTTGGGCGCTGTCCGACAGAGTAGTGCTTTCGACGGGTAAAATTTACAAATCCATAGAAAAAACCGCGCGCGAGCTGGGAGTCGACAAAAATCCCTGCTGCTGTCTCAACGGCGCTGTGCTGTACGACGGCAGGGGCGGGCGGGAAATCGTGGCGAAGCTGGGCGAAAAGGCGCGTCCCGCCGCGCGCATACTGCGTGAAAAGGGACTGCCCTACGTTTTATATTATCCCGACGCTCTGCGCGTCGAAACGCCGCTCGGGCAAAAGGATTTTGAAAACCTTTTAAGATACGACGAAATGTATCTGGACGAAAAGGGTGAAACCGATTTTAAAAGGGTGGTCAAGCTTCTGGCTTTCGTCGACGAGGGCGACTCGGAGTCGGAGGCGATTGTGGACGGGGCGGCAGCGGCAATAGGGCTTAAAGCCCTGCGCACGGCTCCGCACAGCTACGAAATAGTCCCGCCCCTTGCCGACAAGGGACGCGCTCTGAAAATTACCGCAAAGAGGCTCGGCGTGCATTTCCGCATGACTGCGGCGGTGGGCGACAGCATGAACGATTTGCCCATGCTTGCCGTGTGCGGCTTGCCTTACGCCGTGTCCGACGCGTCTTGCGAGCTTGCGCGTTTCGGCTTTGCAGTCGCGGGGAGCGACAGAAACACCGACCTGCCCGAGCTGTTTGACAAGGTTTCGCGCGGGGTTTTATAAACAAAGGAGAGTAACATGAAAAAGCTGTCTACGAGCGAAATAATTTCGATAGCTTCAATCGTGGTGTCAATCGTTGTCGTCGTGCTTGAGGAAAAGACAAACAAGGTCACGAAGTGGATAATTTTCGGACTTCTTTTCGCGGCGCTGATAATTTACACCACGCTTGTTTTGGTGAGGCACCTGAGAATACGGCGCGGAATGAGCAGCACCATACTTATGAGCAAGACGAGAAAGTATACGATGAAAATCGTGCGTCTTGCGCAGGCAAGCGAAAAACAGCTCAAACATTTTGCCTTTCTCAAAGGTCTGCGGGGAGTGGAAAGATACAACAAGCAGCTTTTGAGAAAGTGCCGCGGCGACCTGAAAACGCTTGTCCGCAGCGAAAAATTCGCAAAGGACATTGCCGGACTTCACGACAGGATAAACGAGTATTTCAAGCAGAAATCGGCAAACTACGCCGACCTCGAAGCGGTCAAGGCGTATTCCGCGTCCACGCTCAAAGCAATGGAGTCGGCTCCCGCGGAGAAGGCGTATCAGATAGCGCAGGCGATTATCGAAGAGATATTTTCCGTCAACCGTGTTTTGTTGCAGCTGGAACAGCACCACATCAGGATAAGGCTCGGCAGATACGTGGCGAAATATACCAACAACGAAATTCAGCAGATAAAGGCGTACACCGACCTAATCGGATGGACTTACATTCTGTTGGGCGACAACCGCAGGGGGCACGAGGCGATAAGTACGGCGATTAACATAATAAACAACAGGATAGGCGCCTCGGGAGAAATCCCCGACGGCATGACTATGGAAAGGTACTACGACTATCTGTTTTTAAAGGTCAGGGCGCTCAGGCATCTTGGCACCACATACTATACCTACAAAAATATAGACAGCTATTCCTACCTCGAAAGCGCCATGGAAATCCTCGAAAAGTATGATTTCGAGCACAATTACAAGGACAGAGCGGGGCTGGAAAATATGCGTTTCGGCATACTCAACAATATGTATCTGAGTATGTTCTACAAATTCGTTGAAAAGGACGACAGAGACAAGCGGGGCTTGGAGGACATAAAAAATATGCTGATAAACGTGGAGCGCAGCATTTCCGAGCTTGACGCGCTTCCGCCCGAAAAACAGGACAGGCACCGTTTTGTCAAGCTCACCGCTTTAAAGTGTCAGCTTACCAAGGCGCTGGACGTTTGCGGACTCAAACGCATAGACGTTGTTGCCGCCGAAAAGGATATGGAGAGGGTGGAAAGCATACTCAACAAAAACATATATTTCGACGACGCGATAGAGGTGTATATAAATCAGAAGGTGCAGCTGCTTTACGAAAAAGTCAATCTGATTTTGCAGGAGCCGTCCGCTCTTTAAGCAGTCTGCGACAATTTAAAACTCCGCAGCCCTTTTGGGGCTGCGGAGTTTTTTGCTTAAAAAACAAGTTGAAACGGTTTCAAATCCGCGCTTCGACAAGGCGTGTGATGTAGCTTAAAATCTCGTTTTTGGTGCAGACGTCCTCGTGGTTTATCCACCACAAAATGAGAGAGGAAAAGCCGCCCGAAAAAAAGGAAACTATGACGGGCAGCGGCACGGAGGGCGTCTTTTGCGTCTGCTCGATTCTGCACTCGATAAAGCGTTTAAGCGTCTTTTCCGTGGTGTAGAAAATCATGTCCAGCATGGTTTCGTTCTTGTTGTGGTTGAGCACGTTTTTGATTGTGCTGCGGTGCGCCTCGAAAAAGCTGAGCGCGCAGTCCGCCGCGTTCAAAAACAGCTCCTTGTCGTTTAAATATGCGCGCTCGCTTGCGTTATCCGCGAAAATATAGATTTTGAGCGTTTCGAGAGTGTTGGTCAAAAGGTCGTATTTGTCCTTGTAGTGCTTGTAAAAGGTGGCTCGGTGCACAAGCGCTTCGTTGCAGATGTCTATTACGCTTATCTGCTCGAAGCTCTGCTTTTCCATGAGTCTTATCAACGCCTGCATGAGAAAGGTTTTTGTTCTGCGGATTCGCAAATCCTCCTTGTCCGTGTTGGCGAAGGTGGGGTCGTTGCGGAAAATGCTCAGCGTAAATTCTTTGTTTTTCATAAAATTATTTTAGCACAAACCGCGACATCTGTCAAGTTTATATAAATGTGTCGATTTTCACATTGAATTTTTAAGGATTTAAAGCTCGGATTGTTATCACACCGCGGGAGGGAAAGAGCGGCATGTTTTTTCATTTTGCGATATAAACGATTTTAACCTATTTTGTTGAAAATTGCCGAAAAACGACGGCAAAACGGCAATTTTGTCAAAAAATTTACACATCGCAGATGTGTAAATTACAAAAAAAAAAAAAACGATGAAAAGAGGTTGACAGCGTGAACTCGGATTGCTATAATTTTCACATCGCACGGTTGTATTTGTCATGTCGCTCTAAAATAAGTACATTGGCAAATAAAATTATGTATGGTGCGAAAATAAAATGTAGGAGGCTTTTTATATGAAGGCAAAGACAAAGTGGACAAAGCTTCTTCTTGCCGTTCTGCTGGTAGTTGTGCTGGCGGTCTGCGCTACCGCCTGTTCAAAAACGTTTACAGTGACGTTTGACAGCAACGGCGGAAGCGCCGTCGGCAGCGTCGAGGTGAAAAGCAACGGCACTGTCGAGGAGCCGAATGCTCCGACAAGAACCGGCTATACCTTTGAAAAATGGGTCAAGCCGGACGGAACCGAGTTTGTTTTCGGAACGGACACGGTTACGGGAAACATAACTCTTACGGCTACATGGAGAGTCAACTCTTACACGGTGACTTTCAATACAAACGGGGGCAGTCAGGTCGCCTCTCAATCGGTAAACCACAACGGCACCGCAAGTCTGCCTTCGCAGCCGACAAAAGCGGAGCAGGTTTTTGTCGGTTGGTACGAGGACAGCGACTTTTCTACCCCTTTTGATTTTTCCAAGAAAATCGTGCAGGACACTACGGTTTACGCGCGTTTTGTGGACAGGATAGAGGAAATATTCACGGTTAAATTCGTCGGCTCGTCCACGCCTGTCGCCTCGCGCACCACAAACGAGGGCGGCGTTCTCACCGATTTGCCTGCGGCGACGTCGGCGGACGGAAAAGAGTTTCTCGGCTGGTGGATGAGCGATTTCGAGGACGAAAGCAAGCTTACCGCGCGCTATACGGGACAGGTTCTTACGCAGAACATAACGCTGTTTGCGGTGTTTGAGAGCGACGCTCCCGCGGTGTCGGTGAACGAAAACGGCGCGGTCTGGGACAGCATGGGCGTAAACATGAGTTATCGCGTGACGATAACCAAGCCTGACAACACGACGGAAACTCCCTTTACTACCGGCGCGCTGCAATACGACTACGATTTTGCGTCCAAGCCCGCCGGAGAATACAAGATTGAAGTAACCTGCAACAACAAAACCACGACGGTTTACTACAACAACAAGGCGCTTGCAAGAGTCAGCCTGTTCGAGGTGAACGGTTTCGAGCTGCAATTCAACGGCGTTGCCAACGCACAGAAGTATCTGATAACTGTCGAGTGCGGCAACACCTCCTCGGGACACGTCGCGGGGCACAACCGTTTTGACAACGGCACGTCCACGGTGTTCGACTTTTCCATGTGCGAAATGCGCGAGGAGGGCATCACGTTCAAGGTGGAGGCGGTTGCCGACGGTTACATAACCTCTTATTCCGAAACCTTTGTTTTTGAAAGGCGTCTGGACGCGGTGACGGGACTGACCGTCAATGAGGCAGACGAGACGTTAAGCTGGAACGACGTCGCCAACGCGGAATATTACGAATACAAAATCAACGACGGAGATTGGACGAGATTCAACAGAACGGTGTCGTTGAAGGAAATGGGACAGGGCGACATAGTGGTGAGCGTGCGCGCGGTGGCGCACGGCTACAACAGCTCCGAGCCTGCGGTGTTCACTTACAGCAAGACGAGGCTTGCCACTCCCGTCGAAATAACCGTTGACGGCGACACGCTCAGCTGGAATACGGTCGCGGATGCAGTGAGCTACACGGTCAATATAGACGGCACGGAGTACCTCGTGGAGACGGGCAACACCCTGAAGCTGCCCGAAAACATCGACTGGACAAATATGCAGATAAGCGTGAGAGCAAACGGCGCAACGGAGGCGGAAAATTCGCTGTACTCCGACGTGAAGAAATTTGCCGCCACGCTCGAAGGAAAAGTTTATTACGAAAACGGTCAGGTTGTCTGGTCGTCCATAGTGGGCGCAATGAAATACGGCGTCAAGGTAAACGACGGCGAGGAAATCTCGGTAGAAAGCAAGTTTTCGAGTCAGTCAATCGAGTTTACCCGCAAGGGGAAAAACACCGTTTCGGTGCGTTATTACGACAATGTGGGCGCTCCTTCCAAATGGGAGACGATAGAGGTTGAGGTGTTTGCCGTCAGCCTGTCCTACAATTTCGAGTATCAGGGCGATTTCGCAACGCTTTACAGAGCGGCGGGCGACGACCTTGAATTGCCCGGCAATGTTACGTTTGACGGTTATACATTCAGATTCTGGTCGGCGGAGAAGGAAGGTCTGGAATACATTGAAACGACGCTTAAACAAGCGTCCGACCTTACTCTTTACGCGCAGTGGGAGCCAAACACCTATCACGTCAAGCTTACCGCCGGCGGCGGAACAATCGACGGCAGCTCGGAAACAGTGCAGGCGGACGTCGTTTACAGACAGAAATTCACGCTGCCCGTGCTGGTGCCCTACGACGTGACCAAAGCCTTTGAGGGCTGGTATACTTCCACCAACGGCAACGGCGTCAAAATGACGGACAACTACGGCAACAGCGTCAACGTGTGGACGTCGCTTAACGACATAACTCTTTATCCCGCCTTTGTGGACGTGTTGCAGTTTGCGCTCATCACCAATCCCGATACGGGAGAGCAGGAATATGCGGTTATGAAAGCCGCCGGCATAAGTCTTGTGACGGAAGTGACCATTCCCGCCGAATACAACGGCTTGCCTGTGGGAGAAATAGCGGGCGGCGCCTTTGACGGGTGCTCGACGCTTGTGACAATCAACGTTCCCGACACAATCAGATATATCGATATGGGACTCGGCGGCAATCAGACTGGCTCGCCGTTCAGAGGCTGCTCCAAGCTTCAAAACGTCAACGTATACGAAGTGGAGGGCAGTCACGAAAGATTTTACGCTTCGGTTGACGGCGTTCTGTTTTACAAAAACACTATTACCGGCGGCGTAGAGCTGAAATACTTCCCTTACGCGCGCTCGGGCGCTTACACCGTTCCGTTCGGCACGGAGGTCATACCCGCCAATGTTTTCAGAGGCTACACAAAAATCACTGAAATATATATCCCCGCAAGCGTCAGACAAATCGACACCGAGAGCTTCTACGGCGCAAACAAGCTTGAAAAGCTGGTGTTCCTCGCGGTTCCCGACGCGCCCGTGGACGAGGTCGGCTTGCTCGAAACTGCGGCTGCCGCAGCCGACAATCTTACGCTGATTGCCAACTGCTTCAAAGGTTGTACGTCGCTTACGGAAGTGACCTTGCCTGTACGTCTGTCCTCTTTCGACATACTTGCGTTCAGCGGCTGCACGTCTCTTGAAGCAATCAATGTGGAAGATGGCTGCGCGGCGTACGCGTCCGTTGACGGTATGCTTACCGACGCGAACAAATCCAAAATCATCAAAGCCCCCGAAGGCATGACGGTTGCGCTGAAAATACCCACCGGCATTTTGACGGTAGGCGAGTCCGCGTTTGAAAACTGCAAAAAAATCACTTCCGTAACCATACCCGGCTGGGTTGCGCTGATTGAGAAAAACGCTTTCAAGAGCTGCACGGGCGTCACCGCCATTGTGTTCGAGGGAGAAGCCAACGACCTTGCTTTGACAATAGGCGAGGGCGCGTTTTACGGCTGCAAGGCGAGCACCACGGAGGCAATTTCCGAAATCACTCTGCCCGCCAACCTCAAATCGCTAGGTAAAAACGCTTTCGGCAACATTTCCACGCTGACCAAGGTTGTGGTAAACAGCATAGGAGAGGTCGATTTCGTTTCGGGAGCTTTTGCAACCATAACAAGCTCGGCGACAAGCGTCGGTACGACATACGTTACTGTCGTAGAGCTGTCAAAAGATGTCTACATTGCCGACATCGGCGGAGTTTTCGGAATCAAGCTGGCGAGCGTTGTCATTGCCGAAGGCAATCCGTATTATACGGCAATTGACGACATCGTTTACGACGTTGAGATTACCCGAATCATTTTCTATCCCTCCGCCAAGCAAGGCGCTTACACCACGCCGGAAAAGGTTACGACAATCGGCGAAAAGGTGTTTACTCAAAAGACGGGACTCACGGAAATCACCATAGGCAAAAACGTGACGGAAATCGGTTCTTTCGCGTTCAACGGATGTACCAACCTCGAAAAAGTCACGTTTGCGGACGGCGGTACCGAAGGTCTTGTCATATCCAATGAGGCTTTTGCCAATTGCTCCAAGCTGGCCGAGGTCAATCTGCCCGTGCGTCTTGTATCCATCAGCGCAGGCGCGTTCCGTTCTTGCCGTGCAATAACGGAAATCGTTATCCCCGAGGGCGTGGAGTCGATTGGCGCCGAAGCGTTCCAGTGGTGCAGCAGTCTTGTAAGAGTCAGTCTGCCGAAGACGCTTTCTTCACTGGGCTATACCGAAAGCGGCAGCGAACTTTACATGTATGTGTTCCGCTATTGCAACGCGCTGGAAGAAATAAACGTCGCTTCCGACAACGCCTCTTTCTATTCCGACAACGGCGTGCTTTACGGCAAAACCGAAGGCGTTGTGACAGATTTGTATCCCGTGCCCGTCAACAATTCCGGAGTGGACGGCGTGGTTACCATCCCCGCAACGTTGACAAAGGTGTGGGCCGAAGCGTTCAAGGAGAATACGGGGCTTCTCAAAGTGGACTTCGGCAACGTTACGGGAAACGTCGAATTCGGCGCAGAAGTTTTCTACAACTGCAAAAACCTGACCGAGGTGGTTCTCCCCGACGGTATAGAGCTGATAGGCAAGTATATGTTCTATCAATGCAATTCTTTGACGGAAATTACAATTCCCAACACCGTCAAGGCGATGGAACAGCAAGCGTTTTACTATTGCTCGCAACTGAGCAAGGTCACATTCGCCGAGGGCAACGACAGCAACGGTCTGATTCTTACAGGCGGCGTTTACGGCTCGCAGTACGGAACGTCATATTATCCCGTATTTGACCGCTGCGACAATCTGACGCAGATTGCCTTCCCCAAGAGACTTGAAACGCTGGGCGCCTATGCGCTTTGCTCCACCAATATTTCCCAAATTACATTCTCCGAGGGCGGTTTGCTTACCGAAATCGGACAATATGCCCTGAGTATGTCGGGAATTTCCTCCGTAGTCATACCCGCAAGCGTCGTTACGATAGGCGACTACGCATTTTCAAGGTGTACAAAGCTGACCTCGGTTACCTTCGCAGCTGACGGCGCGCTTGAAATCATCAATTCGGGCGTGTTCCAGTACACGGGCGTAAATTCCGTCGTCATACCCGCCAACGTCACAAGGATAGGCAACTCGGCGTTTGCGTATTCGTCGCTCAAAAGCGTGACCTTCGCCGAAGGCAGCGTGTGCTCGTCTATCGGATATGCGGCGTTCAGAGACAGCCTGATTGAAAGCATTGCAATACCCGCTTCGGTGGAAAATATAGGCGAGGATATTCCTGCCGCGGGCAGTCCTCTGCACGGGTACGCCTTTGACGGCTGCCGCAATCTTAAGTCCTTGACCTTCGACACGGGCAGCAAGCTCAAAAATATATATAACTATGCTTTCCGCAACACGGCGTTGACCAAGTTCAGTTTCCCTTCAAGCGAAAACGAAATAACGGTTGCCAAACAGCTGTTCTTCGGCTGCAACAGCCTTAAAGAAATCTATGTTTCCGAAAGCGTGCTCTCCAATCTGGACCAGGCGCTTATGGCGGCGCCCGTGCTTGAAAAAGTGGAAATTGCCGCCACCAACGAGAGCTACGGCGTGGACAGCGAGCTGCCGTTGATAAGCACTCCTTCGGGCAATTCGATTATTTACTTCTTCACGGCGCTTGACGGCAAAAACACCGAGGTGGTTATCCCCGAGGGCACGCTTTACATCGAAGCGAGCGCTTTCAAAAATCAGGTGTACCTCACCAAGGTTACTATACCCTCGTCCGTGCTGGAAATAGGTCAGGGCGCGTTCCAAAACTGCTTCTCTTTGAAGGAAGTGAAGTTTGAAGGAACAAGCGCGCTGCAATCCATAGGCAACGGCGCTTTCAACAGCTGCACCTCGCTCACAACAATCAATCTGCCGGCGGGAGCGTCTTACGGCACGTATCTGTTTGCAAACTGCTCGTCCTTAAAGGAAATCAGTTTGCCCGCCGGAGTAAAGAGCCTGCCTAACTATATGTTCAGCGATTGCGTCTCGTTGACGACGGTCAATCTGCCAGATACGCTGACCACCATAGGGACGTATGCGTTCAAAAACTGCGCGTCTTTGGCGGAAATAGACATTTCAAATGTTACAAGCATAGGGATTTACGCTTTCACATTGAGCGGACTTACCGAAATAACAATCCCCGAGGCAATCAAAACGCTGGGCAATCAGATTTTCAACGGCTGCTCCAAGCTTAAGACAGTGACGCTGCATAACGCGATAACTTCGCTCGGAACCAGCCTGTTCAAGGACTGCACGTCGCTTGAGAGTATAACTTTGCCTTCAAGCTTGAAGACGTTAGGCACAAACGTGTTTCAGGGATGTACGGCGCTTAAATCGATAACAATCCCCGGCAACGTCACATCTCTCCCCAACAATCTGTTTGACGGCTGCACAAGCCTTGCGTCCGTGACGCTGCACGAAGGCGTCACAACCTTGGGCAACTATATATTCAGAGGCTGCACGTCGCTTGAAAGCATTGATTTGCCCGAAAGCCTGACCTATCTCGGAACATACACGTTCCAGAACAGCGGTTTGACGAGTATTGAAATCCCTTCGGGCGTTCAGCATATCAGCCACAAGGCTGGTACAAAGGCAAACACAGGCTCATCCACCGTAAGTCTTTTCGACGGCTGCGTAAATCTCAGGAGCGTGACGCTGCCCGCAGGTCTGCTGTCAATAGGCCCCAAGACCTTTATGGGGTGCGTCAGCCTTGAAAAAGTGACCTATACGGGATACGACGGAGACGAGTCCTTTATCCTGCCCGACAGTGTTTGCGTGCTCGGAGGATATTTGTTCAGCGGCTGTGAATCGTTGACTTCGATTGTGCTGCCTACGGGCGACGGCACCGCGGTTTCCGCAGGCACGTATCTGTTTGACGGCTGCGTAAATCTCACAAGCGTGACTTTCCCGCAAAGCGGATGGACTAAGCTGGTTTCTTATATGTTCCGAAACTGCACTTCGCTTGAAAGCATAGCTATCCCCGATACCGTGACGACTTCCGCCACATATGCCTTTGACGGCTGCACTTCGCTTGAAAGAGTGACGTTGTCTCAGAGCATGACAAGCATATCCGGTTATATGTTCAGAAACTGCGTGTCTCTCAAATCAATCAATTTGACGTCTGCGATAACCTCAATCGGTTCGGAGGCTTTCCTTGGCAGCGGTCTCGAATATATCGTCATTCCGCAAAACGTCAAGACAATCAGCGGCAAAGCCTTTGCCGATTGCGTCAATCTCACCGAGGTGCTTGTAGACGGACTCAACGCCACGTTCAGGAGCGAGGACGGCATAGTCTACAACAGAACGACGGGCGCGCTTGTGTTTGTGCCTTCCGCCATGGCGGACGTAGGGATTGACGTTGAAGAGCTGCTGCTCAACAACGGCATCACGGCATACGCCTTTTACGGCGTGACGGGTATCGAGCATATCACGGTGCCCGAAGGCGTGACAAGTATCCCCGCAAACGCCTTTTACGGACTCAAATCGTTGAAGAGCGTGACGCTTCCTTCGACGTTGCAGAGCATAGGAAATTACGCCTTTGCCTACTGCACCTCGCTTGAAAGTATAGTCATCCCCGAAACCATGGTTGTTTTGGGAAGCCAGTATGTCGAAGGTACTTATACCAATATTTTGGGAACCAACCTGTTCCAGGGGTGCACGAGCCTTTCGTCCGTGACGCTTCCCGAGGGGCTGGATGTGCTGAGCAATTATATGTTCGAGGGCTGCACGTCGCTCAAAACAATCGATTTGCCCGAAAGCCTGACCTATCTCGGAACATACACGTTCCAGAACAGCGGTTTGACGAGCGTGACCATTCCCGCGGGCGTGAAGCATCTGAGTCTCGGCAAAACTTCCTCGGCTGCCAGCGGCACACACAAGGTGTATACGTTTGCAAACTGTACAGACCTCGTGTCCGTGACCTTCAACGAGGGATTGGAAACCATGGGAAGATTCGTTTTCTCGGGCTGCACGTCCCTTGAAAGCGTTAAACTGCCCAGCTCCTTATATTGTATGGACAGAGAAAATTTCAGCAACAGCGGTCTGAAATCGATAACCATCCCCGCCACTTTAACCGATTGGGACTACTCCTTCATAAATTGCACGTCTCTTGTCACAGTGACGTTGGAGCGGGGCATTACCGAAATACCTTATTCTGCATTCAGCGGTTGCACCTCTCTTACGACGGTGAATTTGCCCGATACGCTCACGGAAATGGCAAGCAGCGTATTCAGCGGCTGTACGTCGTTGTCGAACATTGTGTTGCCCGAGTCTTTGGTGGAAATAGGCGGCAGCGCCTTTGCCAACTGCACCTCGCTCAAGAGTCTTGTTATTCGTCCCAACACGGCAATAACCAGCTCCGGCACATTCTCCGGCTGGACGGCGGAGCAGACTATTTACATCATGGAAAGCCGTTATGTGATTTCTCAATATTGGTACGGTCCGACAAGCGCGACTGCTTCAACCCATTGGTTTAAGGACTGCAACGCAAAAATAGTTTACGATTACACACCCGAGTAAACTTTCCTATCGTTTACTCTACAAAATATCCCCCGCCGAAATCGGCGGGGGATATTTTTTGCTTTTTGCTCGTGCAAATATTTAACGCTTGCTTTTTAGTTCAAGCCGTCAAATCAAAGAATGACGCTCTGTTTGTTCGGGCTAGCCGTTTGTTTTATTGGGGCATTACTTCGGAACAAAGGTTGACATTTGCAGCTTTTTGACGCATTTTCTTCGTATCTGATTTACGCCTGTTTTTGTTCGGGCAAGCTGTTAAATCAAAATTGCCGTTTGTTCTTATTCGAGCAAATCGTCGTATTCCACGTTTAGCACGCGGCGCAGACGCGAAAGCATACTCAAGGACGGTTCGCTGTAACCCGCCTCCCAATGGCTTACGGTTTTTACGCTCACGCCAAGCTCGTCGGCAAGCTGACGCTGGTTCAAGCCCGTCATGCGTCTTAAAGTTTTGAGATTGTCTTTAAGCATAGTTATATGTTCTCATTTTTTGAGGATTTAATCCTTATATCTCAAAAATTGAGAGTTGAGTTTTGCTTTTGAGAGTCGAAAAAGCGCTGTCGGCGGCGTCAAAACCATTTTGATTGAATAATACGTGACGCAACAATGAAAAGTAAGAGGCGTTTTGTTTTTTGCCTGCAAAACAAGCCGTTTTTTATATTTTCCGTGTGTATCGGTTTGCACAAGCGGGATTTGTATGCTAAAATATATGCGGACGGGGAGAAAGGAATGCAAAGGACGAATATACTGAATCTGGATATAAAGCAAAGCAAGCTGTACGGCTTTTTCAAAAACGCCGTGTTGCTCTTGCTTTTTTTGTTTTTTTCTATTTTCGGCAAAAGCTTCGTTCAGTTCGGCAGTCTTTTCAAAGAGGTTTTCGCCCGCATGGCGGCGGAGGAAATGATGTGCGTTTTGCAGTTCGCGCTCAACGAGCTGGGACGTTTTTATTTCGCGGTCAAAGCCGCCGTTGCCGCTCTTGCGCTTTGCACGGGTATTTTCAACGCGTGCAGGGCGATTTTCGCGTCCGTTCGCAAAGGGCGGGGTTTGGGTGTGAGATTTGTCGCAAGGCGTGCCGTCGCCTCCGTTGACGGCGCGGCTGTTTTTTGCGCACCCGTTTATTCGTTCTGTCTCAGATATAAAGAATAGTTTTTCTCCGCGTTTTCGACGCGGAAAATTTCAGTCCGATTTTTTTCTACCGTTGCTGTCGGCGCGCCGCGCGATTTTGTTCGCGCGGGTTTCCGCAGTCGGCTTTGCGGGGAAGGTCGGATTTTTTCGTGCCTTAGTTTAAGGCGGCAGGAAAAAATCGGCTTACGAAATTCAAGCGCAATATTGTAAATTTAAGACGCTTGATTGTAATTTAGAGGAGATACCAAGGAGAGGAGCAAAGGACTTATGACATCGGTTCTGATTGCGTCCGGTCTGATAACGGGAGGCGCGGCATTTTCGTTTACGTTGTTTTTCAGACGCGGAAAAATTTTATCCGACAGGCGTTGGAACGTCGCCGCGAAAATACTTTCGCTGGTTTTTGCGGCGTGCTTTGCGCTGCGTCTGGCAATGACCGACGTCTTTTACGATACGGAAGCATTGGTCGGCATTTTCAGCAAAGGGCTGAATTTCCTGCTCGTTGCGCTGCGCGCGCTTACTCAGATGTGCGTGCTTGCTCTCGTTTTGGCTCCCTGGTTCAGGTACCGCGCAGTCAAGAACATTGTCGCTTACGCCGTGCCCGCGGTGTACTTTGTCGATATGGTTCTTTTCCGTCAGAATGTTTACGCCTTTGTCGGCGCGGTAAGTCTGCCCACCTTCGGCTTCCGCGAGGTTCAGTTTGCCGTCGAGTGCGTTCTGGCGTTTTCTCTGGGACTTTGCGAGCTGGCAAAGAGACTGCGCGAAAGAGATTTTGACTTTTCACGCAAAAATATCCTCTATACTTTTGCGCTCGGCGCGTTCTATCTCGTTTTCGCGGCGCACGGCTCCACGCTGTTCAATCTGTTCGGCGGCAAGCTGGGGGCGATAAACAATCTTATGTCGCCCGCACATATTTTTATGTTGGCTTTTACCGCGCTCATGATTGTCGTCGGGTATATCTTTTTGCGCAGGTACGACGCCGATTTCAAGTATTTTGTCCTTACGTCGGCGGCGGTTTCGTGCTTTATGCATTTCTGGTATTATTACGCCTTTCCGCTGGGATTTACCAATCTGCCGCTGCATCTTTGCCACGCGGCGATTACGCTCATGCTCCTGTCCTTTGTCCTGAAAAACCGAGCCGTTTTCGCTTTCAATTATCTGGTCAACGTGACGGGCGCAATTTTCGCGCTTTTGCTGCCCGACACCGAAGCGCAGCTGACGTCGGAACTGGGCATGCACTATTTCAACGGGCATATGCTGCTGGTGGTTTTGCCAATACTCGCCGTCGCGCTGGGCGTTTTCCCCAGACCTAAAATAAAAGACGTCGGCTACTGCATTGCCGTGTTTACGGGATATTTCCTTGTGGTCGCCGTCCTCAACGCCTGGCTTGTCAATTACGAGCCGTCCGTCAACTACTTTTTCATGAACGGCGACAATTTGGTAAAACATCTGGCGTTTGCGGTGGGGTGGAAAAACAATTACATCTGGACGTTTAACATAGGCGAGCTTACCTTCAAAATTTATTACGTTTACTGGATTGCCATGTACGTCGGGTTTATCGTCCTGATATTCCTGCTCTGGTGGATTTACGAGGGAATGTACAGGGTTGCCGACCACCATGCAATGCTGCACGGAATAATTGTCGAGCAAAGACAGAGGAAAAAACAGCTGAAAGAGCTTCTTGACGGCAGAGCCGTTTCGGAGCCGCTCAATCCGGAGGGAGCAGATATGATAAGCATAAAGCATTTTTCAAAAATTTACAGCGGCAGCAGCGTCAAATCGGTGGACGACCTGAGCCTTGAAATCAGGGGCGGGGAGGTTTACGGCTTTCTCGGCCACAACGGCGCGGGAAAAAGCACCACAATCAAGTCGCTTGTCGGCATTCAGACAATCACCTCCGGCACGATAGAGGTTTGCGGCTACGACATATCCAAGCAGCCCTTGAAAGCCAAACTCAACATAGGCTACGTGTCGGACAACCACGCCGTTTACGAACAGCTGACCGGGCGGGAATACATAAATTACGTGGCGGATTTGTATCTCGTGTCAAAGGAGGACAGGGAAAAGCGCATAGACAAATACGTCCGTATGTTCAACCTTGTCGACGCGATAGACAAGGAAATAAAGGGCTATTCCCACGGAATGAAACAAAAAATCGTGGTGATTGCCTCTCTGATTCACAATCCCAAGGTGTGGGTTTTGGACGAGCCTTTGACGGGACTTGACCCCGCAAGCTCCTATCAGATAAAGGAGTGCATGAGGGAGCACGCCGACAACGGAAACATCGTTTTCTTTTCAAGCCACGTCATAGAGGTGGTGGAGAAAATCTGCGACAAAATTTGTATCATTGCCAAAGGAAAGCTGGTCGGCGAGTGGAAAATTTCCGAGCTTGCCGAGCAGGGAGTAACGCTCGAAGAGCTTTACATGAAATACGTTTACCTTGCCGCAAGCACTGCGACGGACGTCAAGGCGGTTGCGGAGGACGGCGCGGACGCCTGAAAAGGACGCAAAACGACTATTTGACGGAAAAAGATTATGTTCAACAGAATGAAAACGCTTGTGCTGTTGCAGCTTGACAACAGATACAGGTACAAAAGCAAAAGAGCTTTGATTGCAAAATTAGCGGTCAAGACGGGAGTTTTCGTCATTTGCACTCTCGTCATGTTCGGCGTGCTCTATTTGCTCAAATATGTGGTGAACCTGCCCGTGACCAAGGATTTTCTGCTGTTTGTGCTTGCGCTGTCGCAGTACGTCGGCATTGCGGTCACGACAATCGGGCTTAAACGCGCGCTTTACGACAGCAACGACAACGCAATACTGTTTGCATTTCCCGCAAAGCACTCGGAGGTTTTTTACAGCAAGCTCGCGGTGTTTTACATAGGAGAGTTTTCCAAGTCTCTGTTTTTCCTGCTGCCGCTGTTTCTGGCTTTCGGCTTTTTGACTCCCGTTTCCGCATGGTTTTTCGTCAATTCGGCGCTGATGATTTTCGTTTTGCCCACGCTCACCGTGTTGATTGCGGCGCTTTTGTGTATCCCGCTGATGTATTTGTCCAAGTTTTTCCGTCGTTTTCCCGCCGTGTACGCCGTGCTGCTCGTCGCGGTTGCCGTGCTGCTTTTCGCAGGATTGACCTCGCTGCTTGTCAAAGTTCCCAAGCCTCTGAGAATTGTGGCTATTTACAACACGATAATAAACGGTATAGTAAAGGTCATTGTCAACTCCAACAGGTTCGCGCTGTTTTACTCTTTTGCGGCGGACATTCTGTTTTTGAAAAACGTCGGGCTGAACTGGCTGTTTTTGCTTGCGCTTTTGGCGGCGCTTCTTGTGTGCAATTATTTTCTTGCGCGTCCGCTTTTCTTCCGTATGGTTGCGTCAAGCAGCGAAAACGCGGTGGAGAAAAAGCACAGAACGGATTACAAAACCAAAGGGGAATTCGGCGCGTTTTTGTTCAAGGAGCTTACCCTTGCAAAGCGCAATATCGGAAGGGTGCTCAACAATTATTTGCTTTTGTTCGTGATGCCTTTTCTCATGTATTCGGTCAACCACATTTTCGGCTCCATAGAGCTGAGCAGCCGAGGCAACGCGCTGGTGTTCGGCGTAAATATGCTGATAGGGCTTGCGTTTGTGACGGCGAGCAACTCCCACACGGCGACCGCGCTTTCGGAGGAGGGCGGAGAGTTCGTGCTTTTAAAGACCGCGCCGGGGCGCACTTACAAAATCGCGTTTGCCAAAATCGTTTCCAATCTGGTTGTTTCCTCCGCGATAATCGTCGTCACCTCCGCGCTTATGTTCGCTTTCGGCTCGCTTGCGGCGGCTGACGCCGTGTTTCTGGTGCTGTGCTATCTGTTTGTCAATGTCGGTCACATTCTGTGGTCGCTCGAGCTTGACATAAAAAATCCGCAGCTCAGGGAGTTTGCGTCGACGGGACATTTTCAGAACAACAAAAACGTGTCCGCGTCCATAGTTTTCGGGTTGGTTACGGCTTTGCTGTTCGGAGCTTTGTCCGCCGTGCTTTACTTCTTTATGGGAGTGTGGAGTCAGATGATTACGTTGGCGTTGGCTTTAATCTTCGTAGCGGTCAGATTTTATCTGTTCAATCTCAATATGAAATGCCTTTTCGAGCGCATCGAGTTCTGACGGAGGAAATTTCATGAGCAAAAAAATCGTGTTGTTTGTCATACTTTTCTTCGCCGTCGCGGGAGTGATTCTGGTGGGAATTTTCGGAACGCAGGCGTCTGGCAGCGGCAACGTGCTTGCAACCGAGCTTTATTTCGACGTGCCTGCCGGCGCGGACGGCAAGAAAATGATGTCCTCGCCCGAGATAGGGGAGGAGGGCTTTGTCACCGTGCTTTTATCCGATATGATTACTTTGTCGGAGGACGCGACCTACGGCAAGGAAAGCCTTTCTTACAGTATGTCCGTGCCCGACTCCGCCAAAGAGTTTGTCACTCTGTCCTCAAACGGCTGGCTGACCTTTTACAAGTCGGTGAACGTGATTATTACCGTCAGGACGACGGACGGCTCCAACCTTTCGGACAAGCTGTATTACTTCAACGACATGGACGGAGACAAGCCTTCGGACGTCGAAGGTCCCGTATTCGGTTAAATACAAGAGCGGCTTAAAGTCCGCCTTTATATAGATTTCAATAAACAAAAAAGGAGACAGATATGAGAAACAAAAAAATTGCGGCAATTTTCATGATAGCCGTTCTGCTTGTTTCCGTTTTCGTATTCGCGGCTTGCGAAGACCCCGCGGTAAAGGTCATTTACAAGGATATCAATCCCAAGTACGAAACGGACGACAGCGTTGAAGAATACATAACCGTGGGCGAGGCGGAAATAAAACCCGACATGACTCTGCTCGAACTGTCCAAGGACGGCTTTGCTCTTGAAGCCTGGACGACGGACAAAGAGGGTCAAAATGTTTTCGACCCCACCAAGACCTACACGCAGAACGTCGTCGTTTACGCAAAGTGGCACAGGCTGCCCGCCATGCCCTCCAATCTTGCCTACGACCCCGACACCCACACGGTGTCCTGGACGGCGGTTTCCGGCGCAACGGGCTATATGATTCAGCTTGACGACAACGCCGAACAGCTTGTGGTAAGCACGACTTACGACCTGCCCGAAAAAATGCTCAACGGCACGCACACCTTCAAGGTCACCGCCAAGGAAAACAATTATTCCTCACAGACGGCAAACCTGTCCTTTTCAGTCAACCGCGAGCAGCCCAAGCAGTACGTAAGTTTCTATGTGGGCGACGAAATGTACAGAAGAGTGGAAATTGCGGACGGCTCGGTAGAGTTGCCTGCCCCGCCTACGGAACAAGGCTACGCCTTTGCGGGCTGGACGACGGACAAAGAGGGAAAAATTCCCTTTGAAAACAGCGATCTTGTCGAGAGTCTGAGCGTGTACGCGCAGTTCAAAAAGCTGCCCCAAACCGTGTCCCCGAGATACGTTGCAAAAACCCAGACAATCGAGTGGAGTTATACGGGCGGCGACGCGGCAAGCTTTGTCGTGAGCTTTGAAGGAAAGGAAACTACAATAGACTTTGTCGAGGGACAAAGCGCGTATTCCTTTGCCCTGCCCCAAGGTCTGACCGATGACAGCGATTACACCGTTGAAATCGTTACCGTGTCGGTCAACGAGGTAGACGGCGAGGCTCTCAGGTCGGAAAAAGCCGTGTATAACTTTACTTATTCCGTTATAGGCGAAAGCTCCGTCACCGTGACCTTTATGGTGGACGGCAAGGAGTATGACGTCAAGGTGGTCAATTCCTCCGGAACTATCCTTTTGCCGCAGGAGCCGACAAAGAAAGGCTACGTGTTCGACAAATGGACGACGGACGAGGCGGGAGCAAATGTCTTTAACCCAAGCAATATAACCGAGTCGGTTGTCGTTTACGCGCAGTGGACGGCAAGACCCTCCGCTCCCCAATCCGTTTCCTTCGACGCAACGAGCGCTACGATAAGCTGGGACGCAATAGACGGCATAGAGGAATATTGGTACAAGCTGGACAATATGCTCAACTTTGCACAGGCAGACGGCACGAGCTTCGTTGTACGTTCGCTTTCCGCAGGCAAGCATACGGTCACGGTTTACACCGTTGCAGGCGGAATAAAGTCTGAGGAGGTTGAATTGGAGTTTGACGCCGACGCGCCTTACGTCTGGTTCAGAAACGCCGACGGCACGCTGATTGCCGCCGTCAAGGTTGAGGACGGAAAGGTAACTCTTCCCGCCAATCCTTCAAAAACAGGGTACGTTTTCTCTTTTTGGACGGTGGCGGCGGAGTTTGCCAGCGATACGTTTGACAACGAAGGGATAAACTCCTATGTCAGCGTTTACGCGCAGTTCGTGGCACTGCCCGAAATAGGCGACTATGAAATCAACGGAAACAACTTCGTGTGGACGTGGAACGCCGACTCCAACGTGAATTATTACGAGGTGAGATTCGATTCCGAAAGCGCGAGAGTTTCCCGAGCGACAATAGCGGCAGGCGTCGCGACATATTCGCTCAACACCACTCAGATCGTGCTCACCCCGGGCGTTCACAAACTTATTATTACCGCTGTGGAGGAAAACGGAAGAAAGACGGAGCTTGGAGAGTTTGACACGGAAATCGTGTTTGACTCAGACATATCCTATGTGGACGGCGACGGAAAACTCATACGCGAGACCATAGGCAGCGGCGACAGTCAGACGACGGTATTCGTTTTCTTTGTCGGCACTACTTATCGTTTCGATTCCTACACCTTTACCGAAAAAGGCAACGAGTATTATTCGGTGAGCGGCGACAACGACAATACGTTGACGATAAACAAGGCTGTCGGCTCAATCACAATACCCACTGCCAACGGCGTAGAGATAAAAGCCAAATTCGTCGAGCAGGCGGCGTCCTTTATTGCGGGCGACACCATCCAAGCGTTCAGAGACAACACGGGCGAAAACAGCATTTTCCTCAAAAAGGAAGGAGACTACAACGTGGGCGTCGGAAACGATTTCATTTTGGATACGGATCTTATTACTTATCACGACAGGTTGAGCAAGGACTCCGCTTCCGTAGAGGTGACGGTCGACCTTGAAAGAAAGGACGGCGCGCCGATAAAGGCGTCGGATTACTTCACTGTGGTTGCAGGCGAGGACGGCAAATATCGTCTTGTGTGGAAGCAAAGCGCGGACACGAGCATCGATTCCGCTCTGATACTGTCAATCAGACCCAAATATCTGACAAGAGAACAGAACGAAAATGCAGCCGACTATACCGTCAGGATTGAGTTCAAGCTCAACGACGGAGTCAACGTCTATGACCACGACGGACTCAAAAAGAATTTTAACGACTCTTCCGTGCACATTATCAACCTGCACGGCGACATAACGGCAGAACTTGCCGCCGACCAGAAAAATCCCGACGGCACGGCGATAAACTACCATCCTTACAGTGACGCAAGCAAGCCCGAGGGCAGCGTTTACCACAGAGTTGTCACCGCCGACGACACGTTCACGCTCAACGGCAACTTCTTCACCGTGGACGCGAGCAAAAAGGACGAAAGCGGCAATCTGCTTGTTCCGAGAATCAAATGGAGTCAGGAATCCGAAAACACAACTCCGGGACAGGGCAAACCTATGGGCGATATGGACGTACAGACCATACAAATCGGTTTGTTTGTCGTCTACAACTTCGGAGCGAGGGGAGGAGCGTTTGAAAACGCCGAGATAGTCACCAATTACAACAACCTCCATATAATAGGCAACAGCGAAATGAAGGGCAACAACGAGGATATAACGGAGCACAGCGGCGGTCATGCCGGTATTTTGACGAGAGACGCCGACGCCAATCTGAACAACGTGTACGCCAACAATTTCAGCATAGCTTATTATTTCGACACCAACGAAGTGACGAGGGAAATATCTATTGTCGATTGTTTTGCCGACAACAACTGGCAGAGCAGTCTGTACGGATGGAGCAATGCGAAAATAACTTTGGACGGCTGCGATTTCGGCAATAGCTTCGGCGGGGCGATTCATATTGAAGACTGCGACAACAGCAACGAAAGAAACCCCGAGCTTGTCATAAAAAACACAAAAATCAACAACTGGAAAACGGGCAACGAAGCCTGGTTCGCCGCTTACGGCGCGGCTACTCTTGCGGCGCAGCTTAAATCCGCGGCGCAGGCAAGCGTCAGCCAATTGGGTTACAGCATGCTCAAAAAGAATAACAACGAGGAGATATTCAACTTTGCCATAGCGTTCAAACCTGCCGACCAAAATTGGGACAACGGGACGGTGAATACTTCGAGAGTTAAACTTACTTTTGTGGACGGCGACAACAGCGTGTCTTTCATGAGAGAGAACGGCTGGTATACCGACGGAACGGACCAAAGAATAAGCGACGGAATGTTCGGTTTCCCCGTCGGCGCTTACAGCAATTGGAGTGACTTTGCGGCTGCGGTGATTGCAAACGGCGGAAACAGCAACGCGGTGACTTTAAAGGCATTCCAAGAGGGATTCAAACTTGCCGACGGACAGCAGCTGATGGAAATTGTGACGAGAGCGGGAGCCCTCCTCGGCGGCAACAATCAAAGTCTCGTGTCGTTGTTTGTGACTTACGGACAGGGCGGCGATTGGTACATAGCTCAAAGTTAGGTCGAGAAATAAAAATAAAAAAACAGCAGACGCATAAGCGTCTGCTGTTTTTGTTTACTCAAAAGATTTCCTTTTACTCAAAAGGTTCCGATATTTTCGGGGATAACGAGCTTTGCCTCGGTCAGACGTACAACGTCTTCCACAGTGGTGTTTTTGTTTATTTCCCTCAAAACAAGTCCGTCCGCCGTTACGTCGATGACGGCAAGCTCGGTTATAATGCGGTTCACCTTTTTGTAAGCCGTGAGAGGCAGAGTGCATTTTTCAAGTATTTTGGGAGCGTCGCCCTTGGCGGTGTGTGTCATGACGACAATCACGTTTTTCGCGCCTGCCACAAGGTCCATTGCTCCGCCCATGCCCGGCACCATTTTGCCCGGCACTATGTGGCTTGCCAAAGAGCCGTCCCTGTCCACCTGCAAGGCTCCGAGGATTGTCACGTCCACGTGCCCGCCCCTGATGAAACCGAAAGAGGTCGCGGAGTCGAAAAAGCTTGCGAATTTATGAACGCTCACGTGCGAGCCTCCCGCGTTTGTTACGTCGGGATTGATTTCGTGCGGCTCCGCCGCGCCCTTCATGCCCAAGATGCCGTTTTCCGATTGCAGAATGACCTCTATGTCGGAGTCGAGGTAATCGGTAACCAATGTGGGCAGTCCGATACCGAGATTTACTATGTCGCCGTCGTGCAGCTCGCGCGCGGCGCGTCTTGCGATGATTTCCTTGACGTCGCTCATTTTTGTTCTCCTTCGACAACTATGTAGTCCACGAGAATACCCGGAGTCATAATGTGTTCGGGCTCGATTTCTCCCGTTTTAAGCAGCTTTTCGGCTTCCACAACGACAATGTCGCAAGCCATTGCGACCAACGGATTGAAGTTGCGGGTCGTGCCCTTGTAATACACGTTTCCGTGTTCGTCCACCACGGAGCCGCGTATGATGCCTATCCTCGCGCGCAGGGGGAGTTCTAGAAGATAATCCTTGCCGTTTACGTTGAGCACCTGTTTGCCGTTTGCCACCTCGGTGCCGACTCCGGTAGGCGTAAGTATGCCGCCCAATCCGTAGCCGCCCGCTCTGATTCGTTCTATCAGCGTGCCCTGCGGCACGAGACACACCTCGAGGGTGCCTGCCGTCATTTGGGCGCCTGTCTGCGGGTTGGTGCCCACGTGCGAGGTTATGACCTTTTTGACCATTTTGCGCTCAATCAGCTTGGCTATGCCGCGGTTGGGAACTGAGGTGTCGTTGCCTATGACCGTCAGGTCCTTGACTCCCTTTCTGATAATTGCGTCCACAATGGAGTCTGGGGTGCCCACTCCGAGAAAGCCGCCGTACATGATTTCGTCGCCATCGTTTATCAGGGCGGCAAATTCGTCGGGCGTTGTGAGTTTGTTTTTCATTTTTTGTCTCCTTTGAATTATTTCATGCCGCGTTTAAGCATTTCGTTCACGGCGAAAGAAATTACGTCGTCGGCATATTTGCCCGGACCGAAGCCCGCGTCGTAGCCCAACTCCTTTGCAAGCTCGTGCGTGATTCTTGCGCCGCCGCAGCAAAGCACCACCTTGTCGCGCAGGTGCTCCGCCTCCATAAGCTCCACGAGATTGGTTAGATTTTCGATATGTATTCCCTTTTGCGTGACAGTCTGACTTACAAGCAGTATGTCGGCTTTGAGTTCTTTGGCTTTGGCGATAAATTCCTCGTTGGGCACCTGACTGCCCATATTGTATGCCTCTATCATATCGTAGCGTTCGAGCCCGTAGTGTCCTGCAAAGCCCTTGCGGTTCATAATGGCGTCTATACCGACGGTGTGCGCGTCGGTCCCCGTGGAAGCGCCTACAACCACAAGCTTGCGGCCGAAATTTTCTCTGATAAATTCGTCCGTTTCCTCCATGCTCATGACGTCGTTGTCCACCGTCTGCACGGAAATGGAGGTGTAGTCGACGGAATACGCGCATTCGCCGTAAACGATGTAAAAGGTAAATTCCTCGTCCAACGTCTTGGCGCACGCCACCGAAGGCTCGTTGAGTCCCATTTTTTTGGCAAGCTGAATCGCCGCCTCCTGCCCCTTGTCGTCGTTTTTTACGGGCAGAGTGAAGCTCATCTGAACCTTTCCGTCGTTCATTGTGTCGCCGTAGGGGCGCAGCTCTTTGAGGTTGAGAGTGGTGTCGAATTTTTTGTTGGAGGTATTGTAAAGTCCGCCGCTCATTTCGCTTCCTCCTTGTCCGCCGTTTTGTTTTTGAGGAAAATTTCGATGAAGGGGTTGAAATAGTCGTCTTCCTTTGCGACGACTCCGTCAAGCCCCTTGCCGCCGTCGGGCGGACGTTTTATGTCCGCAAACACTCCGCGCGAGAGGGAGACAAACAGCGTGTTGCGCTCGATTTCTTCCAACAGCGAAACGGTTTTGGCAAGCACGCTCTGCGCGCGTTGCTGCATAAATCCGCCTTTTTTGAACTCGATTTCTTTTCCCAAATCCGCCATGGTGTTGAAAACGTACTGAGCGTTTTCTATTGCAAGCGCGCGGTCTGACATAAAAGGCGTGTGCAGCGCTTCCGTCATCATACCGAGCAAATGCAGCTTTTGGTTTGTCGTTATCGTAACGATGTTGAACAGCGCGTCCTGTATGTGCCCGCGGAAGATGTTTCCCGTCATGTACTTTGTCGGAGGCATATATTTGAGGGGCGCTTTGGGAAAAATCTCACGCGCCATCTGCGCCTGAGCAAGCTCCATCAAAAAGCCGTTTTTGACGGAGGGGTCGATTTCAAAGGCGTGCCCCAAACCCATCTGCTCCTCGGGGATGCCTGCAAAGGCGGCAAACTGCTCGTTGAGAAACTGCGAGGCGAGCACGGTGTGCGCTTCCTTTACGGCGTCGGCGGTGGTCAGATAGTTGTCCTCGCCCGTGTTGATAATGACTCCCGCATATCCGTTGATGACGCGCGAAAAGAATTGGTCTACTATGGTGCGCTTCATGTTTATGTCGCGGAATAAAATTCCGTAAAGCGCGTCGTTTAGCATTACGTCCAGTCTTTCCAGAGCGCCCATTGCGGCTATTTCAGGCATACACAGCCCCGAACAGTAGTTGCACAGACGGATGTAGCGCTTTTGTTCCGCTCCGACCTCGTCCAGAGCGGCGCGCATGAGACGGAAATTTTCCTGTGTGGCGTAGGTTCCGCCGAAGCCTTCCGTCGTTGCGCCGTAGGGGACGTAGTCCAACAGACTCTGCCCCGTGGTTCTTATCACCGCGATGATGTCCGCGCCCTGCTTGGCGGCGGCTTTCGCCTGAACGATGTCCTCGTATATATTGCCCGTCGCGACTATTATGTAAAGATAGGGACCTGTTTTGTCTCCATATTCTTTAAGAAATTTTTTGCGTTTTCTTACGTTGCCGTTGATTTTTCTGACGGATTTTACGACATGGGGCGCAAGCGCGACGCGCGCTTTTTCCGCGTCGAGCAGGGGGATTTTGGCCAGGTCGATTGTCCCCGCCGAAATTTCCTCGGCGATTTTTTGCGGAGCTTTTCCCGTATCGTAAACCGCGCTGCCGACGGCGATTGCCGCGCCGTGCGCGAGCAGCCCTCTGTTTGTCATGTGCTCCACAACCACGTTGGGCATCGGCACGTCGTTTGCGTCCACACCGTTTACGCCGAGCAGCCTCAAAACGGTGCGCTCAACGGCGACGGTGGTGTGAAGGTCGATATAGCTTTGCGTGTCCGCGGCAATATTGCGGGCAAAATGCCGCGCCCTTGCAATTACGTCTTTGTCGAGTCCGAGCTTGCTTCTCATTCAGCCCTCCTTTACGTGTCTGTCGTTTCTCAAAAGTCCCGTCGGTTCGAGGGAGAGAGCCTGACCTTGTTCCAACCCCGCGACTCCTATGAGTTTTTTCTTTTCTTTTGCGGTGCAGTCGGGGCAGCGGCACACGTTTTCGTAATGAACGGGCTGACTGTACGTAGTGATGACGCCCTCGAAATTGCGCAGGATTACCTTGTCGGGGGACATGGATATGAGATACTCCGGCATGACGGGGATTTTGCCGCCGCCGCCGGGCGCGTCCACGACAAAGGTGGGCACCGCAAAGCCGCTTGTGTGTCCGCGCAGAGCTTCTATGATTTCGATTCCCTTGGAAACGGGCGTGCGGAAGTGCTCCAAGCCCATGCTCAGGTCGCACTGATAAATGTAATAAGGTCTCACTCTTATTTTGACCAACTCGTGAACCAGTCGTTTCATGACGTGAACGCAGTCGTTGACGCCCGCAAGCAGCACGCTTTGGTTTCCGAGAGGTATACCCGCGTCAGCAAGCATTTCGCAGGCGCGACGTGAATCGGGAGTGATTTCGTTTGGATGGTTGAAGTGGGTGTTCAGCCACACGGGATGATATTTTTTCAGCATGGCGCACAGCTCGGGCGTTATGCGTTGGGGCATGACGACGGGAGTGCGGCTGCCTATGCGGATAATTTCCACGTGCGGAATGGCGCGCAGGCGGCTGATTATGCTTTCGAGCTTTTCATCGGAAAGCAGCAGCGCGTCGCCGCCCGAGAGCAGCACGTCGCGCACTTCGGGGTGCGCCGCAACGTACTCGATATATTTGTCTATTCTGTTTGTCTGCACCTCGCAGTCCTTTTGTCCCGCAAAGCGTCTGCGCGTGCAGTGGCGGCAATACATGGAGCATTGGTCGGTGACGAGTATGAGCACGCGGTCGGGATAGCGGTGCGTAAGTCCCGGCACGGGGCTGTCGGTATCCTCGTGCAGAGGGTCGAGCAAGTCGGCGTCGGAGCGGTGCAGCTCTTTGGCGGTGGGCACGGCTTGCAGGCGCACGGGGTCGAACGGATTTTCCAAATCTATCAGCGAGAGGTAGTAGGGGGTGATTGCCATGCGCAGGCTTTCGAGACAGCGCGCGACGCCTTCCTCCTCCTCGTGGGTGAGCTTTATGTATTTTTTCAGGTCGTCAAGCGTTTCTATGCGGTTGCGGACCTGCCAGCGCCAATCGTTCCAGTCCTTTGCGGAAACGTCGGCGAAAAGCTTGTTTTTTGTTTCCATAATTTTACCGTCCTTGTCAAGCGTAGGTTTTTTCAAAAAGCTCGCGCAGCGCTTTGCTTTCGCGCAGCTCGTTGAGCGTCAGCTCGGCGTGTCCCTTGCAGTAGCCGTTGCCGATAATCATATTGACGTCCTTGCCCACGCCCTCCGCGCCGAGAGCGGACTTTGTGAAGCTTGTCGCCATGGAAAAGAAGTAAACGGTGCCGTTTTCCTTTACGGGCAGAATAGCCGCCATTTCCGTGTTGGGGACGTTGACGCAGTTTATTGACAGGTCGAACTCTTTTCCGCCGTTTGCGGCGACGGCTTTTTCGAGGATTTCGACGGGCTCGGTAGCCGACGCGACAATTGCCTTGTCAACAATCCCCAGCTTTTCGACCTTCTTTTTGTCCTCCTCGCAGATGACGACGCCAACCACATTGCCCTTTGCGCCTGCGCGTTTTTTGGCTTCGTAGCAAACAAGAACGCCCGATTTGCCCGCCGCGCCGAGCACAAGCACCGAGTCGCCCTCCTTGACCAGCTTTGCCGTCTGCGCGGGCGCGCCCGCAACGTCCAGCGCCGCAAGCGCGAGGTTTTCGGGCATATCGTCGGGCAGCTTTGCGTAAATTCCGCTTTCAAACAGCGCGGCTTTGGCAACCACGTCCACGCGGTCGATTTCGGGGTGAACCGCAAGTATTTTTTCGATTTTGAGCGGCGTGAGGGAGAGGGACACGAGAGACGCGATTTTGTCTCCGACTTTGAGTCCCGTGTCGGTCAAATCCTTGCCTATGTGCGCGACTCTGCCGATAAACATACCGCCGCTGCCCGTGACGGGGTTTTGCATTTTGCCGCGCTCGGCGACAATCTGTTCTATGCGTCTTGCGATTTTGTCCGCGTCGCCGCCGCACTCGTTTTCTATCTGAGTGAAAGAGGCGGAGTCTATGTTGAGGCTTGTCACGTCGCAGACTATTTCGTTGGAGTAAACCGTGTCGAAGCCGTTGTCGATTTTCAGCGCCGCCTGCGTGAGCACGCCCTTGGGCTGTATAACGCGGTGAGTTCCGTATTTGTTTCCCTTGATTTCCATATATGTCGTCTCCTTGTTTGGATTAAAATTTTTTAGGTATGCCGAGTAATTCGCGCGCCTCGTCGGGCGCGGCGATTTCCCGCCCCAGCTCTTTGGCAATGCGCACGATTTTTTCCACCATTTCGCCGTTGCTTTTCAACAGCCTGCCCTTTGACAGATATACGTTGTCCTCAAAGCCCACTCGGACGTGTCCGCCGAGCAGCATTGACATGACCGCCATGGGCAGCTGCGCCCGTCCCGTGCCCGAAACGGTGAAGGTGGCGTTTTGCGGCAGGCTGTTGACAAGAAACAGCAGGTTGGTGTGGGTTGCGGCAATTCCGCCGTTGATGCCCATGACGAAGTTGAAGTGCAGCGGCTGTGGAATGACGCCCTTTGCCGCAAGCCTCAACGTCATGTCCACCATGCCCTTGTCAAACACCTCGCACTCCGGCTTGACGTTTTTTTCCGTCATCTGCCGTGCGAAATTTATTATGGTGTTTTCCGTATTGACAAAGATGTCGTCCCCGCCGAAATTGCAGGTGCCGCAGTCCAGCGTAGCCGTTTCGGGGTTTAGGGCGAGGGGCTGCAAGCGCTCCTCGTCGCTCATGCCCACCGCGCCGCCCGTGGACGGCTGAATAATTACGTCGGGGCACGCCTCTCTGATTGCGTCCATGCACAGCTTGAACCGCTCCGCGCTCTGAGTGGGCGTGCCGTCGTCCTCTCTCACGTGCAGGTGGATGATTGCCGCCCCCGCGTCGTAGGCGGACTTGGCTTCCCGCGCGATTTCCCTGACGGTGTAGGGGACTGCGGGATTGTGCTCCTTTGTTACCTCTGCGCCGCAGATTGCCGCGGTGATAATCAGCTTTTCCAATTTTTTCTGCCTCCTTTAACGGTTTGCGTTTCTCTGCTTGTCGAGCGGCACCACGCAGGTGCCCGAAGCCCGGCAAACGACGACGGGCTTGTCAAGCACGTCGCAGGCGGAGTCGTTTAAATCGGGGCGGGGAGCAATGACCTTGCGCGCCTCGAACTTCATTTTGCGGGAGGTTTTTCCTGTTTCCGTGATTTCGCCCTCGGCTTCTATGTAGTCTCCCGCAAAGACGGGCGCCAAAAACTCCACGCTGTCGTAAGCTCTGAAAAGCCCCTCGTCGCCGTCGTGACGGATAAGAAGCTCCGTCGCAACGTCGCCGAAAAGTCCCAGCATACGCGCTCCGTCCACCAGATTGCCGCCGTAATGCGCGTCGTGCGCGCTCATTCTCAAACGAATTGTCGCTTTAATTTTGCTCATATACGTTTTCCTCCGTCGGATAAAATAAAAAAACGCGTTAAGGCAAAAAAACCTTAGCGCATCATAAAAAACTTATGACAGAAGCCGACGACTGACCCCGACCTCCAAGCCGCGTTGCGGTGGACAAACGCGCTTTCGGCGGCGGCACATTGTTCGGGACGCATCGACGCCACCGCGTCTCAAACGCGCGCCCGCTTACCTTGCCGAACCGCTCCTCTAACATGTATTAAACTGTATTTTTCCATTGATATAATACGCTTTTTTGCCGACTTTGTCAACTGCGGAAAAACAAAAAATCCTTTGCTCCGTGTGAAAATTTTTATTTCTGACTTCAACGGTTTGCGCAAAAACAGCCGCCGCCCGTCAAAGCGCGCGTTTGACAAAAATAAGCTTGACGCCGCAACAAAAAGCCGTCGTACAGCCGGCTTTTTGTTTTTTCGGGAATAAGGAAAAAAGCATTGTTTTATTTTGCCGAAAAATTACGTAAGCAGCTGCGGGCGTTAAAATGCGCTTTTTCTTGACAAACCATGCGGAAAAGTTTAAAATATTTCAAAGAGGTTACGGTTTATGTACAGAGTTATCACAATCAGCCGCGAGTTCGGCAGCGGCGGCAGGACAATCGGGCGCGAGGTCGCGCGGCAGCTCGGAATCAAGTGTTACGACTCCGAGCTGATTGAAAAAATAGCCGAGGAAAGCGGGCTTGCCCGCGATTACATCGCCGACAAGGGCGAGTACGCCGCGCATTCCAATTGGTTTGCCAACGCGTTTGCCGCAAGCCGTTCCTACTCGGGTATGTCTACGCAGGACTATCTGTGGACGGTGCAGCGGAAAATCATCCTCGACCTTGCGGAAAAGGAAAGCTGCGTTATTGTGGGCAGATGCGCCGACTACATACTTCAAGACAGAAACGACTGTCTGAGAGTCTTTATTCACGCGGATATGCAAAAGCGCGCCGAGCGCATTGTCAAGGTTTACGGCGAAACCGACGAGTCTCCCGAAAAACGGCTTGCAGACAAGGACAAGCGGCGCAAGGCGTATTACCGCTTTTACACCGATATGGAGTGGGGCAGGTCGCAGCACTATCACCTGTGCCTTGACAGCGGCGAGCTGGGACTGAACAAATGCGCGGACGTGATAGCTTCCGTTTTTAAGTAAGCGGGTTTTGGGCGCGCGGGCTGTCCGCGGGGGACGGCTCGGTTATTTTTGTTGCGAAAATTTTAATGTTTAACAGGTTTTTGCGGCGGAGCGGTTGACATCAAAAATGTTGAGTGGTATAATTTTCCTTATACAAAGGAGAGATTATGGCAGACAGAAATCAACTTGCGGAGCAGGTCTTGGCGCTCAATTCAAGCCTTACCCGATTCAACAAAATGCAGATTTTCAACACCAATCAGACGGGAGAGGAGCTGCCTTACGTCAAGGCAAAGCTCAATTCCACCGAATCGAGCACTATGTCCGTGCTGCACGACATAGGCGAAAGCGCAATGAGCGAGCTTGCTTATGCCTGCGGTTTTACCGCAAGCCGCGCCACGAGGGCGGTGGACACGCTTGTCAAGTTTGGCTTCGCCACGCGGTGGAACGATCAGGTCAACCGCCGAATTGTCCGCGTTAAGCCTACCGAAAAGGGCATACGTCTGACAGAGGACAACAACGACGCAATCAGGCGCAACTTTTTCAAGCTTGTGGGAAACGTGCCCGAGGAAAAGCTGGAAACTCTGATAGAGTGCTACGACAAGGTGCTGGACATTTACGCCGAATATTGCGGTCATCCCAAGACGGCGGCGGAGTTCTGTCACAATCTGCTTAAAAAAAGAAAAATCGACGTTTAATTGCGGGGCGGAGCACGGACTCCGCCTTTTTGCGTTCTTTTGCCGTGTGCAGCCCAAGCGGCGCGAAATTTTTCGGTGCGCCGCCGTCTTTCGGGATTGAAAGTGTTAATTTACAATAGGTTTGTCAGTTGAGGCAAACCTATTTTTTTATGCTTGAAGGCTTGTCTTAACGGACAAGCCTATTTTTATTTTTCAAAGGAGGTATTGCGTATGCGTAACAGTAACGGACGCGGCAAGATCGGGAAGGAAACAATTTGCATTGGCGTTTATATCCCGAAAGACACGCACGCGAAACTTGTTGCCGCGGCAAAGGAAAAAGAGTTGACGTTAAGCGACATCGTGCGTATTGCAATTAGAGAATACGCCACCAAAGAAACCGAAAACAAGGAGTAACAAAATGAACGTTATCAACCAAACCAACGAAACATTAAAACGCATTGAGGCAAAACAGATACTCGGACTTCCATTGACAGCGCGTGAAATCGCGCTTTTGGTACTTTACGGAACGACGGAGCAGGAGGCAAGCAATGGTTAAAAATTGGGAATATGACTCGTACTTGCGCTCTTCTATGTACAAGTATCGGCAATTAAAAGAAAAAATCAAGGTAGAAAAAGGCTCGGCGACTGCCCACATATCAAGAAAAACTGCACTTGAAGTTTGGTCGGACGAGATACGTGAACTCCGCAAAGAATTAAATAAAATTGCGAACGCGACCCCCGAATATATTGCAATAACGCCCAACCCGAATTTCCCCGAATATTACACGTTACTTTACAAAAAGCCGTTTGTTTTCAACGGTACGAAAGAGGAATTTATCGCGTACTTATGGGAAACGAAAGCGGCGCATTGCACTCCTTCTCAATATGATTGTATGGGGCAACACTTTACAAATGGTTTTAAGGTTGCTTGCCTCGGAGGCAACCGTTGGAAAGTCGCGGAGTATATGGCGGTAGACGTATGATCGAAAAATCATTTAATAAAGCATATAAAGTTGGAGTGCGCGGCGTATCGCAAACTGTTTTAACTCGTGCCGCAAATCGGCTTATTTCTGAATATTCCGCCGTTTTTGGCGGGTGGTGTGTCCCCGAAGAAATTAAAGCGATTTCGGAAAAAATAAAGAATTGTGAAGAGGCAACCGAATACGAGTACGAACACTCATACGAAAGCGGCGGCACGAGCGAAAAGATATACGATAAGGTTAAATACACAAATGAGGCGCGCGCTTGTGCTTTTTGGGATAGAGATGAATACGGCGACCCGCTATTTTGTGTAACGTGGTATTTTTTCGCGGCGGAATTTTATACAAAGCGCGTCGGCAATCAAACATTACACGCCTCAACGTATCACGACATAGCAAAAAAAGCGATTAAGGCAAAGGGGAAGTATCGTTATTTCTGCACACACCGTCCCCCGTCGGGTGGGGTTATCCCCGCGGGATATGTATCTTACGACAGTTACGGACGCGGCGAGCGTTATATTGGTGAAGTTACATATAATCAACCGCCTTCCGACGAAGAGTTGAACAATTGGGGACTTGTCATTGATAAAGAATGGAGCAAGATACGCGCCGCGTATTTATCCGAGGATTATGGGCGGCGGCAATGATTGAACGTAACCACATATACAAAATGGATTGCCGCGACGGGTTGCGCGATATGGCACGGGGGGGGGGTACTCGTTGATTGTGTGATTACCGACCCGCCGTACCTTATCGAATATGCTACCCACCACAGGAAAGACAAAGAGCATAAGTTTTGTAAGACCATACAGAACGACAACAACCCGCAATTGATAATCGACGTTATACCGCTATTGTACGACGTAATGAAAGACGACACCCCGCTTTATATGTTTTGCGGAAGTGATAAGGTGGATTTTTTCAAACAGCAGATCGAAAAGCGGTTTACCGTCAAAAACATCATTGTTTGGGATAAGGGCAATCACACGGCGGGCGACTTGGAGGCGCAGTACGGCAAACGGTACGAGTTTATCATATACGCCAACAAGGGGCGCGCAAAGTTTAACCCCGATATGCCGCGTTACGAGGACATTTGGAAATTTGCCCGCGTAACGGGAAAAGAGCAGATACACCAAAACCAAAAGCCGACCGATCTATTGTCGCGCATTATCAACCAACACACACGCCGCGGCGATTTGGTACTTGACCCGTTCGCAGGGAGCGGCTCGACAGCGGTTGCGGCGTATCGGCTACAACGGGATTATATCGGGTTTGAGATAGACGACGAATATTACGAGGCGGGCAATAGGTGGCTCGCCGCCGTTCGGTCGCAACTATCCATATTTGATTTACTATAAGGAGGCGCAAAAATGAAGGTTACAACGTGTAAAAGTTGCGGCGCAAAAATTGTGTGGATAAAAACGCAAAACGGGCGATCAATGCCTTGCGACGAGGAGCAAGTCGAGTATCAAAAGAATTACCGCGGGTCGGCTCTTATCGTAACAAAGGACGGTGAGGTTGTGCGCGGAAACATCGTAAAGGGCGGCGGCTCGGCTCTTACCCCGATCGTGGACGGTATCGGGTATGTATCGCATTTTGCGACGTGTCCGAACGCGGACAAGCACAGAAGGACGCGGCACAATGATTAACGAGGCAATGTTTTCAAGCAACACGGCAGAGTGGGCGACCCCGCAAGCGTTTTTCGACGAATTAAACAAGGAATTTGACTTCACGCTTGACCCGTGCGCGACCCCGCAAAACGCAAAATGCGCGCGATACTTCACGAAAGAGGTTGACGGCTTGGCGCAAAGTTGGCGCGGGGAGAGGGTGTATTGCAATCCGCCTTACGGGCGGGACATCGGCAAGTGGGTCGAAAAAGCCCACAACGAAACGCTTGCGGGGGGGTACGCTCGTCGTGATGTTGATACCCGCCCGCACCGACACAAAGTATTTTCACGAGTACATATACAAGCGGCACGAAATACGGTTTGTCCGTGGTCGCTTACATTTCAACGAAAGCAAGGCGGGCGCACCGTTCCCTTCAATGGTGGTGGTAATGCGTCCGTCGGATAAATAAAAAATTGGAGGCAGAAAATGGAAGAAAAAACCAACCAAACCCAAAGTGCGGTGTTTAACTACACCGCCCCGCGCGCGGTAAGAATGGGCGACGTATTCTACCGTGTTGAAAGCGGCGAAAGCGTGTACTTCCGCGAGCCGTGTAAAGTGTGCGACGGCACGGGACAATTGACCGTGAAGGGAGTAACTTTCAAATGCCCGTGTTGCGACGCGCAAAAAGAAGTTATCAGCGTAAACAAATACATCGTCCGCCGCTATCGTGTTTTCAAAATCGAGAAGGAGGCGGGTACGAGCGAGTGGAAACCGTGCGATTACAAAGACATCAAATTCTCACTTTATAGAAAAGTGGGACACGGATATTGCCCTTATAGCGGCGGCGGGAATATGGTTTTTACGGACAGGGAGTTTGCAAAAAACTATAACCGACCTTTCGACGAAAATGCAGGACGCGGCGCATACGGAATTTATGACGACTATAACCTCGCCGTCCGTGTAGCCGAGCAAATGACCGCCCGCGAATTAAAACGCCTCGCCGAGTATAACAAGGAATACGGAACGGCACACGAGGCGGTGTTCAAAGCAAAAAACGACCCGAAATCAAGTTGACGGAGGCGGCGGATATGGCAAACATCGAAAGGCACAAACAGTTGTGCGCACAATTGACCGATACATACCAAAAGAAAAATGCGGATTACGGCAACTCGTTCGGCGATACATTTGCCGACCTCGGTATTATATCGGCAATTACCCGCATTGCGGACAAGTTTAATCGGGTTAAAAACCTTGCAAAATTGCCGCCCGATCGGCAACGCGTTAAATCGGAAAGTATCACGGACACATTGCTTGATATGGCGAACTATTGCATTATGACCGTGATTGAAATTGAAAACCAATATAAACAAGGAGGCGCAAACAATGAGTAACGATATGAAGATGTACAACGGGTACGTTGACGACGATCATTATTACATCGACGAACAGCCCGCCGCGGCGGCGGGAGGCAAAGCGGTATTTTTCCCGACGTGCCGTTTTTGCGGCAAACAGACGCTCCCCGACGCAGATTACGACAGTCAAGAAACAGCGAACGAGGCGGCAACGTTACATTGCGATTGCTACGAGGCGCGGCAGTATCAAGACGAAATGGAAAAGGCGGAACGCCGCAAGGAAAACATCGCCCGCCTTCGCCAACGCCTTGACGACCTTATGAGTTATTGCGAAATCCACAACGTAACCCTCGACGACGGCACGCACGATCTTTTGTTGCGGTGCGGCGTTGCCGTCCTTGACGGCGCGATCGGCAAGGCAACGATCAATTGGGCGCGCCTTAAAATATCCTTCACACTCAACAACAAGGGCGTAATCATTATCGGGTACGCATACTCGGACGGCGGCAAAATCGAGGTGTAATATGGCAAGGATTATTGCCGTCGATTTTGACGGAACGCTATGCGAGGACAAGTATCCCGACATCGGCGCGCCTATAATGCCCGTAATCGAATATGTGAAAGAGCGCAAGACAGCGGGCGACATAATTATTTTATGGACGTGCCGCGTTGGGGAATGCCTCAAAAATGCGGTCAAATGGTGCAAGCGGCAGGGATTGACGTTCGATTACATCAACAAAAATGCGCCCGAAAAAATCGGACAATACGGCGGGGATACTCGCAAAATATCGGCGGACGAGTACATCGACGACAAGGCAAATCCGCCGTCAATCATTACAATACGGAGGTTTATTTCAATGGCAAGCAAGCGCACAAAGATCAACGCCGACAGCGTTGCAGAGAACATATACGACGAGGTTGCGGCGATTATTGCAAATCACGCGGAGGCGGCTCCGTCCGTCGTTCGTGCGGGGTATGACGAATTGCGCGAAGATATTGACGCGCTTTTCGAGGAACAATACGGCATTGCAACGCGCCGCAAAAATATCGAAAATATGACGTGGCAGGAAATCGCCGAAATCGCCGCCACGGGCGAGGCACAAAGACATTTCAAGATCGGCGACACAAAGGACATCGTGCTTTATACGGGTGAACGCGTGAAGGCGGTTATACTCGGATTTAATCACGATGTTTTATCGGAAAACGGACGGGCGGCGGATAGGACGGCGGGTATCACATTCGGCTTAAAAGATTTGCTCGACGGTGAGTATGAAATGAACGAAAATATCACCAACGCGGGCGGGTGGAAAAAGTCGAAAATGCGCAATGTCTTTATGCCGCGTTTTCTTTCCCTTTTGCCCGAAGAATTGCGGGACGCAATCAAACCCGTTGTTAAGTTGACAGGTACGGGCGGCGGCTCGGACGATATAACATCGACCGACGACAAGTTGTTTTTGTTTTCGCAAGCCGAGGTTTGTGGCGATAGTACATACACGGCGGACGGCGAGGGAGAGCAATACGAATATTTCAAGGACGCGGCAAGCCGCGTAAAGCGTCGCGGCGGCTCCGCCAGCCTTTGGTGGTTGCGCTCGCCGTACGTCAGCAATAGTGGCAACTTTCGGTATATCTACTCGACGGGCGGTGTCGCCAACTGCGGCGCGAACTACACCTACGGCGTGTCCTTCGGCTTTTGCGTTTAATCACGCAATCACAAATCGCCCGCCCGCGTGGCGGGCATAAGGAGGTAATGCGATGTCGAAGTACAAAAAAATAATGTTCGACAAAGGCATAATGCAAAAAGAGGTGTTGGATAAAGTGCGTTGCACCGACCCTCGCATTGACAAGTCGCTTTTAAGCAAGATTGTCAACGATATATGTTTACCCACGCCGCCCGCGCTTGCGTGTATATGCAAATCGCTCGGTTGCGATGTGCTTGATGTGTACGACGTTCGGGAAATACAACTTGTACCGCCCGAACAAGCGGCAGGAAAGGCGGTTGCAACCGCCACCGAAAGGACGCGCCGCCGTCGGGCAAGCAACGATTTTTATAACCTTACGGTCGAAATCCCGCGCGATCTCGCGGAGCGTGTTTTTTCCAAAAACGCGTTGCGCAAGTTGGGGTATTTGAGCAAAAGCGATTGCGTCCGCCGCCTTGTCGAAGAACTCGACGCAAGGTTATCGGCAATCGAGGCAAAAGAAAACGCCGCCGACGGCGCAAACGCGCCGCAGGGCGGCAGAAAGTAAAACTACATATCAAAAAGGCAAAGTAAAAGGGCTATCGCAATTGGCACTTGACGATAGCCCGCAGTTGACGAAAAAACATCAACCAAACCTATATGTATTATAGCATATCGGAGGTGGATTGTCAAAACTTTTGCAGGGTACAACGGTGCTTTTACGTCCTCGTAATGAAGTATTATCTTGACGACGAAGGTAAAAGATCGGGTGATTAAAGTTTTGTGTTTTATTCCGTCGCCTTGACCGTGTAAAAGCACGTCGGCAAGCAAAGTCAACGCCCCTCGAATTTTCGCAAGAAAATTTTTGCGTAAGCAAAGGGCTTGACTTGTCCGCTTGCCGTAAGTGCTACGGTCAAAGGCAATGCGACGGATAAACACAAAACGCCACCCGAACGAGAGGCGCGCCCCGTTGAGAGGGATAGACAAGCGGCGCACGGCGCGTCGGCGTGTTATATTCTTGAGCCTTGCGGGGTTTGCAAGGGGCAAGACCCCTTGCGTACTTTGTCTTTTATTTTGCGCAAAAATAGGAGGCATACAATGGTAAAGCACACAATCGACCCGACAAGGTACGATTACGACGAAATATTTGCGATCGAGGAAGAGCGGGAGGCGCGCTTGCAAGCCCTTGAAGATCGCCACATCGTGCATTATCGGACAAAGACAATCAAGAGCGGCAACGTCTTGGAATGTGAGATATATCCCGTATGGGACACGGCGCGATCGACCGAACGTGCGCGCAAGCAAAAGACGACCCGCGAGGCGCAAAAACGCCTTAATTACAAAAACGCCGTCAAGAACATTGTGCGGCTTGTGAATACCAACTTTACGGACGAGGACATTTGGGGCACGTTTACATACGAAACGAGCAAATTGCCGAAATCCGTTGCGGAGGCGGACAAGACATTTGCAAATTTCCTTCGTCGGTTAAGATACCACGGAAAACGACTCGGCTTTCCGCCGCTCAAATACGTTTTTTGGACGGAGTTTGAGGACGACGAAAAGAAAGGCAAAAAGCGGGTACATCACCACATCGTAACAAACTTCCCCGACCGCGACCTCGCCGAGCGGTTATGGAAAGGGGGAGCGCGCAAGCAGACGCGCCGCTTGCAAGCGGACGAAAGCGGGTACGAGGGTATGGTGCGGTATTGTATGAAAGACCCTCGCGGCACAAAGCGGTATAAGACATCGAAAAACTTGCAAAAGCCGCAAATCACGGTTGCCGACTACAAGTTTACGCGGCGGCGGGTAAATCGGCTTGTACGCGGCGACAGTGACCCGCACGGGGTGTTTGAGCAGATGTACAAAGGGTATCGCCTTACAGCTTTTACCCACAAAACAAGCGAGTACGTTACGGGCGCGTACATATACGCCAAAATGGCAAAGCATAAAGAAACGGGAGGCAAAGCAAAGCGTGAAATACATCGGGAGTAAAGCGAAAATTGCGGCGGACATCGTGCCGATCTTGCAAGGGTACATAAACGAGTACGGCATAAAGCAGTACGTCGAGCCGTTCGTGGGCGGGTTTAACATAATCGACAAGATCGAGTGTGAAAACCGCCTCGGAAACGATATTGACCCGCTTGTTTGTGAACTCGTCGAAACTTGCCGCGAAAATCCTACACTTTTGGACGGATTGACGACACCGACGCGTGAGGAATATTACGACGTGCGGGACAAGCCCGAAAAATATGCGGGTTGGTATCGGGCGGCGGTGCTTTTGTTTGCGTCGTACAACGCGCGCGTGTATGGCGGGTGCTACGGAGCGATTGCAACGACAAAGGACGGTACGACACGCAACTATTTCGAGGAAAGCAAGGCGAATTTCAAAAGACAGTTGCCGAACTTGCACGGCATATTGGTCGGGTGTTGCGACTATCGGCAAATGCGCTTTCCGACGCGTGAAAAAGTGCTTATTTATTGCGACCCGCCTTATGCGGAGGGTGTCGGATACGCAAAACATTTCGATACCGCCGCATTTTGGCAATGGTGCAGAGAACGCGCCGCGGAAGGGCATTTCGTCGTTATCAGCGAATACGCCGCGCCGCCCGATTTTACTTGCGTGTGGGAGCGGAGCGTAAAAACACACCTCAACAACCGCGCAAAGCGCGATCGCGTCGAAAAACTATTTGTGTACGGAGGCGGGCAATGGCAAAGATAATCGAAGTCAAATGCTTGCCCGAATATTTCGAGGCGGCGCGCGTCGGCATAAAGCCGTGGGAATTGCGCTACGATGACCGAAATTACGCCGTGGGCGATTTGTTGATTATGCGTGAATGGAAAGACGGGAAATATACAGGGCGGCGGCTCACGGGCAAAATAACGTACATTTTGCGCGACTTTACGGGGCTTGCCGACGGGTGGGTCGTATTGAGTATCAAGCGATTTACGGGAGGTAAACGAAAATGACAAGAATTATCGGGCTTTTGTACATTATTGCGCTCGTGGTATGCGTCGTGTGTGTGCCGCTTTCGGCGATCTTTATAATTTGCAAATTGTGCGCCGCAACCGCCCTTTCGTGGATAGGTTGTTGCGTGCCGCTTATCGTCGCGCTCGCCTTTACGCCGATATTGATTATCACGAAATTATTGCTCGATATAGGGGAGGGAAAATAATGCCGAAACAGTCAAAAAACGACGCGTCAAAGGACGCGGAAAACAAAAAGCCGAAAAACCCGCGTAAAAACAACGCGGGCAGCGGCACTTCTGAAGGTGGCGAAAAAAAGCGGGGTTGCCCGTCCGAGTACGCAAATAAGGTAAAACCTTATTTGGCGGATATTGCGCGGTACGCTCGTTGCGGTGTAACCGAAGGACAACTTTGCGAATATTACGGGGTGGGTAAAACGTCGTGGGCGAAATACAAAAAGGAAAACCCCGAACTTGCCGAAACACTTTGTAAGGCAAAGCAAGAATTTAAGACGGAACTCATAAACAACGCTTACAAAGTGGCAATGGGCTACGAATACACCGAGGAAACCACGGAGGAGATCGTGTCGAAAAGCGGCGTTGTTATCGGCACGAAAACAAAGCGATACACACGTTATGCAAAGCCCGACGCGGGAATGATACAATTTTTGCTTATCAACCGTTTTACGGACGATTTTGCCCGCGACCCGCAGATCGTGGCGTTGCGTAAAAAGGCGTTGGAACTTGCAGAACAAGGCAAGTTGCCGCCCGACAGTACGGAGGGAATATAATGCCGCTCGACCCGATACACGCGTTTTATTGCCGCAAAGATTACTTGGACTTGGCGCAGGCTTGCAAGATAAAGAGCGGCGGCGTATGCGCCAAATGCGGCGGCGTGTTCGATATATCCGAATTGCGCCCGCACCACAAAGTGGAATTAACGCTCGACAATATCGACGACGTGAACGTTACGCTCAATCCCGACAATATCGAGGTACTATGCCACGATTGCCATAACGCCGCGCATAAACGTTTTGGTTATGTGGTCGGCGCAAAGCACGTTTATCTTGTCTATGGCTCGCCGTGTGCGGGCAAAACAACGTATGTAAACAGCGTTGCGACTCGTAACGACTTGATTGTTGACCTCGACAAGATACATCGGGCGATATGTATTTGCGGGCTATACGATAAGCCAGACGCAACAAAGCGCGTCGCCTTCAATGTACGCGATTATTTGCTTGACGAGGTGCGGACGGCGACACCTCGCCGCAAGTGGCAAGACGCATACATTATCGGCACATATCCCGATAGGATTGACCGCGATGTGTTTGTGCAGGACTACGGCGCGGAACTCGTACACATTGACACGTCGAAGGAGGAGTGTATCAAGCGCGCGTATCAAGACATCGAGCGGTCAAGTATCCGCGACGCGGTGATCGGGTGGATAAATGCGTATTGGGAAAGATACCGCGAATAATTTTACTCCCCCCGTCCTTGAAAAATTTTTGAAAAGGCAAAAAGACTCCACGCCGCAAGTCGTTTGCATACACACCGAAGTTTTGACTTTTTTCTCAAAAAGTTTGCAAAACAAAAATAGGAGGCGGAAATGGCAGGAAATACAAAACAGAAACGGCAAAACATTGCGGACGCGGAATATGCGCGCCTCGTCGGGCTTTATCGGGCGGCGGGTGTTGACGACATCAAGTTAAAAATCAACGACTCGCTTATACTTAAGGTCGCGGAAACGTTCGCGGTGTTGGAGTCGATAAAGGATTTGCCGACGATTATTTACAACCCGCAAAACCCGTATGTACAGCGCGAAACGGCGGCGGGAAAAGCGCGCGTAAAGTATATGGCACAATATACTTCGGCAATGCAGAAGTTAAACAAAGAGATGTTGGGGACGCTCGCCCCCGACGACGACGGCGGGCTTGACGACTACGAATAACGCCGCCGAGTGGCTCTTGGTAAACCCCGATATTGTGCCTATTTCGGGGTGGCAGGTGTTAAACGATACCGTCGGCGGACGGCATAGTTACTTGATCGAATATTACAAGGCTTGCCGCGCGGGCGACATCGTGATCGGGCGGGAATTAAAAACCGAACTCGAAAGCCTTGTGCAAGACATCGTGTATCACGGCGACATTTACCGCTTTGAACTTGAAGGCGCACATAAACGGATTGACTTTATCGAACGGGAGATCAAGCACTTCGAAAGCCCGTTTGCGGGCAAGCCGTTTATTTTGGCGCTCAACCAAAAAGCGGTGGCGGAGGCGGTATTCGGGTTTTACGTCTTTGACGACGAATTGCTCGGCGGCGGGCGTTGGGTGCGGCGGTTTAAGGAGGTGTTGCTCCTTATCGCCCGAAAGAACGGCAAAACGCCTTTCACGGCGGCGTTGACGCTTGCCGAGTGGTTTTGCGGTGAGGCGGGACAAAAGGTGATGTGCGCCTCCAACGACTACGAACAAGCGGGCTTGATATTCGATTGCATAAACAACTTCCGCGAAGAGTCGCGGGCGATGTCGCGCGTTACGCGCAAGAATATCAAGGGCATATTTTTCGGCAACCCGAAACAGCGAAAAAAGACGGGCAAATTTTCCTCGCAGAACAAGGGCGCGATCAAAAAGATGTCCGCAAAGTCGGGGGCAAAAGAGGGGCGCAACTTAAAAATCGTAATCGTGGACGAAGTACACGAAATGAAAGACCGCTCAACGGTAATGCCGCTCCGTTCGTCGTTGACGACGCAGGACGAGCCGCTTTATTTTGAAATCACGACGGAGGGTATCGTTCGGGACGGATACCTTGACGAACGGTTGCACGAGGCGCGCCGCGTCTTAAAAGGGGAACTCGACCGCCCCCGTTGGCTTGTGTGGCTTTATACGCAGGACAGCGAGACGGAGGTGTGGAACGACGAGCGCAGTTGGGCGAAATCAAACCCGATGTTGGGCGTTGTCAAGAAAATATCCGAGTTGCGCGATCTTGTCGAAGAGGCGCGCAACAACGGCGCGCAACGCGCCTTTACACTTGCGAAAGAATTTAACATCAAGCAACTTTCCTCGCGGGCGTGGCTACGCGAGGCGGACATTATCGAGTGCGACGGCACGTTTGATATTGCCGATTTTGCGGGGTGTTGGTGCATTGTAGGGGTTGACCTCGCGGAAACAAACGATCTTTGCGCTTGCACGTTTTTGTTTATGCGTCCCGACGACCTCGTAAAATATCTTTACACGATGTATTTTGTAACCGAGGTAAAGGCGGGCGACGGTCAAGCAACCGACAGCCCGACGAACACGGAAAAGAAAGATTATAAACAATGGGCGGCGGAAGGGCTTTGCCGTATCGTCAAAGGCAACGTAATCGACGACAACGTTGTTGCCGAGTATATTTGGGAAATTTACCAAACGTACAAAATCCGCCCGTACCGTGTGGGTTATGACGAGTGGCACGCAAAAGAGTTTGCGAAGATCGTAAAACAACGTTTTGGCGAAAACGTTTTAACAAAAATCAAAATGACATACGAGGGGTTAAACACGCCGACGCGGACGGTCGAGGAAGATTTGCGGGCGCGGCACATCAATTACAACCGCAATGAAATTTGCGCTTGGAACTTCCGCAATACGGCAGTCAAGCACGATAATAAAGGCTTTGTAATGCCCGAAAAAATAAGCGGGTACATCGGCAACAAAATCGACGGCACGATGTCGAAAGTGATTGCATACGCGGCGTTGCGCGAATGTAAAAGCGCATTTCTTTCAAAAATCGGAGCGTGATTATGGACGAACGGAAACGACAAAACAAGCAATACCAACGCGAGGTGCGTTGCCCGATACACAACAAATTGCTCGGAAAGTACGACGCGCGCGTCGGCGTGATAAACGTTACATATTTTTGCCCGCTTTGCCGCCGCGAGTACACTTTTACCATAAAACGCGACCAGAAAACCGACGAAAAGTAAAAAATTTTCGATTTATCGGCGCAAGGTATTGACTTCGTATTACGAAGTGGGTATAATGAAGGTAAAATTGAATATGTGCGTACTATCCGCCGCATTGCGGCGAGTACCCCATTTTTGATTTAAGATCAAAAACAAGTGGGTCGATATTCTACCGAGAGGCATTGCGCCTTGTCGGAAATATCGGCTCACTTTTTTATTTTGCCAAAAGGAGGTAAAAGGCTTGTCAACACTTAAAAACGCGATACAAGGTTTGCTCGGTTGGGATAAGGCGAGCGCATACAGCCGTCGGCTTTTCAACGCAAATAATGTCGTGTTTACCTCGTTCGGCAATAATATACACGTTAGCGACATCGTAAAAACGGCGATACACCGCGTCGCGGAGGAGGTGTCGAAGTGCAACTTAAAGTCCGTAATCGAACGACAAAACCCGCACCGTATCGAGGTGCAGGACGACAGCATTAACACGGTGTTATCGGCGCGCGTAAATCCGCTTTGCGGCATAAAAGACTTCTTGTACAAGGTAGCGTGGCTTACGCTTGTAAACCGAAATTGCTTTATTTATTGGCAGTACGACGAGGTGCCGATCACGGTAAACGGAGTGCAATACGTCAAACGCATAACGCGCGGGTTTTACCCGATTGAAACCGCCAACGTCAAGTTATACTATTCGGACGCGGGCGAAATGCGTATTGAATTGTCAAACAACGGCGTTACGTTCGACTTGCCTTACGACGATGTAATCCATATCCGCCTCGGCTACGGTCAAAACGCATATTTGGGCGGCGGTGTAAGCGGCGGCGGGGAATACAAGGAACTCCTCGGCAACTTACAGACAATGCACGTTATCAAAGAGGCAATCCCGAAAACGTTGCAAGCGTCGCTATCGCTTAAAGGCATTTTGACAATGAAAACCGTTGCGGACGCGGACAAAAAGGAATTGACCCGCGAGGAGTTTGAAAATCACCTTTTCAACTCAAAGTACGGCATTGTTGCAACGGACTACGAAAGCGACTTTACCCCGCTCAACATCAGCGCAACGGACATACCGCAAAACATCTTGACATATTTGCGCGACGAGATATTGTCGCCGTTCGGCGTATCCTTGCCGATCTACCTCGGAAAATACACGGACGACGAATACACGGCATTTTATCAAACGGCGGTGGAGGGGTTGCTCCTTGAAATTTCCGAGGCAATGAAAATCGTACTTTTTACACCGCGACAACTCTCATACGGGCACACGATCAAATATTACGACAAATTGGTGCAATCGTTATCCTTCAGCAGACGGCAGGAAATCGCGGAAATGACGAAAGACGACGCGCTTTTGTCCCGCGACGAACGGCGCGAATTGCTCGGATACGAACCCGACGGACAGCCGACGCGCGTATCCCTCAACTATATTGACGTGTCGATTGCAAATCAATATCAAATATCGTCGCTTGCACAGGGTAAAAAACCCGCCGCGGCAAAGAAGGAGGAGGAATAATGCTCGAAAAGTATATCGAACAAATCACCGCGCCCGCAACGATCTTTCGGCGCGCGGGCGAAGGGCAGGGTGCGACAGTTGACCCGCTCAAAGGTATAATCGAAGGTTGCCCGATTGTCTTTGAACAGCGCACCGCGATCGGCGATTACTTTTACGAGGTAATCGACGCGCACGCGCTCGACGGCGCGGACTTGTCCGACATCAAATTTATGGTAAACCACGACGACGGAATGATACCGCTTGCGCGCCACAGACGCGGCAAGCGTTCGACAATGGATATTTCCGTCGATAACGTCGGTATGCACATCAAAACAACCCTCGACATCGAAAACAACGCGACCGCCCGCGAACTATGCTCGGCGGTTACGCGTGGCGACATCGAGGATATGTCTTTTGCGTTCGGTATCGTCGTATCGGGCGCAGAGTGGAGCGACCTTGAAAGCGAAATGCCGACAAGGCGCATTACAAAAATATCAAGGGTTTTCGAGGTATCCGCAGTCAATGACGGCGCATACCCGCAAACCTCGATATATGCCCGCTCGGCGAGCGCGTTGGACAACGAAAAAAGGGCGTTGGATAACGCCCGCGCCGCCGCGTTGGATAACGAAAAAGAGGAGCGGCAAAAAGCGCAAGCGGCTTTACGGCTTGAAATCGAAAAATTTTTATTTTTGGAGGAGCAAAAGCAGTTATGAACATCAAAGAACTTATGGAAAAGCGCGCCGCCCTCTTGGCGGAGTTGCAGAAACCCGAAACCACGGCGGAACGCTTTGCGGAAATCCGCTCCGAGGTTGACAAGATCAATTTCACGATCGAACAGCTCAAAAAGGACGACAGCGACAAGCGCGCCGAAGAAGAAAGAAAGGCGGCGGAAGAGGCAGACGCACGCGCCGCAAGACTTCCCAACAAGGGCGGCGTGATTTACGATCAGGGCAAGGCACAGACCGACGAAAAGCGCGCCGCGGAAAAGGAAGAAATCGAAAAGCGCGCAAAGGCACTCAAAAACGGTGAAAAGGTTGCTATCGAAATGCGCGCCGCCGTTGCGTCGGGCAGTACCGCCCTCGGCACGGCTACGAGCGGAACACTCAACCCCGCGTTTGAACAGGTCGGAACGCTTGACACGCTCGTCAACGTCGTACATCTCGAAGGCGCGGGCGCGGAAAGTTACAAAAAGCCGTTCGTTAAGACTTACGGCGAGGGAGTAATCACCGAAGAGGGGAAAGCACCCGCAACGTCCGCCGAGCCTACCTTCGATTACGCCGACATCAACAAAGTAAAAATCGTTGCGTATGCCGAGGTCAACGAAGAGGTCGAAAAACTCCCCTCCGCCAACTATATGGCAGAGGTGGACGCGGCGGTCGTCGGCGCGTGGCGAAAGAAACTCATTTCGCAGATCGTCAACGGCACGGGGACGGGTGAACTCGTCGGCATTACGAACGCGCCCGAAAAGGTGATCGAGGCGACACAGCGCAAGACGATCGCCACGATCGACGAAAACACGCTCGACAACATTGTTTTCGACTACGGCGGCGACGAAGAGGTCGAGGGCGACGCAACCCTTATCCTCAACAAACTCACCCTCAAAGAGTTTGCAAAGGTCAAGGGGTCGGACAAAAAGCGCGCATACGAGATCGTCGTGCGCGGAAATTCGGGTACTATCAACGGTATTCCGTTCGTATGCACGAGCCGTCTTGCGGCGTTCGGCAACGTGGAGGCGGGCAAGCCTTATATGCTTTACGGCAAACTGAAGGGCTATGAACTCGCATACTTCACCGCGCTCGACGTCGAAAAGTCCACCGACTACAAGTTTAAGGAAGGCGTGATCGCGTTTAAGGTCGTCGGTTTTGTCGGCGGCTCGCCCGCGATGTGGAACGGCTTTGCAAGCGTGCAGAAGGCGGCGGCAAGCACCGACGGCGGACAGTAACAACAAGTTTTGCGTGCGGGTCGCCGAAGTGGCGATACATAATCGGTAAACGATCGGAGGTTATCAATGCAAGAGGTTGATAAAATACTTTTCAAGTTGGGCTATCTTGACAGCGACCCGCACAAAAAACAAGAGGTGCAAGGTTACATCGACGAGGCGGCGGAATTTATGCTCGAAAGCGGCGTGCCAAACGAAAGGTTGACAACGCAACGCGCCTATGCCGTCAAATCCATTTGGGCGGACTATCGGGACAAGGGCGACGACGAAAAACTTATCAAAAAAGACGGTATGATCGTCGCACTTATCTCGCAATTGCGGAGGTAGCGTATGGCAGATCAGCGCGTAAAACGCAAGAGAACGCTCATAAAATTTGCCGTGCAATGCACGGAATACGAGGCAGGGAAAGGCGCAACCACGTCGTGGAAACCTATACAAGCGCAGATCGGGACGGACGAGAACGGCGCGCCGATAATGACGGATTGCTTTTATTGCGAATGGCTCGGCTCATACGGGGCAACGGCGATACAACAGCAGTCCGACGGCGTTATCCGTCCTGGCCGTGTGCGTATGCCGTATGTAAAGCGCGTGTATGACGCGCTCATAACGTCGGACGTGCGTATTTACTTGCACGGCATAGCGGACGACGCGCACACGTTCGGGCTTGCGTCCGCGGCAGACAACTACATTGAGCAAAACAAAATGCTTGAATTTCAAGTCAAGAAGTACGAGGTGCGGTAATGGGTGTACGGCAGACGGTACAATCAAAATTGGATAAAGTGCTTTTGCCTTACGGTATTTTATCGCACCATATCCGCCGCGTTGAGGTTGATAAAATCAGCGGCTCGACCGTGAAAGTCAATCAAGACGAGTATGTTGTTTACCGTGTCGTATCAAGTAAGGGCGGGGCGCACGGCGACGGGCGCGCACAAATTGTCCGCTATTACGTCGATGTAAATTATTATTACGCATACGAAAAGACCGACGCGCGGTTTGCGGACGCGGAAAACCGCATAAAGCGGATTATCGCGGAGTTTAAGTCCGACAAGCATTTTTGCATTGCGAACGGCGAGAGCGATATATACGACATCGACAATCCGTATCGTGGCATAAACGTCGAGTTTTTGTATGTGGAGGCGGTGAAACGTGGCGGATAAGATTACAACGAGCCGTTTTTCGCTCGAAGAATTGCCCGACGCGTTAGAGCAGATATTGACGGAATACCAAAGCGCAATGTTTGATACGCGGCAAGAGGCGTTGCAAGCGGGCGCGGAAGTGTTCAAGTCGGCAGTTGAAAGCGCAACGCCGATCGACACGGGCGAAATGGCGCGCTCTTGGAAAATCAAGACAAAGTACAAAGACCGCCGATACGTCGGCAATACGCGCGTTGCAAAAGGCGTTGTACATCGCAAGACGAAAGACGGGTCGAAGGGCGAGGCGCGGGAAGGCGTGCCGCTTTCAAATGTGTTGGAGTACAGTGAAAAAAGCCCGCATTACGGCTTTATCCGCCGTTGCTTTGACAGCACAGAGCCGCAAATATTCGCGGCAATCAAAAAAACACTCGACAATGGAGGTAAACAATAATGGATAAAAAAACACTTGTCCGTTTTAACGTTCAAAACATCAAGTACGCTTTGCCCGACGGCGAGGGTGGCTACGCAACCCCCGTTGCATACGGCACGGCGATCTCAATGGCTTTAGAACCCGACTCCGCAACCAAAGTCATTTACGGCGACGGTCGCCGTATTTGCTCGATTGTCAACGAGCGCGGCAAGACGGGGACAATGGGAACAAATAACGTAAGCAACGATTACGAGATCGCAATGGGGCGCAAGATCAAGACGGCAAAAGGGCTTGCGGACATCAAACAGCAACGCCTCGTGCCGCACGCGATCTATTTTGAAACTTGCGGCATTGACGAGGAGGGCGGTATGCCTATCGCCAAAACGTGGCTCTACGGCGTAACGTCGCCGACGCGCCCTTCCGAGTCGTTCGACCAAACGACAGACGACATCAACGAGTCGTCGTTTGAAACCGCGCTTGAAATTGCGGGCGTACCGCTCAAAAATTCCGACGGCACGGTTTATAAGGACGAAAAGACGGGGCAGGACGTGATCGTTTGGCAGATGACCGTAACGCCCGCCGACGAAGGGTTTGCAACGTTCGGCGACGAGGTTGTGTTACCCGAAATGCCCGCGGCGGAATAAAGGAGGCGGGCTATGATAAAAACAACGTTGCCCGTCGTCGAAAAGCAGATTGACGCGGAAGGCAAACTCGCCGTAAACAAGAAAAATATCAACGTGGCAATCGACACGTCGTTGTTTGCCGAGGAGCGGTGGGAGCAGAACTTCCCGCACAACGCCAAAAACGAAACGCTTTTTGCGTACATCGAACGAATGAAGGCGGCGGGTACGATTGAAAACAAGGCGTATATCCTTTCCAACCTTAAAGCCCTTTATTGCTTTATGGAAGGGAGCGATATACCCGATTTCAAATCGTTTTGTCAACTTTTCGACCTTGCCGACGGCGAATACCTTAACGAACTTATCGAAAAGATCAAGTTTGTTTTCGAGGTCGTGTTGAACGGCAGTACGGGTACGGCAAAAAACTCATAGCGCACAGTCAAGAACTTTTGCGGTTGTACGACAAAATCAATCCGAGGAAATCGCGCAACCGCAAAAACGACTTGATTGTGCCGCGGTACATAACGTTAATGCAAAAGTGCGTTGAGCATAAAATACAAGATTGTTTTATCCGAAACACGCATTTTACCGACCTTTGCATATTGCTTTATGCTCTTGATATTGCGAATATTAAAGCGGCATTAAAGCGCAAGGCGGCGGACAAGAACAAAAAACGAAACGTCGAAGTGCGCGATATATCGCAAGCGGAGGCGGTCAAATTCTTAAAAGGAGGCGGACAATATGGCGGACAACATACGCGGCTTAACGGTTGAAATATCCGCGGACGCGACCACGTTTAACAAACAAATGCGTGAATTGCGCTCCGAGGCAAAGTCGTCGCAATCCGAATTGAACGCACTCCAAAAGAGTTTGGAACTCAAATTTGATAGTGCCACTTTCGAGCGCGCGCAAAAGGTAGCCCAACAGGCGATTGACGAAACCGCAAAAGCCGCGGAAACCTTGCGCGCGCGTTTGGCATTTTTGGAGCAAAGTGGTAACGCGGATACAACGGCGTACAAAAAATTGCAAACCGAGTTGGCGCAAACGGAATTACGCGCAAAACAACTTGAAGAGCAACTCGAAAAAATCAACAAGATCAAGTTTGACGCGATTGCAAAAAACGTATCCGAGGTTGGCAACGCAATATCGACGGCGGGGCGTGCATTAACGCCGTTTTCCACCGCGGCGGCGGGTGCAATAACGGGACTCGGCGCGCTCGGTGTAAGCACGGCGGCGACGGGCGCGGAAATCGACGACTTGTCAAACCGTTTTGGCGTATCCGCGGAAACTATACAAGAATGGCAATACGTCGCGTCGCAACTCGGCGTTGATGTCGAAGTGTTTAACAAGGCGTTGATACGAACGCGCGCGGCAATGCTCGATCTTTCGTCGGGCAAGACGAGCGCGGCGACCGAGGCTCTTTCCGCGCTTGGGCTTGAAATGTCGCAGTTTGACTCCTACGAGGAAATGTTCGACGGTGTAATGAACGCGCTCGCGGGTATGGAAGATAAGACATTGCAAGCGGCATACGCAAACGAAATTTTCGGCGATAAAATCGCAAACCAAATGTTGCCGTATCTTAATGCGGGGACGGAAGAAATCGAAAAGTTTAAGGAAGAGTTTGCGGGTATGAGCAGTCTTACCAACGAGCAAGTATCCGCGCTTGCCACGCTTGACGACACGATCAATTTATTAAAACAGTCGTTGCAATACGTCGGATTGCAGATCGGAGCGTCATTGCAACCGCTTTTACAGTCCCTCGCAAACATAATCAACAACTCGCTCGTACCGCGCTTGCAAGCCCTTGCGGAGTGGTTTAATTCGCTTACGTTGGAGCAACAGGAATTTGCCGCGAAGGCTCTTTTGGTTGTCGCCGCGCTTGCGCCGCTTACACTCGGCGTTGGAAAATTGGTAACAACCGTCGGAGGATTGATAAAGGCGATACCGCAACTTCAAGCGGGATTGACCGCGCTTGCGGCGCACCCGATCATTTTGATAATTGCGGCAGTTGCGGCAATTTTACTTGTGCTTTATACGCAATGTGAGGCTTTCCGCGAAAGTATAAACAATCTCGTCGGGCTTTTAGGTACGGCGTTGCAACCCGTCCTCGACGTGATAATGAACACGCTTAATACGCTTATCGGGCTATTGTCGCCGATCATACAGTTGGTCGGGAATATCCTCGCTCTTGTTGTAAATATGGTTGTTGACGCATTATCGCCGTTTTTCGATATGCTCAATTTGATTTTTCAATTATTGCAACCGTTAATCGAGGTCGCGCTTATTCCGTTACAAGTTGCGTTGTCGGCGTTGCAAGTGCCTTTACAGGTAATCGGGCAATTGCTCGGTTGGCTCGCGCCGCTATTTCAAGTTTTCGGAAATATTGTATCCGCCGTTTTCAAAGGCGTTGTTGCAATTATAAATGTCGTGCTTGGCGTTATCGAGGACGCGGTTAATTTCGTAATCGGTATTATAAACGGACTCATTGACGGAATAAACGGCGCGCTCGGTTGGCTCGGCGTTCACATCGACCGCATTGCGGAGGTAAAGTTGCGGATTGACACAACCGAGATCGACGATATGAACGATGTAAACGCGATTATCGACACGACACCGCCCGTAACGCCCGACGGTGGAACGACAACGGGCGGCGGCACGATATACGACGACATCGGCGCGGGCGGAACGTCGGGCGACATCATAAACAACGATTACAGCACCAACAATACGACGCAAAACGTAACAGTTACGATACAGAACTACGCCGAGGAGGTGGACGTTGACGCGCTCGTGCGGGAAATAAACGTAAAACTTGCGGAGGCGATGTAAATGCGGAAATTTATTTTGCATACATACGACAAGTCAAAATCATTTGATTTGAACGGCACCTCCGCGCTCGCGGCGGAGCCGTCGGGGCTTGGCAATGCCTTTTCGTTATCCTATAAGGAAAGCGAAAAGGGCAAGCACCTTGTCAACGTTACACCGTCTTTCGAGCCTATAACTTTGAAGATATACTTCAATGCGGACGGCACGAACGGCTACGCAAATTATAAGGGGCTTTTGCAATTCTTGGCGGAGTGCGGCACGTCGGCGTTTTTATTCGAGTACAACGACGGCGTAACGGATAAGTTTTGCGACGTGGTGTTGCAATCGAACACGAAAAGCGAAATATCCGAGGAAGGGCTTTTCGTCGAAACTTTCACGTTTGAACGCCAAACGTATTGGTATGAACGTGTCGAGGAGTCGTTTTCCTTAAAGCACACATCGGAAGAGTCAACGGCTTTCCCGCTCGGTTTTCCGTTCGGGTTTGCGGGGCAAGTGTTTGTAAAGCGACGGCTCATATCCAACAAGTTTTTTATCGACGCGCCGATCACGATTACCATTTCGGGCAACATCAAAAACAACATTGATTTGCGTATCGAGGACACGGACGAAAACGTTGTCGGGGAAATATCGCTTTCAACCAACAACACCGAAGGCACGGTAATTGTAATAGAGCCGACAAACAAAAAAATCACCGTTACGACGGACGGCGAAACGGTCAACGGCTACGGGTTGACGGACAAAACAAAGCAATCGTTTTTATACCTTCCGCAAGGCGATTACTACATCACATCGAATATGGAGGACGAGGACACGGGCGAAATAGATATTGCGATCAAGCGGTATTTATTCGATTAAAGGAGGTGCGCGGTGTACATTGCGTTATACGACGAAAACCGAAATCACATCACGAACGTTGACAACGCAACGTATGATTTGACGACCCGCGTTTACGACAACGACTCCTTCAGCGGTGAGGGCGTTTGCGACGAGGACGTGAACGACGCAAAGATCGCCGTCGTGAACGATGACGCGGGCAACTATAAATACGCGTGCTTTGCCGATACAGTAACGCCCGAATACAACAAGCGGACGATCAAGGGGCTTGACTTCAAAACTTTGTGGGATACGGAAATTTTGCTCGACTACACGCCGCAAAACAGTTTTGACGGCAAGTTATCGGCAATATTTGAGAAGGTGCGAGCGGCGGTGTTCGATGTCGCCGACGCGGCGGTCGGCAAAATTCCCGTCGAGGTAGTTATCCCGACGGACAACACGGACACGACGGACGTTTACGGCGATTTGCAAGGAACATATCAACTCGTCAACGCCTATACGTTTTTGAAGGGCTACCTCAAATATTACGAGTACAACATCGAAACGCGGTACGACATTGCGGCGGGCAAAATCATTTTCACGTTTGTAAAATGCACAACCGTTTTATCGGTCGATTTAAGCGACTTTATCCACGAGTTGACGACAACATCGTCGGCGACAAACAAGACGGTTGCAACCATAAAATACGACGTTGAAACGCCCGAAACGGACGCAGACGGAAACATCATTTACACGGACGTGCAGGAAGTGGACGACGAGGGCAACCCCGTCGTTGACGACGAAGGAAAACCCGTATATATCCCGCAATACAAACCGCGCCCGTCAACGATTGCAATGAAGTATTACTACCGCGATAAGGACAACAACATCGTACAGTCGGACGCGGAGGGCGATATTTCGGGGCGAATTTATCCCGTTAAAACAAAATGGTTTGAGGCGGAATATCTTGCCGACGCACAGTTTAACGCCGTGTATGAACTTGCCAACGCGCGGTACGTCGATAATATCGTGATCGACAACAACATTACGATTGACCCGATCGACTTTTCCGTGTATCCGCTTTATACGAAAGTAAAGTTGTATTACGGCGGCAAGTTATACAAAACGTTGCCGATAAGCGAGAAAATAACGACGCTTGACGGTAGCGGCGAAAACACGCAAATAAAACTCGGTTTTAAGAAAATTCTTTTAACCGAGATCATTAAAGGTTAAGGAGGACGGCAACATTGATAAAACCCGTAACATATCAAGGCGTTTTCAATTTCAAGGCAAATTTGTATGCGCTCGAAGTTAAGTCGCGGTTTATCGACCAAAGCAAAGCGGACGGCTATTACAAGGGATACGGCGACGAACTCGCCGCAACGGTTGTCGGGCAGTCAATCCAAATCGGCACGGGCGCGTTTGTCGTGCAAGGGCGTATGAACGAGGTAACGGCGGCGGAAACGGTAACGCCGCAAATGACAAACGGTTACGTCGGGTATGTCGTTGCGCGCATTGAAACATATCACCCGTCCGACGAGGAAAATTGCTCGTTTGTCGCGTATGTCGGGACGAGTCTTGACGCAATACCGCTTACCAAAGACGACATTTACAACGCGGAGGCGGAAACGGTCAACAAGGTATATGAACTCCCGATTTATTCCTTTGCAATATCGGGCGGCGCAATTACAAATTTGAAAAAACTTATAGGAGCGGTGGAAGATTATGCAAAGATCAACCAAATTGTTACCTCGGCACTTTCAACGGCGCAAACCGCCTTAACGACCGCACAGGAGGCGGAAACAAAAGCGCAATCGGCGGTCAATACGGCGGCGGGCGCGGTGGAAACCGCAGAGGCGGCGGACGGTAAAGCCGACGCGGCGGTATCGATGGCAAACACCGCAAAAAGCACGGCAGACGCGGCGACGCAGACAGTACAACAGCAACACGAAGAAATGACCGCGGAAATCAACGAACTTCGGGAAGATATTGCCGAGGGGCAGGGTACGATCGTTGAACGGGGCGGCGAGATGTTGTCGCGGTATCCCGTCGATAACGTCGTCGAAACAACGGACACGATCACCATTGAAGGAGGCGGCGTTTGATATGGATATAATTTTTAACGGAACATCTTGCCCGACAAGGTATTTACATATCGGCGTGCAAGGCAACAACCTCGTTGATAAGATCGTATTTTGTGTGCCGCGTAAAACCTCCGACGGACTCGACTTGTCGGAATTTACGCCGTATATCAAAATACAGAACGCAAAGGAAAATTACGTTGACAAGGACGGGAAACTCACGATCGACAAGTACGACGATCAATTGCGGCTCACATATCGGTTGCGCCGCAAAACGACGATGTACCCGTGCTTTGAAATGCAATTGCAGTTTGAACAACCCGACGAAGGCGATTGTATTGTGTGGCAAACGGAGGTAATCAATGTTACATTGTCGCGCACGATCGCCGCAGATAAAGAAATCGAGCAACAATACCCGTCCGTAATACAAGATTTAACGGCGCGGGTCGAAACGATCGAAAACGTAAAAATAATAAATGGAGGTCAACCATAATGGCAGACAAGGAAGTTTTCGTAACTATTATCACGAGAGGCGGCACAACCGAGGAATGGGAAAGCGCAAACCCGACTCCCAAAGACCGCGAGTTTTGTGTCGAGGCAACGACGGACGGCAAACGCAAGTTTAAGATCGGCGACGGCGTAACGGCTTGGAATGATTTGCCGTATGCCACGACGGACGAACTTGCAGACCTTACGCAGGACGCAACGCACCGTACCGTTACGGACGCGGAAAAGGCAGAATGGAGCGGCAAGCAGGACGCGCTCACGTTCGACGACGCGCCCGCGGCGGGCAGTAACAACCCCGTAAAATCGAGCGGTATCAAAACCGCGCTCGACGCGAAAGCGAACGACGCAGAACTTGCACCGATCGCAAAATCGGGTAAACTTTCCGACGCAACCGAGGACGCGACGCACCGTACCGTTACAGACGAGGAAAAGGCGACGTGGAACGCGGCGGCGGGTATCGAAGGGCAAATCCCTACAAAAACAAGCGACTTGACGAATGACGGCGAAAACGGCACGGACAAGTTTGCGACCGAAAGTTACGTCAATCAGAAAACATCGCAGATTTACCGCTACAAAGGCTCGGTGGCTACATATGCAGAACTTCCCTCGACGCACGATGTCGGCGATGTGTACAACGTCATTGCGGCATACGGCGACTATCCCGCGGGGACAAACTTTGCGTGGAACGGCACGGAATGGGACTCGCTCGGCGGCTCTATCGACACGAGCGAATTTGTCGAGGAGTCGGAACTTGCACCGATCGCAAAATCGGGTAAACTTTCCGACGCAACCGAGGACGCAACACACCGCGTTGTAACCGACACCGAAAAGGCGGCGTGGAACGCAAAGCAGAGTGCGCTCACGTTCGACGACGCGCCCGCGGCGGGCAGTAACAACCCCGTAAAATCGAGCGGTATCAAAACCGCGCTCGACGCGAAAGCGAACGACGCAGAACTTGCACCGATCGCAAAATCGGGTAAACTTTCCGACGCAACCGAGGACGCGACGCACCGTACCGTTACAGACGAGGAAAAGGCGACGTGGAACGCGGCGGCGGGTATCGAAGGGCAAATCCCTACAAAAACAAGCGACTTGACGAATGACGGCGAAAACGGCACGGACAAGTTTGCGACCGAAAGTTACGTCAATCAGAAAACATCGCAGATTTACCGCTACAAAGGCTCGGTGGCTACATATGCAGAACTTCCCTCGACGCACGATGTCGGCGATGTGTACAACGTCATTGCGGCATACGGCGACTATCCCGCGGGGACAAACTTTGCGTGGAACGGCACGGAATGGGACTCGCTCGGCGGCTCTATCGACACGAGCGAATTTGTCGAGGAGTCGGAACTTGCACCGATCGCAAAATCGGGTAAACTTTCCGACGCAACCGAGGACGCAACACACCGCGTTGTAACCGACACCGAAAAGGCGGCGTGGAACGCAAAGCAGAGTGCGCTCACGTTCGACACCACGCCGACGGCAAACAGTAGCAACCCCGTAACGTCGGGCGGAGTAAAAACCGCTCTTGACGCAAAAGCGGCAAAATCGGAAATCGTCAAGACTTCAACGGGGCTTACCGATAGTGCCGATCTTATGCGCTATACGGATACGCTCACGATTAACGGCGGCAGCGTGTCGTAAGAGGAGGCGGGTATGGCAAACAAGACCATAACGGCAACGATCAAACATCGTCAAGCGACGGCGGCGACGTGGGAAAGCAAAAACCCCGTCCTCGCCGCGGGCGAGTTTGGTTACGATACGACAAACAAAATTACAAAGATCGGCGACGGCACAACGCATTGGCTCGATCTTGATACGTTCGTTACAAAGCCGAAACCAACTTTTGCCGAGTCGGATTGGGAAACTATCGCCGAAGAGTCGGAAAAGGGGAATGCACAAAAATATTTTGCGGTCGGCGACGAGAAAACGATTGAGTTGACGACGGGCGAGCAAGTTACGCTTGTTATTCTTGGATTTAACCACGACGACCTCACGAGCGGTGGCAAAGCGGGCATAACAATCGGAATGAAAGAACTTCTCGCAACAAAGTATCGTATGAACGCGTCAAACACAAACGCGGGCGGTTGGGACGAGAGCGAAATGCGCACGACGACAATGCAAACACTTTTAGGACAACTCCCGTCCGATTTACAGGCGGCAATAAAGAGCGTCAACAAAAAAGCGACATCGGGCGGTGCGTCAACAACAATCAAAACATCAAGCGACAAACTTTTCCTCTTTTCGGAAGTGGAAATCGACGGCACAACGTCGTCGGGATACGCAAGCGAGGGTGAACAATACGAATATTGGAAAACCGTTAAAGACGGTACGGTTGCCGCCGACAGGGTAAAGAAATTATCCAACGGCGGCGGCTCCGCCGACTATTGGTGGTTGCGCTCGCCGAGCGTCAGCGGTAGTGTCGCCTTTCGGTGTATCGCCTCGGCGGGCGGTGTCGGCAACTACCACGCGTACAACACCTACGGCGTGTCCTTCGGCTTTTGCGTTTAATCAAAATATCGGGTAATCCGCGCCCTTGTATGGGCGCGGAAAAGCCCAACAAAAAGGGAGGTCAACTATGACATACGGATTTAAGGATACCCCGATTATGCCCCGCGCCGTCGGCGACGGGTTGATTGCAACCGCCCTCGACGGGGTAGTGTACACGGAAAACGGACGCGTACACGTCAAAGGAAACGCGGCGCACTACGTTTATAAGTCCGACGGCACGCCCGCGGGGTGGTATGCTCGCAACATCAAAACGTGCGACGACATTTACCTCGGCGTTGGTGCAAGCCCGACGATTGACTTTGAAAATATCGAAGTCGAAAATGTCGAAATGTGGGCGGCGATCAAGCAAAAGGACGAGGCGGCGGAAGAGTCGGAAGGATAAAGCGCAATGTCGGTATTAAAATCAAAACGCGGCGAAAGCGCAATGCAGTTTATCGAAACCGCCCGCGAATTGGAAATATACACAATAAAGCAATGTGCAAGATTTCCAAAGCGGTTTATGTTTTTGATAACGAAGGATATTGTTGCGCTTGCAAAAGCGGTATATAACAACGTCAAGGCGGCAAACAGCGTTTACCCGACGAACGCCGCCGAGGTGCAGTTGCGAAAAAACTACCTCATTACCGCAAATTGTGAGTTGCAATGCCTTATATCGCAGTTGGATATTGCCCGCGAGTTTGTACGCAACACCGACGACAACAAGCCGATAAATAGCAAGGTTTGGCAAACGTGGCTTGACCTTATAACATCGGAGGCAAAATTGCTTTCGGCGTTGAAAAACAAGGATAAAGAACGTTACAAAACTTTGCTTGAATAGGTTGCGCGCCGAAAGCACGGTCGCGGCGGCTCCGCCAACAATTGGTGGTTGCGCTCGCCTGTCGTCAGTCTTAGTTCCACCTTTCGGTATATCCGCTCGGCGGGTAGTGTCAGTAACATCGCCGCGGGCAACGCCTACGGCGTGTCCTTCGGCTTTTGGAAAATCAAATTGCAAAGCGGGTTGCGCGCCGAAAGCACGGTCGCGGCGGCTCCGCCTACTTTTGGTGGTTGCGCTCGGTGTACGCAGATTAGAGTGTCGCCTTTCGGTATATCTTATCGGCGGGCGGCGTTGACTTCACCGCGGCGAGCGAGAGCCACGGCGTGTCCTTCGGCTTTTGCAAACAATCAAAGCAAGTAATCACATAGTGATCGCAATAACATAGGTTGCGCGCCGCAAAGTATCGTCGCGGCGGCTCCGCCAACAATTGGTGGTTGCGCTCGCCGAACGTCAGCAATAGTAACAACTTTCGGTATATCAACTCGACGGGCAATGTCAACAACAACAACGCGAACAACACCTACGGCGTGTCCTTCGGCTTTTGCATTTGATTATAGGCTCGACAAAGTAACCCCTCGCGGGTGAAATCAATGCCTTTGCAAAAGGGGTGTGCAACCTTTCCGCAAAGCGGATAAATAAATACCCCGATGTAGTCAATCGGACGCTACTTGCATTGCCGTCTATTGTGGTATGGCGGTTTAATGGTTGGTACTACGGGCAATCCGAACTCCACAACGATAATAAGATTGTACGGGGTATTTTCTATCGAAATGAACAGCAAGGAACGGCACGAGGCGCGGTATCAGCGCAGAAAAGAAAAACGCTTGCGGCGCAAGCAGGAACGCAACGAACAATACGGCGACTTTGACAAAGTATTTACGTTCGATAATCTTTATTGCGCTTTCAAAAAGTGTTGCCGCGGTGTCGGGTGGAAGGCAAGCACACAACGCTACAAAGCGAACGCGTTGCAGAACGTCAACGACGCTTTCAACTCCTTGCATAACGGAACATACAAAAGCCGCGGATTTTACGAGTTTGATCTTGTGGAACGCGGCAAGCCTCGGCAATAAAGAGCGTGCATATATCCGAAAGGGTTGTGCAACGTTGCCTTTGCGACAACGCGCTCGTGCCGATGTTTAGCAAATCTTTCATATACGACAACGGCGCGTGTATGGAACACAAAGGGATTGACTTTGCGGTGCGGCGGCTCGTGTGCCACTTGCAAAGGCATTTCCGAAAGCACGGCACAAACGGCTATGCGTTGGTATTCGACTTTTCACGGTACTTCGATAATATCCAACACGAGCCGTTAAAGCGGATTGTTGATAAGACATTTACAGACCAACGCATTGCTCGGCTTGTAAACGGATTTATCGACGACTTCGGCGAGGTTGGGCTTGGTTTGGGTAGTCAAATCTCGCAAGTGTCCGCGTTGATGTACCCGAACAGGCTCGACCACCATATCAAGGAAGTTTTGCGCGTAAAGCATTACGGGCGATATATGGACGACGGATACCTTATACACGAAAGCAAGGAACACTTACAAAAGTGTTTGCAGGAAATACGACGTATTTGCGCCGAGTTGGGCATCAAACTCAACGCGAAAAAGACGCAGATCGTCAAACTTTCCCGCGGATTGAATTTCTTAAAACGGCATTTCATTTTGACCGATACGGGAGGAGTTATAATCAAACCCGCCCGCAAAGGCATAACAAAAATGCGGCATAAATTGAGGACGTTCAAACGTTGGCTTACCGAGGGGAAAATGGCGATCGAAGATATACGGACATCGTATATATCGTGGAAAGGTCATATGAAACATTGCAACGCATACCGCACAATGGTAAATACCGACGCGTTGTACAATAAATTATTTTTGGAGGACGGCACACAATGACGGCGGAAGTAATCGCGCTTATTGTATCCATTGTCGGCGGCATTTCGGGTATAACAAGCATTATCGCGTTTGTAGCCTCGCGCAAGCAGAAACAGCGCGACGACGGAGCAAAGGAGGCGCGCATAAACGCAAGCCTCGAAACGATCAAATTGCAAAATGAAAGTCTTTTGCAAGGCAATCACCAAATCACGACGAAACTTGACGGGCAAAATATCCGCTTGTCGCGCATTGAGCAAATTGTCGAGGACGCAGACCTCGCCACAATCCCGCCGAAGATCGCCGCATTGGAGGCAAGCGTCAAATCCGCACATCATAGGATTGACGGTATCGAAAGAAAACAATAAAACGGAGGTGTACTATGAATTGGCAAGAGATCGTAATTACGGTCATAAGCGCGATTGTAACCGCGCTTGCGTCGTGGGTGGTGTCGAAGATCACAACCTACATCAACACGAAGGTAAAGGATACCAAACTTAAAGGGTATCTCAACTCCGCCGTAACGGTGGTTGCAAGTGCCGTAAAACAGACGTACCAAACGTATGTGGAAAATATCAAAGGTACGGATTTTTGGACGGCAGACGCGCAGAAAAACGCCCTCGCCGCCGCATTGGAAACGGTGAAGGCGCAGTTGTCGGGCGATGTGCAAAAGTACATACAATCCAACTTCGGCGATCTCGACGAATGGATTACAACGCAGATCGAGGCGGCAATTTACGACTTGAAAAACAAGTCGTCGGAGGTAACAAATGCGAGTGCTTAAAGGTATAGGCTTTTGGCTCGCGTCTTGTACTTGGGGTATAATCATAACGGCGGCGGGCTTAATTGTCGCGCTTGCGCTCCTTGTTACGGGACATCGCCCGCACCGCTTTCATTACCTCGTATATTTCGAGGTTGGTGCAGGGTGGGGCGGTTTTAGCCTCGGCGGCGTGTTTGTCGTAAACCGCAACGCCTCGCTTTCTATGAAACAGCACGAAAGCGGACACGGGTTGCAAAACATTATGCTCGGTGTGTTTATGTCGTTCGTGATAAGCATACCGTCCGCCGTTCGGTATTGGTGGCGTGAATACAAAGCCCGCCGCGGCGCGGTGTTGCCGCCTTACAATTCGATATGGTTTGAGGCGTGGGCGAGCGCACTCGGCGAAAAACATTTTAAGTAACATAAAAGGGCTACCGCATTTTGCGACAGCCCTTTATAATTGACTTGATACTTACTTGCAACGCGTTATTTCGATGTTGCAACCGAGGTTGGGCGCGTCGGGCGTGCCGCCCGTGATGTCTTTGATAACGCCTTCAAGTGCGAAACCGTTGCCGAACGACGACAGCAGGGACGCGGCAAAATCTTTGTTTATGTGTCCGAGCATTTGCCCCGTGCGGGCGTTTATGACCGCCGCGGCGTTCGGGTATTCGCTTGTCGGAGCGTGCTTGATAATAAGCGGGTCGCCCTCGCGGCTTTCCTTTATGTATGCTTGCCGATCGCCGAACGATACGCCGACAACTTTTGTAAAAGCGGGCAGGGATACGCCGTCGTCGACTTGCATATAGACGGCAACCTCGACGGAATATTTGCCGTTTTCGTTTTCCGCAATGTCGGTTATCTTAATGCGGCATTGCCCCGTCAATTGGTTGCCAAACTTTTCGGGGAAGTATCCGATGTCGCCGACATCGTGCGAGCAAACGTATAAATCCGCGTCGGAGTCGTAATCGGCGATCACTTCGTCGCCCTCGTTGCAACACGCGATATTGTCTTGCATTTCCGCATTGCCGTTTTTTATTAACTTGCAGGAAAACGCGGGGGTATTGTTATACCGAACGGCGGGGCGCACAACGCGCGCCGTAACAGCCGAAGGGGCGGCGGTATATGTAGGTTGCGGGCGCGTCGGTGCGGGGCTTTCGGACGGCTTTGCCGCCTTTTCTCGCTTGCTCGCAATGACCGCAAACACGGTGAAGAACACACCGACGGCAAGCAATAGCAGGGTAACAACGGCTTGCCACGGTTGCATACCTTCGCCGTCCGTGCCGACCGCGCCGCTTATGGCGGCGGCAAAGACAACAAGCGGCAACCACGCGCAAACCGCGATCACAATACGCAACGACTTTTTCAAAGAGTAAAACCATTTCATTTTTAACAATCCTCCGTTTTTATAGATTTTTTCAACTCATACGCATAGGAAAGCAACGCGTTTTTTCGTCGCATATCGAGGTGTGTGCTTACCTTCAGCAATTCGCACTCGTATTCCGATAGGTCGCCCGCTCCGCCGCTTGATATGTGGACGGTATTATTGTTGTTGCTATTCCCGATAATTTGTTGTACCGCCGCGGGCGGCGGCTCGCGTCCCGCAATAAGGTAGTCGAGGGACACCCCGAAAAAATCCGCAATGCGTTCGTAATGAACGCCCGAAGGCTCGCGCTTGCCGTGTACCCACTCGGAAACCGTCGTCGGGCGCACTTGTAAAAACCGCGCGAGGTCGCTTTGTCGTTTTCCTTGCCGATCTAAAAGTGTAAATATCCTTTCCGCAATAGACATAAAAAGACTCCTTTGCCCGTTGGAAAAATTGCTTTTCGCGGCAAAGAAGTCTTGACTTTATCGGCTCGCCGATATATAATAAATGCAAGGTTATCGGCGCACCGATAAAAAGGTCGCTCGGTATCCGTTAGCCGTGCTTATTTGGCAGACTTTCGCCGCGGGTATAGTTGTTTGTAGCAGAATTATTATACCAAACGACCGAGAGGAAGTCAATAAGCGCGGCTATAAAATTATATCGGCATAACGAGAACGCCCCCGCAAAAGCGAGGCGTTTTTTGGCGTAAAAATTTTTTATTTTTCTTTGAAAAAGTGCAAGAAAACTCTTGACTTTATCGGTAAGTAATGATATAATATAATTACAAAAAACAAAGGAGGTGAGCGAAATGGACGAAATCAAAAAAGCCTTGCAAGACTTGGCAAACGCGATTGAAAATCAAAAAGCCGTGGAAAGCGTCAGAATTTCAATCGTCTTGAAAAAGCCGAAGTCCGACAAGGCAACCGACGATAAATAATCGTCGATAGGCAGAGCGGGGCGGGCGCAACCGCCCCCTCGTAAGTCCTATTATAGCACAAACATAAAACTTTGTCAAACAATGAGGACGCAAAAAAAATGAAAGAGGTATTTACAGTAAGGCGCAACCGCGGGAGCGTAACGCAAGGGACGGCAACGGTATTGTTGAACGGTCAAGAAGTTATCACGTTCGGCGACAACATCACATTGACCGAAAGCGGACAAACACGCGGCGCGAAATACGGCGAAGTTATAGGCGGGTGGCAATCGGACAAGCGCGACGAGGATTTTATAAAAGGCGTTATAAAACCGTTTTGCGCCAACGCCGAGGCAATCAAAAACAGAATAGCCGAAATAATCGGCTAAAATTAAGCCGCGCGGGCGGCGGCTATTCCGCCCGAAAGGAGGTATAAAATGACGATTGAAAAAAACGGCAAGGTGTACACGGTACGCGAGAATAAGAACTCGTGGACGGTATCAACCAAATTTGGGCGCGTGTCTTTGGTGTACAACGTACCAAAGACGGATTGCTCGACATTCGATGACTTGAAGGCGTATGTCGCCGAAAGCGATCTATTTTAAGGGAGGCGGCGGATATGGCAAGGAGTGAGGCGCAGAAAGCCGCCGACAAGCGTTATGCGGCGGCTCATAAGGGCGAGTTTATCACTTGGACAACAAAGTTAAAGCCCGCCGAGGCGGCGGCGATTGACGCAATAATCAAAGCAAACAATATGTCCCGTGCGGACTTCTTACGGTGGGCGGCGGACAAAATAAAAGAGTAACACGCGATACAAGAAGGCGGCACTCGATATAGTCGGGTGCCGCTATTGCTTTACGGAGGCAGAATATGAAGGGCATAAAATATAGCGCAAAAGAAAAGGAAAAGGCGTTGAAAATGTGGCTTGTTGAAAAAGAGGACATTTTCCGCGTAAGTAAAAAATTTAAGTGTACGGAGCGCAGTTTGTGGCGGTGGAAAGCACAATACAACGGGACGCTTGAAAGCCTTACAAACCGATCGTCCCGCCCGATAACGCCGCATAAGTTATCACATACGGTGGAGGAGCGCGCGGCGATCGTAGCGATCTTTACCGAACACCCCGACATCAGTTACACCGAGGCGTTGGGCATACTTCGGACGGAACACGCATACAAGCGTACATACGGCGGATTTTATCGGTATGTCGTAAAAAATCACCTCCGCGGCACTCCCGTAAAGCAAACCGAGGAATACATACCGCAACCATACGAAACGCCCGAACACATCGGCGTAAAATGGCAAATGGACGTTAAGTACGTCCCGCGCGATTGCAACCGCGGGAAATACAAAAAAGAGTGGATATATCAATATACAATGATAGACGAGGCAACTCGCGAAAGGTTTTTATTTCCGTATAAGGAAAAGAGCGGATATTCGACCGTCGATTTTGTAAAACGTTCGATTGTGTATTTTGGATATGCGCCGAACACGATACAGACGGACAACGGGACGGAATTTACAAACCCGAAAGGAACGGGCGAGGGCAAAAAACACGCGCTCGATATTTTGCTTGATAAACTCGGTATCAAGCACCAACTTATAAGACCATACACCCCGCGCCACAACGGCAAGGTTGAACGGTCGCACCGCACGGACTCGGAATTTTTCTACAAGACATTAACGTTTGAAACATACGAGGAACTAAAAGAAAAAATGGCGGCGTGGGTCGTTCGGTATAACAACCGCCCGCACTCGTCCTTGCGCAACAAAGAGGGCAAGCGCGTATGGCTTACGCCGTTGCAAAAACGCGAGCAGTTAATAGAACTATTGCGGGAGGACGCGGACGCGCCGCATATTCGATTTGTAAAGAATAAATAAAACGGATAAGCAGAACAGGACGCGGGCGGCGGCTCTCGGTCGAGCCGCCGCGATTTGGCGCGCCAAAAATCATTTACTTGACCTTTGAAAAGAAAAAGTGTATAATCGACTTATGGAATAAAGCGGCAAAATCGCCGCGTTTTTACTGCCTGCAAACGTGTTTATAAAAAACTTTCAAAGAATTTCAAAAAAGATATGAAAAACGTTTGACAAATCTACACTTTCGGGATTGAAAGTTCAGTTCGTTTTTTGGTTTATGCGGCGGGAAAGCGTTCGCCCGCGCGGACGGTTTTTCGTCGGATTCGGTTGTTTCGGACAAAAAACGGCTTAAATTTTTCTCTGATTTATTGGACATTTAAACCGTTTCAACTTATAATATAAAATCAGGGGAATATTATTCGGAGGTCATAAACATGAGTGTGTTGTTTTGCGATTCCAACTGCGAGCTGTGGTTCGACGAGGTGGAAAGGCTTGGACTGAAATTTATCAGTATGCCGTATACTCTCGAGGACACGGAGTATTTTTACGATTTGGGGAAAAATACCGATTTTGATTTCTGGTACAAATCCGTCAGAAACGGCGCGAAATGTATCACTTCCGCCCTCAATCCCGAAATGTACGACGAGATTTTCCGCCCTTATTTTGAAAAGGGCGAGGATATTTTTTACATTACCTTTTCGCACGCCCTGTCGGGAACCTTTCAGAGTCTCGACGCGGCGGTAAAAAAGCTCAAAGAGGAGTTTCCCGACAGAAAATTTACCGTTTTCAACACCAAGGAAATTTCTCTCGGCGCGGGACTTCAAGTCAAATACGCCGCCGAGCTGTGGCGCACGGGCGCAAGCGACGGGGAGCTGTTTAAGTTTCTCAACGAGTTTACCAATCGGGTTGCCACTTATTTTGCCTGCGACGACCTGATGTATCTGCACAAGGGCGGCAGACTCAGTCTGACAAGCGGTATTTTCGGGACTATTCTCGGCATAAAGCCCGTTTTGACCTTCAACGAGGAGGGAGGACTTTCCGTCGTCTACAAGGTGCGCGGTCGCAAAAGAACAATCAGAAACCTTGCCCGCCGCGTCGTGGAGGACGGAGTGGAGCTTGACAAATACGAGGTCTATGTGGTTGACGCCGATTGCGGGGAGGACGGGGATTTGCTTGCCCGGCTTATTAAAGAGGGGCGTCCCGAAGCCGAGGTCAAGCGGCAGATTGTGGGGCCCGTCATCGCTTCACACTGCGGTCCGGGTACCTTGGGCGTGATTTTCGTGGCGAAGGAAAGACCGATAAAGCTTTCCGTGCCGGAGCAGGAGTTCAACAGCTGAAAAAAGACGGCTAAAAGCCGTCTTTTTGTTTTGTCTTTTTGAGGATGTAAATTGCGCCCGCGACGGGTTTGGCGGAACGTCGGGAGTTTTCCGTCAGCCCTTTGCGCCGTGCATTTTGCCCAACAGCTCGGCGGCTATGTAAAATTTGATTGAAAGCAGCGGCTCGTCGGGCATGAAACAAAAATAATCCGTGCCCGAAAAATGCTGAAAGCCCTTGCCCGTCAAGTAGCTGAGCGCGTAAAGCTCCGACGATTTGAATTCCAACCGAAGGCTTTCGCCGTCAGCGCTTCCCTCGTAGACAAGCCCTCCGTGAGAAAGCGTGCACGTGCCGCGTCCCGCCTCGCGCAAAAATGTTTTGCCGTCTTTGCTGCGTTTTTTTAGCAGAACGGGAGAGGACAGGCAAAAATCGGAATCGGTTATTGCAAGGGCGATTTCCGCTTTCTGCGCCTTGAACCAATCTCTGAGGTTTTCAAAATAAAGAGGAAAGCCTCTCTGCGGCAGAAAAGCGTAGCGCGGATTAAGCCTTACCTCGTATCCGCACGAGGTGCAGAAAAATCTGTCCTTTTTGCTCTTTAAACAAAATTCTTTGCCGCAGTGCGGACATTTGTAAAGTATGTTTTCCAACCCCTCCGCCATTTTTTTGGATTTGAAGGTGATTTCGGGGTGCTTTTTTATCCACTCGAAGTCGTCGTAGTAAAGGGCTTCTCTCATTTTCGAGGTCACTTCTTCGTCGGTGGCGGCGGCAAGCGAAGCGCTGTCGAAAAGCTCGTAGCATTTTGCAAGAATCATACCCTTGCGTATGTCCTTTGCCCATTTGGGTTTGGTCATATAGCTGCCGTCAAAGTGCATGACCACAACGGGCAGTCCAAGCTTTTTTAAAAATCTTGCGGTGGTGTCGGGCACGTCCTCCGTCTGTCCGTACATCGACAGCCTTACGTCCGCCATTATGCCTATGTTCCCGCCCGCTTTTGCTATGCGCAGACAGTTTTTGACCGATTCTATATCGCCCGTAAAAAGGCTCTTGGGTATGCAGCCCACCTTTCTGAGCATTCTGCCGAGCGCCGTTTTGAAAAAATAATAGCGGTTGGAAATAAAATTCAGCTTGTGCTCGGGCAGCAGCCAATCCACCGCGTAGAGGTTGTCCAGCCCGGAAGGGTGGTTGCACAAAAGAACGAACTGCGGCGGAAGTTTTTTCCTGTCGCAGTCAAGCTTTCTTTTTACGCGAGGGTTGATATAAAAAAATCTGATTGCGTTTCTGAAAAAGTTCAACGCAAAGGGGCGCGGCAAAATTGCCGGTTGTCTGTCGGGAGGTGTGCGCTGTTTCATATTCTGCCTTCGGTCACATTCGGGTGACAAGTTCTATATATTTCGGATTGACTTTTTTGAAGTCTATGACAATCATTACGTCTATGCTCTTCAAAAAGCCCAGGTCGTAGTGCGCGCCGCGCGCGAATTTGCAGCCCATCGACAGGTACGCTTTGAGTATGGGGTGCATTTCTTTTTTTGCCTTGAATACGTCGATTTCGTCGGCAGACAGCAGCTTTGTCCTTACCACCGGCTCTCTTGCGAACAAATCGAACTCTTCCGTCAGCAGACCGTTGTTTATGTACGACAAAAAATTAAGCGCGTCGTCAGGCTCCGTTGTCGGCAGGGAAATGATGCCGAAAAGCCATTTCACGTCAAACCTCGCACAGTAGGCGAACAGTCCCTTCCACAGCAGCTTGATGACCGAGCCGTCGCGGTAGCTTTCCCTAATCGCCATGCGGCTCAGCTCGAGCACCTCGCCCTCGGCAGCCATAAGGCTGTCCACGTTGAATTTGACGTTGGTGTAAAAATCTCCTATTTTTTCAAGCTGCTCGCGCCTGCCCAAACGGTAGGTGCCCACTACCGAACCGTTGTCCCTGTCGATAACGATAAGGTGGTCGTAAATAAAGTCGCTGTCGTCAAAGCATTGGGAATAAGGTATGTTCGGATTGCTTTTGTTTATCAGCTCGTCGAATCGCAGAACGCGCGCTTTTTCTATTTCCTCGCGCGTTTCCGCAAGCTTTACTGCAAGGTTTTTGTGAGTGATATCGATAAAATTTTTCATTGCCGACCGCCTTGTTTGTTGTTGAGTCTTTTGTCCGAGCCTTTCAGATTGATAAAGATTCCTTTGGATTTGTCCGCCAGCCTCGAAAAGACTCTTTCGCCGTATCTTTCGCACAGCTCGGCAAGCGAAAGATTGGTGGTGACGACGGTACCTCTTTTCCCGACCGCGCGCTCGTCGAGCAGCGCAAAAAGATATTCTCGCGAGACGTTGTTGTAAAAGGGCTCGCTGCCCAAATCGTCTATGACAAGCAGAGGCGCGTCCGTCAGCTCCGACAAACCCGTTCTCTGCGCTGTGGGGGATGTGTGTTCGTTCAGAAATTCTCTCGCAAGCCCGAATGCGGTGAGCGCGCAAAAGGACAAGCCGCGCTCTGCGAGGCGGTTGCAGATACTGCCCGCAAGAAAGGTCTTTCCCGTTGCCACCGCGCCGAAAATAATTATGTTCAAGATTTGCGTCGAGGGGTAAGCGTCGGCAAACCTGCGGCAGATTTCGATGGCTTTGTTGTTTTCCTCATCGGTCTCGGTCGAAAGGGAAAATTGCTGCCCCTTGCACACAAAGGAGCTGTCCGAGTAAAGCAGCTCCTCCCTGAGCCTGATTGCGCATTCGCAGATTTTTCCTTCGTATCTTCCCGTGTCAGAGCATTTGGAGCAGAAATATCGGGGAAGAAGTCTCTCCGCGTTTATTCCAAGCTCTTTTTCAAGCGCGCTTTTTTGCCCGCGCAGTCGTTTTAGCTCGGCTTTTAAAGAGGGAGGGGCGCTTTTGCCCGAAAAGCTCAGCTTCATTTCTTCGAGTTCTTTTTCCCTTAAAAGCCTGTCCAGCGCGGCGTAGTCGGCGTTGCTCATGACAAAATCGCGGTAGCTCAATGCGTCAAGCTCCGCTTTCTGCCGTCTTTGCGCAAGCATATCTTTTATTGTTTTGTCAAGCTGAATTTTGTCCATATTTTCAAATTTTTATTTCGTCGAGATTGTCGAACAGCGCTGCGAGCTGCTCCGCCGTATAATTCCTTTCGGTGCCCGTCGGGCGCGCCTTTTTTTCCTGCATTTGCGTTTTTGGAGAAAGGGATAAGGCTTTGGCCTTTTCAGGCGTGGTGGCGCCCCTCTGCTTGAAATCGGAAAGAATTTTGTTTAGATAAGACATGGGATTCAGCGCGCCCGAGCAGAGGGTGGAGGCATATTCGACAGTTTCCGGAGACATCTGCCAATCCTCAATCCACAGCGCGTAATTCTTTCTGTCCGCAGCCGTAACCGTGCGCAGCACGCCCATGTTGTCGAGAAGCTTTCTTATGTTTTCGTCGTAGCGCAATAGACGTTCTATGTACTGATTTATCGCGTCGGCGTCCAAAAGCCCGAGCTTGAAAAACTTGTCTACCGTGTAGTTCATGCCCTCCAAAGTCTGTATGCGCCGACGGAAGCAATATCTTGCGATGAGCTTCAAGGTTTCGCCGTCGTAGCCCTTTTGCGTCCAGGGCGTCACGTATTCCTCCGCGACAAGCTCCAAAGAGGGATGGTAGTATCCTATTATGCGGTTTATTTCCCGCGTAAGCTCCAAAAGCTCCTGCTTGGAGTTTTCAAAGCTTTCTATTTCTCTCTCGGACAGAAGATTGAGCTTGAAATATTGCGACAGGGCGGCGTCCAGCTTGCGTATTTCGCCTTTTTTGAAGCGTTTTGCAACTTTGAGAACTATGTCGGGAGAAAAGCCGAAATCGCTTGTCCATTTTTCGTAGGCGCGCCTGTCCTCGAATTCGATTTTGCGCCTTAAACCCATCGCCTTGAAAACAAGGGACAGTTCCTCGTTGAATTTGGGGTGGTTGGCGAGCTTTTCCTCGACGGCGGCTGCGGAGGTGTAGCCCGCCGTCGCAAGATTGCGCGCAACCGTAAGAATATAATTGTAGCCTATGTCGTTTCCTTTAAGCTCGGCGCAGTGCTTTGCCACCGCCACCAACGCTTCGGGTTGGAAAAAGGCGGTTTCGAGAAACATATAATACTCGTTGTATTCCTGCACCGTTATCATGCGGCCGGAAATTACGTCCTGAATCTGCTTGTTGAAGGAGGAGTATTTTCCCGCCTTAATTTTTTTCAGCAGCGCGTGGGAGGTTTTCTGCGAAAGGTAAACGACCTCTATCGGTTCCTTTTGCACGACGTGCACAAGTCCCATTTCTTCCCAATAGGCGAAGCCGTTTATGACATCCTCCTCCTTTAGCCCCAGCGCGCGGCACATAACCTCCATAGTGTTGTGTTGCTTGTTGGGCTGCGAACACAGATAAAGTCCGAAAAGATAAATTTCCGCGCAGCCCGAAGGACTTTGCGGCATATATTCGGCGATGAAGGCGTTGTCCACAACGGTGTAGCCGGAGTTGACAAGCTCGGCGGAAGCGCTGCACAAGGGCATAAGCAATTACCTCTTAATAGTCAAATGGAAAATTCCGCTTGATTTATTTTTCAGCTGTGGTATAATAAACAAAAGAAAAATGTTGCTTTAAGCGGAGCTTTTTTTCCGTAAAGAAGATTTTAGCACACATTTGTAAAAATTCAAACAGTTCAGCAATAAAATTATAATAAATTCACAACGCAGTTTGCGTTCCCCTCGGAGGAAAGCATGAAAATATACGGTATCGCCCTTGCGCCAAGAGGTCAAAAGGAAAAAAGCGTGTTCGATTTTCAACGCGCGGCTTCGTCGCGCGATATACTCAAAAAAGGCTCCAACGAGCTTTACGACGGTTTGCTCAGAGCTTTGGGCGATAAGAACCAAACGGCTAAGGACGTGTGGGTGGAGTTTGAGCTTAAAGGCAGACGGTACGTTTTGAGCGCGACTACAAACGCCGAGGGCGTCACCCGCCGCGCGCTGAAAGAAAAAGACAGCGACGGCAAGACGGAGGTCGTAGCGCGCGAAAAGCGCGTCAACGAGGAGCTTTACAGGCTTGCAGGCTGCGACTTGCGGGAGCTTGCGCAAAATTGCTTCGCTTCCGCCGACGGATTTAAGGAATTTGTAAAAACGGGTTCCGCAAGGAGCTTTGCCGACCTTGACGGGCTTTTGAGGGCGGCTGACGAGGGGGAAAAGGTTTTTGCGGGTTTGAAGGAACGCCACGGGCAGGCTTTGGAACGCGCAAGGCGCATGGCTGACGCGGACATTCCCTTTTCCGCAAAGGAAAATATAGAAAAGCTGTTTGCCGCCGTCAAGGCAAACCTTGCCGAGCGGGAGGAAAGGGCGTCCGAGCTTGAAAAGCTTAAACGCAATATGTTCGGTCAAAAGGCGGCGGGAGCTATTGCCGCCGAATACGCCTCCGACAGCGCCAAGCTTGAAAAGCTGCTTGAAAACAAGGATTACATAGATTTGAAAAGGGGACAGCTTGCGGCATACGACGAGGCTTGTGAGCTTGTCGCAAGGATGCGCCGTCTGGACGCGGAGAAGCAAGTGCTTGAAGCTCTCAAAGAAAAAAGGCAAGCGTTAAAAGGCGAAATAGATTGGCAGGACGGCGAATTTGTTTCGATAACGGAGCAGCTTGTGTCCAAGCAGGCGCAGGCGGATTCCCTTATCGCCAAAAAGTCCCGTATGGAAATCGCCATTGACGAACAGAAAAAGGCGGAGGAGCTGAAAAGGCGCAACAACGAGCTTACCGAAAGCATGGGCAAGCTCAACGTGCAGCTTGACAGGCTGGAAACCAAAAAGGTCAACCTCAAAAACAATCTTGCCGACGTGGAGCAGTCGATAGCCGAAATAAGACAGAGTATGGAGTCTTTCAATATTCCCGAGCAGAGCATAGGGGAGCTGATGGAAAACGTGCGCGCCGAGGTAAAGATTACCGAAATCCGCGCGCAGACGGACAGACTTCAAACCGAAATTGCGGCGAGGGAAAGCGACATAGCGGACAAGGAGCTTACCATTTCGGGACAGACCAAGCAGCTGAACAGCCTTATGGCGCTTGACAGCACGGTAGCGCCGTTGAAGGCAAAGGACGCAATAGTAAGCGTTATCGACGCGAAAATAGACAAGCTGACGCTTATAAACGACTCTCTTAAAGAAAAACTCAACAATTTCCGCCGTGCCTTGGAGGACAACGGCTTTCAGGAAATGCGGCTTGAACAATCGAGCGAGTCCATTTCCACCGTTCTTGTGAGAAAGCAGTTTGCCAAGGAGGAGGAGTTCAAGCGGCAGGTGTTGCTGGCGGGACGAGAGGAGCCGGACAATATTTCCGTCATGTCCGCGCTGCCCGCGCAGCTTGACGACCCTGAAATCGAGCGGCTCAAAAGCGACCTTGCAAACAGGACTATGGACAGGCAGGAGGCGATGCGCGCGTCGGCTATGCTCAAAGGCGCGATGGGAGAAATTTCGCGGCATATAGCCGTGAACAACGCCGAAATAGAGTCCCTGCGGCAGGAAAAAAGCAATATAAACAGAAAATATTTGGAGCTTGTGGCGCAGAATCAGGCGGAGTCCACACAGCAATATCTGAAATCTCTGGAAACAAACGGCGCGACGAGATATCTGCTGGGTATTCAGGAGGACGTGGTAAAAAACGAGACCGAGCTGAGAGCCTTGAAGCGCGATTTGGAACAAAAGAAAGGCAGACTGACAGAGCTTACAACCCGCCTAAATTATCTTTCGGACAACCGCAGGAGCGTTTCCGACGAGGGCGGACTGGAAGTAATTATGCAGACCAACGAGCAAATCAAGCACGAGCTTGCGGACATAGGAGACAGGCTTTCGCTGTCCTACAAACAGCACAAAACAATTCTCGATACCATAGACCAGCTTGACAACAAGCGTCTGAGGATTCAGGAGCTTATCATAGAGACGCTGCAAAAAATACGCGCCAACGAAAGAGAAATCGTGGCTGCGGGCGAAAAGGCGGAGGAATTTGCCGGCGGCGAAACAGAGGAAAGGCTTGCCGAGCTTGAGGGAGAGCTGGAGGAGGTGGAGAGCGAGCGCAATATGCTTTTCGACAGCAAGGAAAATTTGAGCCGTCAGGTGTTCGACAAGCGCGTAGAGCTGCGCTGTCTCGAAATAGATTGCGACGTGAAGGAAAAGGCTCTGGAGGAAAGCAGACGTTCTCTGTCGGAAATGCTCAAAAGCTCCGAAAGAAACGAGGAGTGGATACGCGCGATAGCCGACCTTTCCGACGAGGATATAGAGGCGACGCGCAGAGGCGTAAAAAATTTCGATTATCTGTTTGAAAAACTCACCGAAAGGACGGATACGGAAAAGCGCGCGCTTGAGCTTCTGCCCCGAGAAAAAGAGATTCCCCGCGCGGCGGAGAGGGCGGCGCATCTCGAAAGACGGCTTGCCAATCTCGACGCCAAAGCGGCGGAGCTTGAAGAAAAGCTGGACTACGAGCTAAATGTGTTCGTCAATACGGGCGCGCTGAAAGTCAGTCTGGCGCAGGCTGCCAACGAGGCGGAAATACTCGGCGGTCTGACGGAGGCGCTCAACGAAACGAAGGTTGCTTCGGCAATCATTTACGACAAGGTCAAAAGCGTGGTTGCGTATGCGGATTCGCTGTTGAAAACCATGTCGGAGGGACGTCTTGGCGTAAGCTTTGAAAACGAGCTTGTTTTTTCCGATTCCGAACAGAATGCGATAGAGCTTGCCGGCATAGAAAATACGGACAGACTGCTGATATATCTGAGTCTGCTTTTGGCTCAGCCCGCGCACAACGGAGAAAGGGGCAATTGGCTGATTGTGGACGAAAGAATAGTATGCAACCGATTGAAACTGAACAAAGCGCTTTCCCTGCTTGACGTGGAGTACGCGACAGTGTAAGCGCACCGCAAAAATTTTTACAGAGTGTCAAAGCGCCGCAAAAGCGGCGCTTTGTTTTGTAAACGCGCCCTTAACCCGCTTAACTCCCCGCGAAGCTCAGACGGAGCTTTGCCGATTTGACAAAAAGTAAGTTTAAGAATATAATAAACCGAAACGAAGGGAAAAATGGATATGAAAAAGAGTTTCGTGATTTCAAGGACGGACCATACGGTTTTGAAGCAGACGGCAAGCCGCGCCGACGTGGAGCAGGCAACCTTGATTGCGGCAAGGTTCAAAGCCGCAAGCGTCTGCGTGCCGCCCTGCTATGTGGAGGACGCGGTGCGCGCCGCCGAAGGACAAATCAGGGTGTGCGGGGTTGCTGGTTTTCCCAACGGTTACGTTTCCACCGACGCAAAAATTTTCGAGATTGCGGGAATGCTGGAGGACGGCGCGGAAGAAATAGACGTCGTGCTCAACATAGGCGCGCTCAAAGCGGGCGAAACGGAATACGTGAAAACCGAGCTTGAAGCTCTGCGCGCTCTCACCGAGGGATATATACTGAAAGTGATTGCCGAAACCTGTTTTCTGACGCGCGAAGAAAAGCTTCTTGCCTTGAAGCTGATCGGGGACTGCGGAGCGGATTTCATCAAGACCTCGACGGGCTTCGGCGGAGGCGGGGCGACGGAGGAGGACGTAAGTCTTTTTAAACGGTATTTGCCCGACGGGCTTAAAATAAAGGCTTCGGGAGGAATAAAAACCTTTGAGCAGGCGGCGAAATTTCTCCTGCTCGGCTGCGACAGAATAGGAGCCAGCGGACTGCTCGGAAACGATTTCATAGAGGAGGAGATAAAGATATGAAAACGCCTACTCCGCACAACACTGCGAAATACGGAGACTTTGCCAAAACGGTGCTTATGCCCGGAGACCCGCTGCGGGCGCGCTTTATAGCCGAAAATTATCTGGAAAACGCGCGGCTTGTAAACAACGTGCGCGGTATAAACGGCTGGACGGGCTTTTACGCAGGCAAGAGGGTATCGGTCATGGCGTCGGGTATGGGCATGCCGTCCATTGCCATATACGCCCACGAGCTTTTCGATTGCTACGGCGTTGAGTGCATTATCCGCGTGGGAAGCGCGGGCGCGGTTGCCGACGACGTGAACCTGCGCGACATAGTTCTGGCTCAGGCGGCGTGTACCAACAGCGCGTTTGCCGCATCCTACCGTCTGCCCGGCGACTTTGCGCCGATAGGCGATTTCGGGCTGCTGAAAAAAGCGGAGAGCGCGGCTTTGGCGCGAAACGTCAACGCTAGGACGGGAAACGTATTGAGCAGCGACGTTTTTTACGACGACTCGCTCGAAAAGTGGAAAGGTATGGGAGTGCTTGCGGTAGAAATGGAGACTGCGGCGCTTTACATGAAGGCGGCGCAATTCGGCAAAAGGGCGCTTGCGGTGCTCACCGTCAGCGACTGTCCTTTGCGCGGGGAGTCTCTGCCCGCCGAGCAAAGGCAGACGTCGTTTACTCAGATGATAGAAATCGCGCTGGAAACTGCGGAATAAAATTATGGAAAAATTCAGACGTGTTTTTTTGATTGTGGCGGACAGCTTCGGAGTGGGCGCGGCGCCCGACGCCGCTCTGTTCGGCGACGAGGGGGCGAATACTCTGAGAGCGGTTTGCAAAAGCCCGTTTCTGAACGTCCCTTTTCTCAAATCCAAGGGATTGTTCAACATCGACGGCGTGGATTGCGGCTGTCCCGCGTCTCATCCCGAGGGGTGCTTCGGCAAAGCGCGCGAGCTTTCGGCGGGAAAAGACACCACGAGCGGACATTGGGAAATTGCCGGGCTTGTTTCCCGTCAAAAAATGCCCGTGTTTCCGAACGGCTTTCCGCCCGAAATTGTCGCCGCGCTTGAAAGAGAAACGGGCAGGAGGGTGCTTTGCAACAAGCCCTATTCGGGTACGGAGGTTTTGAAGGTTTTCGGCAGGGAGCAGTCGGAGACGGGCGCGCTTATCGTGTATACTTCCGCCGACAGCGTGATGCAGATTGCCGCGCACATTGATTCGGTGCCTCTTGACGAGCTGTATTCCGTCTGCGAAAAAGCAAGAAAAATCATGACGGGGAAATACTCCGTCGGCAGAGTCATAGCACGTCCCTTTAAGGGCGACGAACCCGACTATATACGAACATCGGACAGAAAGGATTTTTCCCTTCAACCGCACGGTGAAGTGCTCACTGACGTCGTAAAGGCGGCGGGGCTGCAATGCGTCGGCGTGGGAAAAATAGGCGACATTTTCTGCGGACGCGGCCTTACCGAAAGTATACACACCGTCTCAAACGGGGACGGTATGGAAAAAACTTGCGACCTTGCAAGGCGGGATATAAACGGGCTGATTTTTGTCAATCTGGTGGATTTCGACAGCAAATACGGACACAGAAACGACTCGGACGGCTATGCTAAGGCGTTGAGCTCTTTCGACTCCGACCTGAAAAAGCTCGATTTGCTGCTTGGAGAGGGAGACGCGGCGATTGTCACTGCCGACCACGGCTGCGACCCGTCGGACGCGAGCACCGACCACACGAGAGAATACGTGCCGATAGTGGCATTCGGCAGGAGGTTGAAAAGCGGCGTAAATCTGGGCGTCAGGGAAAGCTTCTGCGACATAGGCGCCACCGTCGCGCAGCTGCTGGGACTCGGTCTCAAAACGGGAAAAAGCTTTGCGGAGGAAATTGTTTTGTGAGCATCGACGACGTTGTGAAGGAAAAGCTGCTTTCAAAAGCGCGCGAGGCGGCGCGAAACAGTTATTCGCCTTATTCTTTGTTCCGCGTGGGCGCTTGCCTGCTGTGCGCGGACGGCAGTATGTTTGTCGGCTGCAACGTGGAAAATTCGGCGTTTTCGTCAACCGTATGCGCCGAGCGGACGGCTTTTGTTCAGGCTGTTGCGGCAGGCAAAAGAGAGTTTAAGGCAATAGCCGTGGTTTCGCCCGACTCCGACGGCTTGTGCCTGCCCTGCGGCGAATGCCGTCAGGTTATGAGTGAATTTTGCGCGGAGGATTTTTTGATTTTATCCGAAAGCGGCGGCGAAACGGCGGAGTTTTCGCTGGGCGGGCTTCTGCCCCGTTCTTTTAAACTGAAAAAGGGGAATTAGGCTATGGACAAATACGAGCTTATGCGCCTGTCCGAGTTTATGGATGACGACGGACCGGACTACGACGATTTTTTGCGGGAGGCTCCCGAAAAGGACGCCGAAAAATTCAGGCGTAAATACAAGGAGTTTTACAGCGACGTCAAGCTGGACATAAAAGAGGATTGGTAAAAATGCGCATCTACGACATAATAAAACGCAAACGCGACGGGGCAGAGCTTACGGAAGAGGAAATTTCCTTTTTCACGCAAAGCGTGACAAACGGCTTTGCCTCGGACGAGCAGACAGGCGCGTTTCTCATGGCGGTTTATTTCAACGGCATGACGAGAGCGGAAACGCTTGCCCTGACAAACGCAATGGCAAAAAGCGGGGACCGTCTTGATTTGAGCGGTTGGGGGAGGGCTTGCGCCGACAAGCACTCCTCAGGCGGAGTCGGAGACAAAACCACGCTTGCGGTGGCTCCTCTTGCCGCCTGCTGCGGCGTAACCGTGGCGAAGATGAGCGGGCGCGGTCTGGGCTTTACCGGCGGCACCGTAGACAAGCTGGAATCCATACCGGGTTTTAAAACCAAGCTTGACGAGGAGGAATTTGCCCGTATTGCCAAAAAAACGGGCATTGCCGTCGTTGCGCAGACAAAAAACCTCGCGCCCTGCGACAAAAAGCTTTACGCCGCGCGCGACCTTACCGCCACGGTGGACAGCGTTCCGCTCATTGTTTCGAGCATAATGAGCAAAAAGCTGGCTGCCGGCGCGCCCAACATAGTGCTTGACGTCAAAACGGGCAGCGGCGCTTTTGCCAAAACGCGGAGGTTTGCCGAAACTCTCGCCCGCGAAATGACGCTTGTCGCCCGCCTTGCAGGACGCAGGGCAACGGCGTTTGTGACGGATATGGACGAGCCGCTGGGCTATTGCGTGGGAAACGCATTGGAGGTTGCCGAAGCGGCGGAGGTTTTGCGGGGCAGGGGGGAACCGCGTCTGACAGAGCTGTGCCTTGCGCTTGCTTCCGAGATGACGCGGCTTGCGCTCGGAATTTCCGCAAAAGAAGCTGAGGAAAGAGTCCGCGAGGCGCTCGAAACGGGCGGCGCGCTAAAAAAATTCAAGGAGTGGGTGGCGGCGCAGGGCGGCGACACGGCTTTTTTGAACGCTCCCGAAAGGATTTGCAACGCGCCCTTTTCAATGGATGTAAAATTGAAGGGCGGCGGCTTCGTTGTCGGAATAAACGCCGAAAAAATCGGAGAGACGTGCCTTGCGTTGGGTGCGGGAAGAAACAAAAAGGAGGACGGGATAGATTTGTCGGCGGGTATAGTTCTCCGCAAAAAGAAGGGCGATTTCGCGGCGGAGGGGGAAACGTGCGTCACGCTGTACTGTTCGGACGAAAAGCTTTTTGAAAAAGCCGTCGGGCTTGCGGCGGACGCTTTTGCGCTGGGCGACGAAAAACCCGAGTCTTCTCCGATAATCATCGAAAAAATCGAATGAATCCGCTTTGCTTGACGCTGAACATGGGCGTTGTTTGCAGGATTTGAAAATTAAGAAAAAATAATAAAAATATTTTCATAAAATATGCGCAAAACAGTTGCAATATTTGAAAACTATGGTATAATATAGTCGCAAATATGTAAAGGAGGTGCGCATATGACCAAATCGACAGAAAGAAAAATCATCTTTGCGCTTATGGCGGTTTTGCTGGCGGCAATTTGCACGAGCGCGGTCGTTACCATAGTGAGATTTCTGAAAGAACCCGCTTCCGCGTCAATTGTCGCTCCTTCGAGCATAGAAGCGGAATATCCCGTAGAAATTACGGTTGCTCGGACTACGGCTTGATGACGGCATAAACGCTTTTTTGAAGGAAGGTGGAATCTCCCTTAAAAGAAAAGGGGCGACGTCCGAACGGACGTCGCCCCTTTGATTTGCTTTTACATTTTTTCCGGTGCGGCAATACCCAAAAGGGCAAGACCTCTTTTGAGGATATTCGCCACTGTTTTGACGAGAGCAAGGCGGGCGTTTTCCACGCCCTTGTCCTCGTTGATGACTCTGTGCGCGAGATAAAAACGATTGAATACCTGCGCCAAATCTATAAGATAGTTGCTTATCAAACTCGGCTCGTATCTCTCCGCCGCGGTTTCCACCGTGCGGACGAATTTTTCAATGTGCCTTATTACTTCCCACGCCTCGTCGTTGTCTATTCCGTTCGGGTCGGGGGCTATGCGCGTCTGTTTTATTTTTTGTTCTATGGAGCGGCATCTGGCATAAGTATATTGCAGATAGGGCGCGGTCTCCCCGTCGAAATTGAGTACGCGGTCGAGACTGAAAGTTATGTCCTTAATTCTTGCGTTGCACAGCGCGGAAAACATGACCGCTCCCACGCCGATTTGCTCGGCGGTTTCCCGTTTGTTTTCAAGGTCGGGCGTTTTTTCGGTGATTATATCGAGAGCCTTTTCCACTGCCTTGTCCAATACGTCTTCAAGCCACACGGCATTGCCCTTGCGCGTGCTCATGCTGCCTTCTTCGAGAGACACCATGCCGTAAGCCACGTGCACCATGTCCTTCGCCCAGTCAAAGCCGGCAAGCTCCAAAACCTTGAAAATCTGTCGGAAATGGAGATTCTGCTGATAAGCGACGACGTAGAGACATTTGTCAAAACCGTAGGTACTCTTGCGATACAGCGCGGCGGCAAGGTCGCGCGTGGCGTAAAGCGTCGCGCCGTCCGCCTTTACCAACAGGCAGGGGGGCATGCCGTATTCTTCAAGCTCCACGACAAGCGCGCCCTCGGACATTTTCGCAAGTCCCTTTTGTTTTAGCACGTCCAAAATCGGCTGCATCTTGTCGTTGTAAAAACTTTCGCCGTTGTAGCTGTCGAAAGAGACGTTTAGGCGCTTGTAAACCTTTTCCACCTCGTCGAGAGTGATTTTTTTGAAAAAGGAGAACAGCTCGGTTGCTTCTTCGTCGCCTTTTTCGAGCTTTGCAAACCACTCCCTCGCCTTGTCCGTCAAGGAGGGGTCGGTTTCCTCCTCGCGGTGGAACCGAACGTAAATTTCCTGCAAGGCGCGCACGCCGCCCTTTTCTATGGTTTCTCTGTCGCTCCATTTTTTGAAGGCGACAATCAGCTTGCCGAACTGCGTGCCCCAATCGCCCAGATGGTTTATGCCGACGGCAGAGTATCCGAGCGCCTTGAAGATTTTGCAGAGGCTGCCGCCTATCGCGGTGGTGCCGAGATGTCCGATGTGAAAGGGCTTGGCTATGTTTATCGAGCTGTAATCTATGCAAATCGTGCGTCCCTGTCCGACGTTTTTCAAAAGCTCGCCGTTCATGTCCGGAAGCTCTGCGAGAATTCTCCGCGAGGCGGCTTTTCTGTCGAAAAAGAAATTGACGTAGCCGTTTACCGCCTGCGCGCGTTCCACAAGCCCGTCCGACGTGAATTTTTCCGCTATCTGCGCGGCGATTGCCTGCGGCGGCTTTTTAAGGCGCGCGGCAAGCTTGAAGCAGGGCAGGGCGACGTCGCCCATACGCGGGTCGGCGACGTCCTGAAGCAGGGAGGCGACTTCGTCGGAACTCAGTCCGTCAAGGTCGAGCACGGATGAGATATAACTTTTAAATTCCATAATGAAAGTAGTATAACTTTTTTTTAAGCGCATGTCAAATAAAGTCAATATTTTTGCAAATAGTTGCTTTTTTGTCCGCGCTCACTTATAATCAATTCGATTGGCATAAGCCGAAAATAAATATTTTTGGAGGTTAAGGTCAAATGGAGCTTAAGCAGCCTGCCGCGGCAGGTACGTTGGAGTCCGGAGACATACTTATCGAGCTGGAGCCTAACGAGGGCAAGGGGCTGACAATCAGACTTGACAGTACGGTTGCCAACCAATTCGGGAAAAGAATCAAGGAAGTCATTTCGGAGACCTTTGCCGAAATGGGCGTCAAGGACGGCTTTGTCGACGCGACGGACAAGGGCGCGTTGGATTGCACAATAAGGGCGAGAGTCAAGGCGGCGTTGATACGCGCTCTTGGCAAGGACAGAAATAAATGGGAATAAGTTTCTCGTCGAAGAAATTTTTTCGCCATTTATTTTTTTGAGGAAAAACGGAGCAGAGAATATGCAGAAAAGATTGAGAAGAACCATGATGTTCGTGCCGGGCAACAATCCCAGCATGATGAGAGACGCGCATATTTACGGCGCTGACTCGATAATGTTCGATTTGGAGGATTCCGTCAGCCTTGCCGAAAAGGACGCGGCGAGACTGCTTGTTTACAATGCCTTGAAAACCATTGACTACGGCGGGGTTGAAAAGGTTGTCAGAGTCAATCCGCTGTCCACCGAGTTCGGGCGCGCCGACGTCGAAGCCATGGTAAGGGCGGGCGCCGACGTCATACGTATGCCTAAGACGGAGACGGCGGAGGAAATCACGGAGCTTGAGGAGGAAATCGAGCGCGTGGAAAAGCTTGCCGGCATACCTGTGGGAAGAACTCTCATCATGGCGGCGATAGAGTCGGCGCTCGGAGTGGTCAACGCTTACAAAATCGCAACGGCGAGCAAGCGTATGATGGGTATCGCGCTTGGCGCGGAGGACTATTGCGCAAACCTCAAAACCACGCGCAGCAAGGAGGGCAGCGAGCTGCTGCTCGCGCGTCAGACCATTGTGGTCGCCGCCCGTGCGGCGGGTATAGACGCCGTGGACACGGTGTTTTCCAACCTGAACGATATGGACACGTTCAAGGAGGAGGTAAGGTTTATTAAACAGTTGGGCTTTGACGGCAAATCCGTCATCAATCCCAGACAAATCAACCCCGTGAACGAAATTTTCACGCCCACGACGGCGGAAATAGACAAAGCGAAAAGAATCATCGCCGCCTTGAAGGAGGCGGAGGCCAAGGGCAGCGGCGTGGTGAGTCTCAACGGAAAAATGATTGACAAGCCGGTAGTTTTGAGAGCGGAGCGCACGCTCGAGCTTGCGCGCGCGGTGCATATCGTTGTGGATTGACGGGAGCGGAAAAATGAAAGAAAAAGAGAACAACAAAATTCCCAAGGAATTGCTTAAAAAATACAATATGCCACTTTACAGCGAAAATTGGAACAAACGCGTCAGACCGCGCTGCTTCGATTCGAGAAACGAGCTGCAAAGGTCCAGCGAAAAGGTGGTTACGCTTGAACAGGCAATCAGGGCAAGCGGATTGAAAGACGGCATGACCATATCCTTCCACCACCATTTCCGCGAGGGCGACCACGTCGTGAATCTTGTCATCGACAAGCTTGCAGAAATGGGCTTCAAAAATCTCACCATTGCGCCGAGCAGTCTTTCCGACGTTCACGCGCCGCTTATCGAGCACATCAAAAACGGCGTGATTACAAAAATCAACACGAGCGGTCTGCGCGGAAAGCTTGCGGACGCGGTGAGCCACGGACTCATGGAGGAGCCGGTGCTGTTCCGCTCGCACGGCGGCAGGGCGGCGGCGATAAAGGACGGCGACCTGAAAATAGACGTTGCCTTTCTCGGCGCGAGCAGCTGCGACACGATGGGAAACGCCAACGGTTACAGCCGCGACGGGGACGAAAAATCGGTGTGCGGCTCCTTGGGCTACGCCATGGTTGACGCGCGCTACGCAAAAAAGGTCATAATACTGACGGACAATATTGTCGGTTATCCCAACGCGCCCTTTGCCATAGCCGAGCATTACGTGGACTATATAGTAAAGGTGGACGCGGTAGGCGACGCGACGAAAATCAGCAGCGGGGCAACTCGCTTTACGACCAACCCGCACGACCTGCTGCTTGCCGAGACGGCGGCGCGAGTTGTCGTCAACAGCGGTTACTTCAAGGAGGGCTTTTCCTTGCAGACGGGCAGCGGCGGAGCAAGCCTTGCGGTTACCAGATACATACGCGACTACATGATAGCCAACAACGTGCACGCGAGCTATGCTCTCGGCGGCATAACGGGGCAGATGGTCGCTTTGCACGAGGAAGGGCTGATAAAAAAGCTTTTGGACGTTCAGAGCTTTGACATAATTGCGGCGCAGTCGCTCAAAAACAACAGATTCCATCAGCAGATTTCCGCGGATTACTACGCCAATCCTTTTGAAAACGGTTCGGCGATGAATCTTTTGGACATAGTGGTGCTTTCCGCTCTCGAAGTGGACGTCAATTTCAACGTAAACGTCCTGACGGGCAGCGACGGCGTTATACGCGGCGCAATAGGCGGTCATCCCGACACTGCTGCGGGCGCGGCGCTTTCAATCATAGTGGTGCCCTTGTTGAGAGGGCGCATACCCTGCGTGGTCGACAAGGTAAACACCGTGGTAACGCCGGGCGATTCGGTTGACGTCATAGTAACCGACCAGGGTATAGCGGTCAATCCGAGACGTCCCGAAATCGCGGAAAGACTGAAAGCGGCAAATCTCAATGTGACCACAATCGAGGAGCTTAAAGAAAAAGCCGAAAAAATCGTCGGCAAGCCGCAGGAGCTGCCTTGGGGCGACAAAATCGTGGGGATAGTCACAAGCCGCGACGGCGCGCTCCTCGACGTTATCAGAAACATAGCCGACAGCGACGGGCAATGAAGGTCTCTTTGGAGGACGTTCTTGAAGCGAGAGACAGACGGCAGGAAAAACGTCGGGAGCTTGCTTTGAAATACCGTCTGCCCGTTGTCGTGCTTACCTTGAATATTCCCGGCGAGACAAAGAGAGGGGAAATACCCGACTATATTTTCGAGGCGGGAGTGGAAGCAATCGGCAGAGAGCTGCTCGAAGAAACTGCGGAGTTTTCCGTTGTGGACGCGCCTACCGGCAATGAAGCCTTTTTCGTTGCCCGAGCGGCTGACGCGGCGCAGCTGAAAAAGAGGATGTGCCGAATAGAGGAGAGCCATTTTCTCGGACGCATTTTCGACATAGACGTTTACGACGGGGAGGGCGGACAGGTGTCCCGCAGCTCGCTGAATCTCGCGGAAAGAAAATGCCTTCTTTGCGGAAACGACGCGCGTATCTGCGCGCGGAGCAGAGTTCACTCGGCAGACGAGCTTAATGAAAAAATTGCCGCAATGAAGGAAGAGTACGAGCTTTTATACGACTGATGATACAGATAGAGCAAATTCCGCTCGGAGTCGGCGGACTTGAAAAAAGAGCGGAGGAGTTTCTTGCCGCAAACGGACTGGCACCCGAGCCGCTGGATTATTTCGCCGTTTTGACGGACGGAGACAAAATACTCGCCTGCGGCGGGTTTGAAAAAAACGTCATAAAATGCGTTGCCACAAGTCCCGAGGCGAGGGATATGCAGCTGTCCAACAAGATAGTGTCCCATTTGCGCAGCGAATTGAAAAGCCGCGGAGCGAGCGACATTTTTGTGTTTACAAAACGCTCCAACAGGGAGATTTTCGCAAGCCTTGCCTTTCACCCGATAGCGCAAAGCGACGACGCGGTGCTTTTGGAAAGCAGCGCGCGCGGGGTGAGTTCTTTTTGCGAAAAGCTTTCCGCCTTTGCCTGCGACGGCAAAAACGGCTGTATTGTCATGAACGCCAATCCTTTCACTCTGGGGCACCGTTATCTTGCCGAAGCCGCCGCGAGAAGCTGCGACAGGCTGCACGTCATTGCGGTCAGAGAGGACGCGTCGGAGTTTCCTTTCGCGTTGAGACTCGAAATGATAAAGGCGGGCTTGAAGCATCTGCCCGATGCGGTTGTGCACGAGGGTGGAGACTACGTAATAAGCAAAGCCACCTTTCCCGCTTATTTTCTTAAAGACAGCGGCATGGTAAGCAAAAATCAGGCGCAGCTTGACGCGGATTTGTTTTCCCGACATATCGCGCCCGCGCTCAAAGTTTGCGAAAGATTTGTGGGCAGCGAACCGCTTGACGCGGTTACAAATGAATATAACTTTGCGCTCAGGCAGATTCTGCCGCCGCGCGGAATAAAGGTAACGGAGCTTGCCCGCATGGAAAAGGACGGCGCGCCGGTAAGCGCCAAGCGGGTGCGCGCATTGCTTAAAGAAAAAAAATTTGCGGAAGCGTCGCGGCTTGTGCCCGACACCACGGCAAAGATTCTTTCCGCAAACGGTATGCTTGAATGAACGCGACGCTTTTAACCGCTTTGGCAAAGCGCGCGTTGATTGCCGAGCTTGAAACCACGCCCAAGCCCGGACTTGTGGATTTGAAGGACAACGGCTCGCATACGGACATGGATTTTGCTCTTATGTCGAGAGGGATAGACGCGGTCTGTCCGTTTTTCGGCGAAATGTTTGACGGGACGTTCGGTCTGAGTCTTGAAGGAAAGAGCGCGTCGGACTTGACGCGCGCGCTCAGGCAACAGGGGCTTGCGGCGGAAAAAGCCATGTACGGCGCGACGGGCGGAATAAATACCCACAAGGGCGCAATCTTCTCTTTCGGCTTCGTTTCGGGAGCGCTCGGACTTTTAAGCAGCGAGGGCAGAGAGTTTGAACCGAATGAAATTTGCGGCGCGGTCAAAACGCTTGCGGCGGGAATCGAAGTCGAGCTTTTAGACGCTGCGGGCAAAACAAGCCGTGCGCTGACTGCGGGCGAAAAATTTTTCCTGCATTCGGGCAAGCTCGGAGCGCGCGGGCAGGCGGCGGAGGGGTATGCCTTTGTGCTGTTTGAGTGTCTGCCGCTTTTGAAACGTATGCTTGCGGCAAAGGAAAAGAACGCGGAATTAAAAACTCTCGGATATATCATGTCGAGCATTTGGGACAGCAACGCCTACAAACGGGGCGGTACGGAGGGCGTGCTGTTTGTGCGTCAAAGCGGAAAATCCTTGTTCGAGGATTTTTCGGAGGAAAAGGCCGAGCGCCTTAACGCCGAATTTATACGGCGCAATTTAAGCCCCGGAGGAGCAGCCGACACTCTTGCGCTGACGTTGTTCCTCGAAAAAATCACTTGCAATCGCTTGCTTTGAACAGCGTAGAAATATCAACAAAAACACAAGGGAGATAGAAAAAATGATAACTTTGGAGAAAAACGGCGTTTATCTGAAAAACGGACAAATCGTCGAAAGCGGCAGAGGCTTGCCTGCGCCCGAGGAAGCCCGCAAGGGAACCATGGCGTATTCCATACTCTCCGCTCACAACAAGGGAGACGACAAAAAGCTGCGCATAAAATTCGACGCGCTGATGTCGCACGACATAACCTATGTCGGCATCATACAGACGGCGCGCGCAAGCGGGCTTACCGAGTTTCCTTTGCCCTACGCAATGACCAACTGCCACAACAGTCTGTGCGCGGTGGGCGGCACAATCAACGAGGACGACCACATTTTCGGTCTTTCGGCGGCAAAGAAGTACGGCGGAATTTACGTTCCCGTAAATCAGGCTGTCATTCATCAGTACGCGCGCGAGGCAATGGTCAAATGCGGTTCGATGATTCTCGGCAGCGACAGCCACACGCGTTACGGCGCGTTGGGAACAATGGGCGTGGGAGAAGGCGGTCCCGAGCTGGTCAAGCAGCTGCTCAACAATACATACGACGTGAATATGCCTGAGGTCGTGCTGGTGTGGGTTGAGGGCGAGGTTCCTCACGGCGTAGGTCCTCACGACGTCGCCATTTCGCTGTGCAAGGCGGTTTTCGCCAACGGCTTTGTCAACAACAAGGTGCTGGAATTTGTCGGCCCCGGCATAAAAAATCTGTCTGTGGATTTCAGAAACGGAATCGACGTGATGACGACGGAAACAACCTGTCTTTCCTCAATATGGGTAACGGACGACAAGGTGAAGGAATATTACGCCAAGCACGGCAAGGCGGCTGATTTCAAGGAGCTTAAACCTGCCGACACGGCGTATTACGACAGCATGATAAAAATCGACCTCTCCACTCAGGAGTGCATGATTGCGCTGCCCTTCCACCCTTCCAACGCGTTTACAATCAAAGAAGTGCAGAAAAACGCAAAAGAGCTGTTTAGAGCCGTGGAGGAGGACGCGAAAAAGCAGATAGGCTCTAAGGTTGCGTTTAACCTTACCGAAAAAATACACGACGGCAAGGTCATGGTGGACCAAGGCATAATCGCCGGCTGCGCGGGCGGCTTGTTCGACAACCTGTGCGAAGCGGCGGATATACTGGACGGACAGAGCACGGGCGACGGATACTTTGCTTTGAGCGTTTATCCCGCGAGTATGCCGATCAATTTGGCGGCTACCCGCAACGGAGTTGCGAGCAAGCTGTTGGAATGCGGAGCCATCATGAAAACCGCCTTTTGCGGTCCCTGCTTCGGAGCGGGAGACGTGCCGGGCAACAACGGTCTGTCAATAAGGCACACGACTAGAAACTTCCCCAACAGAGAGGGCAGCAAGCCCAACCAAAACCAAATCAGCTCGGTTGCGCTTATGGACGCGCGCAGCATAGCGGCGACAGCCCGCAACGGCGGAGTCCTTACCGCCGCAAGCGAAATAGATTATCGCAAAAAAGAATACGCTTACGACTTTGACAGAACGGTTTACGAAAAGCGGGTTTACAACGGCTTCGGCAAACCGCAGTCCGACGAGCAGTTGAGACTCGGTCCCAACATAACCGACTGGCCCAAGATGAATCCTTTGCAGGAAAATATGCTTGTGGAGCTTGCCGCCGTCATACACGACCCCGTGACGACGACCGACGAGCTTATCCCCAGCGGAGAGACAAGCAGCTATCGTTCCAATCCTCTCAAGCTTTCGGAATTTGCGCTGTCGCGCAGAGTGCCCGAGTACGTCGGCAGAAGCAAGGCGATACAGAACACGGAGCGCGCCCGCCGCGAGGGAAATTTCGAAAAGAAGCTGCTTGACGCACTTGCAAAGGTTGACGACAATCCTTCCGAAACAATCAAAAAGACAAGCTTCGGCAGCTGCGTGTTTGCAAACCGTCCCGGCGACGGCAGCGCGCGCGAGCAGGCGGCAAGCTGTCAGAAGGTGCTGGGCGGCGACGCCAACATCTGCTACGAGTACGCCACCAAGCGTTATCGCTCCAACTGCATAAACTGGGGCATAGTGCCTTTTACGCTGGACAAGGACACAAAATTCGACTATCAGCCGGGTGATTTCGTGTTTGTCAAGGGCATACGCGACGCTATTGTCAACGGCAGGGAGACAATCCCCGCCAAGGTGATTACCCAAAAGGGAGTCGAGGACATCACGCTTTACGTCAAGGGCTTGACGGCGGACGAGAAGACAATTATTTGCGAGGGCTGTCTGATGAATTATTACGCGGCGCTCAACAGAAAAAACAAATAAGAATAAAAATTCAGGAGAAACCGAAAATGGAAAAAATCAAGATGACTACGCCGCTGGTGGAAATGGACGGCGACGAAATGACAAGAATACTCTGGAAAATGATAAAGGACGAGCTTATTCTTCCTTTCGTAGACCTCAAAACGGAATATTACGATTTGGGGCTTGTGGAGCGCGACCGCACCAACGACCAAATTACCTGGGACGCCGCCAACGCCAACAAAAAATACGGCGTGGCAGTCAAATGCGCGACAATCACCCCCAACAAACAGAGGATGAGCGAGTACAACCTCAAAGAAATGTGGAAAAGCCCCAACGGCACCATTCGTTCGGTGCTGGACGGCACGGTTTTCCGCGCTCCCATAACCATAAGCACAATCAAGCCCGTGGTCAAAAATTGGAAAAAGCCCATTACCATTGCGCGTCACGCTTACGGCGACGTGTACAAGGGAGTGGAGCTGCGCACGACGGAGCCGGGCACGGCGACGCTTACTTTTGTGGGACAGTCGGGCAAAACCGAGTCGGTAGAGGTGCAGAAGCTAGATTGCGGCGGCGTATTTCAGGCAATGCACAACAAGGATACGTCAATCAAATCCTTTGCCCACAGCTGTTTCAGATACGCGATAGACACAAAGCAAGACCTCTGGTTCTCCACCAAGGACACCATAAGCAAAAAATACGACGGCGCGTTCAAGCAGATTTTTGAGGAGATTTACGAAGCCGATTACAAAGAAACCTTTGAAAAAATGGGCTTGGAGTATTTTTACACTCTCATCGACGACGCGGTGGCGCGCGTTATCAGGTCGGAGGGCGGCTACATCTGGGCGTGCAAAAACTACGACGGCGATGTTATGAGCGATATGGTAAGCACGGCATTCGGTTCTCTTGCCATGATGACAAGCGTTCTGGTCAGCCCCGACGGAAAATACGAGTACGAGGCGGCTCACGGCACCGTGACGCGTCACTACTACAAGTATCTCAAAGGGGAGGAAACCTCCACAAATCCCATGGCGACCATTTTCGCTTGGACGGGCGCATTCAAAAAGCGCGGCGAGCTGGACAATCTGCCCAAGCTTGTCGAGTTCGGCGAAAAGCTGGAAAAGGCTTGCATACAGACTCTGGAGGAAGGCATTATGACAAAGGACCTCGTCAACCTTGTGGACGAGGGCGTAAAGGTAAAATCCGTCAACAGCGAAACCTTCCTCAAAGAAATCCGCTCGCGTCTGGAAAAGCTGCTTGCCTGACGAAAAAGGGCGCAGCATGGCGGCGCGAAAAACAATTAAATTTAAACTCAAAAAAGGCGTGACTCGGTCACGCCTTTTTTTTCGTCTTTTGTCCTTTTGGGAGCCGTTTAAAAACGGATTGCCGACATAAAACCGTGTTTTCGGGCGGTATTTTTTTGTTTGAAATCAAATTGTCGCAGATGCGTCGGGCAGCGCCGTGAAATATGGCGGAATTTGACTTTTTGTAAATTTTCCGTGTAAAAAATTGCTTTCCGATGCCCTCCGCAGGCAGCGCCGCGCAAAATTGAGTTGTGTAATTTATGCACACCGCATTTTTTTCGTGTATTAACTACACATAATACTCGTATGAGAAAATTTGCGGACAAGCTCAAAGAGCTGAGAAAGGAAAACGAGTGGACACAAAAGGAACTTGCCGACCGTTTGCAAATTACGCGGGCGTCGGTCGCAAGCTGGGAGACCAACCGCGCGGAGCCGTCTCTGACCGACCTGTGCAGGATTGCCGCGCTGTTTGACGAAAGCACGGATTATCTGCTGGGCTATGACAAAGGGGAGGAGCGCGCCAAAAAGAAGAGCGAAGCGCGTTTTGACTCGTCCAAAGGAAAACAGGTTTTTTGACAGCGACAAGAAGAATCGGAGTTAAAAAAGAACGGATTTCCAAAACAACTGAACAAGAAAAAGAAATTTTTACGACAAAACGGCGTAAAAACGCTTGACAAAGATTTGTCCGTATGATAATTTTAAATTGCAAATATAATTTCGACCAATCGTGTTGGCTGAAAAATCTAATTGTTTGCAAAAAATATTTTTATCGGAGGACAGAATATGAAAAAGCTTTTTAAGTTGTTGCTTTGTACGCTTTGCGTCGCGTTGGTTTTGACTTGCCTTGCCGCGTGCGGCAAAACGTACGGCGTCACCTTCAACGCAGGCGAAAGCGACGGTTATGTCGTGACGGTGAAAAAGGGGAGCAAGGCGATACCTCCCGCCGTCGAGTGCGCCGACGGCGTTTATGTCGAAGGCTGGTACGACAACGAGCAAAGAACGGGCGAAAAATTCGATTTCGACAAGGAAATCACGGAGGACGTGACGTTGTGGGCAAAGTTTGCAAGCACGGTTTTCAAAGCGAGCTACGACCTCAATTATCCCGACTGTCAAAATCCCTCGACGGTGGATTTTACCAAGGACGGGGACGTAACTCTCGCGTCCGCGCCGCTGAGAGTGGGTTACAGATTTCTCGGTTGGAGCGACGGCAGCGAAATTTACGCCGCAGGCTCGGTCTACGACGTGTCGGAGAGCCCCTTGAAGGACGTGGTCTTTTCGGCGCGCTGGGAGACGGCGACCGTTTCGGTGGAGTTTTTGGACGACACGGGCTATGCTTTTGACACAAAGGTTTTGCCTTACGGAAGCGACGTAATCTGCCCCGCAGTTGCTCCGCACACTTACAGCTGGTGCTACGAGCTTAGCGGCTGGGACGTTTACGAGGACGAGTTGGAGTGCGTGACCGAGGACATGACGCTAAACGCCGTTTACACTTATCTCGAAACGGAGCCTTCTCTTTTCGATTTTGAGCTGAACGAGGACAAAAAGGGCTACACCCTTACGGGAGTGGTCGGCGAGCTTCCCGACGAGGTCGCTTTGCCTGCTTATTTCAACAATCTGCCTGTGACGACGATCGGGTGCGAAGCAATAATGTACGAAAGCTTCACAAAGCTGCACATACCCTCGACCTACCGCACCGTCAACCCGATAGGCATATATCAGTGCCGTCAGATGGAGACGCTGGAAATCGAGGAAGGGCTTGAAAGACTGGAAGCCGTTTCAATCGCAAGCGCATACGTTTTGAAAAACGTAACCCTGCCCGCTTCTCTCAATTATTTCGGAGAAAACACCTTTTACCGCTGTTACGAATTGGGCGTTGGCAACCTTCAAGTCGCCGAGGGCAACGGGCATTTCATGATGAAGGACAACGGCAAGTGGCTAAGCAATCTTGGCGGCGACAGACTTTATTGGGCGAATTTCTCCAAGCTGGGAGCAAGCGTCGTGATAGGGGAGGAAATCACCTATCTCCACTCGGGGCTTTTCTGCGACGACAACTTGCTTGAAAGCATAACAATCAACTGCGATTTGGAGTTTTTGGGTGTGGGAACCTTTTACAACACGCCCGAGCTTAACTCAGTCGCGTTAAACGGCAGCATAGAGTACATATTCGGTTTTACCGACGTATTTAATGACGACTTTTACACCTGGCTCACACCCCTTGAAAAAGAGCAAATCATGTATTACGGCGCGTTTGAAAGCTGCGGAGCCGAGAATTACGTTCTGCCCGACGGTGTGAAATACATCGGTCCCGCGGTGTTCGGCGGTTTTTGTGAGCCTGAATCGCTTAGCCTTCCCTCCACTCTGGAAAAAATTGCGGACGATTTTATAGGCTCCGGAAAAACGCCCGTGATTACTATGCGGGACGGCGGAAGCAACGCTTATTTTGACGTGGGACAGGCGTTGATTGCCAAAGGCGCCGCCGCCGACGGCGGAGACAGGCTGATAAAATTTGCGAGGGTTGGCGAGGAAAAATACGCCGTGCCCGCCTCTGTTTCGGAGGTTGTGCCCTTTGCCTTTGCCTTTGCAAACGTAAAGTGGGTTGACTTTTCGTCAAGCAACGTGACCGAGCTGCCCGCAGGCTGTTTTTATGGCTCTTATGTCGAAAAAATAACGCTTTCTTCAAAAATAACACGGCTTTTGTCCGACGGTCTGCCCGAGTTTGACGGAATACCCGTTTGGGCGAGAATAGAATGTTATGGCGAATACCCCGCTGTCTTTACTTGCGAAAACCTTTCCGTTATTGAAAACTATCAAGGTCTGACGGAGTTGGGCAACGGCATGTTTTTAGCTACGGGACTTACGAGCTTCGATATAGGCGAAAACATGGTTCTCGGACAAAGTTGTTTTTTCGGCTGTAAGAAATTGGAAGAACTCAACGTGGCGGAAGGGCATCCTACGCTTTCCTCCGAGGACGGCGTGCTGTTCGACAAAAACAAGCAGGTTCTTTTGATGTATCCTGCGGCAAAGCAGGGCTTGACCTACACGGTGCCGGCAAGCGTCGTAGAGGTGGCGGACTGTGCGTTCCAAAACAACGCGTACCTCACAAGTGTAGACTTTGCCGACGACAGCGCCTGCGTTTCGGTCGGAGCAAGCTCCTTTGAGAGTATTGCGACGTTGAAGACAATCACTTTGCCCGCGACTTTGACAAACATAGGGGTGTCGGCGTTTTTCGGCAATACCGCGCTTGAAAAGCTCGTATTTTTGAGCGGGGAAATGCCCGCCGTCGCCGATGACTACGGAGAGAACAATTGGTTCAAATATCAGCCCGAGAGCGAAAACCCCGACGAAGGGGCGCCCGCGCGGTTCTATTCCGACGTGACAATTGTTTTCCCCGAAGGCAGATTCAGAAACTATTTCGACGCGCTTTACGCCATCGCTCCGGAAATAGCCGCCGCGCTTGACGACAGCAAGCAACCGAAGTACGACTTTGTGTTCGACTCCAAGGGCGGCAGTCAGATTGCTTCCGTCAACGGCTTTGCGGCGCTCACAAGACCCGTGCCCGCCCGCGACGGTTACTTCTTCTGGGGCTGGTATCTGACGGACGGAACGGCATCCGGCGGCGTCTGGGGCGAGGAAGCGTCTTTCCCGTTTTGGTACGAAGGCGAGGGGACGAGCGTCACGCTGTATGCCCGCTGGGAGACCGAGCGCAAGCAGGACGGTCTGAGCGTCGAAACGGGTTGGGACTTTTCCGAGCAAAAGACCGTTACCGTTTCGCAGTCGGGGATTTACTACTTCCGCTTTACCGCCTCCGCGTCGGGTAAGCTTGCGTCCGACGCAAACGACGTGCCGCTTATCTCCGCCGAGCTGGAAGCCGCAGGCGCGGAGTACAGAGTCTGGGTTATGCTGTTCTCCGACCAAAGCATGGAAAATCTGGTGAGCAGGAGCAACAGAACGGTCAAAGAGGGGCACACCTATTTCGGTACGTTGGAAATAGATTTGCCCGCAGAGATGTTTCCTTTCACCTTTACGGCAAACGTAGTGATAAATGAAAGTTGATTTGTCTAGGCAAAAGGGGACGCATTTGCGTCCCCCTTTGCTTTAAAGTTTAAAAAAAATTGTCCGTCAGGGACTGCGGGTTTGAGTCGGTGTTTGGCTTTAACCGTCGTCAGACTGGTGCGGGCAGCAAAAGCAAATTAAGCGCACTGCTTGCTTTGCATAAAAAAAGGAGTCTTTTAGACTCCTTTTTTAAATCAATTTGAATTTTGCCGTCACGCCTGCTGTGCGGGTATTTCTCCCTGCCACTCGACGGTAAATTCATATTCCGCAAGAGGCACTTCAATTTCGCCCGTGTAAACATTCTGCTCCGAAAATTCGTAAAAGATGTAATACGTTTGTCCCGCCTTGCACTCGAATCCGAGATACAAAACGTTCCCATTTTCGTCGTAAACCGTCGTGTCCCAATATCCGTTTACCGTGTTTGTCGCCTTGTCGAACGTCCCGAAGCCGGAGTCGGAGTAAGCCACGTGGTCGAAATTCATCTTCATGAGATAAAGTCCGTCCCTTTCGGGCGTAAACTCAAAGAATGTCGTCGTCCAAGCGTTCAAGGTCAGCTTTCTCGTCGTTTCGGATACGACGAAAGCGAAAGGCACGTCCGAACCGTCCTCGTATCTGTCCTCGCCGAACCTTGCATACAGCGTGACAACGCCGAGACTGTCCGCTTTTCCTACATACGGCGCGCCGAAAACTCTTTCGCCCCAATCTCCGTCCACGCTGCCGTCCTTGGTGAACCAGCCTTGGAAAAACCTTTCGCCTTCGCCCGCCCACTCTGTGTAGGGGAGGCTCCACAGGTCGTAGCTTTGCACGCTTTCAACCTCAGTGCCGCCGTTGCTTTCAAAATTGTAGGTGAAGCTCTGCGGCGTTTCCAACGCTTTGAAGTAGTTTATGCCGTACAGCTTTCCGTACTCTGCCAAAAACGCCGACCAACAGGCGTAAGTGCCGTTGGGTATGTGTATTGTTGCGTTGGCAAGAGGCTCTCTGAAAAGAACTGAAAAGACGTTTTCGCCCATTTTCGGAGGCAAAATGCCGTTGAAGGTTATCGATTGGATATTGAGAGCCGGAGCAAACGCCCTTGTGCCGATATATTCTATTCCCGCGGGGAACGTCACGCTCTTGATAGTCGAGCAGTCGTTAAACGCGAGGTCGTCAATCACGCGCACCGTGTCGGGAAACTCGATTTCCGTTATTCCGTCAAAAATAACTTCGCCTTCTTCGGAATAATTTGGATTAATGCCATATGCAGCTTGGGATGCTATTTCGGTAAGTATATATTCTCCCGTGTCGGGAAAAATCAGCTTTCCGTCGGCGTTTGCGGAAGCGCGGGGGATGTGCACGAGCCGCAACTCGTTGCCGCCGATTTTTTCGTACAGCCAGCCTCCGAAGGAAAGGTAGCGCCCGTTGCCATCTTCTACCGTTATGTTTTCAAGATATATGTTGCCGTAGCCCGACGCGGAGTAATCCGTGACGGTTGCGGGCAGCTCCACTTCTGTCTGCATAGTGTGGATTGAGTAATACTCGATTTTTTCGAGATTGCAGCCGTTGGGCCAGACAAAGCCCGTGAAGTTTCCGCCGAGAGTCAACGCGGGGTAAGATTCGTTTGCAAAAACGTTTTCCCAATTCAACTCGGAGTTGATTTCTTTGAGAGTGGAGGGCAAACTTATTTGGCTTATTCCAAAATAATATTCTGTGAATGTACCGTGGTCATATACCTGAAAAACGGAATCGGATAAGACAACGCCCGCCGGCAGGGAAACCACTCCCTCGGGGATTACAAGAGTCTTGATGTCGTAAACGTTATTGAATGCGAACGGGCGGAACGCCGTCACACCCTGAGGCACCGTGTATGTTTCGGTCAAAAACTGCTCTGCGTTTTCCGGGTCAAAGTCGTCGTTATTGAAGTTGTATTCTGCGACAATGGGAGCGTAAAGGACAAACGTGTCTCCCGCTTTGCCGTTGAAAAGGGGACCCGTGCCTTTTTCTATCAAAGCGCGGTCTAAGTAGCTGTAATATTTGTCGCTGTTCGTCACGACTACGGTATCGAATTTGTCATAATATTGGCAATAGAAAGCGCCTTCTCCGACGTATTGGACTCCGTCAAGCCTGACTTCTTTCAGCTCTGTTTCAAAAAATGCGAAGTCGCCTATATATTTCAGTCCGCGGGGCAGCGTAAAATCGGCGGAGGAACCTAGTCGCCTGCATTGCTGAAAAGCGCCCGCTTTGAGTTGGGAGGCGTGGTCGCGGGTTATTGCTCCTTTCAGCTCGTAGGTTGCCTCCGCGCCCTCTATGCGTTCTACATTGCCGTTGAACGTGACGGATTTAATAGAGTTCCTGTACAAAAAACCCGAACCGATTGTTTCTACGTCTCCCTCGAAGACGACGGAGGTCACTCCCCGTGCCTGCCAAAGCAGCGCGGGATAGACGGTTTTTACCGTGTCGGGCACTACAAGCTCCGCGTTTTCGGAAGTGCGGTTCAAGTAATCTATATACACAAGCTCGCTGCCGTCGGAGGAGTAAAGGGCAAGCCCGCTCATGAAAAAGTTTTCGCAATCGGAGGAAAGATTGACGGAGCGGTCGTTTTGGCTGTTAAGCCGATTGATGAGACCGAACTGGAAAAAGGCGTAAGGCTCTATTTCGCACAGAGAAGCGGGGAGGTTCAGCTCAAACGCGCAGTTGAAAAAAGCCATAGCCCAAATTTGCTCCAAGCCCGCAAAGTCCACGCGGGGGATGTCCAAACCGTCAAAGGCGTAAGCGTCCACGATTTTTACCGATTCGGGTATGTAGAGGAGGTCTATGTCCTTAAAGCCCTTGTAAAGCGACGACAAGCCGTAGGAGGCGATTTTCGACACGGGTTTGTTGTTGAAGGTCGCGGGCACGCCCCAATCGCCGTCAAGGTTCATATAGCGGAAGTCAAGCGTGCGTTTGACGGCTATTTCATAGGTGCCGTCGTCGAGGAGATTGAAGTAAAACAGGCTTTCGGGAAGCGATTTGTAGTCGTAAACCGCCGTTACCGTCATGTTTTCCTTTACGCAGTCAACGGGCTTGTCCCAACCCGAAAAGGTGAAAATTTCGGGATAAGCCCAGTGAGTGGGTTCGAGCTGAATGTCCGCCGCCTGTCCGTAGGCGACCTCGACCTCGTCAAGGCGCAGTCCGTCCGCGTCCTGCACGGTGACGCTGAGCATGACGGGGGAAAACTCGGCAACGAGATTCAAGTCGGAGTCGATTGCCGTGTCGAAAGCAAACGTCTCGCCGCCGTTTTTCCACACAAGCTCAAAGCCCTCCTTGGAGTAGTCGGGGGCAAAAACCTTGCCGCCTTTTTCGATTGTCACTTGTGCTATGACCTTGCCGTCGTCCTCGAAGGTGACGGTCACGGGCTGTTGCGGCGTTTGGGAGGCGACGTTTTCCCACACCGCTTTGAGAGTCATCGGACGTGTTACGGGCGTGGAGAAGTCGAAGAGCGTTTCTCCGCCGTCGGCGGACCAGCCTTTGAGCTTGCAGCCCTCTTTTTCCGAGTGCGGAGCGTTGCCTATGGCTTGACCGTCCGCGACGGTTATCCCGACCACGGCGGAGCCGCCGTCCGCGTCGAAAACCACCTCGTGCGTGACCTTTCCGCAAGCCGCGGCAAGGCAGACGAGCGCTACAATCTGGGCGGTTCTTCGCAGCGCAACACGGTTTTTTTGCTTGCGCGCAGCGGTCCCAAAAGCATGTCGGAGCTTGCCGACAACGTAAACTACGACAGGGGCAATATGACAAGGCTTGTGGATTATCTCGTAAAACAGGGGGCTTGCAAGACGTTTTCAGCAGGAGAACAACCGCAAGCAGGTTTACGTGGAGCTTACCGCAAAAGGATATGCGTTGATAGACGAGGAGGAGGGCGTGTTCGTCAAGAATATGCGCGACAAGGTTAGAGACAAGCTTGACGACGCGGAGCGGTTGGATTTGCTCGAAACGCTGAAAAAAGCCGCGTCTTACCTCAAAAGACTTTGATTGACAAAAAAAAGGAGTCTTTTAGACTCCTTTTTTATATTATTTCTTTTAAAATATTGAAAAGCAGCTCCAAGCTGTCGCTTTGCCGCACGACGAGGAAAACGTCGTCTCGGTTGATGCGGAATCGGGCGGCGGTCAGAGGCAAAGCCGTTTCCCCGAAATATTCCACCGACACTCCGTCGAACGTTTCTTCAAGGCAGCCGTCGGGGAAAAGCGCGTCAAGAGCGTCGGAGTGCGAGCTTTCTTCCGTCGCTACGTAAAGCTGAACCGTCAGGCTTTGTTCGGTTGCCGTTTCGCAAAGCAGGACTACCTTTCGGTTTTTTGTTCGTGTTATTGTCTGAAACGTGCGGGAGCCGCCGACATCCGGGGGCAAAACGGGGAAATCCGTCCCGTATAGCCCGTTGTAGTCTTGAAATCCGAAATCGAAAACAGTTTTAGATTCGTAATCGCCGTTGCCGTTGTAGCCCGCGTCGCCTTTCAGCAACAGAACCGAAACCATTGCGGCGGCTGCGACAATCAGGCACACCGCAAGGGAAAGCGCCGCGCACAGACGGCGTTTGCGACGCAGCGAACAGGCTCTTTCGGCGGACTGCCGCCGCGAGAGCGCGTTTTTTGCAAAGTCCGTGTCCTTGAAGGGCTGTACGTCTTGCGGCAGTTCGGACAGCGCTTTTTCCGTTTCCGTGCGCGTTTCAAAATTTTTTTTCATGTTTGTTCCCCTCCGTAGCTAAGCGTTTTTGACGCGGCGCAGAGACTTTCTTTGAAAGAACGGCTGCCCTCCAACTTTTTCAGCGCCCGCGCGTATGTTCTGTGCGCCGCCGCTTTGGATATGCGCGCGGCGGACGCGATTTCCTCAAAGGTCATATCCAACCAAAGTTTCATGGAAACAACCTTGATTTCTTTTTGAGTGAGATTGTTCATCAGCGTTTGAACAAGCAGCATACTGTCCGTGTGTTCAAAGCAGAAAGCGGCTCCTATGTCCGCGGCAAAGTCCAACGGCAGGTCGCTGCGCCTGTTTCGCAAAATGGACAGACATTTGTTTTTGAAAATTTTGTAAACCCAACCCATAGGATTTTGAGCCGAGCAGTATCCGTCTATGTGGACGAGTATCGAAATATAGGTTTCTTGCAGCGCGTCCTCGATGTCGTCTGCATTTTTGAGATAAGCCAACGCGCTCAATGCCAACGGTCTTTTGGTTGCGTCCACAAAGCTGCAAAAAGCGTCGGCGTCGCCTGCTTTTATCCTGAAAAGCAATCTGTCTATTTCCGCGTTCAATGTCTCGCTTTCCATTCCTGCCCCTTTGCCTGCCGTTTTATTGTCAAATTCTTGTCAGCGTTTATATTGTATAGTTTTTTGCGGCGATTGTCAATAAAAGGGTGTGAATCGGGGGAAATTTGTGTTTTCGAACACTTTGGAAATAGGTTTTTGTTCAAATATAGCATATTTTACAAATATGCTTGCATTGGACGGAAAAATTTGCTATCATATCAAAGCTGATTTGTATTAAAGCAACTTTTTTTCTTTTTATTTTATATTTTTTAACTTTTTCAGGGGAGAACCCGATTATTTTTTATGAATATCGACAAAAAAGAAGTCAACCGCCTTGTCATGCGCCTCAAAGAAGGGGACGAAACCGCCTTCGACAGACTTTATTCTCTGCTCAAACTCCCGCTCCTCAAATTCGTCAACGGTTACACGGGAAACGCCGACGCTTCGGACGACATCGTGCACAATGTTTTTCTCTGTCTTTACAGCCGCCCGATAAAAAATTTTTCCAATTGCTTCGGCTGGATTTTTACCGTCGCCCGCAATCTTGCGCTGAATGAGCTTAACAAAAGCAGGTTCGAGGTGGCAACCGACACCCGCCTGGTCAGAACGGGAGGACGCAGTCTGCTTTCGGAGGAAGAACTCGATATGCGTCGCGCCCTGTCCTGCCTCGACGAAAAAGAAAGAGAGCTTTTTGCCTTGAAATACGAAGCCGACCTGACGTTTAAAACCCTGTCGGCGGTTTACGGCGTGCCGGACAGCGTGCTCAAACGCAGGGTGAAAAAGATAGTGGAAAAGCTTAAAGACAGACTCGGTTAGTTTTTCGGGAAACCCGCAAACGTCAAGAAAGGATTGACGAAAATTGTTGAATTTGCACAAATAATTAAATTTATTGATTGTACATTGCGAAAATTGGTCAGTCTGCCGCGTGTCGTTTGTTTGAATGTATAATAAATACACAATTTTACTTGAAAAGGGGGTTTTCGAGTATGAGAAAAACAATGTCACGCCGTCGCGTCGGTCAAAGCGACATTGAACTTCGGCTGTCCTGTCTTGCGGAACAGAATTTTCTTAATATGCCCGTTTTTGAGGGCAAGGCGGAACAAAACAGACTTTACGCCGCCGCGCAAAGGGAAAGAGCGCGCAGAAAAAAACTGCTTAATCTTCGTTTCAAGCGCGCGCTTGTCGCCGTGTGCATGATGCTTTTGCTCATAGGTACGGGCGCGGGTGCATACGGCTCGATAATCGGCTACAACGGAGTCATATACGAGGATACCGACGAGTTTTCCGCACGGGGGTTTGTGCCCGATTGCTTCCGTTTGCCCTACGATATGCTGGACAAATTTGCGAGCGAAAAGTCTTTTGCCTTTACTTTAAACAATGAGTGGAAAATAAGGGATATTATATTTAAGTATATCAACGAAAATGATTATTTGATTTTTAATATATGGAACAGCGACTCGGAAAAATTTGACGAAGACCAATTGGTATATACGATAAACGGATATGCGATTTATAAACAATTAGATAAGAAATACCATTCATATCTGATTGTATATAAGAACGATAATTTGCTTTTGGAAAGTAATTCTTTAAAATTATGCTTGCAGTTGATAAATTGTATAGTAAATTGATTTAAGCCGACAATTTTCGTCGGCTTTTTTCGTACCGAATCCTGCTTTGAATTGTTTATTGATTGACAAAATTCAAAGGAGGATTTCTTTTATGAAATCAAAAAAACTATTTTTTACGCTCTTTGTGGCTGTTTTCATGGCAGCCGCGCTTCTGTTTCTCTTTGTCGGAAACGTCGCAAACGTCTATGCGTCGCAAACTCAGGAAACGATAAATTGGAATATGAAGGATGTATGGCAAAACAAAACAAGCAGAGACGTGCCTGCTTTCGCCACATATGACGCCATGATAGAATGCGCTCCGAGAGCGGGATTTACGGCATTGGGCTTTTACGATTACGAATATCCCGAGCTGTTGACGGGAGACGTTTACGAAGGCTCGAAAGTTGTAAACAACAGCTATTACGCATTTTACGATGAATACAAGGAATTGATGGAGCTTATGAAGCAGTCGCCTACCGGCGTTACGGTGAGAAATTTCAAAAAGGGTCTCACCGAATACGTGGAAAGAAGAGGACGCTCCGTTACCTTTACCTCCGTTATGTCCAAGGGAACAGCCGATTTGACTCAGTGCATTTTCGCTTTTGCCGCGCAAAAGCCCGTAGTGATGTTCCTTGACGGTTTCAGATACGTTATGCATCACGAGGAGGTGGCGAACCGCGACACGATTACGTATTACACCGAGGAGGACGTAAAGCATGCGGTGCTTGTTTACGGACACATACTTTTTACTTACGACTACACAACGAGAAGGGAATATTATCTTGTCAATTCGGGGTATAGGGGCAACGTCATGATGCCAATAGACAGCTTCCTCGACGTTGACGACGCGTATATTATAGATATAACCTGATTTTGCCGCGTTTGGGTTAAAAAATCCCCGTCCTCTTGGACGGGGATTTTTTACGCGACTGCCGCCGCGACGGTTTCCGTATCGTATTTGTCGTTCATTTCGCCAACAAGCTCTTCCAAAATGTCTTCGAGCGAGATTAGTCCTACCGTTTTGCCGTCCTTTACCGCTATGGCAAGGTGCTGCTGCGACTTTTGCAGCGTTTTGAACAGCAGCGAAATTTTCTCGTCGGGAGAGGTGTAGAAAGCGGGCTTCAAAATTTCCTTTATATCGCTTTTTCCGTTTAAGAGCATTTCGTAAAACTCCGCCCGATACATTATGCCGAGTACGGAGTCGAGGCTCTTGTCTACAACCGGCACGCGGGAGTAGTTGGATTCCTCGAACATGCCTTTGATTTCGGTCAGCGGTCGGCTCAAATCTACCGCGGTTATGTTTTCCGCCTTTGTCATGACGGCGGACACGGGCAGCTCGTCGTAGCGAATGGTGTTCTGTATTATGTCGTGCTCGTTTTGGTTTAAAACTCCTTCGTTTTTTATGTCCGTGACGATAATCCGAAACTCCTCCTCCGTCATCGAGGGGCGTTTTTTGTCAAGTCTGAAAAGCTTGTTCAGCAGCTTTTTCCAACAGTCGAAAAGAAAGGTCAGCGGGAAAAACAGGATAATAAACACTTGAAGAGGGCGCGCGGCAAAGCAGGCGAACTCCTCGGGGCGCTCTTTGGCAAGGCTTTTGGGGGATATTTCGCCGAAAATAAGCACCAAAACCGTCATGACGATTGTGGAAAGAGTTACGCCCAAATCGTCGAAATAAAAGGTGAAAACCAAAGTGGCGAGGGACGCCGCGGCGATATTTACTATGTTGTTGCCAATCAGCAGCGTGGATAAAATCCTGTTGTAATTTTCGCTGAGCTTCAACGCCAATTTCGCGCTCTTCTTTTTTTGCGCGAGATTTTTCATTCTCGCCTGCGAAAATCCCGTGAATGCCGTTTCCGTCGCGGAAAAGTAAGCGGAAAACAAAAGCAAAATGCCTAAAACTACTATCAAAATTATGGCCGAACATTCGGTCATTTCAAAAAAACCTCCGTTTAATGTATATTTGTCCTTTTAAGCGCAAATTATTACACCGCCGCAACCTCCCCGACAAAGCGAAAAAAGGCATAGCCCACGCCGAAAACGGAGAGGACTACGCCTGATTTGTCTGTCGTATTCAATTGATTTCGGGGAACGGCGTCGCTACAACTGCCTTCTTCCATAAGGAAATATACCTGCCTTAACCAAAAGTTTTCTGTATAATACCATAGCATATCGAACAGGTCAAACGAATATGCAGGCTAACACTGCGCGACGGGCGGGTTTTATCAAATTTTTAAAATTGTAAAACGGCAGTATTTGACAAAATTGCCGCAACGCTGTACAATAAGGTCATGCAAAAAGGTCTTATACACGTTTATTACGGAGACGGAAAGGGGAAAACCACCGCCGCCATTGGCTTGGGAATCAGAGCCTGCGGAAACGATATGAAGGTGCACCTCGTTCAGTTTCTCAAAGCCAACGACAGCTGCGAGCTTGTCACTTTGAGAAAAATTCGGAATTTTTCCTTGGGGGACGCTCCCTGTTCGCTGCCGTTCTGGTTCAATATGAACGAAAGGCAAAAGTCCGACTACCGTCGTTACGCCGCGCAGCTGTTTGAGGCTGCGGTAAAAACAGCCGCCTCTCTTGACGTGCTTATTCTCGACGAGGTTCTCGACGCGGTCAATATGGAGGTGTTGCCGGAAAAAAGCCTGCTGGATTTTCTCGACAACAAGCCGGAGAGGCTGGAGGTCGTCCTCACGGGGCACTCCGTTGCTCCGTCAGTAGAGGACAGGGCGGATTATATTTCTTACATCAAAGCGGAAAAGCACCCCTTCGAGCACGGTCAGCCCGCGCGCAAAGGCATCGAGTTTTAACTGCATTAGAGGGCGAAAAAGAAACGCGGTTTTTAAACCGCGTTTTTTGACGGACTATTCGTTTTCGGGAAGCGGAAAATATTTTTCAAGCAACGTGCGCGCCTGTTTGAGCACGTTGTTCAGCTCGTCGATGTCCTCGTCGGAAATGCCGCCGAAAATGTCGTACTCCGCTACGATGGACGCGGCGTTGTAGTCGTCGTCCATTTTGCGGGCTGCGGGCGTAAGGCTTACAAGAGTTTCCCTCTTGTCATACTCTCCGCCGTGCAGCTCAACCATGTTTTTCTGTTGCAGGCATTTCAGCGGGTAGTGCATACTCTTTTGCTTTGCGCCTACGTGCTTGGCAAGCGTTTTTATGCTCATTGGCTCGGGGGAAGAGCCGAGATTGAGTATAATGCGCTTTTCCAAGGTGTTCAGATGCGAAATAAAATCGTACTTTTTAAGCGTCGGGTGCCTGTATATGTTTTCGAAAAAGTTAATCGAAATGGCTTTGGACAAAAGAGAGACGTTTTCTCCCAACCGATAGTTTCTCAGCAATCTCGCTTCGTCCGCGTCGGGCAGCACCTTGCGTATTTCTTTAAGACTCATAAAAATATCGTAATACGGAATTTACGTACAGTCAAGCGTTTTGAAAAAAATTTTTTTCTTTTTCCGAAAAAAACAGCTGTAGCGACAAAGTTTTCGGGTAAAGATGTGTAAATTTTTCAAGTCTCTTGACTTGCGCAAAAAAAGATAGTATAACTTGCTTCGAGAGCCGAAATTCAAAATCCCTGAAAAATTTTATTGTATATTTTTTTCTTATAGAAGTTATAGAAAAAAATTTTTTAAAAATATTTGGCTGAAAACCGTTGACATTTGCAACACAATATGTTGTAGTATATAGGCGCCCCTTGACACAACATTTTGTGTTTTTTTGATTTATTTGAAGCATAATATAAGCAGAAAATATATATAGACGGAGATACAGGAAAATGAAAATCATCAAAAGAGACGGCAGGGTTGTCGAGTATGACAAAAGCAAAATCGAAAAGGCAATCGGCAAAGCAAACGCCGAGGTCAGACCCTTGCAGAGAGTAAACAAAGAGCAGATTGCCGACATCATCGCGTACATCGAAGGACTCGGCAAAAACAAAATGCAGGTCGAGGACGTGCAGGACATAATCGAAAAGAAGCTTGTAGAGCTGGGCAAATTCGAGCTTGCGAAGAAGTATATTATCTATCGCTATACCCGCGCGCTGATAAGAAAAGCCAACACGACGGACGAGTCCATACTCGGACTTATCAAAAACAGCAACAAGGACGTGATGGAGGAAAACAGCAACAAAAACGCGGTGGTGGCGTCCACGCAGCGCGACCTTATTGCGGGCGAGGTGTCCAAAGACCTCACAAAAAGAATTTTGCTGCCCGAAAAAATCTCCAAAGCGCACGAGGACGGCGTGCTGCATTTTCACGACGCCGACTATTTTCTGCAACCGATTTTCAACTGCTGCCTTGTCAATATAGGCGACATGCTTGACAACGGCACGGTCATGAACGGCAAGCTGATAGAGAGTCCCAAGAGCTTTCAGGTCGCGTGCACAATCGTCACTCAGATTATCGCCGCGGTCGCAAGCAGTCAGTACGGCGGTCAGTCGGTGGACGTGAGACATCTCGGCAAATATCTGAGACGCAGCCGTGAAAAAATAACGCGTCAGATTTCGGGCATAGCCGGCGGACATCTCGACGGCGAGACCATGAACAAACTTATCGACGCCCGCCTGAGGGAAGAGCTCAAAAGCGGCGTTCAGACCATACAGTATCAGATTAACACCTTGATGACCACAAACGGTCAGTCGCCCTTTGTCACCCTGTTTTTGAACCTCGACAAGGACGACGAGTATCTGGAAGAGAACGCCATGATAGTGGAGGAAATTCTCCGTCAGCGTCTCGAAGGCATAAAAAACGAAAAGGGCGTCTACGTCACGCCTGCTTTCCCCAAGCTCATCTACGTGCTTGACGAACACAACTGTCTCAAAGGCGGCAAATACGACTACATCACAAAGCTTGCGGTCGAGTGCTCCTCCAAGAGACTTTATCCCGACTACATTTCGGCAAAGCAGATGCGCGCCACCTATCAGGGCAACGTGTTTTCCTGCATGGGATGCAGAAGCTTTCTTTCGCCGTGGAAGGACGAAAACGGCAATTTCAAGTTCGAGGGACGTTTCAATCAGGGCGTGGTAAGCATCAATCTGCCGCAGATAGGCATACTTGCCAACAAGGACGAGGACGCCTTTTGGAAGCTGTTCGACGAAAGGCTCGAGCTTTGCTTCGAGGCGCTCATGGTGCGTCACAACGCTTTGAAGGGCATAAAAAGCGACGTCAGCCCGATACATTGGCAATACGGCGCCATCGCGCGCCTCAACAAGGGCGAGACCATAGACAAGCTGCTTTACGGCGGCTACTCCACCATTTCGCTTGGGTATATAGGGCTTTACGAGGTGACAAAGCTCATGAAGGGAGTTAGCCATACGCAGCCCGAGGGCGAAGAGTTTGCGCTCAGAGTCATGCGCCATATGCGCGAAGCAACCGACAGATGGAAAAAGGAGACGGGACTGGGCTTTGCGCTGTACGGCACGCCCGCGGAGTCGCTGTGCTATCGCTTTGCGCGGATTGACAGAGCGCGCTTCGGCGAAATAGAGGACGTCACCGACAAAGGCTATTACACCAATTCCTACCATGTGGACGTGAGGGAAAAAATAGACGCTTTCTCCAAGTTCAGATTTGAAAGTCAATTTCAGCCTATATCCTCCGGCGGTATGATAAGCTATGTCGAAATTCCCAATATGCGCCACAATCTCAAAGCGCTTGAAGACATAGTCAAGTTCATTTACGACAACATACTTTACGCCGAATTCAACACAAAGTCGGACTACTGCCACGTATGCGGCTACGACGGGGAAATCATAATCAACGACGACAATCAATGGGAGTGCCCCGTCTGCCACAACAAGGACCACTCCAAGATGAACGTTACGCGCCGCACCTGCGGTTATCTGGGAGAAAATTTCTGGAACCTCGGCAAAACGAAGGAAATCAAGGCGAGAGTGCTGCATATCTGATTGATTATGAATTACGCTACAATCAAAAAAACGGATATTGCCAACGGAACGGGAGTGCGCGTGTCGCTGTTTGTCAGCGGCTGCACTCACCATTGCAAGGGCTGCTTCAATCCCGAAACCTGGGATTTTGACTACGGTCAGCCCTTTACGCGGGAGGTCGCCCGAGAAATTTTAGACGCCTGCGCTCCCGATTATATTTCGGGGCTGTCGCTGCTCGGAGGAGAGCCATTCGAGCGCGCCAATCAGGCGGAGCTTTTGAAGTTGCTCGAGGAGTTCGGAGAGAGGTATCCCCAAAAGAACGTCTGGTGCTATACGGGTTATCTGTTCGAGCGCGATATTTTGGGCGATATGGCGCTCAAATGGCAGGAGCCGCTGAAAATGCTTTCCCACATCGACGTTTTGGTGGACGGAGAGTTTGTCGAGGAAAAGAAAGACCTTAAACTCCGTTTCCGCGGCAGCTCCAATCAGAGAATTATCGACGTGAAGGAGTCTCTCCGCAAGGGGGAGACCGTGCTTGCAAAAGAGTTTTACGAAAAGGAGAAAAAATGATACCGGTCAAGGTCAAAAAGCTGGATTCCAAAGCCAAGCTGCCAACCCGCGGCAGCGAGTTTGCTGCGGGCGCCGATTTGTGCGCCTGCGTGGACGGCGGGACGGAGATTCCCGCGCACGGCACCGTTTTCGTCGGCACCAAGTTGGCGATGGAAATCCCCGAGGGCTATGCGGGGCTGGTTTTCGCAAGGAGCGGGCTGGCGTCCAAAAGAGGACTTGCGCCCGCCAACAAGGTGGGAGTCGTGGACTCGGACTATCGCGGGGAAATAATCGTTGCGTTGCACAATCACGGCGACGAGCCGCAGAGAATAGAGGACGGGGAAAGAATCGCGCAGATAGTTGTCACGCCTTTTCTCAATGCGGCTTTTGTGGAGGCGGACAGCCTTGCCGAAACCGAAAGAGGGGAGGGTGGTTTCGGCTCGACAGGTCGAAAATAAAGATATTTAAGGTTTTTATGTCGAAAAAGGGCAAACTTTCGGTTGCCCTTTTTGTTTTTTTATTCTATAATACAGACACAGGATTTTTCGCGCTTTTAAACGGACGCATCGACGAGGACACACGGGCGGCGCGACATATACGCTTTTTGCGCCTTGCGTGTCCGAAAGAAAAAAGCGTTGTCTGCGGCGTTTGGGACGGCGGGTGTAATACGACGGTTTTGCCGAGCGGAAAAATCGCACTTTACAAAAAATTAGGCAGGGAAAACAAATGAATAAAACGGAACGGTGCGTAGGTTATTACCTCGACGAAAAAGACGCTAATCCTGCTTTCCGCCCCGATTCGGCTTCGCTTGAGGACGGCTCGGTGCTGAAAGCTTTGCTGGAAAAATTCGACGGCAGACGCGACGACAAGGCGTTGTATGCGGTTATGCGCTGTCTGCGCGACTCCTTTCTGTATGTCAAAAGCGACATGAGCGATTTTCTGACGGACAGGGGGCGGCGCTATCTCAAAGCTTTTGCGGGATTTAAGGAGGGGAAAGCGGAAAAACGCCGCGCGCTCGTGTCCGAGCTGATAAAAGCAGTCGAGGCAAACAAAGAGCTTTACGGCGTGGCAATAGAGCCGGATACGCACAGGTTTCTGCTCGGAGCGGATTTTATGGAAATATTGAAATTTATGCCGTCGGAAATCGGTTCTTAGTCCGCAATCCGACAAAGTTGACAGGCGAGCGCCCTTGCGCTTGCCTTTTTTTGCAGCCGACTGTTTTTTTGGGCTTGGTGCAATTGCACCGTAAATAAGTAGTATAAAGCATTTAATACCCGTGCAGAATATCTATTAAAATAGTAGATAACGGAGAAGCTGCAATGGACAGAGAGCGGGTAATGGCGCGTGTGGAGCAATTGCTCAAAGAAAAGCATATGAGCATGAACGCCCTGATGAAGGAAACGGAAATTTCCACGACCATGTATCAATGGAAGAAAAACGCCAGCCGCGACGCGACTCGGTCGCCTTCGCTCAAATCGATAGAGAAAATCTGTCAGTTTTTCGGTATTTCGCTGTCTTACTTTTTTGCCGAAAACGAGAGCGAGGAAAACGAGGTGAAGACGCGCGAGCTGATTGCCATGCTTTCCCGCCTGAACAAAGCTCAGCTCGACGTGCTCACGGACTTTTTGCGCGAGTTCACCGAAAAATAGCGCGTTTGGACGTTCTTTTTCCGTCGCGTATTTATGTCGCGCGGATTGCCGCGTTTTCGGAGAAAAAACTGCCGTTTTTGCGCGTTTTGCCGCGGTCGAAACCCGTGCGCGGTGCAATCGGTCCAGCTTTTTTGTCTTTAACGTCAATCGCTTTTTGCTTTTAAACGCAAAGCCACGATTTTTCGTGGCTTTTTTTGATGCTTACAGGGGGGCGAACAATGAGAAGCAATATGCTTGCAAAGCTTATACGGGAGGGGAACACCTCGACGGACAAGATTATCTGCTGCGAAATAGGGCGCTTGTTCGACAGGCTTTCGGATTATCTGTATCTTTACGACATGGACAAGGGCACGGTTTTTTACGGCGTGTTTTGTCTCGTGTTTTTAAACGGAGAAAACGAGAGCTACGAGGAAATCGCAAGCCGTCTGCACGTCGCGTCCCGCACCGTCGACAGATACGTAAAAAGCTGCAATGTTTTTGCCAAAAAGCTGATAGCCGTCGAGTATCCGCTGCTGAAAAAGTACGACAGTCCGTGAAGCGCGGGCGACACATATAGTCGTGGCAAAAATTTCCCGATTGTGTTAATATATCGGCGGGAAAGGTATTTTTCCGTCGCGGTATGGGCGGCGCGTTGAAAAAAGGGGGATACGGATATGAATGCGGAAAAACGTTTTGCCGAAAGACTGCAAGAGCTTGTGTACGACTGCGGCTTGAAGCCCGAAGAAATAAGCGCGCTTTGCGGCGTCGGTCTGTCGAGACTGCGCTGTTGGCTGTCGCCGCGCTGCGCCTCTCTTCCCTGCACGCGCAGTCTTGTTAAGCTCGCCGATTTTTTCGGCTGCTCGCTTTTGTATTTGCTGGGGTTTGAGGAGGAAAACTCTCTGACCCGCCCGCGCGCAAATCTGCCCGATTTCTCAAAGCGGCTTTTGTTTCTCAAAGAACGGCACGAAATAAAAATATATATGCTCAAACGCACGGGTAGACTTGGCGCGGCTTCTTCCTTTTACAATTGGACGAAAAGAGGCTCCTTGCCCGACGTTTACAATCTGCTTGCGTTGTCGGACGTTTTCCGCTGCACGCCCGACTTTTTGCTCGGCAGAGAGGACTGAAAGTCGGTTTAAAAGCCGCTACGCAAAAAACGGCAAATTTAAAGACAACAAAAAAACGCGCCTTTAAGCGCGTTTTTTATTATTTCATTTCCGAGCGCAGCTGTTTTACAAACTTCGCCATACGCTCGACGCCTTTTTCTATCTGTTCCATAGCGTAGGCATAGCTTATCCTGATGTGGTAGTAGCCCGCTTCTCCAAAGGCTATGCCTGCGGGGCAGCAGACCTTGTATTCGTGTATAAGCCTCTCGACAAAGGTTTCTCCGTCCACACCCGTGCTCTCCACGCTCGGGAACATATAAAACGCGCCTTTCGGCTCGAAGCACTCCAAACCCATTTCCCCGAGAGAGCGGTAGAGGAATTTGCGTTTGCGGTCGTACTCCTCGCGCATTTTTGCGACCTCCGCAAAATCGTTGGAAAGACCGTCTTCGAGTAGAGCTGCGGCGGCGTATTGCGCTGCGGTAGGCGCGCACATAATCATGTACTGATGGATTTTGAGCACCTGTTCTATTATTTCCTTGGGAGCGCAGACGTAGCCCAATCTCCAACCCGTCATGGCGAATCCCTTGGAAAAGCCGTTGAAAACGATTGTGCGCTCGCGCATACGGGGCAGGCTTGCTATGGACACGTGGTTGAGTCCGCCGTAGGTCAGTTCGCTGTAAACCTCGTCGGAAAGGACAATCAAATCGTGCTTTTCAAAAACGGGAGCCACCGCTTGGAGCTGTTCCTTTGTCATGATTGCGCCGGTGGGGTTGTTGGGGTAGCACATGAGTATAGCCTTTGTTTTGGGCGTAATTTTTTCTTCGAGCATTTCGGGCGTGATGATAAAGCCGTTTTCCTTGACGCATTTGACGACCACAGGAACGCCTCCTGCAAGCAGGACGGCTGGCGCGTATGACACGAAGCACGGTTCGGGGAGCAGCACCTCGTCGCCGGGGTTCAACAATGCCATAAAAGCTATGTCTATGCCCTCGCTGACGCCTACGGTGGTGATTATTTCGTTGTCGGGATTGTAGGACAAGCCGTAGCGAGTTTCCATGTAGCGGGAAATCAGCTTTCTCAATTGGATAAGTCCCGAATTGGAGGTGTAGCGCGTTATCCCGTCCTCTATGGATTTGATTGCGGCTTTGCAGCCGACCTCGGGCGTGACGAAATTCGGTTCGCCCACTCCGAGAGAAATGCAGTCGGGCATCGTCGCCGCGATGTCGAAGTATTTTCTGATGCCGGAGGGCTTCATTTCGTAAGCGATTTTACTGAAATATTTTTTGTAATCCATAATATATTCTCCCGTGAAAGGACAAAAAAGAGCGCGCTTTGCCGCTGCAAAAAATACGCCTCTGATTGCCGAGATAATAATAAAAGCAAGAGGAAAAAAAGTCAACGGATTTGAACAAGATTGACGGCGCGGCCGAAAAAAATTTTAAGCGTCCGTCGGCAATTTGGTTTTTGTTATGTCGCCGTCGGTGCAGTGTATTGTGTAGTCGCCTGTGTTTGCATCCCAAGAGTCATGTTTTGCAACAGCGTCCCATTGCTCCATTGTTCCGTTGTAGGTTATGCTTGTAAGGGAAATGCAATATAAAAACGCATTCTCTCCGATACTCGTCACGCTTTCGGGGATTGTTACGCTTGCAAGGGAAGAACAATTTGAGAATGTACTCTCTCCGATACTCGACACGCCGGTGGGGATTGCCACGCTTGTAAGAGAGCAAGTACTGAACACGTACATCCCGATAATCTTTGTATTTTTGTTGATAGAGCAACTTGTAATAAATTTGGTCTTAACTTTTACCAACGCCAAATAAGGATTGCTTTCATTCCCGAGATAATATGCGTTGTCATATTCGTTATAAGTAAGAGGGCATTTTTCAAACGCGTGATTTCCGATGCTTGTCACGCTGTCGGGTATAGTAATACTTGTCAGGGAAGTGCAATTTCGGAACGCGTAACTATGTATAAATTGAGTGTTGTCGTTTATGGAACAGCTTGCAATATCAGCGTTTTTAGCTTTTACCAAAACTAAATAAGGGTTGCTTTTTTTCCCGAGATAATATGCGTTATCATATTCATTATAATTAAGAGGGCAATTCTTAAACGCGTAATTTCCGATATTTGTCACGCTGTCGGGGATATATATGCTTGTCAAGGAAGTGCAATTCTCAAACGCATAATCTGCGATATTCGTCACGCCGTAAGGGATATTTATGCTCGTCAAAGAACTGCAATGCGAGAACGCTCCCTCTCCTATGCTTGTTACGCTGTCAGGGATAGTTATGTTTGTAAGCGCACTGCAACCAATAAACGCACAAATTCCTATGCTTGTTACGCTGTTGCCTATTGTTACGTTTGTAAGTGCAGGGCAATTACTAAACGCAGAATCTCCGATGCTCGTCACGCTGTCGGGGATTGTTATGCTTGTAAGAGAAGTACAACCGTAGAACGCTCTGTTTCCGATACCGATTACTGGCAATCCTTGATATTCGGACGGAATGACAATATTCGTGTCCGCGCAGGTTCCCAAGCCCGTAACATAATAAGCATTTTGATTTTCGTTTAATTCGTAATCCAATCCTTCGGAAGGCTTTTCGCAAGCGGTTAAGGAAAAAGCAAGAACTGCTGCCGTCAATACGGTAAGCAAAACAGAAAAAAATTTTTTCATAAAATATCCTCCTTTTTGGTTGCAGTTATCGAGCTTTTGCCGCAACCCGTCGAAACAGACGGTTTTTGACTGTTTGACGCAATTATTATACCATGTTTGTCGCAGAGTGCGCAATTTTTTTGTTGTATAATTTTTTTCGTTTTAAGCTTGTCTTTAAGCGCGGTTTCGCTTTTCTGATTGGTAAATTACTTTTTGAATGCGGAATAGTGCGGTTTTTTGACAAAACAGAAAAACGGCGCGTTTTACGCGCCGTTTTTAAATCACCGTGACGGAAAAAGATTGACAAAAAATGTAAATATTTTAATTTTTTGTTATATCTACGTCGGTGCAGTGTATTGTGTAGTCGCTTGTGTTTGTATCCCATAAATAATGTTTTGCAACAGCGTCCCATTGCGCCAATGTTCCGTTGTAGGTAATATCTGTAAGCTTGATGCAACCGTAGAACACAGAATCTTCTATGATTGTCACGCTGTCGGGGAGAGTTATATTTGTAAGTGAAGCGCAATTCCTGAACGCTCCGAGTCCGATACTCGTCACGCCGTCGGGTAAGATTATGCTTGTAAGAGCGCTGCAATCGGCAAACGCCCACATTTCGATGTTTGTTATGCTGTCGGGGAGAGCTATGCTTGTAAGAGAAGTGCAGTAGTAGAACGCATAACTTTCTATGCTTGTTACGCTGTCGGGGAGAGTTATGCTTTTTAGAGAACTGCATTTCGCGAATATCCAACTTCCGATACTCGCCACACCGTCGGGGATTGTTATGCTTGTCAGGAGACTGCATTGCTCGAACGCGGAACTCATGATAAACTTTGTGTTTTCATTGATGGAGCAACTTTCGACAGAAGTGTCCTTGGCTTTTATCAGCGCCAAATAAGGGTTGTTTTCGTTCCCTAGATAATATGCGTTGTCATACTCGTTATAATTAAGAGAATTGCAAAACGAGAACGCGCTATTGCCGATGCTTGTCACGCCTTCGGGGATATTTATGTTTGTGAGGGAACTGCAACTTCTGAACGAGCTGTGTCCGATGCTTGTCACACTTTCGGGAATTTTTATGCTTTTAAGGGAAGTGCAATTAAAGAACGCCATATCTCCTATATCCGTCACGCCTTCGGGGATTGTTATACTTGTCAGGGAAGTGCAATTTGAGAATGCGGAATATCCGATACTTGTTCCGCCGGTAATCACTACGGTTTTAAGATTCGGTTTGGGAATAAAGCTTATAGCCGTTGCGTGTACAGTAGCCGTTTCCACTGCATTGCATTCGGCAAAAGCCGAATCGCCGATATCTGTGACACTTTCGGGAATTGTTACGCTTTTTAAGGAATTGCAACCGTAAAACGCATTTTCTTCGATACTCGTCACACCTTCGGGGATTGTTACGCTTTTAAGGGAAGTGCAACCATAGAACGTAGAAAATCCGATACTCGTCACACCTTCGGGGATTGTTATACTTGTCAGGGAAATGCAGTTGGAGAACGTAAAATCTGCGATACTCGTCACACCTTCGGGAATGTTTATGCCGGAAAGAGAAGCGCAACCGTAGAACGTAGAAAATCCGATGCTCGTTACGCTATTGGGGATTGTTATGCTTGTGAGGGAAGCGCAATTTGAGAATGCGTAACTTAGAATAAACTTTGTGTTTTCGTTGACGGCACAACTTGTAACGGAAGTGTTCTTAGCTTTTATCAACGCCAAATAAGGGTTGGTTTCGTTGCCGAGATAATATGCGTTGTCATATTCATTACAATTGAGGGAGGTGCAAGCGGAGAAAGCCAAATCTCCGATAACCGACACGCTTTCGGGGATGTTTATGTTTGAAAGAGAAGCGCAACCGTAGAACGCCCGCTCTCCTATGCTAGTCACGCCGTCGGGGATTGTTATACTTGTCAGGGAAGTGCAGTTGGAGAACGCATAATCTGCGATACTCGTCACACCGTCGGGAATGTTTATGTCGGAAAGAGAAGTACAACCGGAGAACGCATAATCTCCGATATTCGTCACGCTGTCGGGGAGGGTTATGCTTTTAAGGGACGTATTGACATAGAACGCCTTATCTCCGATTCCGATTACGGGCAGTCCTTGAAATTCAAACGGAATTACAAGATTCGTGTCTTTACAAGTCCCCAAACCCGTAACGCAATAAGCATTTTCATCAGGATTAAATTTAAATCTCAATCCTTTGGGATAGTCAGCCGTTTGGTATCCGCAAACCGTACATAAGCCGCTGTAAAAAGAGTGTTCCGCTTTGTCCTTAACTTCGTCGGTATGCTCGCAGGTGGCGGCGTGCCAATGGTATGTAGCGTCTTTTGACCAAACGGCAGCGTAGTCGTGAGTATGTTTTTCGCAAGCGGTTAAGGAAAAAGCAAGAACTGCTGCCGTCAATACGGTAAGCAAAACAGAAAAAAATTTTTTCATAAAATATCCTCCTTTTTGGTTGCAGTTATCGAGCTTTTGCCGCAACCCGTCGAAACAGACGGTTTTTGACTGTTTGACGCAATTATTATACCATGTTTGTCGCAGAGCGCGCAATTCCTTTATTGTATAAATTTTTTTGTTTTTAGGCTTGTCTTTAAGCGCGGTTTCGCTTTTCTGATTGATAAAGTTACTAAATAAAAAAAATTAAAATGCGGAATAGAGCAGTTTATTTACAAAACAGAAAAACGGCGCGTTTTACGCGCCGTTTTTAAATCGCCGTGACGGATAAAAGATTGACAAAAAATGTAAATATTTTTATTTGAAAAACGCAAACTAACGATATGTCGAATATAATGGATTTTTTAAAAAATATTTTCGGAGGCTCGTCGGGAGGGGCAAACAATTTCGACAGGCTTGTCGCCGCCTTTGAGGGGCAGGACGACTTTTTGCAGCGCACGGTAAAATCGGGCGAAAACGAGTTTGTCGTGCTGTTTCTCGACTGCATGAGCGACGCCGCCAACGTGGGCAGGTTTGTGCTCGAGCCATTGACCTCCGCCGAAAAAAAGCTGGAAAGCGCGCAGGAGGTTGCCGACAGAGCGGTCAGCAGCATAGGCGCCGAGCTTGTGGGCGATTTCGAGACAATGCAGAGCAAGCTGCTCAACGGGCACAGTCTGGTGTTTCTCATGCCGGACAAGAGCCGCTGCGCGTCCTTCGACACGCGCACGAGCGAGGGAAGGAGCATTGCCGAGCCGCCCACGAGCGGCGTTACCAAGGGCCCCCGCGAGGGCTTTGTAGAAAGCTACAAGTCAAATCTGACGCTTTTGAAAAAGCGTCTGAAAACGCCCGATTTCAAGGTGAAAACGGTTGAAGTGGGAAAATATACCGCGACAAGCGTGGCGGTTTGCTATATCGACAGCATTGCCGACATGAAGATTGTAAACGAAATTTACGAAAAAATTTCGCAGATAGACATGGACGGAATCATTGACAGCAGTTATGTCGCCAAGTTTTTGGACAACGACAAATCGGGGCTGTTCAAAATGGTGGGCAGCTGTGAAAAGCCCGACATCGTGGTTGCAAAATTGCTGGAAGGTCGCGTAGCCATAGTCGTGGACGGTTCGCCCATAGTTTTGACGCTTCCGTATCTTTTTATCGAGGATATGCAGTCTCCCGAAGACTATTACGACTCGCCGCGCACCGCCACGCTTGCAAGGTGGCTGCGTTTTTTCAGCGTAATAATGTCCATCCTGATACCCGCGATTTACGTTTCGCTGCAAAACTTCAATTATCAGATACTGCCCGCGAAATTTCTGATAACCATTATCAACGCCACCGGCGCCATACCGTTCAGACCGTTGGAGGAAATGATAATCGTGCTTCTGCTTTTCGATATTCTCCGCGAGGCGAATTCGCGTATGCCCCGCTTCGCAGGGCTTTCCCTGTCGGTTGTCGGGGCAATCGTACTCGGCGACGCGGCGATAAAGGCGGGGCTTTTGGGCGCGCCCGCGGTTATGATAGGCGCGCTTTCGGGAATCGGACTTTATACCATGCCCGACAACACGCTTTTGTTTTCGCTGTTGAGACTTGTTCTCACGCTGGTGGGAGGTTTGATGGGGCTTTACGGACTGATAATAGCGGGGCTTATGCTGTTGAGCTATATGATAGGGCTTTCCGACTTCGGCTCGCCGTATCTTGCGCCTTTTGCGCCGAGCATCGAGCAGGACAAAAAGGACGCGCTGTTCAAGCGCGATATTTACAGTCTCGACAAACGTCCGCACAGCATAAGAAACACCAACAAAACGAGATTAAAGAGAGGGGGCGCGGAAAAATGATAAAAGCGGAAAAAGTAAAAATTTCTCAGTTGGCGCTGATTTTGTTGATTGTCATACCGGGCGGCAAATATCTGTCACTGCCGTCCTATATGTACAGCATATCGGGGCGGGACAGCTGGCTTTCGTTTTTGCTGCTTTTCGTTCTCGATTTCGTATGCTTTCTTTTCACGCTGTGGGCAATCAATCTAAACAGGCGCGGTCTGAGCCTCAACGAAATTTTGACGCAGACGCTTTCTCCCGTAGGCTCCAAAATAATTTTTGCCGTTTTTACCGTGTTCTTCCTTCTGCGGGTGACGGTGCTGCTTTTGGGCTGCGTCGATTTGTTTTCATCTACCTTCGTCATCAACACAAACTGGCTGGCGTACATCATTCCCATTGCGCTGCTGGTTGCGGTTTCTCTCGTTCAGGGAGTGCGAAACGTGGCGCGCCTGACCGAAATGCTCTTTGTTTTCGTCATGCTGGCGCTGCTTTCGATAATTTTTCTTTCTCTGCGCTCGGCGGATTTTTCCAATCTCAGACCGTTTCTCGACGAGGGGTTTAAGCCCGTGCTCGAAGGCAGTCTGGACGGCAGCTTCTGGTTTGCCGACAGCGTGTTTTTGCTGTTCTTTCTCGAAAAGGTCGAAGCGCCGAAAAAAAAGGACAATGTGCTGCTGTGCGTTATGCTGCTTATCGGCATACTCGTGACTATGGCTCTTGTCGTTCTGTACGTGGCGCTGTTCGGCAACGCTTCGGGTATCAACGGCATTGCGATAACAAAGGTTTCGCAGTTCAACATTTCAAACAACAGCTACGGACGGCTGGACTGGCTAAGTATTTCCATATGGATGTGCTCCATTTTTATCAAAATAATCGTTTTAAGCTTTTGCGCATACAGCGCGATTGTCTGGACGGTGGGCTACAAAAAGGAAAAATTCAATTGGTGGGTATTTCTGTCTATGGTGGTGCCGGTAATCGCCCTGCCTCTTTTCTTTGAAATGGAGACGTTCATTTTCAATCAGGTGTCAAAGGGCTTCGTTAAGTATATTCTGATAGTCGTTCAGTACGTGCTTCCGATATGTCTGCCCTTTTTGACCAAGGCGGCGTGCGCCAAGGGCGGGCGCGAAAAGAAAACGAGCGGCGCGGGGCGCGTCAAAGGGGAGGCGGTCTGATGAGAAAAGTAGCAAAGCTTGGCATAATTCTGCTTGCGGGGCTTATTATGTTTGTCATTGCGTATTCCTTTGCGTTCAAGGGTCTGTCCGACAGGGTAATCATGCTGGGGCTTGGCATAGACCTTTTGACGGAAACGGGAGAATACGAAGTGACCGCCGAGGTGATTGTGCCCGGGGCGGGCAGCTCTCAGGAGGGCGGCACGGGCGGCTCCGGTTCGCGGCTTGTAAGAGGAACGGGCGAAACCGTGTCTCTTGCGGTCGACGATATCTATCAGCATTACGGAAAAACGCCGTCTCTCGGGGAGTGCAGCATACTCGTCATAGGCGAGGAGGCGGCGAAAAATTCGGATTTGCGTCAACTGCTCGGCTATTTTTACGCCAGCGACGCCTTCAAGGACGGCACCGTGACTTTGATGTGCGAGGGAAAGGCGTCGGAGCTGTTTGACGTTCAGACGACAATGGACAGTTACGTTACCTTTACCTTGCTGTCGATAGTTTTGAACAACAGCGATACGACCACCGTGCCGTTTACCGAGCTTCACAACATAATGGAAAAGCAGGGAACCCCGAGTCAATGTTTTTATCTCAATTGCATAAAAACCATTGAAACCGCGGGGGACTCGGAAAAGCAGGACGAGCAGAGCGAAAAGCCCGCCGTCAAGCTGGACGCTTCCACGCTCGGCGTTTTCAAAGCCAACCGCTTTGCGGGTGTTTTGTCGGAGGAGGCGACGCGGGGAATGTGTCTTATGACCAAGCCCAAGATTTTCGACGTCTTTATCGTGGACGCCGAAAGCGAGTCCTTTTATCTGCCGGAAAAGACCACTGTGGGACTGACGCAGAAATCGTGCGGCATTGAGCCGGAGTTTGAAAACGGAAGGGCGACGGCGACAATCAAAATCAGCTCGCGCGTAAAACGCATGAGGACGGACACGTTGGGCGAGCTGCAAGGGTTTCAGCCCTACACTTACCGCGAGTTCGGAGAGGAGGCGCTTGTTCAGGTGAAGGAGCAGATGACGACTCTGTGTTTGGCGGCGCTTGAAGAGGCTTCGGAAATTGACGGCGACTATCTGCAAATCAACAATTTGTTTTACAAAAAATACGGCAAAAAGTGGCTGGAATTTCTCGGAGACAGAAGCGTTTACGACGTAGTGCAGTTCAAAACGGATATAACGGTGAAAAATTGATTTGCCGAAACGGTAAAAAACACTTGCTTTAAGCAGGTGTTTTTGCTATAATACCAAAGCATCGAAAAATGCGCATCCTTGCCCGCTTTGCGGGCCAATAGTCCAAAAGGAGGTAAAAGAGTGATGAACAAGTACGAACTTCTGTACATCATCGACAACGAGCTGGAAGCGGAAGCCAAAGACGCGCTTATCGCAAAATTTTCCGATATAGTTGTCAATGACGGCGGAAGCGTAGAAACCATCGACAAGTGGGGAACCAAAAAGCTTGCGTATCCCATCAATTTCAAGAACGAAGGTTTTTACGTGCTCATGAACTTTACGGCAAAGCCCGAAGTTCCCGCCGAAATATCCAGAGTCATGCATATCACGGACGCCATCATGCGTCATCTTATCGTCAAGAAGTAATAGGAGAGTAGTTATGAACAAATGCTTTCTTATAGGAAGACTTACGCGAGACCCCGAGCTTCGCACGTCCGGACAGGGAGTGTCCGTCTGCACTTTTTCTTTGGCTGTGGACAGACCTTACAAATCGGCGGACGGAGCCAGACAGACGGACTTTTTCAACATCGTCGTGTGGAGACAGCAGGCGGAAAACTGCGCGCGTTATCTTCAAAAGGGCAGCCAGTGCGCTGTTGAAGGCAACATTCAGAACCGTACCTATGAAAAGGACGGCGAAAAAAGGTATATTACAGAAATCGTAGCCGACAGAGTGGAATTTCTCGGCAGACCCGCGCAGAGCAACGGCGGCTCCGGTTACGACGAGTTCGGTCGCAAAGAGGCCATTGAGGATTTGCCCAGTGTCGAGGACGACACCGAGCTTCCGTTTTAAGAAAAAGGAGAACGAAAATGAGTGAAGAGAAAGTAAAACGTCCCGCGCGTCGTCCCTCCCGCAAAAAGGTTTGCGCGTTCTGCGCCGACAAGGTGGAGGAAATAGATTACAAGGATATTGCCAAGCTCAAAAAATACATTACGGAAAAAGGCAAGATAATACCCAAGCGCATGACGGGTACGTGCAGCAAGCATCAGAGAGTGTTGGCTGTCGCAATAAAGCGCGCCAGACAGATGGCGCTTATTCCCTACGTAGGGGACTGAAAAAACAAAAGCCGCGTAAGACGCGGCTTTTTTATTTGCGTTATTTTTGCTGTTCTCCGTCCGTTTCCGTCTGCTGCACGTAAACGGGACGCATATCGTATTTTTCAAGTATGTGCGCGCTTTTCAAAACGTACATGACCGCGGGCACCGCAAGAAGCTGCAAGAGCCAGCCCGGCCACGAGTCGAGAAGCACCGCGCCGATAAACACTGCGAAGGTATAGGGGCCGCCTTGAATTGCGGTCAGAATCCACATGACCGCTCCGTATACGCAGCGTCCCGCTATCATGGCGACAAGCAGCGACAGCACGATATTCAGATTTTTGAGGGTTTTGTTTCGGCTTTCCGAAAAGACGCACATGAGCAGACCCGCAACAAATCCGTATACGGCAAGCTCGAAAGCCATTGCCACCGCCATGGGGAAGACGGGCGGCATGCCGCTGACAAGGCTTGAAATAAAGGGCGCCAAAAAACCCACGATCAGCCCGCTCAAAGGTCCGCATATCATGCCGGCGAGCAAAACGGGCAGGTGCATGGGCGAAAACTGGGAACCAAGCCCTACGGCGTGGAACAAAAGCGGAAACAGCACTCCGAGCGCCAGAAACATGGCGGAGGTGGAGACGTTTAAGGCTCTGTTGGCTTTGACGAATTTTATTTTCATAAGTAAGCTCCGACGCAAAGAATATCACATTTGAGAATTTCAGTCAACCGACTTAAAGACAACGCGGACAAATTTAAAAGCAAAATTCGTTTACTTTTGATTTTTTCTCTGATATAATTTTCTTAAAGTCGCCAACAATAGAATTGACGGATTTTTCGGGAGTTAATAATGAAGCTTGCTCGATTTATTGTAAAATACAGATATATATTTTTGGGGTTGTTTGCGGCGCTTGCCGTCGCAAGCGTTTTTTTCATCGGCAAAACAAAAGTGAATTACGATTTGAAAAAATACCTGCCGGACGACTCGGACACCAACGTGTCTTTGGGAATACTCGAAAGCGAGGGCTTCGGTTACAACTGCATGATGAACGTCATGTTGAAGGGAGAAAGCGTAAACAGCGCCCAAGCCATTGCGGCGACGCTGGAAACGCGCTTAAACGACGGGGCGGAAAGTCCGCGCGTGTCGCTGGTGACGATAAGTTTTGACGAGAGCGGAGAATACGCGCTGCTTCAAATTGCCGTCAACGGCGACGAGTTTTCGGAAAACGCCGATTACGTTGCGGAAAAAGTTCCCGAGCTGCTTGACGGCGAGGATTTTGCCGTGAGCGGCGGCATAGTGCAGAACAGAGAGCTGACGGACGCCATCAACAGGGAGCTTCCGATTATACTCGGAGTAAGCGTCGCGGTGGTGCTTGTCATTCTGCTTGCGACAAGCAGCTCTTGGACGGACCCGCTGCTGTTTTTGATTGTGGTGGGCGTTGCGGCGCTGCTTAACATGGGCACAAATTTTATATTCGGCTCCGTTTCGTACATTACGCAGTCCGTCGCGGTCGTCTTGCAGCTGGCGCTGGCTATGGATTACAGCATTATTCTTTTGCACAATTACAATGCAAAGACGGACGAAGGACTTGATGCGGAGGAAGCCTTGACGCGGGCTTTGAGCGAGAGCTTCGCTTCCGTGTTTTCAAGCTGTCTCACTACCGTAGCGGGGCTTGCCGCGCTGTTGTTTATGACCTTTACAATAGGCTTCGACATCGGCATGGTGCTGTCAAAGGGCGTTTTAATCAGTATGATAACGGTTTTTCTGCTTATGCCCGCGCTGATTCTGCTGTTCAAAAAACCGATTGCCAAAACGCGCCACAAGCGGCTTATGCTCCCGACCAAACGCTTGTCGGGTTTTTCCTTTTCGCTGAGAAAGGTCATTTCCCTTGCTTCGGTCGTCGTGATAGCGGGCTGCGCGGTGCTCAGCATAGGCTTCAATACTTACAGCTTCAAAGTAAATCTCGCTTCCGACGAGCAGGCGGAGCAGGTGACTGAGATTTTCGGCAACAACAATATGTTTATGGTGCTTTTTGAAAAGGGAGAGGAGGATGAAAATATCGCAGGACACCGCGAAATCGTCAGTTTCTTGGAAAATTACGAGGATTTCAAAAACGAGGACGGCACCGACAGGGACGTGACGGCAATTTATTCGCCTGTTAAGGAATACACCGAACAGGAGCTTTCGGGTATGCTTCGCCTCGACTCGGATATGGTGGAAAAGCTGTATTTGTTTATGGAAAAAAGCGGGCAGGCGGTTACTCCGTTGGAAATACGTCAGTTTGCCGCGCAATATATGTCGGAGGGAATACTGAATATTAAAATTACGCCGCAGAAGCTCGCGTCCATGACGGACATGAAGTCGTCGTTTGTTGAAATGTACTACACCATGATGGATTACGACACTGTTTACGACAACAACGTGCCGTTGATTGCTCTGGTCACGGATTTGCAGGACGAGGAGTGGAGACAGACTGTCAGACTGCTTTGCGAAACCGTACTCAAAATTGACCCCGAACCGCTGTTTGAGCTGGCGGACGAAATTTACGGGCAGCGCGAGGAGCTTGCGGCGCTTGACGTTACGGCTATGATAGACGGGGCGATGAAAATGTTCGAGAGCGAGAACTATTGCCGCGCCGTGTTTATTCTAGACATAGAGCAGGCGGACGAAAAAACCTTCGCGTTTCTGGCGGATTTGGAGGAAATGCTCGATTCGGGGCTGTTCGACGGGCGCGCCACCTATATGGCGGGAGAAAGCGCGGTGCTTTACGACGTGGAAAAGGCTTTTGACAGCGACCTGACCAAAACGACGCTTATTACCATCGGCTGCGTCGTGCTCATCATAGGACTGACCTTTCTTTCCGTGAGTATGCCGCTTCTGCTCGTGTATATCATTCAGGGAGCCATTTGGATAAGCATGTCCTTTTCGGCTATTTTCGGTTCGCCCGTTTTCTTCATGTCGTATATAATAGTAAGCTGTATTCTTATGGGCGCGACAATCGACTACGGAATCCTGCTGAGCAGCACTTACGTAAAATACCGTCAGAGTCTCGGCAGAAGGGAAGCGCTCGGCGCGGCGTTGAAAGCCGCCATGCCCACGGTTTTCACCTCGGGCAGCATTATGACGGTGGCGGGCTTTTGCGTGGGGCTTATTTCCACGGTGGAGGCAATCAATTCCGTCGGGCTGCTGCTTGCGAGAGGCACGATTGTTTCCGTGATTATGGTGCTCGTGGTGCTTCCCGCGCTGCTTGTCGTTTTCGACAAAATCCTCGACAAAACAACAAAACACAAGCTTCCGTTTGTAGACGATGTTGAAAAACAGCCCGAAACGGAGGAGTTAAATCAGGAAATGCAATAGACAAATCGTGGCGGCGGTGATATAATAAAAAAATATTTTTATCGGGAAGGAATTAAATTTGACGGAAACCGCAAAGCCGGCGAAAAGCAGAAAAAAGCTGTGGTTTACGCTTGCGCTTATCGCATTCAATATCCTCGTGCTCGCGGGGATAATTCTGCATGAGATTCACGGCAAGGAAGAGCAGATATTAGACAAGGAAATTTTCGTGACCTGGGCGGCGAATTACAGATTTCTTGTTTGCGCGCTGTGCTGTGTTTTGTGCTATATACTTTTCGAGTCCTTGAAATATTTGATTTTCATAAGAAGCTTTGCCGGGCGCTGGATGCCTATGACAGCTTTGAAAACGGCGATTCTCGGCAAATATTACGACTTTATCACGCCGCTCGGCTCGGGCGGTCAGCCTTTTCAGATAGTTTATCTGTCCACACAGAAAAAAATACCGATAGGTCCCGCGACCTCCATACCCCTGTCGGGCATGATAGTCTATCAGGTGGGATACGTTTGCTTTGCAATCAGTATGTTCGTCGTTTACGCCTGCATACCGCATTCCCTTCCGCTGGCGACGCCCGTCCTCTATCTGGCGGGCTTCGGAGCCTTTTGCTATTTGATTGTGCCCGCCATAGTTGTACTTTTTTCGGTATTTAGGGAAACCACTCTCAAAATTCTGCGCTTTTTCGTTAAGCTCGGACACAAAATGAGGCTTGTCAAAGACGTGGACGCAACGCTGGAAAAAACCGCCGCAAGCCTTGACGAATACAGAGATTCCTTCAAGCAGCTGCTTAAAAAGTGGTATATTCTTCTTATCGGAGTTTTGCTCGGCTGGCTTATGACTTGCAGCAACTGCATGATAGCTTATTTCGTGGTAAGAGCAAGCGGTATGTCCGTCAATTGGCTGGAAATGCTTTGCCTGACCATTTTTACCTATTGCTCGGTTACGTTTATACCCACTCCGGGCAACACGGGCGCGGCGGAGGTGGGATTTTACGCCGTGTTCGCGGGACTGCAATCCACTTTCTGGGTGACCATGCTGTGGCGCGTTTTGAGCTATTATTCCATTCTTCTAATAGGGCTGTGCGTAATTGTTTTTACGCCTCTAAAAAGAAAAATACAGAACGCGCGCGCCAACAGACGCCGTCCTCCCGTTGCGGAAACGGGAGAGCCTACGCAATCGGAAACGCAAAATGCGGAAGGGGCGATTGAGACGGAGCGGGACGCAAGTGAAAAAAGTCAATGAAAAAACGGGCGGAAGCCCGTTTTATTTTTGCGCCAAAAACAGTTCCAGCATGATTCTCTGCGTCTGTGTGTAGGAAACTACGGTAGGTGTTGAAGGCTCGGGAGGAGCAGGCTCGTCGCCCGGCGTGTCCGAAGGAGGAGACGGCTCCGTTACTACGGGCGGCTCCTTGTAGCTGCCCGTGCCGTCGGACTGCCCGTTGAGCTTTAAGTACAGATTGTTGAACCATTCTGAAATGCCCGAAAAAAAGCTCGATTGCTTTGTCCAAAACAAAAATACGGCATATCTTTCCGTGCTTATAGCGTCGTCGATCATATCGTAAAAAGCGTCCTGCCCCTCGCTGTCCCCCGTCTGCGTGACGTACAGGCTCAGCAAGTCGTAGACGGTGTGTGTAAGTCCGCTGTACAGAACAAAGTCGTCGGAGCTGTTGAGGCATACGTAATTTGCAACTATGTTGGCTTCGTACTCCCGCATTACGCCTTTGGAATGCGCCATTTCGTGCGCCATGGTATGCGGCAGGTCGCAGGCGGGATTCCGAGTGTTTACGTTCGGCTCGCCGAAGGGCACGAAGGTTATGCCCGTCAGGGAAAGCGCGCTCATGAAAAAGCTTGACGCCATTCCCTTTGCCTGCGGGGTGTAGGGGCTGAAAAATCCGTCGAATTCGTCTAGACAGCGGAAATCGTTTTGCAGTATGTCGCCCAACTCTTTGGTTGTGTAGGGGTTTTCCACAATTCCGTCCGAGTCTCTTTTAAGCCGCGCGCTCACCTCGTTGAGCTTTGTCACGTAGTATTCGCAGGCGTCGAAAAGCGTCTCGTCGCTTACCGTAAAGTTTTCCTGCCCGAGCGGAATATAATTGCGGTTGTAGCATACGGAGGCGGTGGCGGTGTAGACGGAGGCGAAGCCCGTGCAGGCAACGGCTGCAATTACCGCCACGCGCAGGGCGCGTAAGCCCTCTTTGCGTTTGAGATTTATTATTATGCGAACGATTGAAAAGACCGCTCCCGCAACCGCCGCCAAAATCAACAGCTCGTACATGCTTATGGGCAGCCACCCGAAAATGTGGGAGAAAAACCATACCCATGCTCGGGAAAAGGTGCGCGCCAAAAATTCGCAAACGGAGGTGTTTGTTTTGAGCACGCATAAAACGACGAGTGCAATTACGCACACGCACAGCGCGATTAGCCAACCTTTGAGTTTGACGGGCTTTCGGGCGCTCGTTTCGACGCGGTTTTCCGATTTTTTGTCTGACATACGACTATTATACCATATTATGCAAAAAAATAATAAGTCTTGCGAAAAAAACTTTAATTTGCGCTCGGTTTGTGCTATAATCTTTTCAATCGACAGGAGTTTTATATGAAGGTAAAAGAGAGATTTCTTCGTTACGCCGCGACGGACACTGCGTCCGAACCCGATTTCCCCGAGACGCCAAGCACCGCCAAGCAGCGCGTTTTTGCGGAAATGCTTTGCGACGAGCTGCGCGGCATGGGCGCGGAGGATGTAAAAATTTCCGACAACGCTTATGTTTACGCGCGGATTCCGTCAAACGTAAAGAGGGATATACCCAAAATAGGCTTTATTGCGCATCTTGACACCGCGCCCGCCGTGTCGGGGACGGGAGTCAAGCCCCGCGTCTTTGAAAATTACGACGGCGGTACGCTTGAAATAGGAAACGGAGTGAGTATACGCCCGGAGGAGTTTTGCCACCTTTCAAACTATATCGGGCAGGATATAATCACCTCGTCGGGGGATACTCTGCTCGGCGCGGACGACAAGGCGGGCATAGCGGAGATTATGGAGCTGTGCGAAATCCTGCTTTGCGACAAAAGCATAGAACACGGCGAAATAGGGGTGGCGTTCACTCCGGACGAGGAAATAGGTCACGGCGCGGCTCTGCTTGACATAGAGGGCTTCGGCTGCAAATACGCCTATACCGTTGACGGCGGCGCGCTCGGCGAGCTGGAATACGAGAATTTCAACGCCGCGCAGGCGGAAATCAGGATAAAGGGCGTGAGCATACATCCCGGCGACGCCAAGGGCAAGATGAAAAACGCTCTGCTGATTGCCAACGAGCTTGTATCCAAATTTCCCGTCGAACAGACTCCCGCAAAAACGGAGGGCTACGAGGGCTTTTTCCACTTCGACGAGTTGAACGCGACTGTGGAAAGCGCTAAGCTCGTCTGCATAATACGCGACCACGACGCCGAAAAATTTTCGGCTAAAAAGCAGTTTGTCGAAAAAGCCTGCCGCGAAATAAACGATGCTTACGGCGACGGAACGGCGGAGCTTGTCTTGAAGGACAGCTACCGCAATATGCGCGAGAAAATTTTGCCGCATATACACCTGATAGAAAACGCGAAAAAGTCTATGGAAAACGCGGGAGTAAAGCCCGTCGTCGTCCCCATACGCGGCGGCACCGACGGAGCGCAGCTTTCTTTCAGAGGATTGCCCTGCCCCAACCTCTGTACGGGCGGACACAATTTTCACGGGCTTAAGGAATATATTCCCGTGCAGTCCATGGAAAAAACGGTGGAAATTTTGCTGGGTATAGTGCGCCTGTACGCAAAGTCCGACAAATGATTTTTTAAACCAAATAAATATTTTTCTTGTACCGTATCCGCGGCATTGCAGCGGGACGGAAAAAGTATGCGGCTTTTTTGCTCCGCCTTTGGGCGGAGTTTTTTTTCGTGCGCAAAGGGGCTAAAAAGTATAAAACTTTTTAGCGTTTCATATTCTTTAACAGGCGGATTGTTCGACAAAAAATAATGAAAAAATAATTCCGATTTTTCTTCTGCGGAGCAGCCGCGGTTTCACGACGATTATGAAACAACTTGTCCACACAGGACAAAGTGAAATTGTGGATAACTCTGTGGAAAAGTGTATAACCTACTAAAAATCGGCTGTTTTTTGCCGTTTTCGGTCATTTTTCCGCCGTCAGAGGTTTTAAATGCGAAAAGAGAAAACTTATTTCTGGATTGCTTTTTTGCTTGTCGGTCTTTTGCTGTCGCTCAACGCGCTGCTGCTTTGTCTGAGAAAGGACGGCGACGCGCTGGACGTGTATCAACAGTTTACCGTGTGCATCGACGCGGGTCACGGCGGAGTGGACGGGGGAGTTACCGGCGTCAATACGGGAGTCAAGGAAAGCGACCTCAATCTTTCCGTTTCGCGGCTTTTGAAGGAGCAGTTTGAAAACTGCGGCATAACCGTAGTCATGACGAGAAAAACCAAGGACGGTCTGTACGGCACGGCGACAAGCGGTTTCAAGCGCCGCGATATGGAAAAGAGAAGGGAAATCATAGAACAGAGCAAGCCCGATATGGTTATTTCAATCCATATGAACAAGTATTCCTCTCCGTCGCGCAGCGGTCCTCAGGTGTTTTTTCTGGAAAAGGGGTGCGCGGGAGAGGCGCTTGCCGTTTCTCTGCAAAACGCGCTTAACAAATTTACCGGCAATTCCCATTCCGCGCTAAGCGGCGATTATTTTATACTCAAATGCACCGACAGTCCGAGCGTCATTGTCGAGTGCGGCTTTTTGTCCAACGCGGAGGACGAAAGAAAGCTTTCCGACAAGGAGTATCAGGCGCAGCTGACCAAGATTATTTTCGAGGGGGCGATGATGTATATGTATTCCGGCAATTTGCCCTGACTTCGTTTATTTTTATTCATCGCTTGAAAATTCCGATTAGGGGGGGGCGGAAATACGCAAAATATGAATTATTTTCACAAACCGCAAAAATCGGCTTGGAATTACAAAAATCGGCAGTAAAAGCAGGCAGTTTTCACATAAAAGAATGATTTTAAAGATTTTTGTCGGTTAAATCGACATTTTCGGGGAAAGTGGCATATTTATTTTAATTATGTTATAAAATATTCTTTGACAATTCTTGACTTTCTCATTTTCGCGTCACTTACGCAATTTATCATATCTCACGTAAGATAAGTTCTTTTTTCAGTTTCGGCTTATCTTGCAGGCCAGTAACAGTTTAGTTACATTTTCATAACACCCTCCTTAATAAAATTAAGAGAATGCGGTTTTCGGCGCGCCAATGCCGGACGGTTCTCTTAATTTTATTTTTCCGCGTTTTTTATCCGCCCCGTTTTTCTTTGACTAAAATCCCGAAACGTGATAATATCTTTGTCGGGCGCAATGCCCTTCTACGGAGACGATATGGAATTAGCAAAACAATTGGCAGCCGAATTTAATTTGCAGGAAATTCACAGCGAAAATATAATATCGCTGATTGACGAGGGAAACACAATTCCCTTTATAGCGCGTTACAGGAAGGAAATGCACAACTCCTGCGACGACCAGGTGTTGAGAGAGTTCGCGGACAGGCTTACTTATCTGCGCAATCTTGCCAAGCGCAAGGAGGAGGTTTTCAACTCCGTCACCGAGCAGGGAAAAATGACCGACGAGGTGGCGGCGGCTTTGGAACGCGCGCAGACGCTTACCGAAGTGGAGGACGTGTACCGTCCCTTCAAGCAGAAGAAAAAGACGCGCGCGTCCGTCGCGATAGAAAAGGGGCTTCAACCTCTTGCCGACCTTATATACGCGCAGCAGACGACGGAAGGGGATATATCGGAGTTGGCCGCTCCTTTCGTAAACGCCGAAAAGGGAGTGGAAAACTCCGAACAGGCTCTCAAAGGCGCTGCGGACATAATAGCGGAAATGATTTCCGACGACGCCGAGCTGAGAAAATCGCTCAGAGAGTTTCTCAAAAACGAGGCGGATATATCCACCAAGCAAATCAACCCCGAAAAGGAAGAGGGACGCGTATACGAAATGTACGCCGACCACAGCGAGAAAATCGCCAAAATTCCCGCGCACAGGGTGCTTGCGATAAATCGCGGCGAAAAAGAGGAGTGCTTGAAGGTCGGTATAGTCGAGGACAGGGAAGCCGCGCTTGCAAAGGTGAAGGCCGCCCACGTAAAGGGCGACAGCATTTTCAGAGGACTTTTGGAGGCTACGGCGGAGGACGCCTACGACAGGCTGATTTTCCCCTCCATAGAACGCGAGGTCAGAAACGAGCTGACCGACATGGCTAACGAACAGGCAATCAAAATGTTCGAGGTCAATCTGCGTCCGCTGCTCATGCAGCCTCCGCTCAAAGGCAAGACCATACTTGCGGTAGACCCCGCGTACAGGACGGGCTGCAAAATCGCGGTAATCGACCCGTCGGGCAACGTGCTGGACACGGGAGTGGTTTATCCCACGCCGCCGCAAAACCGCGTCGAGGAGGCGAAAGCCAAGCTGAAAGCCATGATAAAAAAGCACGGCGTGGACGTGATTTCAATCGGAAACGGCACGGCGAGCAAGGAGGCGGAGATTTTTGTCGCCGAGTTAATCAAAGAGTGCGACGCAAGGTTGAGCTACGCCGTAGTCAACGAGGCGGGGGCCTCGGTTTATTCAGCCAGCAAGCTGGGCGCGCAGGAGTTTCCCGAATTCGACGTTTCCATCCGCAGCGCGGTTTCGATAGCGCGCAGGCTCCAAGACCCTCTCGCGGAGCTGATTAAAATAGACGTGAAGAGCATAGGAGTCGGACAGTATCAGCACGATATGCCGCAGAAACGGCTTACTGAGGTGCTTGAAGGCGTGGTGGAAGACTGCGTCAACAGCGTGGGCGTCGACCTCAACACCGCAAGTCCGAGTCTTTTAAGCTATGTCGCTGGACTTAATTCGGCTATTGCCAAGAACATAGCGGAATACAGAAAGACGGCTCCGTTTACCGACAGAAGTCAGCTTTTGAAGGTGAACAAGCTCGGCGCCAAGGCATTCGAGCAATGCGCGGGCTTTTTGCGCATACCTCAGGGCGAAAACGTGCTGGACAATACGGCGGTGCATCCCGAGGCTTACGGAGCGGTGGAGAAGCTTCTTGCCCACTTCGGACTCAGTGTGGACGACGTGAAGTCGGGCGGATTGAAGGAGCTGCCCGCTCTGATAGAAAAGGAAGGCAGACAAAAGGTGGCGGAGCTGGTCGGAGTGGGAGAGTTTACCCTCGACGATATTGTAAACGAATTGTTGAAGCCCGGCCGCGACATAAGAGACAGTCTGCCCACTCCCGTTTTAAGGAGCGATTTGCTTGACATAAAGGACTTGAAGCCCGGTATGGAGCTTGACGGCGTTGTGCGCAACGTCATAGATTTCGGCGTGTTCGTGGACATAGGCGTGCATCAGGACGGACTCGTGCACATCAGTCAGATAGCGGACGGATACATCAAGCACCCGTCGGACATACTCAGCGTGGGCGAAACGGTGCACGTCAAGGTGCTGGACGTAGACGTGAAAAAGAACAAAATCAGTTTGACCATGAAAACCTCGTTGAATCCCTTCGGCAAAAAGCCAAAGGAGGAGAGGAAGCCGCGCGCAAAGGACGACAAGCGGCGCGATTTCAAGGCAATCAGGCAGGAGCGCAAGGCAAAGGAAGAAGCGGGGCTCGAACAGGCTCTCAAAAGGCTTCAACAAAAATACGGCAGAAAGTAAAGCTTTTTGCGGGAGGCGGACAAAATGCTTAAATTGAAACAGGCGGAGCTTGAAGAAATAAAGGAAGTGCGAAAAAGCGTTTTCGGCGACGCGGATTTTGACGACGAGGGTCTTTGTCTGCACGTTTTGGCTCGCGACGGCGACGAAAAGGCGGGATGCGTTTCGTTGAAAAAGGACGGCGATTTCGTCCGTATTTACGCGTTGGGAGTAAAAGAAAACCTGCGTGGAAAAATGACGGGAGAGGCGTTGCTTAAAATGGCGGAGTTTCTCTCTCTCAACCGCGATTGCAGGGAAACGTATGTGACGGTCGGGCAAAACGCGGGATTTTTTGAAAAATTCGGCTATAAAAAAACATCGGGAAACCGTATGGAGAAAAGTCTGTTTGACGGCTGCAACTGTTGTTCTCACAACTCCGATTGACTAAAACATTCACGTTGCGCGACTAAAATGCGGGATAAGGGATTCTGTTTGGTAAGATGTCTTGGTTCAATTATATAGGACTGATTGTAATTTCGGTTATAATGATTCCCAATATCATATATGCGATTAAAAATAAAGGCGGTTTTCCAAACAGCTGCGGAAACAAAGCCGCAGAGCTTTTTGAGCAGATAGGCAGATACGGCTGCATTGCATTCATGGTTTTCAATATTCCGTTTACCTATTTCGGTTTTTGGTTTGATAAGGCTATGCTTGTATATGCAATCGTAAACTCTGTTTTGTGTGCGATTTACCTTGCCTGTTGGGCGATTTTCCGGAAAAATACTGTTGAAAAAGCGATATTGCTTTCGGCAATCCCGTCGTGCGTATTTTTGTTCGGAGGAATTATGCTTTTGAGTATTCCTTTAATCGTCTTTGCGATTGTATTCGCGCCTTGTCATATTTTGCTCAGCTGTAAAAATGTCTGTTAACCGTATTTTATCGAATACGAGACGGCGCACGGAGAATTTGAATCTCCGTGCGCCGTTTGTCCCGTAAAGCGTTGATAAGTTTGTTTTTTTGTGTTAAACTATATGCAATAAGGCAATGAATTTAAACGAAAAGCAAATTTCCCGAGAAAGGGCGCTGCGGCTCAATCCGCTGGTGCTTGCCTATGTGGGAGACGCGGTGCATGCTCTGTGGCTCAAAAGCAGGCTTGCGGTTTCTTCGGACAGAAAGGCGGGCGCTCTGAGCAAAATTTCAAACAGGCTTTTAAGCGCGAGGGCGCAAAGCGAGGCTTGCGACAGGCTGTCGGATTTTTTCGACGAAACGGAGAAAGACGTATTTCGCCGCGCGCGCAACTGCCACAACAATACACCCGCCAAAAACGCCACGCTGGAACAATACAAAAAAGCGACTGGTCTGGAAGCGGTGCTGGGTTTTTTGTACGTCAGCGGAGACGCGGGGCGTATTTTGGAATTGTTGAATGCCGCTTACGAAAAGGGAGAGGAATTTATCTGATGAATATAGAAGGCAAAAACGCGGTAGGCGAGGCTTTGAGAGCGGGCACGACCATTGACGTTCTTTTGGTGGAAAAGGGAACAAACCACCCCTTGGTTGCGCAGGCGCGCGCGGCGGGGATAAAGATACAATTCGTTGACAGAAGCGTGCTGGAACGCGAAAGCGTAAGCAAGCGTCATCAGGGGTTCATTGCGCGCGCGACCGAATTCGATTATTGCGAGGTGGAGGATATTTTGGCAGAAAGCAAAAGACGCGGGGAGGACGCCTTTGTGGTGATTCTGGACGGAATCGAGGACCCGCACAATCTCGGCAGTATTCTTCGCGTATGCGAGTGCGCGGGAGTGCACGGAGTTATCATTCCCAAAAACCGCGCGGCAAGCGTCAACGATACGGCGGTGCGCACCTCCGCCGGCGCGAGTCAGTACGTAAAGGTGGCGCGCGTGGCAAACCTCTCCAACGCGATAGCGACGCTCAAAAAAGCGGGACTGTGGGTTTTTTGCGCCGATATGGACGGGCGCGAAATAACGGAGTGCAATCTTAAAGGTCCTCTTGCTCTTGTCATAGGCGGAGAGGACAGAGGTGTGAGTCGGCTGGTCAAGGAAAACTGCGACGGAGCGGTTTCTATAAAAATGAAAGGCAAAATAAACTCGCTCAACGCGTCGGTTGCGTGCGGAGTCGCCGTTTACGAAGCGTTGAGGCAGAGGGGCTGACATGACGGACGGCGACAGATACGAGGACGGCGCGCTTGCCGCAAAAGCGCGCGCGGGGGACGAGCAGGCGTTTGCCGAGCTGTTTTCAAGATACAAGGGAGTTGTGCGTTCCGTCAGCAACGGCTTTTTTCTTGCCGGCGGCGACCGCGAGGATTTGTTCGCGGAGGGGATGCTCGGACTTTACACGGCGATAAAGGACTTTGACTCGTCGAAAAGCAATTCGTTTTCGGCGTTTGCCTATCTGTGCGTTTTGCGCAGGGTTATCTCCGCTGTCAAGCAGTCCGGAAGCGGCAAAAACAAGGCGTTGTACAATTACATTCCCCTGAACGACGCCGTCGCGGAGGCTGTGGCGGATACCGAAAGCGACCCTCTTGAACGCGCAATCTTGAAGGAACAGCAGCAGTCTCTCGAAAACAAAATCAATACGAGACTTTCCGCCTTTGAAAAAAAAGCGGCGAACTTGTTTATGCAGGGCTACGCTTACGAGGATATAGCGGCGCGCTGCGGCAAAACCGTCAAGGCGGTTGACGGGGCCTTGCAGCGCGCGAGAAGAAAGTTACAGGAGAAGTGAAATGAGCTATCTTGCGCTTTACCGCAAATTCAGACCGCAAACCTTCGATGAAATCGTCGGACAGGATTTTGTGGTGACTACGCTCAAAAATCAGATAAAATCGGGAAATATCAGCCACGCTTATCTTTTTACCGGCACGCGGGGCACGGGAAAGACGACTGCCGCAAAGGTCTTTTCGCGCGCAATCAACTGTCTTAACCCCGTTGACGGCAACCCCTGCATGAAGTGCCGCAGCTGCCTTGACAACGGCGGTATGGATATTGTGGAGCTGGACGCGGCTTCCAACAACGGCGTGGAGTATATACGGGATATAAAGGAAAAGGTGCAATACGCGCCCGGCTCGTCAAAATACAAGGTTTATATCATAGACGAAGTGCATATGCTTTCGCAGAGCGCTTTCAACGCATTTTTAAAAACTCTCGAGGAGCCGCCCGCGCACGCCGTTTTTATACTGTGCACTACGGAGGCCTACAAGATTCCGCAAACGATTTTGTCCCGCTGTATGCGTTTCGATTTCAAGCTGGTGGGCGTAGACAAGCTGGAAGCGCTTGTGGGAGACGTGCTTGTCAGGTCGGGCAAAAGCTTTACGCCCGAAGCGCTTAACGCCGTCGCAGTCGCGGGGGAAGGCTCCGCCCGCGACGCGCTGTCCGTCGCGGACAGGTGTATTGCTTTTTGCGGCGACAGGCAGCTGACCTACGATGACGTATTGAACGTGCTAGGCGCCAACGACGGGCGCACGGTAAACAAATTTGCGAGCTATATTCTCAACGGGCAATTGGCGGAGTTTCTGGTTTTGACCGACAAAACGGTCAGAGAGGGCAAAAGCGTAAATCTTTTGGCGCGCGATATAGCCGCGCAGTTGAGGGATATGGCTGTCATCAAGCTGTGCGACAATGCCCGAAAGCTCGTCAATGTTCCCGACAGCATGTATTCAGTGCTTGAAAGCTCGGCAAAGGACGTTTCCCTCAAAAAGCTTTTGTACGCAGCCGAGGTTTTCGGGCGCATCGACTCGGATTTGAGATTCGCGTTGAATCCGAGAATTCTGTTTGAAGCCACTGCAATCAAGGTGGCAAGCTCGAACGGAGAGGTGGACGCGGAGTCTCTCGACAGGAGAATCAGACAGCTTGAAAAAAGGTCGGCAGCCGCGCCTGCAAAAGCAGCGTCGGACGGGCAATCCTATGCCGTCCGGAACGAGGGGAAAACTGAGCAGCCGCGCACGGAACCGGCTTTGCCCGCCGCGGGAGTCAAGGATTACAACGCGGCGCGCCGTGTGTGGGCGAGCGTTTTAAAAGAGGTGCATACTCTGGACGAGCCGATATTTTCCACTGTGTGTACCGAGGTGTCCGACTGCTACATTTTAAACGGCGAGCTGGTGCTTGAGCTTACCGCGGGGCAGCTGAATCTGCTGGGACAGAGGCAGAATACGGAAAAGTTGCAGAAATTGCTGTCCGACTGCGCGCCGCTCAGGCTGGTTCTGAAAAAGCGCGAAAAGCGCGGAGACGCGGAGGAAACCGTAGAAGCGTTCCGCAAACTTGCGGGAAACAGCGAATTTATCGTAAACGAATAATTTTAAATAAGGCAAAATAAAGGAGATTTTGATATGGCAGGATTCAAAGGCGGCTTCGGCGGCGGAAATATGCAGGCAATGATGAAACAGGCGCAAATGATGCAGCAAAAGCTTGCCGACGCTCAGAAGGAACTGGAAGAAATGGAAATCGAGGGCGAGAGCGGCGGCGGCATGGTCAAGGTCGTGTGCAACGGCAAAAAGGTTATTTCCTCAATCTCTATCGACCCCAAGGCGGTTGACCCCGACGACGTGGAAATGCTCGAAGACCTCATTGTGGCGGCAATCAACGACGCGTATTTAGTCGCCGACGAGGAGTACGAGGACAAAATGGGTATGTTCGGGGGCATGATTTGACTTGAAGGAGTTCATCGATCCCATAGCGCGCCTGATAAATCAATTCAACAAGCTGCCCGCCGTGGGCGGCAAGACGGCGCAGAGATACGCGCTTAAAATCCTCGAAATGAGCGAAGGCGAGGTGGAGGAGTTCGCGAGGGTTTTGCTCGACACCAAGAAAAACGTAAAATATTGCTCCGTTTGCGGCAATTTTACCGAAGCGGGCGCCGACCCGTGCGATATATGCAGAAAGAGGGACAGCTCCGTTATCTGCGTGGTAAAGGACGCAAAGGACGTTTTTGCGCTGGAAAAGACGGGCGAATACGAGGGAGTGTATCATATACTCGGCGGCGTTCTGAGTCCGCTGGACGGAATCGGTCCGGAGCAGCTTAGGATAAAGGAGCTGCTCAAAAGAATCACGCCCGAGGTCAAAGAGGTCATAGTCGCCACAAATCCCAACGTGGAGGGCGAAGCCACCGCCATGTATCTCGCGCGCATTTTAAAACCTCTCGGCGTCAAGGTCACGCGCCCCGCGCAGGGAGTAAGCGTGGGCAGCGAGCTTGAATACGCCGACAGAGCCACGCTTGTTCAGGCGTTGGAAAACAGGCGCGTTTTGTGAACGCGGGCATTTTGTGTACGGTTAAAAGGCTCGAAAAAGTCAAAAATCGAGAATAAAGGAGATAAAAATGAAAGTAGCGGTAACTTACGAAGACGGAAAAGTTTTTCAGCACTTCGGGCATACGGAATATTTCAAAATCTACGATGTGAAGGACGGCAAGGTTGTCGGTTCGGAAATAATTCCCACCGACGGCAGCGGTCACGGCGCGCTGGCGGGTTTTCTCGCGACCCACAAAGCCGACGCTCTGATTTGCGGCGGAATAGGCGGCGGAGCTTTAAACGCGCTTTCCGAAGCGGGTATAAGAGTGCTTGCGGGAGTCTCCGGCGATGCGGACAGCCGTGTCGACGAGTTTGTCGAAGGCACGCTTGTTTTCGGTACGGAGGCAAATTGCTCGCACAGTCACGAACACGGGGAAGGCGGCTCGTGCAAAGAGCACGGCTGCGGTCACGGCAGCTGCGGCAAATGATTTTCAAAACAAACAAAAACAGCCTGTCTTGCCGACAGGCTGTTTTACTATCTCAAACTGTTGAAATCTTCCTTGGAAAAAGGCTGTTCGTCGGACGGCGGGTCGTCCGAAACGCGTTCTTCTATCATGCGGTAACGGAAAACTCCGATTACAACGCCGATTGCGCCGCCGATAAAAAACAATATGCCCAAGCCCAACAAATTCTCGCCGCTTGTAAACCACTTTATCAGGCAAAAAATCGGGACGCCTATTGCCGCTGCCGCGCTGCCGATAATCGTGCCGACGGCGCTTCCTTTCAGTCTGCTTTTGAAATATCTCATTTTTAATCCTCCTCGGTTCGATTATTGTATCAGCAGGGGGTTGGCGTGTCAATCGATTTTCATCAACGTCACCGTCGCGTCGCAGGCTATGGCTTTTCCGCCGCCGATTGTGCCTTGCTTTTCGGCGGTTTTCGCGGAAATGTTGACAAGCTCCGCGGGGACGTCGAGCATTTTTGCGACGGAGGCTCTGATTGCGGGTATGTGGGGCGCGAGCTTCGGCTTTTGTGCTATCAGGTCGGCAGCCGAGAACATGACGGCAAATCCCTTTTCCCTCGCGCGCTTTGACGCTTCGTAAAGAAATATACTGCTGTCCGCGTCTTTGAATTTTTCGTCGCTGTCGGGGAAAAGGCAGCCTATATCCCTTTCTCCCGCGGCGCACAGCAGCGCGTCGGTCAGGGCGTGGAGCAATACGTCCGCGTCGGAGTGCCCTTTGAGTCCCGCGTCGCAGGGGATTTCCCTGCCGCCCAAAATCAGCCTTCTGCCTTTTTCTAGCGTGTGCAGGTCAAACCCGCACCCCGTCCTTATGTCGGGGAGGTCGGAGGGATAGGTGATTTTTTTGTTCGAGGTTTCTCCTTCCACGAAATTAAGACTGCCGAATTTGCCGAAATACACCGTCGCGTCGTCTGCGGCGGCTCCGTCTAGCTCGGAGTATGCCTGTTTTATTTTTTCCGCGTCGAAGGTCTGAGGCGTTTGCGCGAGTCTGACGCCGTTTCTGTCAACGGGAGCGCCGTTGAAATAAACGCTGTCCGGCGAGGGGACGACGGGCACGGCGCTGCCGTGCTTTTCCGCCTGTTCAAAGCAGATTTTTGCAAGCGCTTCCGAAATAAAGGGGCGCGCGCCGTCGTGAACGGCAACGGTTCGGCAGCGGGGAGACAGGGCGTCAAGCCCGTTTAAGACGGACTGCTGTCTCGTTTTCCCCCCCGCGACGATTTTTACGGCGGGCATGGAAGCGAACAGCGTGCGCGCTTTTTCGACGTCGTTTTCGTTTACCACGACGATTGTCTCCCCGCATAAATGAAGAAAGGGCAGCGTCGCTCTCAACAGAACGGGCGCGCCGCAAAAATTAAGGAAAATTTTGTCGCCGTTAAATCTTTCGCCTTTGCCTGCGGCGACTATGACTGCGCTTCTCATTTTTCGGTTTCTCCGATGATTTCGTACATGTCGGCGGCTTCCTCCTTTCTCACGCTTTCGCGCAGCTCTTTGACCGCAAAGGTCAAATCGAACCCCGCAAAGGAAATGTTTACCACGTCTCCCGTTTTGAGCTGCACGCCGGGCTTTGCCGTCCTTCCGTTTACGCTCACCTTGCCGCCCGCGCACGCCTCGTTGGCGACCGTGCGTCGTTTGAGGATTCTGCTCACTTTCAGAAATTTATCAAGTCTCATATCGTTTTTTCTCCGCGTCGTTGTCGGTTTTCAATTATATGCGGCGCAATTGTTTTCCGCCCGCATAGATTTTAACATTTATCCGAATTTATTTCAATCAAAATGGGGGAGGCGCGGATTGGTCGCCGTCCGACAAAAAAACGCCGTTTTTTCGGCGTTCAAAAATGAAAAAATTTTTATTTATTTTTTTATGAAAAATTTTACAAAAAATGGCTTGACTATTGACTTTTGTTTAAGTAAAATGACTTAATGCAGTAATATGCCCAATTTTGCCCTGCCGTCTTTATTTTGCGGCGCGGAAGCAAAATCGGGGGAGGGGAACGTCGCAACGTCTAAATATATTTTACACCAAGACGGTGTTCAATGCAACATATTTACTGAAATTTCCAAAATTTTTTTTCGAGGTGCTTAAATGCGGAACATTCGGACTCAAAGATTCGGCAATACGGAACGCAAAACCTTTTCCAGAATCAAGGAAGTGCTCGACCTGCCCAACCTGATAGAGGTGCAGAAAAATTCCTACGACGCTTTTGTGCGCGAGGGCATCAGAGAGGTATTCGACGACTTCTCTCCCATAGTGGATTATTCGGGAAGATTCGAGCTGCAATTTTTGGAGCACGCGTTGGATTTCAAAAGCAAGTACAGCGAAAACGAGTGCCGCGAAAGGGACGCCACCTATGCGGCGCCGCTCAAAATCAAGGTCAGGCTGATTAGAAACGACACGGGGGAAATTATGGACCAGGAGGTCTTTATGGGCGATTTCCCGCTGATGACGGACAACGGCAGCTTTATCATCAACGGTGCGGAGCGCGTGGTGGTCAGTCAGCTGGTCAGGTCGCCCGGCGTTTACGCGGCGAGCGAGCTGGACAAGAGCGGCAAGCGCAAATACGACACCACCGTCATACCCAACCGCGGAGCGTGGCTCGAATTTGTGCATGACGCAAACAACAATATACTTTACGTTCACGTGGACAGAAACCGCAAGCTGCCCGCGACCGTGCTTTTGAGAGCCATAGGCATTTCGGGCGACGACGAAATAGCCGCCTTGTTCGACAACGACGAAACCATTTTGCGCACCTGCGAAAAGGACACAAGCAAAAACGAGCGCGAGGGTCTGCTTGAACTTTACAAGCGTCTGCGCCCGGGCGAAATACCCACCGAGGAGTCGATTAAAAAGCAGCTGACCGACCTGCTGTTCGACGCAAAGCGTTACGACCTGGCAAAGGTGGGACGCTACAAATTCAACAAAAAGCTGTCGCTTGCCAACAGAATTATGGGCTACCGCGACCACAGCACCCGTTACGTAACCTATACCCTTGCGGAAAATCTTTCCGTTGACGTCGATACCGCAGAGGGGAAAAAGACGATTGAACTTGGCAAGGCGGGAGACGAGATTACCGAAGAAAAAGCCCGAGCCATTCAGAACAGCGGCGTAAACGTCGTTTATATAGAGAGCAACGGGCAAAAGGTCAAGGTTATCGGCAACAATACGGTGGATATCCTTTATTACCTCAAATTGGTTAATCCGGATTTTGCCAAATACGATTTCAAAGCGCTCGGAATCAACGAATACGTCAATCTGACCGTGTTGAAGGACATACTCGCGCAGAATCTCCCCGTAGACGAGACGGTGGAGCTTATTTCCAAGTCGCGCGACGGGCTTATTCCCCGCCATATCACGAGGGAGGACATAATCGCCACCGTTTCCTACAATCTCAACCTCAAACACGGAGTGGGGCAGGTGGACAACATAGACCATCTGGGCAACCGCCGCGTAAGAAGCGTGGGAGAGCTGCTGCAAAATCAGTTCCGCATAGGAATAGCGCGTTTGGAGCGCGTCATACGCGAGCGTATGGCTATTCAGGAAATAGACAAGGCGACTCCGCAGAGCCTGATAAACGTGCGCCCCGTGAGCAGCGCAATCAAGGAGTTTTTCGGCTCCTCTCAGCTGTCGCAGTTTATGGACCAATCCAACCCGATTGCCGAGCTGACGCACAAACGCAAGCTGTCGGCGTTGGGACCCGGCGGTCTCAACAGGGAGCGCGCGACCTTTGACGTCAGAGACGTTCACTATTCGCATTACGGCAGAATGTGCCCGATAGAGACGCCCGAAGGACAGAACATAGGACTGATAACTTCACTGGCGGCGTTTGCAAGAATCAACGAATACGGCTTTGTGGAAAGCCCTTACCGCCGCGTGGACAAGGAGCGCAAGGTGGTTACCGACGAAATCGAGTATCTCACGGCGGACAGGGAGGACGGCTTTATCGTCGCGCAGGCAAACGAGCTGCTGGACGAAAACGGCTGGTTTGTCAAGGAGCGCGTCACCTGCCGTTACCGCGAGGACATAAAAGAGTTCCGCAGCGACATGGTAGACTATATGGACGTAAGTCCCAAGCAGCTCGTATCCGTGGCAACAAGCCTTATTCCGTTCCTTGAAAACGACGACACCAACCGCGCGCTCATGGGTTCTAACATGCAGCGTCAGGCAGTGCCGTTGTTGAAGCCCGAGGCGCCGATAGTGGCTACCGGCATCGAGCACCGCATCGCATACGACAGCGGCGTAATGGTCATATCCAAGGAGGACGGCGTGGTCAACCGCGTTTCCGCCGACAAAATCGAGGTGAGAGACACTCACGGTCTTGTCCATTCTTATCCTCTCAAAAAATTCGTGCGCAGCAATCAGGGCACCTGCATAAATCAACGTCCGATTGTCAACGTGGGACAGGTCGTAAAGGCGGGCGACATAATCGCCGACGGTCCTTCTACAAGCGCGGGCGAGCTTTCGCTCGGCAGAAACATTCTGATAGGCTTCATGTCCTGGGAGGGCTACAACTATGAGGACGCCATTCTCATAAGCGAAAACCTCGTCAAGGAGGACGTGTTCACGTCCATTCACATAGAGGAGCACGAGACTGAAACGCGCGATACCAAGCTCGGTCCCGAAGAAATCACGCGCGATATTCCCAACGTCGGCGAGGACGCTTTGAAGGACCTCGACGAGGAGGGTATTATCAGAATAGGCGCGGAGGTCCATCCGGGAGATATTCTGGTAGGAAAGGTAACGCCCAAGGGAGAAGCGGAGCTTACGCCCGAGGAGCGTCTGCTGCGCGCGATATTCTCCGAAAAGGCGAGAGAGGTAAGGGATACCTCGCTGCGCGTGCCCAACGGCGAGGAGGGTATTGTCGTAGACATCAAGATTTTCACGAGAGAGAACAAGGACGAGCTGGACCCCGGCGTCAACAAGCTGGTCAGAGTTTATATAGCGCAGAAGCGCAAAATATCCGTCGGCGACAAAATGGCGGGACGCCACGGCAACAAGGGCGTTATCAGCCGCATACTGCCGCAGGAGGATATGCCTTTTATGGAGGACGGCACACCCTTGCAGATAGTGCTCAATCCTTTGGGCGTGCCTTCGCGTATGAACATAGGTCAGGTTCTCGAAGTGCACCTCGGGCTTGTTGCCAAGCTTTTGGGGTGGAAGGTGGCTACTCCGGTTTTCGACGGAGCGACGGAAACGGACATCAAGGAGCTGTTCGAGCAGAATTGCATGACCAATCCCGCAACCAACAAGGTTGACGGCAAGGTGACGCTTTACGACGGCAGAACGGGACTTCCCTTTGAAAACCGCGTCACCGTGGGCTATATGTATATGCTCAAGCTCATTCACCTTGTGGACGACAAAATCCACGCGAGGAGCACGGGACCTTACAGTCTTGTCACGCAGCAGCCTTTGGGCGGCAAGGCTCAGTTCGGCGGACAGCGTTTCGGCGAAATGGAGGTGTGGGCGCTCGAAGCTTACGGCGCTTCCAACATTTTGCAGGAAATTCTTACCGTCAAGTCGGACGACGTCGTGGGCAGAGTGAAAACTTACGAATCCATAGTAAAGGGCGATAATATTTCCGACCCGGGTATTCCGGAGTCCTTCAAGGTACTGATAAAGGAGTTGCAGGGACTTGCGCTCGACGTAAAGGTGCTTTCCGAGGACAACGAGGAAATTCAGATAATAGACAGTTCCGATACGGAGCTTGACTACGCCGACTTTATCAACAAGGCAAAGGAAGAAAAGAAAGAAAAGATTTTGAGCTTCGACGAAAACGAAGAAATAGACATTTTGGCGGACGATTTCAGCTTCGACGACGAGGAAATGGACGAGGACGAGGAGTTCGACATTCAGGATTTGTTCGACGATGACGAAACGGACGAGGACGAGGAGTTTTGAGGAGGGAAGATAAATGTACGAGCTTAACAATTTCGATTCAATACAGATAGGTATCGCTTCCCCGGAAAAAATCAGAGAGTGGTCTTACGGAGAAGTCACTAAGCCCGAGACCATAAATTACAGGACAACCAAGCCCGAAAAGGACGGTTTGTTCTGCGAAAAGATTTTCGGTCCGACAAAGGATTGGGAGTGCCATTGCGGCAAATACAAGAGAATCCGCTACAAGGGCGTCATCTGCGACAAGTGCGGCGTCGAGGTCACTCGCGCCAAGGTGCGCCGCGAACGCATGGGGCACATCGAGCTTGCCGCACCGGTAAGCCACATCTGGTATTTCAGAGGCGTGCCGAGCAGAATGGGGCTTTTGCTGGATATGTCGCCCAAGCTTTTGGAGCAGGTTCTGAATTTCGCAAGCTTCGTGGTGCTTGACCCCATGGCGACGTCGCTTGCAAAAAAGCAGGTGCTTACCCCCAACGAGCACAGAGAAGCGGTTGAGACCTACGGCGCCGCCAATTTCAAGGTGGGCATGGGCGCAGAGTCCATCAAAGAGCTTCTCATGGAGGTGGACCTCGAAAAGGAAGCCGAGCAGCTAAGAAAGACGCTGGAAAAGGCTACGGGACAAAAACGTATCAGAGCAATCAAACGTCTTGAAATAGTCGAGTCCTTCCGCCGCTCGGGCAACAAACCCGAATGGATGGTTCTGGACGTGCTGCCCGTTATTCCTCCGGAGCTGAGACCTATGGTTCCGCTGGACGGCGGCAGATACGCGACAAGCGACCTCAACGACCTTTACCGCCGCGTTATAAACAGAAACAACAGACTTAAAAAGCTCAAGGAAATCAACGCTCCCGATATACTGATTCGCAACGAAAAGAGAATGCTTCAGGAGGCGGTGGACAGCCTGATTGACAACAGCAGAAGCAAGCGTCCGCACAGCGGCGCAGGCAACAGAGAGCTTAAATCCCTGTCGGGGCTTTTGCGCGGCAAGCAGGGGCGTTTCCGTCAGAACCTTTTGGGCAAGCGCGTTGACTACTCCGGACGTTCCGTTATCGTGGTCGGTCCCGAGCTTAAACTGCATCAGTGCGGTCTCCCCAAGGAAATGGCTTTGGAGCTGTTCAAGCCCTTTGTCATGAAAAAGCTGGTGGAAACCAATCAGTGCCAAAACATCAAGAGCGCAAAGCGCAGAATAGAACGCGCGGACAGCAAGGTGTGGGACGTGCTGGAAGAAGTCATCAAGGACCACCCCGTCATGCTCAACCGCGCGCCTACGCTGCACAGGCTTTCCATACAGGCGTTTGAACCCGTGCTCATAGAGGGCAGAGCGCTTAAACTGCACCCTCTCGCCTGCACGGCTTTCAACGCGGACTTTGACGGCGACCAAATGGCGGTTCACGTGCCGCTTTCGGTGGAAGCGCAGACGGAAGCGAGATTCCTCATGCTTGCGTCCAACAATATCATGAAGCTTTCCGACGGCAAGCCCGTTATTTCGCCCACGCAGGATATGGTTATGGGGTGCTATTACCTCACAATCGAAAAAGAGGGCGCAAGAGGCGAGGGAAAGGTGTTCAGCGATGTGGACGAGGCAATCCTTGCCTACAACGCGGGAGACATCGAGCTTCAATCTGTGGTCAAAATAAGAGTAACCAAGGAAATAGACGGCGAAAAGCTAAGCACGCTTTTAACCACCACCGTCGGAAGAATGATTTTCAATCAGGCTATTCCTCAGAATCTCGGTTTCTGCAAGAGAGAGACAAAGGAGGATTACCTCAAAAACGAAATAGAATACCTTGTGGGCAAAAAGCAGCTGAGTCAGATTGTGGAGAGCTGCTTCAAGGTCAACGGCGCTACCGTTACCTCCGAGGTGCTTGACAGAATAAAAGCGCTCGGCTACAAGTATTCGACAATCGGCGCGGTCACCGCAAGCATATTCGATATGCACATCCCCAAGGAAAAGCAGGAAATCCTTGCCGATGCCGACACGGAAGTGCTCAAAGTCGAGGAGCTTTACAACATGGGTATGGTTACTGACGACGAGCGTTACAAAAAAGTTGTCGGAATCTGGAAGGAGGCCACCGACAAGGTTACCGAAAAGCTTAAAGGTACCCTCGACAAATTCAATCCTATCTGGATGATGGCAAACTCCGGCGCGCGCGGCAGCATGAACCAAATCAGACAGCTGTCCGGTATGCGCGGACTCATGACAGACCCGAGCGGCAAAACCATAGAGCTGCCCGTCAAGGCGTGCTTCCGCGAGGGACTTACCGTTTTGGAATACTTCATTTCTTCACACGGCGGACGCAAAGGTCTTGCGGATACGGCGTTGAAAACTGCCGACTCGGGATACATGACGCGCCGACTCGTAGACGTAAGCCACGACGTGATTGTGCGCGAGGAGGATTGCGCGCACGGCGGCAAGCCGCAGGGCATGTGGATTTCCGCAATCACGGGAAGCTCGGAAAACGAAGTGATCGAAAAGCTGGAAGACAGAATTATCGGCAAATATACGATAGACGACGTGGTGCACCCGCAGACGGGAGAGGTGCTTGCGCCTGCCGACAGCATGATAACCGACGAGCAGGCCAAAGCGATTGTGGACGCCGGCATAAAGAAGGTTTATCTGCGCACCATTTTGAGCTGCCGCAGCAAGCACGGTATATGCAGCAAATGCTACGGCAAAAATATGGCTACGGGCAAGCCCGTGGATTTGGGCGAAGCGGTAGGCGTTATTGCCGCGCAGAGTATAGGCGAGCCGGGAACGCAGCTCACCATGAGAACGTTCCACACCGGCGGCGTGGCAACCGCGGACGACATAACTCAGGGTCTGCCCCGCGTCGAGGAGCTTTTCGAGGCGAGAAAGCCCAAAGGACTTTCCGTTCTCAGCGAAACCTCTGGCACTGTCGCGATAGAGGAAAAGAACGGCAAGAAGGACGTTGTGGTAACCGACGCGAACGGCGTGGCGAAATCCTATTCCATACCTTTCACCGCGCGTCTCAAAGTGCATGACGGCGACGTGATAGAAAGCGGCGATATGCTTACCGAAGGCTCCATTTACCCGCAGGATTTGCTGCGCATAAAGGGACTTAAAGCGGTGCAGGAGTATCTTGTCAAGGAGGTGCAGTCCGTCTACCGTATGCAGGGCGTCGAAATAAACGACAAGCACGTGGAAATCATCGTGCGTCAGATGATGCGCAAGGTCAAGGTGGAGGACGGCGGCGATACGGAGCTGTTGCCGGGCGAGCTTGTGGATATTTTCAAGTTCGAGGAAGCCAACACGGATATTTTGGAAAAGGGCGGCAGACCTGCCACCGCCAAGCGCACGCTGCTCGGCATCACAAAGGCGGCTCTTGCCACCGACAGCTGGCTGTCCGCGGCGTCCTTCCAGGAAACGTCGAGAGTGCTTACCGAAGCGGCAATCAAGAACAAGGTCGACCCGCTTTACGGACTGAAAGAAAACGTAATTATCGGCAAACAGATTTCGGCAGGGACGGGGCTTGCGGAGTACCGCAACGTTCAGATAAAGGAAGTCGTCGAAAGGAGCGACAGAGAGCAGTTTTAAAAAAACGCTTGACTTAGGCTGCGCGTTTTGATATCATTGCTTTTGGTGTACCGAAAAATGGACGTAGACCGAACAGAAAACAAAAACAGGGTTGTCGGACTGAGAGAGGTGTTGGCCTCTCTCAAGGAGGACAAAATCAGCAAAATTTATCTCGCCAAAGACTCCGACGCGGCTTACAAGGAGCGCGTGCTTACGGCTGCGCTCGAAAAAAACGTGCAGGTCGAGGTGGGAGGAACAAGCGCCGAGTTCGCGGAGAAATGCGGACTCGCGCACAACCGCGCTTCCGTGGTGGGAGTGCTCAAACACTGACGATATATCTCGCGAGAGTTTTTATATCCGACAAATATCACAAGGAGGTAACAAATGGCAACAATCAATCAGTTGATCCGTCAAGGCAGGGAAAGAGCGGAGGAAAAGTCCAAGTCGCCGTTGCTCAACGGATGCCCTCAGAAAAGAGGCGTCTGTCTGAACGTGACTACCACTTCTCCCAAAAAGCCCAACTCGGCTTTGCGCAAGATTGCGAGAATCCGCCGCACCAACGGTGAGGAAGGTACGTGCTACATTCCCGGCGAAGGTCACAACTTGCAGGAGCACAGCGTGGTGTTGATTCGCGGAGGCAGAGTCAGAGACCTGCCCGGCGTGCGTTATCACATCATCAGAGGCACGCTTGACGCCGCCGGAGTCGCAAACAGAAAGCAGGCTCGCTCCAAGTACGGCGCAAAACGTCCCAAGAAATAATTTTTCCAACTGATTACGGCACAAATTGTGAAGGTCGGATAGGTTTTGTCCGTTGTTCACGATAGGCAGTATGCGTTTAAGGCGCAGAAGTTTCTCCGGAGTTTTCCGTGCAGTCAGCCGTATCAAGGTCCATCGGACAAAATCAAAAATTTTCGAATATTGAAAGGAGGTATATTATGCCGAGAAGAAGCGGCGTACCCAAAAGAGAAGTTCTGCCCGATCCCGTTTACAACAGCACAGTCGTGACAAAGGTTGTCAATCAGATTATGCTTGACGGAAAGAAGGGAATCGCGCAGGAAATCGTTTACGGTGCATTCGATACAATCAAAGAAAAAATGAATCTTGACCCCATGGAAGTTTTCAATCAGGCGATTAACAACATTATGCCTGTGTTGGAGGTCAAGGCAAGGCGTGTCGGCGGCTCCAACTATCAGGTGCCTATGGAAATCAGACCTGACAGAAGGCAGACGCTGGCGATAAGATGGCTGGTGCTTTACGCCAGAAAGAGAAGCGAAAAACAAATGTACCTGAGGCTTGCGGGCGAGCTTATGGACGCCTACAACAGTCAGGGCGGAGCCTTCAAAAAGAAGGAAGACGTGCACAAAATGGCGGAAGCCAACAAAGCGTTTGCACATTATCGTTGGTAACGGGAGAAAAGACAGGTGGCAAGAACATATCCTTTGCGCGAGGTGCGTAACATCGGAATCATGGCGCACATCGACGCGGGAAAAACTACGACAAGCGAAAGAATCCTGTTTTTCACCGGCAAAACCAGAAAGTTAGGCGAAACGCACGAGGGCACTGCGGTTATGGACTCCATGCAGCAAGAGCAGGAGAGAGGCATAACCATAGCCAGCGCCGCTACCACGGTGCATTGGGTAAACAAGGACAACGGCGTTGACTATCGCATAAACCTGATAGACACGCCGGGACACGTTGACTTTACGGTAGAGGTGGAGCGCTCTTTGAGAGTGCTCGACGGAGCCGTCGCGGTGTTCTGCGCCAAGGGCGGCGTGGAGCCTCAGAGCGAAACGGTCTGGCATCAGGCGACCAAGTACAAGGTTCCGAGAATCGCGTTTGTCAACAAGATGGACATCAACGGCGCCGACTTCGACAACGTGGTCAACATGATAAGGGAGCGCCTCAAAGCCAATGCCATGCCCCTCCAACTGCCAATCGGCAAGGAGGAGAATTTCAAGGGAATTGTAGACGTCATAAAGATGAAAGCCTATTTCTACAACGACCCTACCGGCATGAGCGTTGACGAAGGGGAAATCCCCGCCGACATCAGGGCGCGTGCGGAGCAGGCGAGAGCCGATTTGGTGGAGTTCGTCGCGGGGCGCGACGACGTGCTTATGGAAAAGTTCCTAGAAGGCAAGGAAATTTCCGTAGAGGAAATCAAGGCGGGCGTGCGCAGTGCGGTGATTGCGCTCGAGCTCAATCCCGTTTTCTGCGGCACGGCTTACAAAAACAAGGGGATACAGCTTTTGCTGGACGCCATTACCGATTATCTCCCTTCTCCTATCGATATCGACCACGTCGTGGGATTCAATCCCGACGAGCCTGAAAAGGAAGAGGAGAGAAAAGCCGACGACAACGAGCCTTTCTGCGGGTTGGCGTTCAAAATCGTCTCCGACCCGTTTGTGGGCAAGCTGGCGTATGTGCGCGTTTACAGCGGCACTCTCAAATCGGGTACTTACGTTTACAACGCGAGCAAGGGCAAGCGCGAGAGGATTGCAAAGGTTTTGCAGATGCACTCGGCGCAGAGGGTGGAAATTCCCGAAACCTACGCCGGCGAAATCGTCGCCGTGGTGGGACTCAGAGAAACTTCCACGGGCGACACGCTGTGCGACGAAAAGCATCCTATCGTGCTGGAAAATATGGTTTTCCCCGACCCCGTCATCAAGGTGGCGATTGAGCCGAAAACCAAGCAGGGACAGGAAAAGATGGGCATTGCTCTGGCAAAACTTGCCGAGGAGGACCCCACCTTCAAGACCTACACCGACAACGAGACGGGACAGACAATCATCGCAGGCATGGGCGAGCTTCATCTGGAAATCATCGTGGACAGACTGCTCAGGGAGTTCAAGGTGGAAGCCAACGTCGGTCAGCCGCAGGTGAGCTACCGCGAAACTATCAGAAAGAGAGTTGAAGCGGAGGGCAAATACGTAAGGCAGAGCGGCGGCAAGGGACAATACGGTCACTGCAAAATCATTCTGGAGCCCACGGAACCCGGAACGGGTTACGTTTTCGAAGACCAATCTGTCGGTGGCTGCATACCCAAGGAGTATATTCAGCCCATCAACATGGGTATTCAGGCGGCTGCAAAGACGGGCGTGCTTGCGGGCTACGAGGTGGTGGACTTCAAGGTTACCGTCGTGGACGGAAGCTACCACGAGGTGGACTCTTCGGAAATGGCATACAAGGTGGCAGGCTCCATGGCGTTCAAAGAGGGATGTCAGAAAGCCAACCCCGTGCTGCTCGAACCCATGATGAAGGTGGAGGTCACGGTACCCGACGATTATCTGGGCGACGTCATGGGCAACATTTCAAGCAGACGCGGAAACCTCACGGGCATAGATATGCGCAACGGCATACAGGCAATCCACGCGTTTATTCCGCTTTCGGAAATGTTCGGTTACGCGACCGATTTGAGAAGCAGGACGCAGGGCAGAGGCAACTTTACGATGCAGTTTGACCACTATGACGAAATACCCAAAAACATAGCGGAAAAAATCATCGGCAAAAAATAAGAGCGCTGCCGCAAAGTTAAAAAAACAGTTGCAAAAAAAATTATCTTATATTATAATAAACGCAAAGTTTATTAAAATTTCAAATTAAAAATTTTAGTGGAGGACACTCAAAATGGCAAAACAAAAGTTTGACAGAAGCAAGCCCCACGTCAATATCGGTACCATAGGTCACGTTGACCACGGCAAGACCACTTTGACTGCGGCTATCACCATGGTTATGGCTATGCAAGGCAAAGCCGAAGTTATGCGTTATGACCAAATCGACAAGGCCCCCGAAGAGAAAGCGAGAGGCATCACAATAAACACAGCTCACGTTGAATATCAGACGGACGCGCGCCACTATGCGCACGTTGACTGCCCGGGACACGCGGACTACGTCAAAAACATGATTACCGGCGCGGCGCAGATGGACGGCGCAATCCTCGTCGTTTCCGCAGCCGACGGTCCCATGCCTCAGACAAGAGAGCACATCCTGCTCGCAAGACAGGTTAACGTTCCTTACATCGTCGTGTTCATGAACAAGACCGACCTTGTTGACGACCCCGAGCTTATCGACCTGGTCGAAATGGAAGTCAGAGAGCTTCTCTCCAAGTACGGATTCCCCGGCGACACGCTTCCCGTCATCAAGGGCAGCGCCAAGGTTGCTATGGACGCCGCCATCGAGGGCAAGGACATCTCCGACCCCGTTTACGACTGCATAAAAGAGCTTATGAAGGCCGTTGACGAGTACATCCCTACTCCCGAAAGAGCTACGGACAAGCCTTTCCTTATGCCTGTCGAGGACGTTTTCACCATCACGGGACGCGGCACCGTCGCAACCGGCAGAGTGGAGAGAGGCGAAATCAAGCCGCTTGACAACGTTGAAATCGTCGGTTTGGAGGACGAGCCCAAAAAGACGGTCGTCACAGGCGTCGAAATGTTCAGAAAGCTTTTGGACGTCGCTTATGCGGGCGACAACGTAGGTCTGCTTTTGAGAGGTATTCAGAGAAACGAAGTGGAGAGAGGACAGGTTATCGCCAAGCCCGGCACCATTCATCCCCACAAGGATTTCGAGGCTCAGATATACGTTCTGACCAAGGAAGAGGGCGGACGTCACAGCCCGTTCTTCAACGGCTATCGTCCTCAGTTCTATTTCCGTACCACGGACGTTACCGGCTCCATCGAGCTGCAGAAAGGCGTTGAAATGGTTATGCCCGGCGACAACACCACCATCACCGTCAAGCTCATCACCCCCATCGCTATCGAAGAGGGACTGCGCTTCGCAATTCGCGAAGGCGGCAGAACGGTCGGCTCCGGCGTTGTTACCAAAATTCTCAACTGACAATTTTCAAGCAAAGTCCGCAGACATTGTGTCTGCGGACTTTTTTCGGCAAAGCTCGGACGTTTGCCGCCGTCGGGAAAAAATATCTTGAAAAAAGCGTTTTTTTTGGGTTTTGTCCGATTTTTTGCTTGACAAAATCTTCGGTCTTTGCTAACATAAACAAGCACTCTTTTAAGGGGTGCAAATTTTTGCACTGAAAAATTTTAGGAGATATTACGATGGCTAATACCAAGGGCAACAGAGTTAAGATAACTTTGGCTTGCACGGAGTGTAAACAACGTAACTACGACGGTTACAAAAACAAAAAGAACACCACCGACAGACTGGAGCTTAACAAATATTGCAGATTCTGCAAAAAACACACCGCGCACAAGGAAGCCAAATAATTTTAATTGGACAACCTTGCGCCAACTGAAAGAGGGTTGAACTATGGCGAAAAACAATCAAGTCGGCAATAAAAAGCCCAACGTATTCAGACGTTTCGGCAATTTTTTGGGCAAGAGCGCGTCTGAACTTAAAAAGGTCACGTGGCCGTCCTTTGCGACCGTCGTAAAAAATACGGGTATCGTTTTGGCTGTCGTTATATTCTTTACGTTGATTATCGGCGCCGCCGATTTCGGTCTTTCCGCAGCGCTCAAAGCGCTTACGGGCGTGTCGTAAAAATCGGTGGGAAATGAGCGAAAACAAGGAAGCCAAGTGGTATATTCTGCACACCTATGCGGGATATGAAAATATAGTCAAGGCAAATCTGGAACAGATGATTGAAAACAACAATCTTCAAGAACAGATTCTCGACATAAAAATCCCTACCGAGCAGACCATAGAGGAAAAGAACGGCAAAAAGAAAGCGGTGGAAAACAAGACGATGCCTTGTTACGTTTTCGTAAAGCTGGTTTACTCCTCCCAGCTGTGGTATATGCTGACGTATACCTGCCGCGGCGTCACCGGCTTTGTCGGTCCGCAGGGCAAGGCATGGCCTCTCGACGAGGACGAGGTCAGACGGCTGCGTCTCGAAGAGGTCGTTGTCGATTTCGATATGGAAATCGGAGACAGCGTAAAGGTGGTCAACGGACCTTTCGAGGGACTTATCGGAGTGATAAAATCAATCGACCGCGCGCACCAAAAGGTGGGACTTGTGCTCAATATGTTCGGACGGGAAACCGCCGTCGAAATGGATTTTGTGCAGGTCGAGGCATTGAAATAGTTTTTTACGGATGTTTTTTGAAAGCGTCCGAGTGGGAGAAACGTAAATACTTTCATGCGTTTCATCAATACCACATATCAGGAGATAAAAATGGCGAAAAAAGTTACGGCGGTTGTCAAATTGCAGCTGCCCGCGGGCAAAGCGACGCCCGCGCCTCCCGTAGGCTCCGCATTGGGACCTCACGGCATCAACATTCCGGGCTTTACCAAAGAGTTCAACGCAAAGACCGCGGACAAGGCGGGATTGATTATTCCCGTTATTGTCACTATCTATCAGGACAGGTCCTTTTCGTTTGTGCTCAAAACGCCTCCCGCGCCCGTGCTGATTAAAAAAGCGTGCGGCATAGAGACGGCGTCTGCGGTTCCCAACAAAACAAAGGTTGCCAACATAACCAAAGCGCAGATTGAGGAAATAGCCAAGACAAAAATGGTAGACCTCAACGCGGCGTCTTTGGAATCGGCTTGCAGCATGATAGCCGGCACTGCCCGCAGCATGGGCATTGTCGTGGTTGACTGAGGAGGGCTTTGCGATGAAAAAGGGTAAAAGATACGTAGAGAGCGCAAAGCTCATAGACAGGTCCAAACAGTATGAAACGGGAGAGGCGATAGAACTGGCTCTCCAGACGGCGAAAGCCAAGTTTGACGAAACCATGGAGCTGCACGTGAGATTGGGCGTTGACCCCCGTCATGCCGACCAACAGGTCAGAGGCGTTGTGGTTCTTCCCAACGGAACGGGCAAAACCGTCCGCGTTCTTGTCATAGCCAAGGGCGAAAAAGCGGACGAAGCGACCAAGGCGGGAGCGGACTTCGTCGGCGCTGAGGAAATCATACAGAAGATTCAGACCGAAAACTGGTTTGATTTCGACGTCTGCATCACAAGCCCCGATATGATGGGACTTGTAGGCCGTATAGGTAAGCTTCTCGGCCCTAAGGGACTGATGCCCAACCCCAAGAGCGGCACGGTAACTCAGGATATAGCAAAAGCCATAAACGACGTCAAAGCAGGTAAGGTGGAGTACAGAGTGGACAAAACCGCAATATGCCACGTCATATTCGGCAAAAAGAGCTTCGGCAAAGAGAAGCTTATGGAAAACCTTTCCACAATCATGGACGCCATCATCAAGGCGAAGCCTGCGGCGGCAAAAGGCACTTATGTCAAAAGCGTCACCGTTTCTTCGACGATGGGACCCGGCATAAAGGTCAATTACCGCACCGCTTAAACAAAATAAATTCCCTTGACCAAAGACAGCAAGTGACAGCAAATCTTGCCGAGGTACAAGACGGTAAAAGTTCTTCCGACCCTTGTACTTTTGTTAGTGCAAGGGTTTTTATACGGGGTTTTTCCCGGCAAAATATTTAAAGGAGGAAATCAGATGAGAGAGAGTCAAATCGCAAAGAGAGCAATCATAGACGACCTCAAAGAAAAGTTTGAAAGATGCGCTTCGTTTGTCATTATCGATTACAAAGGACTCACGGTGGAAAAGGATACCGAATTCCGCGCCGAGTTCAGAAAGGCGAACGTAGAGTACAAGGTGCTTAAAAACACGCTGGTCAGGATAGCTCTCAACGAGCTTGGTTACAAGGATTTCGACGCCGCGCTCAACGGACCTACCGCAATCGCCATATCTTACGACGACGCAATCGCGCCCGCAAAGGTTGTCAGCGAGGGCATAGACAAGTACAAGGTTATGTCCATTAAGTGCGGAATGATGGACAAGGCTTACGTCGACGACAAGACGGTTCAGGCTTTGGCGAAAATTCCCGGCAAACAGGTTCTTTACGGAATGTTGGCAAACGTGCTCAACGCTCCCATACAGGGTCTCGCAATCGCCCTCAATGCAGTTGCGGAAAAACAAAGCGCTTAATCGCGTGATTTAAAAAAGCGGAAAAACCGCGGAAAAAATTTAAAGGAGATTAAAAAAATGGCAGATATTGCAAAATTTATAGAAGATATAAAGGCGCTCAGCGTTCTTGAACTCAACGAGCTTGTAAAAGCAATAGAAAACGAATTCGGCGTAAGCGCGGCTGCGGTCGCGGTTGCCGGTCCCGCGGCAGGCGGAGCGGCTGCGGCTCCCGCAGAGGAAAAGACGGAGTTCGACGTCGTTTTGAAGGAAATCGGCGCGAGCAAGCTCAACGTCATCAAGGTTGTCAGAGAGCTAACCGGTCTCGGACTCGTGGAAGCGAAAAACATGGTGGAAAGCGCTCCTTCCACAATCAAAGAAGCTCAGCCCAAGGAGCTTGCCGAACAGATGGTCGCAAAGCTCAAGGAAGCGGGAGCTGTTGCGGAGCTGAAATAAGCATTTGTCTAAAAGCCGTCGTACAAAGACGGCTTTTTTGTTTTGAGCGTCCCTGCGGTTGAAGGAGGCGCGCTTTTGTGGTATAATTGCCGCGAGGTAATTTATGGAGTACAGAAAGGAAAAAGACAGTTTCGGAGAAATAGAAATAGAAAGCGGCGCTTTGTGGGGCGCGCAGACCGAGCGCAGCCGCAGGAATTTCCGCATCGGGCAACAAATGCCCAAGGAGCTTGTCTATGCGCTTGCCAACGTCAAAAAGGCGGCGGCAAAGGCAAACGCGCAGCTTGGCGCGCTTGACGCGCAAACCGAGCGGGCAATCGTCGCGGCGTGCGAGTTGATTTTGTCGGGCGACGCGGACGATATGTTTCCGCTTGTGGTTTTTCAGACGGGCAGCGGAACGCAGACCAACATGAACCTCAACGAGGTTATTTCCCGTCTGTGCAGTCAAAACGGCGTTCAGGCTCACGCAAACGACAAGGTAAATATGTCGCAGAGCACCAACGACGTGTTTCCTACCGCAATACACGTCTGCTGCGCGGAGCTGTACCGCACGCGCCTTCGTCCCGCCCTCAAAAGCCTTGCAGCCTCATTCGGAGGTTTAAAGAAAAAGTACGGCGGTATTGTCAAATCGGGGCGCACTCACTTGCAGGACGCCACTCCCGTGACTTTCGGCAGCGAGCTGGGCGCGTTTGAGACGTTGATTGAAAACGACCTGTCGATGATTGACGACAGCATGAAGTATCTTTACGCTCTTCCTTTGGGCGGCACCGCCGTGGGCACGGGACTGAACGCGCCCGCAGGCTTTGACAGGGCGGCGGTAAAGTGTCTTTCCGAAATATACGGTTTGCCTTTTGTGCCGGCAAAGGACAAATTCGCAGGGCTGTCCTCAAAAAACGCGGCGCTCAATTTTCACGGCGCGCTGAATACGCTTGCAGCCGATTTGCTGAAAATCGCGGGCGACGTCAGATTCCTTGCCTGCGGTCCCGACACGGGCATAGCGGAAATATCCTTGCCCGCAAACGAACCGGGCAGCTCGATTATGCCCGGCAAGGTAAATCCTACTCAATGCGAGGCAATGATTATGGTGTGCTGCGAGGTTTTCGGCAATCATCAGACGATTACTGCGGCGTGCGCGCTGGGACAGTTGCAGCTTAACGCCTGTATGCCCGTCATTGCCTTCAAGGCAATCGAAAGCATCAACCTGCTTGCGCAGGCGGCGGAAAGCTTTGACAAAAATTGCGTCGCGGGCATTGTTCCGAACGAACGCAGAATGAAGGACAATCTGGACAAAAACCTTATGCTTGCGACAGCCCTTTCTCCCGTTGTGGGCTACGACCGTGCGGCTTTTATTGTCAAAACCGCGCGAAAAGAGGGATTGACGCTCAAACAGGCGGCGCTTAAACTTGGATTTCTCACGGAGGAGCAGTTCGACAAGGCGATTGAAAAAGCCACGCAGCCGCAATAAGGCGAAAAAAACGCTGAAACAACTCGGATATAAATTCGTTGACTTACTTTGATATGTGTGGTAAGATAACTGCAAAGACGGTATTAAAGTTCTGCCCGAAATGACGTCCGCCTGAAAAATTTAACCCGATTTTTACGTCTGTTTACCGCAACCGACCGTTTTGGTTTGTGTTGCGGTTTTTATTTGATTTAAATCGCGTCGGGGGAGCGTAAAGGATTTTGCGCGACGGGATTTGGTTTATCTGATTAAAAATTCAGGGAGGAGGCTAAATGAACAAAATAAAAATAAAGTCGATTGTCGCGTTAGTTCTTTTGTTTTCGCTGTGTATGTGTTTTGTTTGGGGGCACGCGCGTCAGGCAAGCGACTATACGACAGAACAACATATTCAGCGGATGTACGAGCGGATAGAAAAAAGATTTATGGCGGAGGACAATGGCAAACCGACGGGCTTTGAAATAAAACCGCTTTATAACGAAAATGGGATGCTGAATATTTTTTTGGTGGAATTTGAGCCCTACGGTTATTTATATGTTCTTGTGGGCGACGAGTTGAACAAAGTTTTCGGTTGGTTGGGATTTAGGACAAGTATGTACAGATTATCCAACTCAACAATTACACGCACTTGGAGTCCTTATACTTTAAATTCAACTACATCCGAGCAAGAGTGGATTTTGGATGAAGATGGAAACAAAATAGTTTACGACAGAAGTCCGTTTTATGTAGCGAATGCAGGCAACGCTAAGTATTATCTTTTAGAAAGTGAAGACTGTTATTATATACCGGCAATCAAAACAGGAGAAGATTTTGTCAATTTGATTTCAGGTGAAAAATTCCCTTTTCAAAGCGGTCAACCGGAAACTGCGCAGGCATGTGAATGCATATATTTCATTGGTAAAAAATATTTTGATTTATGATTTGACAATAAAATTAAAAAAGAGGGAGAAAGTATATGAATAAAAAAATAAACAAAGTAAAGTCAATTATTGCGGTAGCTCTTTTATTGTTGCTGTGTATGTGTTTTCTGTGCGGGTGTAATAACGGCAACGAGCAAATCAGATATGAGAAAGTAAATTTCACTATTTTGTCTGATGAATATTTTGATTTAAAAAATTTCAGCAGTTTTTACAACGATATATTTTATTTTAACAGAGAATACGATGTAAGGTGTGTCGGTTCATTTCTGAATTGGTGGGACTTTTATACGAAAGCGGATAAGGAAAACGGAGACGCCTTGTTGAATGAAAAACTGAGGACATACGACGACGATTTTTTCAATGCGAATGATTTGGTAATGGTGATTTATACAGGAAAAGCAACAGATAATGTAAACTTGGCGGAGCTTACTATTGAGAATTACTCGTTGATTGCAGATATCGAGGTGTCAATCGACGGCGGAGCAGAAAATGACGGAATAGAAAGTTATCGCGTGTTTCTTATAAAAATACCCTCTGTCGTCAGTATAAGAGTATTAAGAACAGCAACCAAATTTACAGTAATCCGCAGCGAAAGCGAGGTCAAATCATGAAAGGAAAAACAGAAAAGCGTTTTATATTTTTTTGCAAAAAAATAATTTTGGCAGTGGCGATAGTTCTCGCTTGTTGTTTATTTTTGACGGGCTGCGCAAAAAAATCTGACAAAAAAATAACTTATCGATTGCGTGGCGGCGGATATTGCGATATCCAAGAATATCCCGAGTGTTTTCGCCCTGACAATTTGATAACCTCACTTGAAGAATTGTATGTTTATTGCAGCATGGTCGGCTGGCGTCCGTCAGAACCCGGAAAGCCTTGGAAATATGATTCTAAAATTGAAAGGGTTTTAAAAAATTATGATGAAGAGTATTTTACAAAAAAATCTTTGATTATAGTAGTTTACAAATGGGATAATAGTCGCGATGTTATGAAAGAAGTGAAAGTAAGGGGACTGACAAAAGAAAGTGATTCTTTGATAATAGATATTGATGCATTTTATTATTTAAATGCAATTGCCGTTCCTTGGACATTTTGGTGTCATTATGTATATATGCTTGAAGTAAAACAGGAAGATATACAAGGAATTGCCTCAACTGCGATAAGAGTAGATAAAAAAGAAATTAAAATGCAACCGGAAGACGTCACATTCGAGGGCGAATTTATTTATTAAAAGGAGGATTTGTTTTTATGAACAAAAAAATAAACAAAGTAACGTCGATTGTTGCGGTAGCTCTTTTATTGTTGCTGTGTATGTGTTTTCTATGTGCATGTACCCCCGAAGAAAAAGAAGCAATAAACGTCAAATACGAAATACGTTACAGCGGAAGCTATTGTAAAGCAAATTATTATAATCTTTTTAGAGGTGAACTGTACATAAGGTCGCTTGATGATTTGAAGTATTATTGTCAATTTATTAATATCACTGCATTTGAAGAAAGTGCAGAAGAAGATAGCCGTAGCGAATTAAATGAAATTTTACGAAGTTATGACGAAGACTTTTTTAAAGAAAAAGTTTTGGTATTTGCAATTTATACCGGAGGATATTATCAAACTAAAAATGTTACACTTAAATCTATTAAAAAAATAGAAAGTTCGTTACAGATTGAATTAAATATCGATTACTATGCAGGTTTTGTTTCATTTACTGTAGGCGAAGCAGACGAGCAGTGGGTAATTTTAGCTGAAATTAATCGTTCCGATTTAAAATATCGATATATAGAAAGCGAATATACGATTTACAATTTTAATATTTTATAAGAGAGGGAAATATGAGAAACGAAAGAATAGGGATGTTGCGTTTAACAAACAATGCTTTTTCTTTTTTATTGCATTTAAAGGAAGAAAAAAATGATTAAAATAAAAGTCGATTTTGGCAAAAAAATAATTTTGGCGGTGGCGATAGTTCTCGCTTGTTCAATGTTTTTGACGGGCTGTTCCAATAAGGTGAGCTTTAAATTTCGGGGAGGGCATGTTGATATACAGGAATATCCAGAGTATTTGCAATCTGAGGTTTTGGTCAATTCGCTTGAAGATTTAAATGCGTTTCGCAATTCTGCAGGATGGCTTGGGGATGAGACGGTTGACGCTCAAAAAAGCGATGCAAGGCTGAATGAAGTTTTGGACGGATACGACCGACAATATTTTTCAAATAATTCTCTCGTAATAATAGTTAAAAAATGGAGCACCAACATCGAGCCGATAAAGAGAGTAGAAGTAAAGAAATTGACCAAGGAAAAAAATTCTTTGGTTATTGATTTAGATGTATTATTTAACGACGCCAATCTCTTATTGCCCGAAGGGGAAAACAAGCACTTTGTTTGTATATTGGAAATAGAACGGGATGAATTGGGAGAAATTGATGCTTTAACGGTAAGGTATAATAAAAAAACAGTGGAGTACACGCCTTTTGAAGATGAAATATTTATATATTAACAGGAGATAATTTTGGATTTCAATTAAGATATGAAAGCGAAAGAGGTTTAATCTGTATATAGTTCTGCGAAACGATATGAAAGCGACAATACCTGAATCGAGAGGGGTAAATGCGAGAAAAGGATATGCCTTAAATCGTTCAAACAGCAAAAAAACATTTTGAGTTTCGGAAAAAATATGATATAATACGATAGGAGGAAAGGACGATGGGCTTTGTTTTTCAATCTGACACGCAACCGAGCGGCGCTGTCTTTCCTCATACTGTCGGCAAGGCTCGGGCATAGGCGAAAGTCTATGCTTTTTTTATGCAAATTGCACCGAGAAAAAAGGAGAAAAGGATTATGGCGACAAGGATTGTAGTGGGAGCGCAATGGGGCGACGAGGGAAAGGGCAAGATGGTTGATTATCTTGCGCAAAACGCCGACCTGATAGTGCGTTATCAGGGAGGAGACAACGCGGGGCATACCGTTGTCAACGACAAAGGCGTATTCAAGCTGCACCTGATTCCGTGCGGCATTTTTTACGACAGGTGCGCGGCTCTTGCGGGCACGGGCATGGTCGTCAATCCGGACGAGCTGCTCAAAGAAATTGCCGACGTAGAGTCCAAGGGCGTTGACAGCTCGAAGCTTTTTATCAGTGAAAGGGCAACCATGCTGATGCCTTATCATATTACGTTGGACGAGCTTTTCGAGCGCAGCAAAAACGGAATAGGCACCACAAAGCGCGGTATCGGTCCCGCCTATGCGGACAAGGCGAGACGCATTGCTTTGCGTATGGGCGACCTGAAAAATCTCGATTACGCAAAAGGTCGTCTGGAAAGCGTGTTGCCCTTAATCAACCTCGAGCTCAAAGCATTCGGCGGCGGGGAGGTTGATTTGAAGCAGCTGTTTTCAAAATTGCAGTATTGGTCGTACAAGCTTGCACACAGGCTTGTCGAACCCGTTTCATTTGTAAGAAAATATATCGACGGCGGCAGAAACGTGCTGTTCGAGGGACAGCTGGGAGTAATGAAGGATTTGGACCTCGGTATTTATCCTTACGTAACGAGCAGCAATCCCACGGTGGCTTACGCCTGCGCGTCGTGCGGCGTACCCATAGGAAAAATCACCGACGTTACGGGCGTTATCAAAGCGTTTTCAAGCGCGGTGGGGCAGGGGCCCTTCCCTACGGAAATGGGAGAAGCCGAGTCGGAGGCATTCCGCGGCAGCGGCGAGAACGTGGACGACGAGTTCGGAGCGCGCACGGGAAGAGCGCGCAGGCTGGGCTGGCTGGATTTGCCCGTCGTAAAGTACGGCGCGGAGATAAACGGCTACACCGAGCTTGCCGTATGCAAAATAGACAAGCTGGACTCCTTTGACAAAATCAAGGTGTGCGTAGGCTACGAGCTTGACGGCAGACTGCTTGACGTCATGCCCTCGACTTCGGAGCTTGAAAGGGTTAAGCCCGTTTACCGCGAAATGGAGGGTTGGAAATGCGACACTACGCGCGTCAGAAAAATTGCCGACCTGCCTGAAAACGCGAAAAAATATCTCAGACTGATTGAAGAATACACCGGCGTCAAGGTGGCTTACGCGGGGGTAGGTCCCGACCGCGACAGCATAGCGACGCTTTGAAAAGGGAGGTTTTATGAGCGGCAGCGTTTACGAGAATCCGCTTTGCACCCGTTACGCGGGCAATAATATGCAGCGCATTTTTTCAGACGACAATCGTTACGGCATCTGGCGCAGGCTGTGGCTTGCTCTGGCAAAGGGTGAAAAGGCGCTCGGTCTGGAAATCACGGAGCAGATGATTTCCGAAATGGAAAGCAATCTTGACAATATCGATTACGAAACGGTCGCCCGCCGCGAAAAAGAGGTGCGGCACGACGTTATGGCGCACGTGTATGCATTCGGGCTGGTTGCGCCTCACGCCAAGCCGATAATACATCTCGGCGCCACAAGCTGCTTTGTCACGGACAACGGCGACATAATCATTTTCCGCGAGGCGATGCTTGAAATCAGAAACAAGCTGCTTGCCGTCGTGAAGAACCTTAAAAATCTTGCCGAGCGCTACAAGTGGTTGCCTTGTCTGGCATACACTCATTTGCAGCCTGCTCAGCTGACAACCGTAGGCAAGAGATTCACGCTCTATATTCAGGATTTGCTTATGGATTTGGAAGCGTTGGATTTTGCCCTGTCTCAGTTGAAGCTCAGAGGCGTCAAGGGCACGACGGGAACGCAGGCGAGTTTCCTCACGCTGTTTGACGGCGACGGCGACAAGGTTGACAGGCTGGAAAAATTCGTGGCTAAGGAAATGGGCTTTGACAAGGTTTTCGACGTGTCGGGACAGACTTACACGCGCAAGCTCGACTACACGATTCTGTCCGCACTGTCCGCAATCGCTCAGAGCGCTTACAAGTTCAGCAACGATATGCGCATTCTGCAAAGCCGCAAGGAAATGGAGGAGCCGTTTGAAAAAAATCAGATAGGCAGCTCCGCAATGGCTTACAAGCGCAATCCCATGCGCAGCGAGCGTATGGGCAGTCTGGCGCGGTTTGTTTTGACCTTGCCCTTGAACGAGGCGGTCACCGCGTCCACGCAATGGTTTGAAAGGACGCTTGACGACTCCGCCAACCGCCGCATAACCATACCGCAGGCGTTTCTTGCTTTGGACGGGGTTTTGAGCCTGTACGAAAACATTACCTCCGCGCCCGTCGTTTACGAAAAGGTTGTTTTAAAGCACGTCCGCGAGGAGCTGCCCTTTATGGCGACGGAATCCATACTTATGGAAGCGGTCAAGCAGGGGGGAGACAGACAGGAGCTGCACGAAATTATCCGTGTCTGTTCCATGCAGGCAGCCGAAAACGTCAAGAAAAACGGCGGAGAAAACAATCTGATTGAACTGCTTGCGCAAAGGCGTGAATTCGAGAAAATCAACCTCGACAGGCTTACCGACCCGGCGCTGTTTGTCGGACGCGCCCAAAAGCAGACGGAGCGCTATCTCGCCGACGTGGTTTGTCCGTTGCTTGAAGCAAATCCGACAACCGAGTCGGACAGCGAAATCAAGGTCTGAAAATGAGCTTTAAGAGTTTTCCGCCTATATTCGACGAGCAATGCCGTCTGTTGATTCTCGGCAGCTTTCCGAGCGTAAAGAGCCGCGAGGTTTCCTTTTATTACGGCAACAAACAGAACCGTTTCTGGGGCGTTTTGGAGGAGGCGTTGGGGCTTGACAAATTCGCCGCTCCGTCTGACAAAGCAGCGTTTCTGCTTGAAAGGCATATTGCTCTGTGGGACGTGGTTTGCGAATGCGAAATAAAGGGCTCGTCGGACAGCTCTCTCGTGTGTCTCAAACCCAACGAAGTGGACAGGCTGATAAAAGGCGGCAGCATAAAAACAATCCTTTGCAACGGCACGACGGCCTTTAAGCTGCTCAACAGATATTTTCCCGATATTGACGCAAACACTGTGCTTTTGCCCTCCACAAGTCCTGCAAACGTGCGGTTTGACCGCGAAAAATGGCTGGACGCTTTGAAAAACTTTTAATCAAGCCCGCAGAAAAATCTGCGGGCTTTAAATATGAATTTTTTTCATTATATTTTGCCGTTCTACATCAATCAATAAATTGCATTAGAGGTCAGCCTTTGTTATAATTCCATCGAAAACAGCTTGGTTTTCAAAGGAAGACAACGGATGAATATAAGTATTTTCGACGTAATCGGTCCCATTATGGTAGGCCCGTCGTCGAGCCACACGGCAGGCGCGGCGCGTCTTGCGAAAATCGCCAACGACATTTGCTACAAGCCGTTTTACAAGGTTACGTTCGGTCTGCACGGAAGCTTTGCCGAAACCGGACTCGGGCACGGAACGGACAAAGCGTTGCTTGCGGGAACATTGGGTTTTCTTGCCGACGACGAAAGGCTTAAGGACGCTTACGAATACGCGCGTTTGCAGGGCATCAAATACGAGTTTTACGAAACGGATTTGGGGGACGTGCACGAAAACACCTGTCTGATTACTTTTTACAACACGGACGGGACAAAGAGCGAGGTGCAGGGCAGCAGTATAGGCGGAGGGCGCATTCTGATAACAAAGCTGGACGGAGCGGATACCGAAATAACCGCCGAGCAGCCGACAATAGTGATTAGGCAGCAAGACAAGCGCGGTGTCATCAACTCTGTTACGCAGCTTCTTGCATGGCAGGGAATCAACATTGCGGTTATGCGGCTTTCCCGCGACGACAAGGGCGGCACCGCGACGACGGTAATCGAGACGGACGAGGTTTTTCCCGAGCACATAAAGCCGTTGCTCGAACAGCTTGACGGCGTAAACGAAGTCAGACTAATCTACGTGGACGACGAGGAATAAAGGCGGAATAATTATGTACAACAGTGTAGAGGAGCTTTTGGAAAGAGCCAAAACCGAAAACAAAAGGCTGCACGAGGTCATCGCGCAAAACGAAATGTCAATCGGCGACATAAGCGAGGAAATGCTTTACGACAGATTGGAAAAGCATTATCAGACAATGGTGGCGAGCGCGGCAAAGGCGGTGAACGCGCCTCAGGATATGCCCGGCGTGGATTTTATCAAGGGGCAGAGCCTGAAACAAGCGCAGTATTCCGAGTCTCAGACGCTTGGCGGCAGTTATCTCAACAACATAATGACCATGGCGCTTTCCTGCTGCGAGGTCAACGCAGGTATGGGCAGAATTTGCGCCGCGCCGACGGCGGGTGCCTGCGGCATACTGCCTGCGGTGCTTATCGAAACGTCGCGCAAACTCAACAGCACAAAAAAGGAAATTCTCGACGCGCTGTTGGTTGCGGCGGGCTTCGGAGCTATTTTTGTGCGAAATTCTACGGTTTCGGGCGCGGAGGGCGGCTGTCAGGCGGAGTGCGGAGTGGCGGCAGCCATCGCGGCGGCAGCCGCGGTTTATCTTGCGGGAGGAACAGCCGCCATGTGCGCAAACGCGGTTGCCATTGCCGTTATGAACTGTATGGGACTCATCTGCGACCCCGTGGCGGGACTTGTTCAGGTTCCGTGCAGTTTTCGCAACGCAAGTCAGGCGGCAAACGCCGTCGCGAGCGCGGACCTTGCCCTTGCGGGGCAGGTCAGCATTATTCCACCCGACGAAGTAATCGAGGCAATGTACAAGGTTGGCAAAAAGATGTCGCCCGAATTCAAGGAGACCTCTCAGGGGGGCGTAGCGGCGACTCCTACGGCGCGCAAGCTGGAAAAAAAGCTGGCGCGAAAAAGCATTTTTACGGATTGAGATAAAATGTTGTCGCATTTTGTCGGATTTTTTTAAACGCTGCAACTAAAATTCTAAAAACGGATTGACACAAAGCGCCTTATAGTGTATAATCAACAAAACAAAGGAGGAAAAAAATGAAAAAAATTAAAGCGATTTTGGTTCTGTCGGCAATTTTGTTTTTGTGCGCGTTTGTTTTCGCGGCGTGCGGACCGAAAGAGAGCGGTTACGTCGGGATGCTGCAATTCGGCAACGGCAGCTGGGACTATTCCGACAAGGTAACTTTCAATCTCGGCAAAGCCGACGGCAGCAAGGATTTGGACAGTTATCTGAAAAAAAACGCAGGAATAAAAAACGTCAAATTCGAGGATTATCTCAGTCAGGATAAGACGATGACTGTAAAAATTAAGTTGGATACGGATATTCTCGACAAAACCTTTGAGGACGAGGAGCTCAACGCTTTCGTCGTCGAGACAAAAGCTCTTATGCAAAACGAGAAGGAGTGGGACAAGGCGGACGTTTTCAACCGCGCGGCAATCCGTTATCTCGGACTGTCGGGGATAGTTATGAGCGGCGGAGTCAAAGGGGAGTTGTACAAGGATTATTACTATCCGACGTTTGACAAGCAGGAAGACGTTTTAACGCCTTACTATGCCGACGAATGGGAGCTGCTGCTTGAAAAAAGTCAAAGCCCTCTCGTGACAAGCATGGTTTTCGATTGGCAGAAATTTAAGAAAATAAACAACAATGCCGAAGAAATTGCGGGCAATTGGAAGTTTTCCGACGGCAAGCTGCAAGTCGATTTCGGACTGGGCAACAACGATGGAAGTTGCAGCGTCGAAACATATCTGCGCCGCGCCGAAGAAAATTATCCGTATCTAATCGGCTGCGCTTTTTACGTTGACGACAAAATTTTCGATGGAAACGCGACTTTTGACAATCCCGATGAAGCGGCGTTCGTCAATGAACTCAAAGCAATGAAGGAGGACGGAGCGGATATAAGAACGCTCAGGATAAAGGTGTTGGAGTATTTGGAGCTTGAAGGGCACTTCGTATATTATTATCAGGGCGTCGTCGAGACCGAAAGCGGCGTTTATTCCGAAGCCGGCTCGTTTGAGTGCTACGGAAACGACAAACTTTTTGAAAACTGGTCGAAAATTAGAGAGCGCCGCGAAAGCGGACTCATATCCTCGGTGAGTTTCGGCAGGGCTATGCCAAATCTCTATTGGGCTTTCTGATTGCAAACGCCTGTCTGCGCTTTAAAGTGCAGACAGGCGTTTTCTTTTTTTGTTTATACTTTTTGACATTGCGAAAATATTTGTTTTTAAATTTTTTCAAATTTATGAGTGTGTCGAAAAAAGACAAGCTATGAGCCGAGCGGGTGCGAAAGCCGAAATTTTGCGACGTTTTTTCGGGGCATGGAGGGGAAATTTCGGTTTTGCGGAAAATGACCGAAAAAGTTGCTTTTTGTCGGCGATTTGAGACAGAAAGTTCTTGTTTTTTTGGGCGTTTTTTGAGGGTTGTTCTGTCTGACGTTTGAATTTTAAGTAACGGCGCAAATGAACATATGCGCATCTGCGCATATGTTCATTTGCAAGAATGTGATAAAAACCGCCTTTTTTTAGTCTTTTTTTGTCGTATGCGCAAATGCGCAGTTTAAGTGGGAAAAAATTGAAAAAAATCGAGGTATGTACTTCAACTATCATGCCAAACTGAAAAAACTGATTGTAGACGGACATCTTGTGCGTTTTGAAACGTTGGAAAATTACAACGGAATTTCTCCCGCGCTGGTGCTTTATTTTGACAACGCTCCGCCCATGCCCGTGAGAGAGCATAAATGGGAGGAATATTTCAAATTGATTGACAAAGCTTCCGGCAAGGTTTAATATAACGGGAGATGAAAAATATGAAAAGAGTGTTTTTGTTCGGAAACGCTTCCGGAAAAGCGTCGGTAATAGTGAGGATTGCCGTTATGGCGGCGGTCACGCTGATTGTTCAGTGGCTTGTCGGGCTGAGTAAAATTCAGCTTCTTACAGGCTCCTTTGTCAATATGTGTCTGCTTATTGCCGCAATGACAACGGGCATTGTCGGCGGAATCTGTGTCGGTATTGTCACGCCCTTTATCGCGCTGGGGCTTGGACTCAATCCCAACGTGCTTCTCGTGCCCTTTATCGCCGTTTCAAACGCCGTTTACGTCGTGATATTCGGAGTCGTCGTCTGGCTGTTGAGGGTGGATTCGGGCAGTACAAAGAGATTCTGGTACAATTTGCTTGTGTCTGCGGCGGCGATTGTGCTTGCGGCGGGGCTTAAATTCGCCTTTTTGTATTTTGTGGGCGTAAAGTGGATTTATCCTTTGCTGTTCAACGTCAAGCAGATGGAGACGATTTCCGTTATGATGGGCGCGCTGCAATGGTTTACCGCGCTTATAGGCGGAGGGGCGGCATTGGCATTGAGCTACGCTTTGAGACCTGCGCGGCTCGTGGGATACAGGAATTTCGCGCCCGCCGTCGCGGAGGAAATTTCCGAGGCGATTGCCGACACCGTCAGTGAAGAACTGAAAGAGTCCTTTTTAGAGGAGGAGAACGCAGACGGCGGCAAAGCGCAGTCGGAAGACGATGCTTAAACGGACTTAAAATAAATATTTTTGACAAAGGCGGACTTTGCTCCGCCGTTTTTTTGTCGGGAAATAAGTTTACTTTTGTCACCCGTTAAGATATAATATTTTTATGAAACGCAAGGAAACGACGGAAATAATCTCGGTCATGAAGCCCGCAAAGATCGGGCTTACTCAGGCGGAGGCGGAGGAAAGGCTTGCCGCGGGTTTAGGAAACTCGACCAAACGCACGGGGGGCAAATCCTACGCTTCCATTTTTGTCGGCAACATATTCACATTTTTCAATTTGCTCGGGCTTGCCATAATGATTCTTATGGCGGCGCTCGGAAGCTATCCCAATCTTTTTTTCGGCGTGATAATAATCGCCAACACGACAATAGGCATAGTTCAGGAAATCAGGGCGAAAAGGACAATCGACAAGCTGTCCTTGCTCAATGCGCCGCAGGTCAAGGTCATCCGCGACGGGCGGGAGCAGACAATCGACGCTTCGTCTGTCGTGCGCGACGACATAATAAAGATTGAAGCGGGCAATCAGATATGCGCCGATTGCGTGCTGCTCGAAGGGCAGCTGGAAACGGACGAGTCTCTGCTTACCGGAGAGTCCGAGCCTGTGAGAAAAGCGCAAAACGACACCTTGCTTTCCGGCAGCTTTGCAATAAGCGGCAGCTGTCTTGCGCGGGTGGAAAAGGTGGGCGCGATGAGCTACGTGCAGACGCTTGCGGCAAAGGCAAAAAAATATCAGAAGCCGAAATCCGAGCTTATGCGCTCGATAAACGCCATTATCAAGATGTTGGCGATTATCATTTTTCCGCTTGGAATCGCCACGTTTTTTACAACCGTGCACCAGCTTGGCGGTTATGCGGAGTGGAGGCAGGCGCTTATTCAGACGTCGGGCAGCATGATAGGCATGATTCCGTCGGGAATGGTGCTTTTGACAAGCGTTGCGCTGACCGTTTCCGTAATCAGGCTTGCTTCCCAAAAGGCGATGGTCAAGGATTTGTACTGTATAGAAATGCTTGCCCGCGTAAACGTGCTCTGCCTCGACAAAACGGGGACAATCACGGACGGCACAATGACGGTGGAAACGGTGCTTTGCGAAGAAAGCGAGCTTCTTTACAAACTTATGCCCGAGTTTATTTCTGCTACGGGCGAAAAAAATCAGACGGCGCGCGCGCTTGAAAATTATTTCGGAGTGGGCGGAAAGCTAAATTTTTCAAAGGTCGTTCCTTTTTCCTCCGCGAGGAAATACAGCGCTGTGAGCTTTAATGAGCGCGGCACTCTGGTTGTAGGCGCGCCCGAGTTTGTTCCCGCCGCAAAAAAATGCATGGAAAGCGTAGATGAATACGCCAAACAGGGCAAGAGAGTGCTGCTTGTAGCTTTCAGCGAAAAATGTATGTGCGGCGACGAATTGCCCGACGACCTGGTTCAGCTCGGTCTGTTGGTGCTCAAAGACACCGTCCGTCCCGACGCAATAGAGACCATCAAGTGGTTTAAAGAAAACGACGTGCTCTTAAAGGTTATAAGCGGCGACAACCCGCAGACCGTTTCCGTAATTGCCAAGGAGGCGGGTGTTCCCGATGCGGAAAACTTTGTCAGCCTTGACGGCATGACGGACGAGGAGGTTGTTGCGGCAAGCAGGCGTTACACGGTTTTCGGCAGAGTCAATCCGGAGCAAAAGGCGTTGCTTATAAAACAGTTCAAGCTTGACGGAAAGACGGTGGCTATGACGGGCGACGGCGTAAACGACATTCTGGCAATGAAGGAGGCGGACTGCGCCGTTGCCATGGGCGCGGGCAGTCAGGCGAGCAAGAGCGTGGCGCATCTTGTGCTTTTCGACAGCAAATTTTCTTCCATGCCGAGCGTTGTGGCTGAGGGCAGGCGCGTGGTGAACAACATACAAAACTCATCAAGCCTGTTTCTGATGAAAACGACGATGACCATATTCACCACGCTTCTCATGATTTGTCTGGGCAGGGAATATCCTTTCGAGCCGCGCAATCTGTATCTGATTGAGTTTTTGGTAATCGGTCTGCCCTCGTTCTTTTTGGCGCTCAAACCCAACAAGGAGCTTATTACGGGCAGGTTTATTTCAAATACGTTGATAAGAACCATTCCGTCAGGGCTGGCTTTGAGTCTGTCTGTGGGGATTATGTATCTGTATGAGAGTTTCGGCTTGGGCGCTCCGGCGAATATAAACGACGCGCAGCTTATGACGCTGTCAACAATCGCAATGACTTTGTCGGGAGTGGCTGCGCTGTGCGTATTGTGTTATCCGTTCAATTGGGTCAACCTGTGCGTGGCTCTCGGCAGCGCGGCGCTGGTGGCGCTGGGGCTGACAGTGCCTTTTGCGAGAAACCTCATCGGGCTGGCAGACGTAAAGGGGCACGCGCTGATCGTTGTCATCGCAGTCGCGGTTTCCGTCGTGGTGTGCGTTGTCGGCAGAATAGCGCTTGAACTGATTAACAACAGAAAGAAAACGGGACATGAAAAAAGGACTGCCGCATGACAGTCCTTTTGCTTTAAAAAATTCACTCCGCATTGTTGTACGCTTTCAAAACGGCGTCCGAAAGCATTTGCCTTGTTTCGCTGTTTATGGGATGGGCAATGTCCTTGTATTCGCCTTCCTTGGTTTTGCGGCTGGGCATCGCGATAAAGAGACTTTCTTTGCCTTCGATTATTTTGATGTCGTGTATGACAAAGCAATCGTCTATGGTGATTGAAGCAATGCCCCTGAGCTTGTTTTCATCGTTTTCGACTTTGCGGATTCTGATGTCAGAAATGTTCATGATGTAACCTCTTTAAAATGTTTTCCCGAAGGTGGTACTATTATACTATAAAATTCAAAATAACACAATACTTTAATTAAAATTTTTCATAAAAAATTTAACTTAAATTTCACATTTTATAATAAAATTTAATATGGAAGAATTTAAGTTGAAAGAAAAGATTCATCTGGTAGGTATAGGCGGTATCAGCATGAGCGCATTGGCGCAATATTTTCTGGCGGAGGGCTATGCGGTAAGCGGCAGCGACGTCAGGGAAAACGAGCAGACGCTGTTGCTGCGCGGGCTGGGCGCCGAGGTTTGCATAGGACATGACGCAAGCAATATAGACAAAACCGCCGTCAAGCTTTGTATATACACTTCGGCGGTAAAGGAGGACAATGTGGAGCTGACTTTTTGCAGGGAAAATTCCATTCCGACCGTGCCCCGCGAGCAGGCTTTGGGGGACATTTTCGACGATTATCCCTTCGGCGTTGCGGTATGCGGAAGTCACGGCAAAACCACCACTACGGGCATGCTGGCGCACGTGCTTGACGGACTTCAAAAAAAGCCCGCAGTCTTTATCGGCGGCGTGTTGAAGCGCACGGGCAGCAATTTTGAAAAGGGCGGCGGAGAATACTGCGTCAGCGAGGCGTGCGAGTACAGAGAAAGTTTCAGGTATCTGCATCCTTATGTCTCCGTGCTGCTCAATATGGAGCTGGACCATACCGATTATTTCAAAAATCTGAAACATATCAAGGACAGCTTCGTTGCTTTTACGCAAAACACCCGCGCCGACGGCTTTGTCGTGCTCAATGCCGACGGAGTGGACGCTTTTACGCGCGCGAGAATCAAGGGCAAAAAGGTTACGTTCGGACTGAAACCGTTTTGCGACGTGCGCGGCGTAAAACTTGCGCAGACAAACGGCAATTTTTCTTTTGACGTAAAAATAAAGGGACGAAAGGAAGGACATATCGATTTGAAGGTCGCGGGCAAACACAATGTTTACAACGCGCTTGCCGCTCTCGCCGCCTGTTTCTGCCTCGGGCTGGATATAAAAACGGTGTGTATGCTGCTGTCGGGCTTTTCCGGGGTGAGCCGCCGCTACGAAACCTTCGACTGCGGCTACACCAACATAGTGGCGGACTACGCGCATCATCCTTCCGAAATAAAGGCTCTTCTGGACGCGGTCAAGCTGAAAAACTTCGACAACATTTATATGGTTTTTCAGCCGCATACATACAGCAGGACGAAGGGACTGTTCGACAGCTTTGTTTATTGCTTTTCGGGCGTAAAAAAGCTGTGGATACTGCCTGTTTACGCCGCGCGCGAAAAACCCATTGAAAACGTAAGCGGCGAAGCTCTTGCCGCCGCCGTCGACAGGGTGACGCCCTGCGAATACGTCGCCGACTTTGCCGCCGCAAAACGTAAAATAAAGGAAACGGCGAAAAAAAACGACATAGTGCTTATAGTAGGAGCGGGAGACGTAATCGATATGTGCGACGAGGAGCTGCTGTCTCCCCGAGGATGACGGGTTAAGCAAACGAAACGCTAAAACCGCAGAACTTCTGCGGTTTTTTTATGCGAAAAAAATTATTTACGAAAGAAAACAGCCGCCGCGCATGCCTGAGTCGCGGCAGCCCGGCGGCATACGGAGGAAAAATTGAAGTACAGTGAATGGCTTGCATGTTGGCTGAAAAATTTTGCCGCGCCCAAACTCAAATGCGTAACGACGGACAAATACGCGCGTATTTGCAAAAATCATATAGCAACAAAACTGGGGGAGCGGGAGCTGTCGGAGCTTGACGCCGTTGTTTTGCAAAAATTTGTCGCGGGACTTTCGGAAAGGCTTGCTCCAAATACGGTGTGCGGAATCGTATCGGTGTTGAAAAGCTCGTTGAAATGCGCCGTAGAGGCGGGCGTTACGAGCAAGCACTTTGCAGGCGGCATTTGCCGTCCCAAACCGCGCGAGAAGCGCGTGGAGTGTTTTAGCGCGGCGGAGCAAAGGCGATTGGAGGATTTTGTAATCAAAAGCGGAAGCAAAAAACTTTTCGGCATAGTGTTCTGCCTGTATACGGGCTTGCGCATAGGCGAGCTGCTTGCTTTGAAGTGGAAAAACATAGACGTCGGACGCCGAGTTTGCCGTGTGGTCGGAACCTGCCGCGACAGCTGGGAGAACGGCAAATACAAAAAGGTCACCGACTTGCCAAAAACGGAAAATTCTTTCAGAATTGTGCCGATTCCCCGACAGCTTGTGCCGTATCTGAAACAGTCGGGCGGCAAAAACGCGGAAAAATATTTTGTGGAGGGCAGAAGCGGCGAGGGAGCGCAGATGCGCTCTTATCAAAAGACGTTTAAAAGACTGCTGGAAAAACTTAAAATTCCGCATCGCGGCTTTCATTCTCTCCGTCACACCTTTGCCACGCGCGCAATAGAGTGCGGAATGGATGTGAAAACGCTTTCCGAAATTCTCGGACACAAGAATGTCGGAGTAACCTTGTCGCGTTACGCACACTCGCTGACAAAGCACAAAACGGAAATGATGGACAGGGTGGGCAGACTGCTTGACAGGCATGAAAAAAAGCACGCGGATTAGTTTAATCCGTGTGCTTTTTCGATTAGTATTATAGATTTCGGGAAGTGCATTGTCAACAATAAACAAAAAGAATTTAAAAAAAATTTGCAAAGTACGGCTTAAACGAAAAAATTTACGGAACAATTGTACGCGGATTAAACTAATTTATGTGCTTTTAATTGTGTAATATTTTAACTTGGAGGTATCTAAATAACTATGAAAAGGGCAAGAAAAGTTTTGTCGGCATTGTTTCTGGCGGTTGCCATGGTTCTTTTGGTGTTCGCCTTTGTCGCATGCGGGGAAAAAAGCATAACGGGCGCGGACATTGTCAACGGAGAACTTGTGCTCACTTATTCGGACGGAACAACCGACAATCTCGGTTCTGTTGTCGGTCCTCAGGGGCAAACAGGCTCGCAGGGTGCGGCAGGTACGCCGGGCTCGGTGGTTACGATAGGGCAGAACGGAAACTGGTTTATCGACGGAGTCGATACGGGCAAACCCGCACAGGGACAGGCGGGCGCGGCAGGCACGCCGGGCTCGGTGGTGACGATAGGACAGAACGGAAACTGGTTTATTGACGGAGTTGACACGGGCAAACCCGCACAGGGACAGGCGGGCGCGGCAGGCGAAGACGGAAAGGACGCTCCCGCAATAAGCGGTATTGTCGCGGAGTACGGGTTTGACGAGGACGGAAACAAGTGCATTGTATTCACATTCTCCATGAGCGACGGTTCTTCTTACACTGTCAACTGCGCTCTTCCCAAAGAGATTGCCGATGTATACGGCGAAAGACAGTATTTTGAAATTGTCGGCGAGGACGAAGAAAATCCCGTTCCCGTTCTCAGAGTGAATTATACGGACGGCTCTTATGCCACCGTACCGGTAACGGAAGATATGATTGAGTTCGGCAGTGTGGATTACGGCACGGCGGGCATTTATTACATACAGGGTGAGTATCAGGGGTTCAATTTCAATATTGAAATATTTGTATTCAATCCCGACGACGATTCCGTTATGTCGCTGAATTTAAGCGCCGACCGCGTAATATGGTTTTACGACTCGGACGCAGGGAAAGCAATTCCCGATTTTTCGGGGCTTGAACTGTCCGTCGTGTACGCCAACGGCAACGAGGAAAGCATTGCCGTCGAGGAAAAAATGATTAGCTTCGAGGAGGGTGCCGTCAACGAAGTTTTTTCTGTGGACGGAACGTATCAAGACAAATATTTTTCCTTTGATGTGCTGCTTCTCAATCGGGACGAAGTCTCGTTCTATTATGCGAATTACGAAGGGGAAAGAGATTTTGAGTTTGACAAGGACGACCGATTCGAGGTTGACGGTCTTGTAGTGTACGGCTACAATTTCGACGGCGCCGATTGGTATTATTTCCAAAAGCTGGAATCCGATATGCTCTTCAAAACGGAGGACGACTCTCCGCTCGATATGTCGGCGGAAGGAGAAGCGGAGTATTACATTAAAAGCGATTTCGGCGACGAATATATAGGAACGGTTTACATCAGAATCATCGATTGGAGTCGGTACACGCTGGAAACCGTATATCTCGAAACAAATGAAATCAAAGTAACCGCAGACGGGAAAGCGCCCGAGCTGCGCATAAGAGCGGACTACAAGACGGCAGAGGGAGAATATGCAACCAAGTACATTGTTCTCACGGAAGAAATGGTCTTGAACCTAAACGAGATTGACTTTTCAAAGGCGGGGACTTACACTTTGAAATATACGTATGAAAACCAAAGCTGGGAAAGCAATCTTGTCGTTTACAATCCCGAAACGGACAATGTAAGAGAAATTTTTATGCTAGGCTTTGACGGCTTTGAAATCAAGCAAAACGCCGACCTCAAAGCCGAGCTGGCAAAATATTTGCAGGAAAACAATTGCGAGCTTGTGATTTCGTATTATGAAAGCGTAAACGGAGAAATCGAAAAGAGAGTTCAGGCAACTGCGGATATGTTCCTGACAGACGGTTTTGACGTTTCAAAGTTGGGATATTTTGAACTAAAATTCACCTATGACGGCAAAGAGGGGAGCGTTATGTTAAACATCGTTCCCGATATGAGCGATGCAAAGGAGGTCGGCACGTATCGGGTTGACGAAATAATCTCCGAAATGCTGGGAGCTTCTTCCGTCACGCTTTATGACAACGGTATGGTGCAACTTGCGGGAATGTGGTGTCAGTACGAAACGGAGGGCGCGACTGTCAAAGTGGTTGTATACAATGAGACGATGCTTTTCAACATAGACGAAACGGAAAAGAAAATCAGCACTTTTGCCGCTTCCGGAGAACCCCAAAAAACTTATTCCAACAAAGATTTGGGAATGGAAATTAAGGTTTACGACGGATACCTGCAAATATGTATGGTTGCGGGTGAAGCGAGCATTCCGGTGGTTACTTACGAAATAGGAGAGGATTTCGACGGAACCATTGATTTCATGGGATATATGACGCTTGTTTTGAACGATGACGGCTCCATTACGGTTGTAACGCAGTAAATAAAAGAGAGAAGGAATTTTCCTTCTCTCTTTTTTAAAGATTTTATTCAGTCGAGATTTACCACAACCGCGCCGTAGTCAAGCTCGTGCGCGTCGATTTTGGGAAACTCACCGTCGAATTTATCGAACGAAATATCCGTCCTTTCAAAGTCGGACATTTTTATTACTTTGTTGGTCAAAAGGTTGAGCGCCGAAGGATAGTTTCCGTAGCCCGTGCGCGCGGTGCAGAGGGTTATATTCTTTTTTAAGGCTTGGGGCAGATTTATTTTCAGTCTGTCGTCCACAAAGCCTCCCACGCACAGTTTTGCGTTGAAGGCGCAGGCGTTCACCGCGTCGTCCACGCCGCTTGCGTCGTTTGCAAGATAAGCCACCTTTTCGCAGCGCCGTCCGCCCGTGATTGAAAACAATTCTTTTATCACGTCGCAGTTTTTCGGGTTGAAGGCGTAATAAATGTTGTTTGCGGAGGCTATGGCGAGCGCGTCGCCGTCCTCGTCCACAAGCACGGGGATTGCCTGATAGTAGCTGGCAAGCTGCGCCAAAATCACTCCCAACTTGCTTCCCGAAAAAATTGCTATGTGCTCGCCTTTTTCAAGTCTCAACGCGTCGAGTATGTGTATTGCCAACGCGACGTGCTCTGTTATCAGCGCATTTTCCGATTTCAAAGGCTCGGGGATTTTGTGCAGACAGCTTTCGGGCAGGGTGATAAAGTCTTGCAGCAATCCGTTTTGCGTCTGTCCGAGACACTGCATATTTTCGCAGGCGGCATACTTTCCGTTGCGGCAGGGGAGGCAGTTGCCGCAGGGCATATGAGGCTCTATGACCACGCGGTCTATGCGGTTGAATTTGCTTTTGTCCGCGTCGAATAATTCGCTTACGACGCCGACGGCAAACCTCCCGACCGTGAGTCCGTCGGGGCAGTCCGTTTCTCCCGAAATGAGTTTTTTCTCGAAATTGCCCGTCAAGACTTTTTCGATTTTTACTTTTACGGTTTTGTCCTCGGTCAGACTGCTGGGCAAATCTACTTTGAGCCTGACGCCGTCAGGCTTGCTGTACTTCCACGCTTTCAAAAGAAAACTCCTTTTTGTTTCGGTTGCATTATACCAAAAACAAGAAAAAAAATCTACCGAATAACCGTAAGAAAATTCAGACGGTAAATTTATCGAAAATCCTTGACTTATCGCGCGGCGAGGTATATAATAGCAAGGCTATTGAAATTTTTAGAGGTAACGGCTATGAAAGAGAATATTCATCCTAATTATCACGAGGTTACGGTTGTCTGCGCTTGCGGCGAGACATTCAAGACCGGCTCCACCAAGAAGGATAATGTTATCAAGGTCGAAATTTGCAACAAGTGCCACCCTTACTTCACAGGCAAACAAAAGCTGGTGGACGCGGGCGGACGTGTGGACAAATTCAAGAAAAGATACGGTATCTGAAATTTGTGACTTGGTTTACGGGCACAGAATTATTTCTGTGCTCTTTTGTTGTACAAAGAAAAAAATACCTTGCCGCCGCTCCCTTTTAGTTGCTTAAAACGCGGCGCTTTGATATACTTTTAGACAATAAGGAAAATATGGCAAAAACAAAAATAGGCGGTCAGGCGGTTATCGAAGGCGTTATGATGCGCGGAGAAACCTCTATGGCGCTTGCCGTGCGGGACGAATCGGGCGAAATCAGACTGGAAACCACACGGCTCAAAAAGAAATCCAAAGCGGGGAAAATTCCCTTTGTCAGAGGCGTCGTCAATCTTGTCGCGTCTCTTGTTTCGGGCACCAGGATTCTTTACAAATCCGCCGAAATAGCGGGGGAGGAAGCCTCCGACACCGACCAAAAGGGCTTTAAGGCGGCAATGGCGGTTTCGCTTTTGCTCGGGCTTGTGCTGGCAGTTGCGCTGTTTATTTTTCTTCCCAGCCTTGTGCCCCAACTTATCGAAAAGATTTTCAAAACCGAACTTACGAATATGGGAACGCTGCTCATTGACAGCGCGATCAAAGTGGTCATCATGCTGGGCTACTTCGTCTTTTGCGCGTCTGTCAAGGACGTGCGGCGCGTTTTCATGTATCACGGCGCGGAACACAAGACAATCAATTGTTTTGAAGCGGAAAAGGAGCTGACGGTTGAAAACGTGCAAAGCTCGAGCAAGCACCACGACCGATGCGGAACAAGCTTCGTCGTTTTCGTAATAATAATTTCCGTCGTGCTTATGATTGCGGCGGGCATTGTCGCGGAGGCTTGCAATTTCCGTCTGTTTTTTAAAAACGTATTTGTGCGCGCGGGCATAAAGCTTGCTATGCTGCCGCTTACCGCCGCTGTTTCCTATGAGTTTCTTATGCTTCTAGCAAGGTCGGATTTCTTTTTGTTCGTGCCCTTCAAGTGGCTTGGCAAGCAGATGCAGCGACTGACGACAAAGGAGCCGGACGACTCGATGTGCGAGGTGGCGATTGCGGCTTTCAACGCCGTTCTGGAGCTTGACGCAGACCCCGAAAAGGAGACGGTAAGCTTTCCCCCGCCCGTGCCCGTGACGGATTTTCGCGCGGAAAAACGCCAATTCGTCGAGGAGAAGGGCTTGCAGGCGGATTGGGACTGGATTCTGTGTTCGCTGCTCAAAGTCAAACGAAGCGCGCTGACCGACTCCCGCGTCACGATAAGCTTCGGAACGCGTCTCAAAGCCGAAAGGATGTTGAAGCAGGTGGCGGAGGGCAAGCCTCTGCAATATGTGCTCGGCTCGGCGCAGTTTTTCGAATACGAGTTCGAGGTTGACGAAAACGTGCTTATTCCACGTCCCGAAACGGAGCTTTTGACTGAGCAGGCGCTAAACGTCCTGGACAAGGGCGACAGAGTGCTAGACCTTTGCTGCGGCAGCGGGTGCGTGGGGCTTACTATTGCCAAAAAGACGGGTGCGGACGTGACTTTGGCGGATATATCGGCGGAGGCGCTTAAAGTTGCCGGACGCAATGCCAAAAAGCTCAAAGTAAAGGCGCATTTTGTCAGGACGGATATGTTTGACGGATTAAAAGGCGTCTTTGACATGATAGTGTGCAATCCTCCCTATGTGAAAACGGAAGAAATAGACAGGCTTGACGTAAACGTGAGGGAACACGAACCGCGCGTTGCTCTCGACGGCGGCGCGGACGGGCTTGATTTTTATCGTATAATAGCAAGACGGGCGTCGGATTTTTTGAAATCGGGCGGCAGACTTTATCTTGAAGTGGGTTACGGGCAGGCGGAGCTGGTTGCAGGCTTGCTGCGCGAAAACTTTTTCGTAAACATAAAAAAGGACTACGACGACATAGAGCGCATGATTCTGGCGCAGAAAAAATAAATATTTAAGGCATACAAGATGAACCCGATGTTTGACAAGCTGAAAAAAATAGAGGACAGGTACGAATTTCTGACTGCAGAAATTTCCCGTCCGGATATCATTGCCGACAATTCCGTCTGGAAAAAGCTGGTAAAGGAGCACAGCGGTCTGCAAGACGTCGTAAACGTATACAGGGAGTGGAAGCGCGCGGACGACAATCTTACCATGTCGATTGCCGCCCTCGAAACGGAAAAGGACAAAGAAATGTCGCAGCTTCTGCATGAGGAAATAGGCGTTCTCAAAACTCAAAAGGAAGAATTGGAGCAACGGCTCAAAGTGCTTTTGCTTCCCGTTGACCCCAACGACGAAAAAAACGTCATAGTGGAGATAAGGGCGGGGGCGGGCGGCGACGAAGCCGCGCTGTTTGCCGCGCAAATAAAGAGAATGTACTATATGTTCGCCGAAAAGCAGCGGTTTAAGATTGAGGAGCTTGACAGCAACGAAATGGAGCTGGGCGGACTTAAAGAAGCCTCTTTCATAGTTGTGGGAGCGGGCGCGTACAGCAAATTCAAGTTCGAGAGCGGAGTGCACAGGGTGCAGCGCGTTCCCGAAACGGAGTCTCAGGGGCGGATTCACACCTCCACGATAACGGTAGCCGTTTTGCCCGAAGCGGAGGATGTGGAAATAGAAATCAACGAAAAGGATTTGAAAATAGACACTTATCGCAGCGGCGGCGCGGGAGGGCAGCACGTAAACAAGACGGAAAGCGCCATACGCATGACGCATCTTCCAACCGGAATCGTGGTTTGCTGTCAGGACGAGCGCAGTCAGATAAAAAACCGCGAAAAGGCGATGAAAACGCTCAAAAGCAAGCTTTACGATTTTTATCGCTCGCAGGCGGACAAGGAGTATGCCGACGCGAGAAAAACTCAGGTAGGGACGGGCGACAGGAGCGAAAGAATCCGCACCTACAATTTTCCGCAGGGCAGAGTCACCGACCACAGAATAAATTTTACGCTTTATTCGTTGGACAGCTTTATGAACGGCGATATAGGTCAGATGATAGAAGCGTTGAGACTTGCCGACCAAACCGCAAGGCTGGAAAAGGGAGAATAAAAAAGACAAAACACAAGGATTAAGCCTTTGGAGGACATAAAAAATGCTTAATATAACCAATCGTGCCAAAAACGTTTCGCCGTCCCTGACGCTGGCAATCACGGCGAAAGCCAACAAGCTCAAGGAAAGCGGAGTGGATATCGTCAGCTTTGCCGCGGGCGAACCGGACTTCAACACGCCCGAGTTTATCGTGAACGCGGCGAAGGACGCTCTCGACAAGGGATTGACTAAATACACTCCCGCAAGCGGAATCGCTCCCTTGAAAAAGGCGGTTTGCGCAAAGCTTAAACGAGACAACGCACTCGATTATCAGCCGGAACAGATAGTGATAAGCACGGGCGCCAAGCAGAGCCTTTTCAACGCCTTGCAGACCGTGTGTCAGGAGGGGGACGAGGTCATAATCATAAGCCCTTATTGGCTGACCTATCCCGAGCTGATAAAAATCTGCGGCGCAAAACCCGTCGTTGTGGAGACAAAAGCGGAGGAGGGCTTTGCCTTGAACGTCGGACTGATTGAAAAGGCGGTTACGGACAAAACCCGCGCTTTGATACTGAATATGCCGAACAATCCTTCCGGCACGGTTTACGGCAGAGAAAAAATAGAAGAGCTTGCAGCGATGCTGCGCCGTCATCCCGACGTGTGGATTGTCGCGGACGAAATTTACGAGGCGCTAACCTACGACGGAATGGAGCATTTTTCCATCGCCCAAATAGACGACATGAAGGACAGGACAATCCTCATCAACGGACTCAGCAAGTCCTACGCCATGACGGGGTGGAGAATCGGTTACGCCGCAAGTCCCGCTTATGTCGCAAAGTATATGGGCGCGCTGCAAAGCCATCAAACCTCCAATCCCAACACGATAGCGCAGTATGCGTCGGTTACCGCGCTCGACGAGGGAGAAGCCTTTATCAAAAATATGCGCGCCGTGTTCGAGGAGCGACGCAACGCGCTGTGGAGCTTTTTGGACGAGGTGCCTTCGATTAAGTACGTCAAGGGCAACGGCGCTTTTTACGTTATGGTGGATATTTCCGCCCTGCTGGGGAAAAAGTACCGCGGCGAGACGATAGACAGCGCTCTTAAATTTTCCGAGCTGCTGACCGAGCACGCGCACGTTTCCACCATCCCCTGCGAATGCTTCGGCATAAACGGCTACATACGGCTCACCTACACGCTAAGCATTGACCGTATACGCGAGGGCGTGGAGCGTCTGAAAAGGTTTATTGAAGAAATTAAGTGAAATTTCATTCAAAAGGCTTGAACAAGAAAGGATTTCTGTTACAATAAAAACAATCAAACAATTCGCCAATCAATCGGAGGTCGAAACAAAGAATGGCAAAAATCAACATTATTTACGGAGAAAAAGGCTCAGGCAAAACGAAAAAAATGGTGGATTCCGCAAACAGAAGCGTGGAGGAAGCCAAAGGCGTTGTTGTCTATATCGACAAGGACAACTCCCGTATACATGACCTTGAACACACCATCAAGTTAATTGACGCAAGCGAATACAAGGTCAACAGCGAAGAGACCTTTATCGCTTTCCTCAAAGGCGTGCTTGCAGGCAACTACGACATCGAAAAGGTGTTTGTGGACAGCATGGCGAGAATCGTGCGCAAGGACATAAAGGAAATAAGCGGCATTATGACCGAGTTGGAAATGCTGTCCAATATGTTTATGGTGGAATTTACTCTTTCCATAAGCTGCGCCCGCGAAAACCTTCCCGTATTTATATCGAAATTTGCAGAGTGAACGAAACGTCCCGTTTTACGGGACGTTTTTTTTGCAAACGCCGTTGAAATTATATATTTTAATTGAAAAATTCGGCGCAAAAGCGTTAGAGTACGCTTTTGCTTGTCAAAAATCGTTGTTTGTGATATTATTTAAGCTAAAAAAGAAACACGAATAACGCGTCGGGAGAGGTTGGTGCAGATGAGCGAGCAAAACGCAAAACAAATCATATTCAGCGGAATACAGCCAAGCGGTCAGATTACTATCGGAAATTATCTCGGAGCGTTGGCGAATTGGGTGGAGTTGCAGGATAAATACGACTGCATATTCTGCGTTGTCGATATGCACGCCATAACGGTGCAGCAAACGCCCTCGACGCTCAGGAACAACACCTTGGAGCTTGCCGCGCTGTACTTTGCCTGCGGCATAAATCCCGAAAAAAGCACCGTTTTCGTTCAGTCCCACGTGCCCGCGCACGCCGAGCTGGCATGGGTTTTGAACACCCTCACCTATGTCGGAGAGTTGAACCGCATGACGCAGTTCAAGGAAAAGGCGCGCCGCCACAGCGAAAATCTCAACATGGGACTCATGGATTATCCCGTTCTTATGGCAAGCGACATTCTGCTTTATCAGACGGATTTGGTGCCCGTGGGCGCCGACCAAAAGCAGCATTTAGAGCTTGCCCGCGACCTTGCCGCGCGTTTCAATGCGCGATATTCTCCCACCTTTGCCGTGCCTGAGCCTTTCATACCTCAAAACGGCGCGCGGATAATGAGTCTGTCGGAGCCGACGGCGAAAATGAGCAAATCGGACGACAACGACAACGGTTACGTATCGCTGACCGATTCGCCCGACGTAATACGCCGCAAGTTCAGGCGGGCAGTCACCGACAGCGACACTCACGTGCGTTTCGGCAAGGACAAGCCCGCAATCTCAAATCTGCTGACAATTTATTCGAGATTTTCCGGAATTTCGATTGAACGCATAGTGGAGCAGTTTGAGGGCAGGGGCTACGGCGAATTGAAGGACTGCGTGGCAGACGCGGTAATCGCAGGCCTTGAACCCGTTCAAAAAAGACTCAGGGAGTTTTCGGCGGACAAATCGTATATTGCGGAGGCGCTCAAAAGGGGCGCGGAGCAAGCGGCGAAAAGAGCGGAGAAAACGCTTTCCAAGGTGTACAGAAAAATTGGCTTTGTTCCGAGGTTCTGATGTTCGGTTACTTAAATGTGGAAAAGGAACGCTTGACTCAGGGCGAATACGGCTTGTGGCATACATTTCTTTGCGGCGTCTGTTTGTCTGCAAAACGATTGTTGAACAATTCCTCGCGCCTGACAAGCAATTACGACATTAACTTTTTCAACGTGCTCTTTCACAGCTATCTGAATATCGACGTCGAGATTTACAACGACAAGTGCGCGGCGAGTCCGTTCAAAAAGCGCCCGCTTTTAAGGCCCGACGAAATAACGGACAAGCTGGCGCAGGCAAACGTAATCCTTATGTATTACAATCTATTGGACGACAAGCGCGACGGAGGTATGAGCCTTAAAAAAAGAGCGGCGTTCAATCTGTTGAAAAAGCCTTTTTCAAAGGCGTCGCAGGCGGCTCCTCAATTGGCGCGGACGATAGAAAACCGCTACCGCGAGCTTGCGCGGCTTGAAGAAGAGGATTGCCGCGTGCTGGACATGGTGTGCGAGCCGTTTTCGGCGCTGACGAGAGATTTCGCCGTGTGGGCGTTGGGAGAGGAAAACGTCGGCGAATATATTCTCAATCTGTGCTATAATATAGGCAAGTGGATTTATCTTATTGACGCGCTGGACGACCTGGAAAAGGATTACGCCCGCAAAAACTACAATCCTCTTGTCGCTTGTCTGGGCGGATTCGAAAGCGCCTCCGACTTTGTCGAAAAAAACCGCGAGACGCTGGATTTTGTGTTTATGACAACTCTCAACAAGACTGCCGAGAGCTTCAACGACTGCAATCTGACCAAATACGTTTGCGTGCTTAAAAACGTGATTTACGAATTTATACGCAACAAGACCAAGACCGTATTTGAAAAATATAAAAGGGAAAATTAGATATATGGAAAATTTATACGATATTATCGGCGTGTCGCCTTCCGTTTCCGACGAGGAGCTGGACAGCGCATACAAAAAGCTTCGCGAAAAATACGGCGAGGAGCGTTTTCAGAACGGTCCCGCGGGAGAAGAAGCTGCCGACAAGCTGGAAAAACTGGAACGCGCTTACAGCGAAATCAAGCGCGCCCGTTCCGAATACAAATCTTACGGTCAGGATTCGGAGCAGGCTTACGCCGCAATCGAAGAAGCGCTCAAAAACGGCGACATAAACAAGGCGCAGGAGATGCTGGACAATCTTACGCCGCGCACCGCAGAGTGGCATTATCTTCAATCGATAGTGTTTTACAAGAAAAATTGGTTTCTCGAGTCCAAAAAGCAGCTTGAATTTGCGCTTTCTCTCGACCCGCAGAACATGAAATACAAAAATTCGCTTGAAAAGCTCAACAAGATTCTGGCGAGCAACGCCGTGCCGCCGGAGCAGATGCGCACCACCTCGGCGCCGGCGGGCAACGGTTATACCGCGCCGGCGGGCAACGGAACCTGCACGGGCAGCTGTTGCGGCGACGTGTGTCTTGCCAATCTTTGCTGCGAGTGCTGCGGCAGAGGTTTCTGCGGATGAGACGCGCCAATAAAATCGCGCTTGCGGGAGTTATGGGAGCAATCGCGTCGGCGCTTCTGATTGGCGCAGTCTATCTTCCCGTTACGTTGACGCTGTCGGTCGTAGCTTCCGTAGTGGCGGCAATACCCGCGTTGACATACGAGAAAAGCGTCGGCTACTGCATAGCAATCGCCGCAGTTGCCGCCGCTCTGTCCATGATTATCTCAGGCAGATTTTTCTATGTTCTTCCGTTTGCGGTTTTTTTCGCGCCGTATATAATCGCCAAAGTGTATGTCGACAAAAGCAGATTGTCCGCGCCCTTCAAATGGCTTATAAAATACGCCGTCCTGGAAATCGCGCTCGGGCTTCTGGTATTGCTCACCTATTTGTTCTTTTCGGAGAGCTGGGAGCATTACACGTCGCTCGAATGGTTTTTGTGGGTGTTTTTGCTTGTGCCGCAAGCGGCGCTTGTGCCGTATGACCTGATTCTCGGCGGAGGACTCAGTTACTTGTCTTCGCTGATAAAAAAAAGAAACGGAAACGGCGCTCCTCCTGCCGAAGAAAATTAAAAGCGTCCCAAAGGGACGCTTTTTTGCTTTCAGACGGCTATTCCGTTGGCAAAGGCAAAATTGTTGTTTAGACCTATGGTCGGATTCGCGCCCGTGCAGCGGTTTCCGCAAGGGTTGCAGCACGCGCTGAAAATCATGATGCCAACGGCAATGAGCAGTCCCGTAGTCACGCTCAGCTTGTTGTCTTTGTCCAGCACAGCGTATAAAAGCAGCAGGTATAAAAGGTTGTTTCCTATGTTCATACAGACCTCCTTTTGACAAACGTCGTTTCTTTACTACAATATGCGCGAAAATCCGCAAGTGTGCGGGTTTTAAAATATTTTCATGGAAATTCTCGACAACAAGACAAGAAAAGAAGTTTCTTATTATCTTCCGAGCGTCAAGTCCGCGTCAAGACTTGCGGATTTTTTCGCTCTGTTTTCCGATTGCAGCCGTTTGCGCGTCATTTCCGCGCTGGCAATAAGCCGTATGTGCGTGACGGACCTTGCCGACGTGTGCCGCATGAATCAGACGACCGTGTCCCATCAGCTGCGCAGTTTGAAAAGCATGGGAATAGTGGAGAGCGAGCGGCAGGGCAAGATCGTGTTTTATAGGCTTGCGGACAACAAAATCAACGATATTTTGCTGTGCGGGGTGGAATTTGTAGGCTACGCCGCCGCCGCAAACTGATTTTTTCCTTTCCTTTCGGATATTATATGCAAAAATTTTTCCGTATGTGATATAATCTTTTTATGAGTTTACGGGACAAGCTGCGCGATTTGCCGACGGACAGCGGCGTTTATATCTATATGGACGGCGACGGAAAGGTGCTGTACGTAGGCAAGGCAAAAAACCTGCGCAACCGCGTGAGGCAGTATTTTTTCGTGTCCTCCAACAAAACGGAAAAGGTTATGGCTATGCTTACGCACATAGCCGATATGCGTTATATAATAACCAAAAGCGAAACGGACGCGCTGGCGTTGGAAAACACGCTGATAAAAAAATATTCGCCGCCCTACAACATAATGTTGAAGGACGACAAGCAGTATCCCTTCGTAAGGCTGGATTTGCGGAGGGCTTTTCCGCGTCCGGAAATAACCCGCAAGGTGGTTGACGACGGAGCAAAATATTTCGGCCCCGTCATGGGCAGCACAAAACAGCTGCTTGCCATGCTGGGAGACATATATCCGACCGCCGCCTGCCGACTCGATTTCAAAAAGCTTCCGAAAAACTTCCGCGCGTGTCTGAATTATCATATAGGCAGGTGCAGCGCGCCCTGCATAGGCAAGGTGGACAAGGAGACCTACGACGGCTATGTCAAGGGGATAATCGAGTTTCTCAACGGCAACACGAGACAGGCGGAGCAACGCCTGACGGAGCTTATGAACCAAGCCTCGCAGGCGGGAAATTTTGAAAAAGCAATCGTTTACCGCGACCGTCTCAGGCTGATTGAACGTATAAAGGAAACAAAGCTGGTGACGCTTGGCAGGCCTGTGAACCTCGACGTCTTTGCGATTGCCCACAACGGACGCACCGCCGTCGTCAATCAGACTATGGTAAGGCAGGGCAAGGTTCTGCTTGTGGAAAACTATCCTGTGACTGACGCCGGTCTGGACGAAAGACAAACGCTGTCGAGCTTTCTCACGATGTATTTTTCCGCCACCAATTCGGTTGGCAGTCAGGTGCTGCTCAACTGTTGTCCCGACGACCTCGCCGCTTTGGAACAGCTGCTGTACGAGCGATACGGCAAAAAAATACGAGTGTTTATGCCCGTGCGCGGGGTAAAAAAGCAGCTGACGGAAATGGCTTACTCAAACGCCGCCGAGCAGCTTGAAAAAAGTCAGGCGAAAAGCGACAGACACGAGGCAAAAACTTCGGGCGCAGTCAGGGACCTTAAAAAACTGCTCGGGCTGTCTTCTCTTCCGCGCAGGATGGAGTGTTACGACATAAGCAATATCAGCGGCACGGACAAGGTTGCGTCAATGGTGGTTTTTACGGACGGCGAAAAGGACGCTTCGCAGTACCGCCGCTTCAAAATCAAAACGGTAGAGGGCGCAAACGATTTTGCAAGCATGGAGGAGGTTTTGAATCGTCGCCTTTCAAGACTCAAAGAGGGGGACGAGGGCTTCGGAAAAAGACCCGACCTGATTGTGGTGGACGGCGGTCTCGGACAGCTGTCAAGCGCGAAAAAAGCAATGGAAAACGCAGGGGAAAATATAGAGCTTATTTCTCTGGCAAAGAGGGAGGAATTGGTGTACACAACGCGGGACAACGAGCCCGTGAGGCTGCCTCCCGGAAGCCACGCCCACAACCTGCTGATTAACATCAGAGACGAAGCGCATAGGTTTGCCATAACTTATTTCCGCAAGCTGCACAACAAAAACGCGCTCCGCTCGGAGCTGGACAAAATCGAGGGAATCGGCGCAAAAAGACAGGCGGCGCTTTTAAAGCGTTTCAAAAACATAGAAAGCATATCCGCCGCCTCGATAGAAGAATTGGCAGCCACCGAAGGACTTACGCTCGCGGCGGCGCGGAACGTATTTGACTATTTCAACAAATAAAGAAAAATCCCCGACGGAAAAGGACAATTCATATATGAAAATAGAGAAGAATTCTGAGATTCTTCTCTATTTTTCGTTACAGATAAATTTAATTTAACGTCTCGGAAATTTCAGTTCCATGTCTTTCAATTCCTTTACTTTTTCTTCGGCTTCTGACATTGTCCATTTTGCGGTGATTGAAATCTTTGACCGTTTACCTATGCTTGTAACATGTACGAATGAAAATACGAAAATAATAAACTCGTCGACATTAGTAATGCGAATAGATAAACACGGCTCGATAAAATACGATATATAACTGTTTTGTTCCCCATTGATGATTTTCTGAAAAACATTTATCAATTCAGACAATTCATATGTCAATAAACAAGGGGTGATATACGTTTTTTCTTTTTTTCCGTCTTGATAATGAATTTTCAAACTTAGCCAATTTGCGTCATAATTAAATTCTTTTTTTAATGATTTTTTTTCACGAGGAAATTCGTACCCGATTACATTGAAGTCTATGCTCTTGTTTTTCTCCGAAATAAGCATCGTACCCTTCCTCTAGGATTCCTGTAATTTTTCAGATATTGTAAAACAAACAAATAAAAAAGTAAAATAAATAAGCGCACTTGCCCGGCTTGCAAGGTATAGTGCGCCATACTCAAATTATGCGGTAAAAATTCCCTGTGGGAAGCACGATACACGTCGGGAATTTTTTGTCGGAAAATTCAGTTGTGCGTATCCCGACGTTTCCCCGAAATTTGTTCTACGGCAATTTCGAAAACTGCCGTATTCGCGGCGCATTTTTCGGGAACTGCGGTTTCGGCATAGCCGCAGTGTTCCAAAATCTTTTTCAGCCCCCGTTCCGCTTCCCCGCCGTCGAGCAGACGGCACCTGCCGATAGCGATAAAGCTTTCGTACAGACAGGTGACGGACGCGGCGGTTTTTTTGTATCTGTAAAAATTGTCTCCCTCCACGCATACAAAGGGATTTTTTGTCAGCAGCTCGAATTTTTTTCCTTCCCTTGCTCCGTGAAAATAAAAGGTAGGTTGTTCGTCGCTCCAATCGAAGCCGAAGGATACGGGCACGACATAGGGATGTTTTTCGTCGGAAATGCCTAGTCTTATTACGTCAGTATTTCGGAACAAATCTTTTATTTCTTCCTTATCCGTTATTTCTCTGAGCTGTTTGCGCATCTTTTTCTCCTTTCGGGCAAAATTATAAACCGTTGCCGGAATTTTTTCAAGTGTGTTCGGGCTTTTTGTCTTTTTCGGGCGCGCAAAGAAAAATTTTTCGCGGCGCGTTTAAATTTTTGTTTTCCGTCAAAAATATCTGTCATGAAGGATTTCAGAAGAAAGGCTTTTATATTGATGTTATGCTTTGCCATGCTGGCGTTGCTGCTTGTAAACTCTCCGGGAGACTTTGTTCACCGCGTAAAAATAGTCGGCGGTACATACAGCTTCTTTTACGACGGCGAAACGGATTGCGGCGAGCGCGTCATACGCAACGGCGCGGGAACCATAGTGCAGTGCGGACTTGACCGTGCGGCGGAGGCCCCACGCGGATATGCGGGAGTTTCGGTTTCCTTTGCGGGAGACGCTTCCGATTTGGAGGAATGGCTTGAATTGCTGCGCGCCGACAAAATCTTTTGCGAAACAATCGGAGACGGGATAGTGTGCGTTTACGGCTATTCTCCGTTGCTAAAAGGCGGAATACGGGTTGACGGCAGGAAAATCAACGTACAGATTGCGTTGAACCAAGGCACGGTGCATATAGGCTCCCCGCTGCTGCTGGGCAGTTATTGAAAAAATTTTCGTTGCGGACGTTTAAAAAGCGTCGGACGGTCAACAATACATATCACATTGTGAGAAATTAGGAGGCAATTCAAAAATGAGTACACAAAAATCAAACAACTTTCTGCGGTTTTTGCGTCAGAATCTGGTTCTGATAATAATAATCGCCTGCGTGCTTGCAATAACGGGAATTATACTCGGCGTGAGCTTGGGCAAGTCGCCTGTGACGCCTGTCGGTCCGTCGGTTGACGACACCTATCTCGGAGAATTCAACGATTATCTCGTTCCGCCCAAGTCCGAAGAGCAAAAGCCTACGTTTATGTCTCCCGTGGCGGAATATACGCTGGGCATGGATTACAGCCGCGACAGCGAATACGTGCTTGTGTTCAAAAAGACCCTCAACGAGTGGAGCGTGCACAACGGAGTGGACTTTCTCGCCGAGGAGGGCGCTGCCGTGGTGGCAATCTGCGACGGCACGGTAACCTCTGTGAGAAACGAGTACGGCATGGGCAATATCGTTGAGATTACTCACGCCGACGGTCTGGTAAGCTCCTACTTTTCCCTCGGCGACGATATAGAAGTGGAAGAGGGCGACAAAGTAAAGAAGGGCGACAAAATCGGAAGCGTTTCCACGTCTGCGGCTTATGAATGCGCGGAGGGCGCACACCTTCATCTTGAAATGAAAAAGGACGGAAAATTCGTCAACCCCGCAAATTATTTCGATATAAACAAAGACTGAAATCCGCTAGGATTTTTCGGTGTAAAACAAGACCTCCGGCGTCCCCTCCGGAGGTCTTCTGCCTAAATTCAACAAAAATCAGCCAAAACACTCAAACCGCCGCGCTGTCAATCGGCTAAAATCTATTTACTCGCTCATGACAGTTTACATAGAATACGTCGTTATCGACAATATGACTATGAACACACTGCTTTTGTACGCCGCGTTTCTTACGCTCAGACAAAAACCGCGGTTGTGGCGCATCCTGCTTTCCGCGCTGCTGGGCACGTTGTGCGCTCTTGCAATGCCGCTGCTCAAAATTCCGTCGTGGATTTCCTTTATTTTGAAAATTGCCGTCGCGCTGCTCATGACATTGGTCGTTTTGCCGAAATTTAAATTAAAATACTATATTATGTCTAATCTGATTTTTGTGGCATATACATTTGTATTGGGGGGAGCGATTTTAGGGCTGTTCTACATGACGGGAACGGATTTTAAGGCGATGTCCGCTTTCACTTATTCGGCAACAGTGCCCGTAGGGCTGTACGTCGCGGGCGTCGCGCTGTTTGCGGAGCTTGTGTTCAACGTCGTGCGATATATATCTTCGGCTAAAAAGCGGAGCGCGTTTATGCGCAGAGTCAAGCTTGCGGTAGGCGGCAGAACTTTTTTGCTTAACGGCTATGTAGACAGCGGAAACCTGCTTGAAAGCGACGGACTGCCCGTCTGTTTCGTGCTGGACAAGCGGCTGTCGCGGTTTGCAACCGAGCTTTTGGCGCAGAGCATAACCTTGCCGTCCGCGAAAACAGACGAAAAGTTTAAGGTTATCTTTTACGAAACGGTGGCGGGCGCAAGACAGCGGGCATATGCCTTCAAGCCCGACCTGTTTGAGGTGGAGGACAAACCCAAAGAGGTTTACGTCGCGCTTGCGGGAAAGCAAATGCGCAAAGGAGGGCAGTTCGACATACTGCTCAACTCCTCTTTGGAGGAATAAAAAAGAAGAAAATCAAAAATAAACTTTTAAAGGAAGAAAAATCATGAAAATCCTCGCTTTTATCAAAAACCTGTTTGACTTTGGCAGCTGGAAGGAAAAAATAGTTGCCTTTATCTGCGGCGCGGAGGCTCTGCCCAAACCCTTGACTCCCGAGCAGGAGGCGGAAATGGTCGCCCTTGCGGCGGAGGGGGATGAAGAGGCGCGCGACAAGCTCATAGAACACAATCTGCGGCTTGTGGTTTACCTTGCCAAAAAATTTGAAAATACCGGCATAGATTTGGAAGACCTCGTGTCGGTAGGAACCATCGGTCTGATAAAAGCGGTCAACAGCTTCGAGCCGGTCAAAAAAATCAAGCTGGCGACGTATGCGAGCCGTTGTATCGAAAACGAAATTCTCATGTATCTGAGAAAGGTGGTGCGCTGCAAGATGGAGGTATCACTCGACGAGCCTTTAAACGTGGACAGCGAGGGCAACGAGCTGCTTTTGGGGGATATACTCGGCACGGACAACGACCTTGTTTACAACGACATCGAGGTGTCGGTGGAAAAGGAGCTGCTTAACCTGAGCCTCAACAAGCTGTCCAAGCGCGAGCAGCAAATAGTCAATCTGCGTTTCGGATTAAACGGCGCGGAGGAAAAAACGCAAAAAGAGGTCGCGGATTTGCTTGGCATTTCCCAATCCTACATATCCCGTCTGGAAAAGAAAATCATAACAAGACTTAAAAAAGAAATCATAAAAATGGTGTAAAGCGGCGGCTCCCTTAATGGGAGCCGTTTTTTCGCATGAAAAAAAACGGCTTTCGCCGTTTGAGTTCAAAAATGTGAATCCAAGGTCGACAAGCAAAGCCGGAGCGGTATCCGGGCAGGCGGCTCCTCCAAAGCACCCTCGTGGCACACAGTGAAATCCGCTTAATGCTGCTGCTTCCGCCCTGACATGGTTCACGGCTCGCCGTTGCACGAGACCCTGTTATCAACGCTCCTTACCTGTTCCTGCCTCCCACAATGCTTGCCTTCCTTGGCATTCGGCCACGCTGTAGCGGATTGCGTGTAACAGGGCACCGCTAGCTCCCCGCCTATCACATGGACGCATTATAGCATATAAGCAAATTTTTGACAACTTTTTTTTGGTCGCAAAAAGCCGAAAAAGGTTTAAAAAAGGAAAAAGAGAGGATTATTAAGAGGCGGATAAAACGCGGAAGGGTTTTTTACCTCCCAAAACGCTGGACAAAAGCCTTTTCTCTGGTGTAAAATAAATAAATACCGCGTCCTTTGAGGTGCGGTACGGACAAAAATTTTGAGTCGGCGTTTTGAAGAGAAAAGGACGTCGGCAGGGACGGTTTTTATATGTACGAAAAAGTCAGCACGACGCTCGATTTTGTGGAGCGCGAAAAGAAAACGCTTGAATTTTGGAAGGAAAACAAGGTTTTTGAAAAGACAAACGAAAAAAACGCGGGCAAGGAAGCGTTCACCTTTTACGACGGTCCGCCTACCGCAAACGGAAAGCCTCACGTAGGTCATATCCTCACGCGCGTCATGAAGGATATAATTCCGCGCTACAAAATCATGAAGGGGTATTCGGTTCTGCGCAAGGCGGGCTGGGACACCCACGGTCTGCCCGTCGAGCTGGAAGTGGAAAAGCTGCTGGGCATAGACGGAAAGCAGGAGATTGAAAAATACGGCATCGAGCCTTTCATAAACAAATGCAAAGAAAGCGTCTGGAAATATGAAAAAGAATGGGAAATCATGAGCGACCGCGTCGGTTATTGGGTGGATATGGAGCATCCTTACGTCACCTACGACAACAATTACATCGAGTCGGTCTGGTGGTCTCTCAAAAAGGTTTACGAAAAGGGACTGCTCTACAAGGGGCACAAAATCGTTCCCTACTGCCCGCGCTGCGGCACGGCGCTTTCAAGCCATGAGGTGGCGCAGGGCTACAAGGAGGTAGAGGAAAAATCCGTTTACGTCAAATTCCCCGTTTCCGGAGAGGAAAACACGTTTTTCCTTGTGTGGACAACCACTCCCTGGACGTTGCCGAGCAACGTGGCGCTGTGCGTCAATCCTGAGGAAAGCTATGTCAAAATCAAGGCGGACGACGGATTTTATTGGCTAGCCGAAGCGCTTGCGGACGATTTGTTTGAAAAATACGAGGTGGCGGAAAAGGTTTCGGGCAAGCAGCTTGAAGGCAAAAAATATCAGCCCATGTTCGACTGGGCAGGGGTTGAAAACGCCTATTACGTCACCTGCGACGGATACGTGACGCTTACCGACGGAAGCGGCATTGTCCATATCGCGCCCGCTTTCGGCGAGGACGACGCCAAGGTCGGAGCAAGGTATAAGCTGCCTTTCGTGCAGTTGGTGGACGAAAGGGGATGCTTTAAGGAGGACGCGGGAGAGCTGAAAGGTATTTTCTGCAAAAAGGCAGACCCCGCTATAATCGAAAATCTCAGACAAAGGGGCTTGCTTTTCAAGGAGCAGATGTACACTCACAGCTATCCCTTCTGTTGGAGATGCGACACTCCGCTTCTGTATTACGCCCGCAAGTCCTGGTTTATAAGAATGTCGGCTATGAGGGACAGACTGCTCAAAAGCAATTCGGAAATAAACTGGATGCCCGAGTCCATCGGTACCGGCAGGATGGGAAACTTTCTCGAAAACGTCATAGACTGGGGAGTTTCGCGCGAGCGTTATTGGGGGACTCCGCTGCCCGTATGGGTTTGCGGCGACTGCGGAGAAATACACGTCGTGGGTTCGAGACGGGAGCTTTCCGAGCTGTCGGGCTGCGACGCGGACATAGAGCTGCACCGCCCTTATATCGACAAGATTACGTTTAAATGCAAAAAATGCGGCGGCGAAATGAGGCGCACTCCCGAGGTCATAGACTGCTGGTATGACAGCGGCAGTATGCCCTTTGCGCAGTTTCATTATCCCTTTGAAAACAAGGAGCTGTTTGAAAAGAATTTCCCCGCCGATTTCATAAGCGAGGCGGTTGACCAAACGCGCGGCTGGTTTTACACTCTCACGGCGATTTCCACTCTGCTCTTTGACCGCGCGCCATTTGAAAACTGCATCGTTTTGGGACACGTCAACGACAAAAACGGCATGAAGATGTCCAAGCACAAGGGCAACGTCGTGGACCCGTTCAGCGTGCTGGACGTGCAGGGCGCGGACGCCGTGCGCTGGTATTTTTACACGTCAAGCTCGCCTTGGCTGCCAAGCCGTTTTTATCCCGACGCCGTGAGCGAGGTTCAACGGAAGTTTCTCGGCACGTTGTGGAACACTTACGCCTTTTTCGTTTTGTACGCGGATATAGACGGCTTCAACCCGACGGAGCACAGGCTGTCCGACTGCAAGCTGACGGTCATGGACAGGTGGGTTCTTTCCGAACTCAATTCGCTGGTAAAAACAGTCGACGAAGGGTTGGATAAATACGAAATTACCGAAACCGCGCGCGCAATCGAGGAGTTTACCGACAAGGTGAGCAACTGGTACGTGCGCAGAGGGCGGGAGCGCTATTGGGGCAGCGAGTGGACGGAGGACAAGAAGGCGGCTTACGTCACGCTGTACACCGTCCTTACGACGCTTGCCAAGCTCGCCGCGCCGTATGTGCCGTTCATTACCGAAAGCATTTATCAGAATCTGGTGCGCAACTTTGACAAAAACGCGCTTGTTTCCGTGCATTTGTGCGATTTCCCCGTTTGCGACGCGGACTTTATCGACAAAAAGCTGGAAAAGGAAATGGAGGAATTGCTCGAAGTGGTTGTTTTGGGACGCAGCGCGCGCAACGCGGGCAATCTCAAAAACCGTCAGCCGCTTGCCGCCATGTACGTCGTAAGCGACAAAATCGGAAACATGGACAATGTGCGGGATATTCTGCTGGACGAGCTTAACGTGAAAAATGCGGTGTTTTCGTCGGACGGCGGAGATTTCGTGACATACGAACTCAAACCTCAGCTCAAAACGCTGGGTCCCAAATACGGTTCGCTGCTTGGCGGAATCCGCCGCTTCCTTGCGGAATGCGACGCTGCGGAGGTGGTGAAAACCGTGCGCGGCGGAAAACCGTACAGAACGGTTGTCGACGGAAAGGAAGTGGAGTTTGCGGAGGAGGATTTGCTTGTTTCCACTAAAAACGCCGAAGGCTTTTTCGCCGCGAGCGACAAGGGGCTGACGGTGGTTCTTGACGCCAACCTCACGCCCGAGCTGATAAAGGAAGGACTCTCGCGCGAGCTTGTCAGCAAAATTCAGACCATGCGCAAGGAAAGCGGCTTTGTCGTGACCGACCATATAAGGATAAATTACGTCGCGGACGACGAAATAAAAGCCGTATTCAAAGAGTTCGGCGACGAAATCGCCGGGGATACCCTGTGCGACGAAATCGCGGAGGGCACGGAAGGCGAGTCGGTCAAGGAATGGAACGTGAACGGCCGCGCCGTCAGGCTTGCGCTTACCCGTATCGTCAAAAAATGAAAATAAACAGAGAATGGAAGGACTTTGAAATATTGGCAACGGGCGACGGCGAAAAGCTTGAGCGTTGGGGCGACACCGTGCTGTTGCGCCCCGATCCGCAGGTGATTTGGCGCGCGGACAAGCCTTTGACTCAAATCCGCCGTCCCGACGCGCGTTATATCCGCAGCCAAACGGGTGGCGGCAGGTGGGAAGCCTCCAAGCCGCTCGGCGAATGGGTTGTGGGTTGGAGGGAGCTTAAATTCAAGGTCAAGCCCATGGGCTTCAAGCATACGGGGCTTTTCCCCGAGCAGGCGGCAAATTGGGCTGTGCTCATAGATATGATAAAGTCGAGCGAAAAGCCCGTCAACGTGCTCAATCTGTTTGCCTACACGGGCGGAGCGACGGTTGCGTGCGCCAGCGCGGGGGCAAGCGTATGCCACGTGGACAGCGCAAGAAACATGGTGGAGCGCGCGAGGGAGAACATGGAGCTGTCCGGGCTTTCGGAGCGTCCCGTGCGCTATATCGTGGACGACTGCAAAAAATTCGTGCGGAGAGAAATAAACCGCGGCAGGCGTTATGACGCGCTTATCATGGACCCTCCGAGCTACGGCAGGGGACCCAACGGCGAGCTTTGGAAAATAGAGGAGGATTTGTACGACTTTGTGGAGCTTTGTTCGGGAGCGCTTGAAAAAACTCCGCTTTTCGTACTTATCAATTCCTACACGACGGGCTTGCAGCCGGCCGTGCTGAAAAATATTTTGACTAAATTTTTCGGAGACAGGGGCGGTCGAATCGAAGCGTATGAGGTATGTCTGCCCACCGACGAGGAGGGCATAGTTCTGCCCTGCGGAGCGAGCGGCCTTTTTCGCAGCGACAAAGCGGAGAAAAGATGAAAAAACAGTTTACTATGGAGGACGTCCCCGTTTTATACGAGGACAAGCATATAATTGTCGTGGTCAAGCCGCAGAATATGCCCAGTCAGGAGGACAAAAGCGGCGACACGGATTTGTTCAACCTGCTCAAAGAGTACATAAGACAAAAGTACGACAAGCAGGGCAATGTTTTTCTCGGATTGGTGCACCGTCTCGACCGCACGACGGGAGGACTCATGGTTTTCGCCAAAAACAGCAAGTGTGCGGCGCGTCTGTCCGAAGCCATAAAGAACGGCGAGGTGGACAAGCGTTATCTTGCCGTCCTCGTGGGCAAGCCGAGAGAAAAGTCCGCGACGCTTGTCAACTATCTCAAAAAAAATTCTCTGACAAACACCGTCTATGTCGCAACGGAGACGACGGAGGGCGCCAAGCGCTCGGAGCTTTCGTACAAGCTGCTCGATTCGGTGGACGACGTCATTTCTCTTGTCAAAATCAAATTGGAGACGGGGCGCAGCCATCAGATTCGCGTTCAGTTTTCTTGCAGGGGGCTTCCCGTTTTCGGAGACGCGAGATACGGAGGCAACACCCTCATGAAGGGGGCAAATCTGGCACTGTGGGCGGCTGAATTGTCTTTTTTACATCCCGTAACCAAAGACAGGATGGTTTTCGTCTCTTATCCGCCCGAGGATAACGAGCCGTGGAAGAAATTCAATCTGGAAAAATATCTCGATTACGGTCATTTTAACAGCCAAATAGATTGACAAAGTTTGCGGAATATTTTACACTATAAGACAGGTCAACATTGGAGGACTGACAATGAAACACAAAAATTTAGCTATTATTGCCATATTATTGGTGTTTTGCGCGACGTTGCTCGGCGTATTTTTCGGCGGAGGCGAAACTGCGGACGCGGCTGTGACCACGGGCACAAGCCTGTTCACTTCTTCGGTAGGCAGCACCACCGTCACCTCCACGCCGCAGGCGCAGGGGATTCTGATTACCTACAAGACCTCTGCGGAGGAGAGCGCAGTGCTTTACAGGCACAACCTTGACATGAATTATTTCGGAATCAAAATCAAGGTCAATTCCAAGCATTTCGAGTCCTTCTATGTGGAGCTGACCGACACGGAGGACAGCGGAAACGTAGTGGTCGCCGATTTTTCGGCGGGAGAAACCGAGGGCACGATGAAGGTGCTTTTGTCCGACGCGCTTGACACGGAAATACAGAGCACCAACAGCGTCGAGACAGTCATCGGGACGACGGACAAGCCGATAGGCTCCGACGACGTGATAGAGCTTGTTTACGCCGCCGACACGGAAAATTTCACCGGGCAGTTCAAGGTCAAAGTTTATCACAACGACGGTACCGAAAGCGAATATGTCTTGGCTGTTGAAGAGGGCGACGAAAAGGTGGAATTCGTGTGGCTTCACGGCGCCGCCGACCAAGTCATCGCGCCGCTTATGGAAGCCAAGATGAGAGTAGGCGTCACCGGACAGGAAACGCAGGACAACGTGGACGACGACGTCACTCCGGTAAATTCCTCTCTCCATATTCAGTCGATTAGCAATATTCTTGGCGAGCAGGGATTGACAAGCAACGAAACCTCCGTGGAGGAAAACGTGGTGCCTCCGCTAATCAAATTCAGCAATCTTGAATATCGCGGCAAGGTTCTCAACGTCATGGAAGCCGAAGAGCTTGAAAAGCTGTTTGAAAAAGACGCCGACAATTTCTATATATACGACACCATAGGCGCAAAAGCAAAAGGCGACTCAAACGCGTCCTATAAATTTCCGTTCTACGCCGTTTCCGTGCTCGGCAAGGGCTTTGACAAAATCACCTGGTCGGTCAAAGAGGGCGAAGCCGATTTTACCGAGCCTGAGGTTATTTCATCACAGACCTCGAAATCGTTGGACGCAGACGTCGACTCGCTGTACAAATTCTATTTCCGCGTGATTATGGATTACGGCGACAAGGTTGACGACGAATATATAGAAGAAAATTACACCAAATTTGAATTTTATCTGAACGTAAGAGTGGTCGATGACAAGCAGAACCCGGTGATTAACAACGACGGACTCAAAGCGTTTGTGTATTCCAAAATCACGGACATGACCATCAACGCGCCCGCGACGGGCAGCTATGAGTTCCCCGTGGTCAACACGTCGCTCAACATCAGCGAGGGCAATCTGTTCACCGATATGATAACGGAGGAGGAGGAAAACAGCTTTGACAACCTTTCCGTAGTCATAGGCTACAAGCGTCCCAACTCCACGAGCGACTGGACTTTTTCAAGCAGCACCACAAAGGTCACGTTCAATTCTGTGGGAACATGGGCTTTTGTCTACAAGGTCACGGACCAAAGCGGCAACGAAGCGTTGAGCGACGTTTTCCTCTTTGACGTGCAGGACGTAACTCCTCCTACAATAAAGGCAAGCGACAAAAACGTGACGGTAAACGAGATTCTTACCGTGCCCACCCCCACCCGCAGCGACAACTGCGTGGGCGTTGACACGTCCAAGAGCGATTACCGCATCTGGGAGTGGAACGAGGATACCCAAACCAAGGGCGCCGAAATCACCAAAACGGTAAAGGAGCAGAAGTTCACTCCCAAAACCGTGGGCGACAAGTACATCGTCGAATACGAGGCGGAGGACAAGGTGGGCAACCGCTCCGAGGTCGTGTCCGCGATTCTTACGGTCGTGGAGGCAACCGCCGTTACGCCCGAGCCAAACCCCGCCAACGACGTGCTGATTATCATACTTATCGTTGTGGGTACGCTCGTAATCGTGACGCTTGCAATCTATCTGTTTATGGGCAAAAAGGAAGATAAAAGGCCAGACGCGAGAGAAGCGTTGATTTCCGACGACAGCGACGAACAGAACAAACAATAAAATTGAGCGAAAGCCTCCCGCAAAAGGGAGGCTTTTGCGGATTAAATAACGGAGAAAATATGTCAGACAAAAGAATTGTTACCATGCAGGACATATCCTGCGTCGGGCAGTGCTCGCTTACCGTCGCGCTACCCGTCATTTCCGCTTTCGGGATCGAAACCGCCATTATTCCTTCCGCCGTGCTGTCCACGCATACAGGCGGCTTTTCCGGCTTCACTTTCAGGGATTTGAGCGAGGACATTCCGTTAATCCTCAAACATTGGCAAAAGGAAAAAATTCTGTTCGACGCGGTTTACACGGGTTATCTCGGCAACGCCTGCCAGATTGACTATGCCCTTGAACTGAAAAAAAGCTTTACCACAGTCGGCGCGCCGCTCATAACGGACCCCGCAATGGCGGACAACGGCAAGCTGTATGCCGGCTTTGACGACGCCTTTGTGGAAAAAATGCGCTCGCTTTGCGCGGCTGCGGACGTAATTCTGCCGAATATAACCGAAGCGGCTTTGCTTACGGGAGCGGAGTACCAAAGCGGCGCTTTGAGCGAGAGCTATATCCGAAAGCTTACGGACGAGCTGCTCGCGCTGGGCGCTAAAAGCGTGGTGCTGACGGGTGTATCCTTTGACGAAGATTTGCTTGGCGCGGCGGTTTGCAAATCGGGCGCGGACGGCATAGCTTACGTCTTCGAGCAGAGGCAGGAGGGTATGTGGCACGGTACGGGCGACCTTTTCGCGTCGGCGTTTACCGGGGCGTATCTCAAAGGAAAAAGCATGGAGGACGCTGCGGCGACGGCGTGCCGCTTTGTCGTGGAGTGTATAAAGAACACGGCGCCGTGCAGGGAGGAGCATTGGTACGGCGTCAGGTTTGAAAAGGCGCTTGCGGGACTCATAGAAAAAAACGACGGTTGAATATCTGCGTTTGCGGCGGAAATGTTTTCCGCCGTTTTTATTTGCGGAAATGCCGTTTAGAATAAAATTCTCGGTCAATAATAAAAACATAAATTTTTAGGAGGATATTCATGAGCATCAATCCCTTTGAACTCAAAGCCAAAAAGACCGAGGATACTTTTATGAGCTGGAACGAGCTTGCGTCCCGTCCCTACAAAAAGAACACGGTTGACCCTTACACCAAAACAAGAATTATACTTATGAACGGAACCGAATACGAAGCCGTGTGGTTCGGTCACAATTTCAGCCGCAAATGCGACAACAACGATATAAGGCGCGCGCTGGCTGTTACCCGCCGCGTCGAACAGCAGCAGCAAAAACGCCTCGCGTCTCTCAAACCGTTGAACGAGACGCAGCTGGAAACGACAATAAGCTACGAGCAGCTTGCCGTAGACCTGACCGCTTTTCTCGCGCAGCGCGCAACGGACAAGAGCTTTAAGGCAGCTCTGGATTTTGCGCTGCTCGAAGACTTCGACCACCTCTATCGGTACGCCGATTTGCTGGAAAACGATATGGGAGTGCGCGCAGAGACGCTGGTCGGAAATTACACCGAAATTATGCCGGGCAGACCTACGATAGCGCATCACAGACATCCCAACGACTCGATAAAGCGCGCGACCGACAGCAAAAAAGTCGACCTCATGACCACCCTTGACACGCACATCATCACGGCTGCGGAACAACAGACCATGAACTATTATATGAATCTGGGCGCGTTTTACAAAAACGACGCGGGCAGAAAGCTGTACACGGAAATAGGCATGGTGGAGGAGCAGCACGTGTCGCAGTACGGCAGCTTTATCGACCCCAACGTAACCCTGCTCGAATGCAATCTCATGCACGAGTACACCGAGTGCTATCTCTACTACTCCATGTACGAGGACGAAACCGACGCTTACGTCAAGAATGTCTGGGAGCAGTGCTTCAATCAGGAGCTGTCTCATCTCCATGACGCCGTGCGCCTGTTGAGAAAATACGAAAACAAGGATTGGCAGGAGGTTATACCCAACGGAGGCGTATTCCCCGCGCTGATTCAGCTCAAATCCAACAAGGACTACGTCAGAGAAATTCTTGCAAACACAGTCAGTCTCACCGCCAAGAGAGAGGGCTTCAAAAACGTAGCGGATATGCCCGCCAACTCGGATTTCTTCAAGTATCAGCGTATGGTCAACGGCGAAAACGCGGAGACGGTGGAAAGTCACTGCGTAATTGAAAACTATATACTCAAAAAAGGCGAGGATTATCGCTATCAGACCAAAAAGCATCCGATAAAGGAACTGCAATGCAGAACCAAGGACAACACCAAGGTAGGACTCACGGCGCTCAGAAACGCCTGACTTTCTCCGCTGTTTGACAAAAACGGAAGGCTCCCGCGCAACGCGAGGGAGCCTTTTTTGTCGGGAAACGCCTAATGCGATTTTATTTTTTGGCTTCTATCCGAATTGACGTAAGGGGACTTTAAATGTATATGTTATTCCCAAAATTGTATAAATATTCTGACAGTGCGGGGCTGATTTTATTAAAATTCATTTTTCAGGCGGTTGCCAGATTGCTGTCGGCATATTTTTGCAACGCGGCGGAAGCGGCGGAAATCGCCGTCATTCGGGTAGAAAAAGGTCGTTTTGTCAAAAAATATGAAATATATTCATAATTTTGCCCTGCGACAGGCGAGGCGGGACAGAGCGGAAAAAATTTATGAGACGCTTCAAAAAAGTGTTGAAAATTTCCGTCAAGACGCTTGACTTTATTCATTTTTATAACTATACTTCTCTTTGGACGGAGCGAAATCCGTTTAATCATAGCAGAAAAACTTTTGGAGGTTTTTTATTATGTCTTATATTTCAGAGGTAATTGCCGCAACAGAAGCGAAGAATCCGGGCCAGCCCGAATTTATGCAGACTGTCAGAGAAGTTCTCGAGTCTCTCGCTCCCGTTATCGAGGCGAATGAAGAGCTTTACAGAAAGAACGCTATTCTGGAAAGATTGGTTGAGCCTGACCGTCAGGTCATGTTCAGAGTGCCTTGGGTGGACGACAAGGGCGTGCCTCACGTCAACCGCGGTTACAGAGTTCAGTTCAACAACGCAATCGGGCCTTACAAAGGCGGTCTGAGATTCCATCCCTCCGTCAACCTCAGCATCATGAAATTTTTGGGCTTCGAGCAAACCTTCAAAAACAGCCTTACCGGACTGCCTATGGGCGGCGGCAAGGGCGGCTCGGACTTTGACCCCCGCGGCAAATCGGACGCGGAAGTCATGAGATTCTGCCAAAGCTTCATGACCGAGCTTTACAGACATATCGGTCCCGACACGGACGTGCCCGCAGGCGATATGGGCGTGGGCGGCAGAGAAATCGGCTATATGTTCGGTATGTACAAAAAAATACGCGGCAGCTTTGAAAACGGCGTTTTGACAGGCAAAGGTCTTTCTTTCGGCGGCAGCCTTATCAGACCGGAAGCGACGGGCTATGGCGCTACATATTTCCTGGTCGAGGTTTTGAAACACCTCAAACAGGACATCAAGGGCAAGACGTTTGCTCTGTCCGGCTTCGGCAACGTATCCTGGGGCGCGGTTTCCAAAATCACCGAGCTCGGCGGCAAGGTGCTGACCATCTCCGGTCCCGACGGCTATATCTACGACAAAGACGGCATAACCGGCAAGAAGATAGATTATATGCTCGAAATGAGAGCAAGCGGCCGCGACAAGGTGCAGGACTATGCGGACAAATTCGGCGTAGAGTTCTTTGCGGGACAAAAGCCTTGGGGCAATGTCAAAGCCGACATTTATATGCCTTGCGCCACGCAGAACGAAATCAAGCTTGAGGATGCGGAAAAAATCGTCGCCATGGGCGTCAAAATCGTCAACGAGGTTTCCAACATGCCTACGACCAACGAGGCTCTCGCTTATTTGCAGAAGAACAACGTCCTCGTCTGCCCCAGCAAGGCGGTCAACGCGGGCGGCGTTGCGGTCTCCGGTCTGGAAATGTCTCAGAACAGCGAAAGACTGTCCTGGTCGGCAGAGGAAGTGGACAGACAGCTCAAAACCATCATGGCAAACATTCACAAGCAAATCACCGACGTTCTTTCCGAATACAAGATGGACTACAATCTTGTCGCAGGCGCAAACCTCGCCGGCTTCAAGAAGGTTGTGGACGCTATGCTTGCTCAGGGCATTTGCTGAAATTTTTTCGGACAATTTCAAACCCCCGCTTTGCGGGGGTTTTGTTTTTCTTGCAAAAGGACGTGGGATATGTTAAAATCCGAGTATGCTAAAAAATATTTCCGCGTCGGACAAAAATTTGTTTGTAGAGCTTTCGGAGGAGTTTTACCGCTCGCCCGCGGTCTTGCACAAGATACCCGTCCGAAATCATTCGGCAACCTTTGACGAGCTGATAAACGGCGGCGGCGTTTATCTGGACGGCTTTTTTGTCTTTCACGAAGGGGAGCTTGCCGGATATTGTCTTGTAGGCAAGGGCTTTTCTCCCGAGTGCGGCGGCAAAGTTGTCTGGATAGAAGAAATTTATCTGCGCGAGCCTTTTCGCTCTAAGGGGATAGGCAGAAGTCTGTTTGCGGAAATTTTCAAACGGTACGGAGAAACAAAGCGCTTTCGATTGGAGGTGGAGCCGTCCAACGCGCGCGCGGCGTCGCTATACACGTCGCTCGGATTTAAAAAGCTGAATTATGTTCAGTATATTTTCGAACCGATAGAAAATTGAAATTTTCGACTGAAAAGGAATAACCCGCATTCATGCGGGTTATTTGCTTGAAAACCATATTACGTTGTCGGTAATTATCAGCGTGATTATGTCCACAAGCCACAGCCAAGGCAAGCCGATGACGATGAGCAGAACGGCGACAATTAAAAATATCATGTCGTTGGCGTTTATGCTCTTGACCAAACGGTAAATTACCCATATTATGTCAAGACACGGGATTGCGAGCAAAATTTTGACCAATTTGGGCAGACCGTCCATTGCTCTGATAAATTCGTTCATGATATACGCTCCTTGTAAGAAATATTATATGCAAAAAAACTCAAATGCGCCATGTTTATGCGGCGCGTACCCTTCTCATGCGCGAGTTCAGCGCCTTCGCCAAATAATAAGCGCCGATTACGCTCAGCATATCCTTGGGCAAAAAGGGCAGCGACACCGACAATATTGCCGGCACCGCCTCCGCGCCCGTGACGAAGCAATAATTCAGCACTCCGCACACGTGGCACAAAAGCAGACCTGCAAAGGAAACCGACCATACGGCGAGAAGCGTGCCCGCGCCGATTTTGCCCTTGCGCGATTCGGATTTGCCCTTGTCGATTTCGTTTGACAAGGCGGCAATTTTTCTTCTTTCGATTATGTTGGCAATACCGCAGCCTGCAACCAAAAGGATAAAGCCCCACAGAAAGCCGCCCGTCGGTCCCAAAATTGCGCCTATGCCCGCGTTGAAGCCCGCAAACACGGGCACTCCGCAAGCTCCCGCCGCAAGGTAACACAGACAGGCAATCATGCCGTTTTTAAGTCCCAAAAACCAAGCGCAGAAAGCTACGGCAAAGGTTTGAAAGGTGAGAGGCACTCCTGACGGAAAGGGGATTGAAATTTGAGACAAAACTGCGATAATACATACGCAGATGGCTATTTTTGCTATTTCCGCTGCTGTTTTTTTCATATACTCCTATTTGATTTCTGTGATTGAAATTTCGCCGCAGTCAAGGAGCGTTTCTTTTCCGTCCTCCGTTTTTACGGCAAGGCGACATTCGTCGTCTATCGCGATTGCGGTTGCGGCAAAGCTCCGCCCGTCGCGGCTGAAAGCGATTTTTCTGCCCGTTACGCAGGATTTGCTTTTATACGACTCCATAAACGAGCGGTCGGGGAGGGAGAGATAATACTCCGTCATGGAACTTATAAACCGCGCGGCAAGCAGGCTCCTAATCGGTTTGTCGGGTTTTCGCGGAAAAATCGTGCCCGCAATGCCTTTAATCGCGTCGGGAAAGCCCTCCGTCGGCGGATATACGTTGAAGCCCGCGCCTACCACGGCATAGCTCAAACCCTTGCTTTCCACGTCGACGCAGCCCTCGGTAAGAATCCCGCATATTTTTTTGCCGTCAAGATACAAATCGTTTACCCATTTGATTTTCGTTTCCGTCTCTGGCAAAGGCGCGCCGTCGTCGAAAAAACGTCTTGCTTCGTCCGCGGCCCGCGCGCCCGCGACGCTTGCGGCGGCAGTGAGAAACAGCGCCTCCCGCGCGTCGAAACGCGGTCTTAAAAGCATACTTATGTAAAGTCCGCAGCCTGAGGGGGAAAAAAAGCTTTTTCCGTTGCGTCCTTTTCCCTGCGTCTGCCGGTCGGCAACCGCAACCGTGATTTCGCCCGCCCCCGCGTTTGCGAGTCTTTTGAGATACTCGTTTGTCGAGTCAATCTCGTCAAGCGATTCAATCCTGAACGTCGGCTTTTGTTTTTGCGTTGCAAAGCTTTTTTCCAAATAATCCTCGATGACGTGGGGGTTGATTATGTCGGTTTGAATTTCGAGACGGTAGCCGAGCTTGTTGACGGTGGATATTGCGTGCCCGTCGCGCCGCAGTTGATTGACGGCTTTCCAAACAAGAGTGCGGCTGACGTTGAAACGCGCAGCCATTTCGCCCCCCGACACATAGCCGTCGGTTTGCGAAAGCGCGTTCAAAACCCGATATTTAAGTTCCATCTCAACCATTATACCCGCGGCAACAAAATATGTCAACCGAATTTGGAAAACGGTTGACACAAAAACGGTGTTTTTTGTATTTGTTTTAAAACGGCGACGGGGGAATACGGCTTATCCGTCGCCTGAAAGCCTCGCGTCAGTAAACGATTGAAACCGCAACGGCAAGCGCGCCCGGACCTATGTGGCAGGACACGCTTAAAGACAGCGGGTCGCAGTCGGTGACGGATATATCGGGAAATGCTTCCCTGATTTCCTGCACAAATTGCTCTGCCGCCGCGTAATTGTCCGTATGCGCGACGAAAAGCGCAAGTTTGCCCTGCTTCCTGAGTTCGGCAAATCTCGTTTCCAAATCGTTTCCGATTGCTTTAAGCATGGTTTTTTTCGCGTCGGAAAACCTGCGGACCTTTGCGTATTTGTCCAGCTTTTGTCCCTGAATCTGCAAAATGGGCTTGATTCTGAGCAGCGTGCCTATTGCCGCGGCGGCGGGGGTGAGCCGTCCGCCCTTTTTGAGATATTTTAAGGTATCAACCATTATATAAATGCTCGACTGCGCCCTTGTCTCAACGAGACGGCTGCAAATTTCTTCCGCGCTTTTTCCCTCGGCAGCCATTTTGACTGCGTCCCTGACGCTCTGCTTTTGCGTGACCGAAATCCTTTGGTTGTCCGCAACGAAAACTCTTTTGTCGAATTTTTCATGCGCGAGATGGGAGAGGGTGGAGCACGTTTCCGACAGACGGCTTGACATGGGTATGTGCACCAATGCGTCGTGGGTTTTGAGAATTTCCGTCCAAAGCTCTTCTACGTCGAACGGGTTGGGCTGGGATGTGGAGACGTTGACCTTGCCGTCGCGCAGCTTCTGATAAAATTGCTCCTGAGAAAGAGTCACGCCTTCAAAGTATTGTTTTGAATCGATAAGCACGGGCATAGGCACGACAAAGACACCCGACAGCCGTGCTTCTTCCTGAGTAATTCCGCTGTTACTGTCGTTACTATTGCTGTTTTCATACGTACCTCATGGTTTTTTATATTATCATTTTAAAATACATCGAGGGTATAAGTCAACGATTTAAGGCGGGATTTTACCTTTAAAAAGCCTTGCGCAAGCAAAAATCCGCCTTCCGCTTGACTGCGGAAAAGATAAGTTATAAAATAATTTAAAAATTTTTTTACGACGGCGTAACCTTTCGCCTTTTCGCGTGTCTTATATACGAAAAGCGATTGCGGCGTATATTTTACGGAGAAAAATGAAACACGACGAGCTGACCGAATTGTTTAAGGAGCATTACAATCCCTTGCTGCTGTATATGCTTTCGCTTTCCAAAAACCGCGTCGTTTCGGAGGACATAGTATCCGAAGCCTTTTTCAAAGCGCTTATGTCGCCCGACGCTGAAATCGTGAATTTCAGGACATGGTCCTTCCGCGTATGCAGAAATCTGTATTTCAATCATCTGCGCAAAAGCAGGCGGCTTGCCACGCCGCAGGACGAAAGCGTTGCGGACGGCAGGAAAGCGGCTATTGACGAAATGATTGACGACGAGAGATATCGGGCGCTTTATCGCGCGGTGGAGCTGCTCGACGACGTGCACAGGGAAGCGATAACTTTGTTTTATTTTGAGGAGCAAAGCGTAAAACAGATTGCGGAAATCACGGGAAAAACGCAAGACCACGTCAAGGTAATTCTTTTCAGAGCGAGAAAAAAATTGAAATCATTGTTGGAGGTATAAAAATGGATTTTGAAAACGCTTATCAAAAATTTTTGGACGGAACCGCCACGCCCGAGGAGGTGGAGTTTGTCCGCAGCGAAATCAGGAAAGCCAAGGAGCTTTCCGAAATCATCGATATGGGCAAAACCGACGTAATTAAAAAAGCCGACGACGAAAAAGTCAAAAAGGCGGCAAAGAAATTCAGTCTGAAAATGGCGGTAACGACGGTTTGCATAGTGCTTGTCACTCTTGTCGTTGCGGCGGGCATCGTGCTTGGTTCGGTGTTCGGCGTTGCGGTGGGCGGAGCCAAGCGCAACACCAGCGTCGTTTCGCAGGAGGAGGTAAAACAAATTGCTTTGGATTATATCAAAACCGAGCTTAATATAGACGAAGAAGCAATCGGATGGAAAATAGAAAGAGATTTGGAAATGACCTCTAAACTTAAAAACTCCTATTACATTTATGAAGTTGACGTAAACACGTCGCGCGGCAAGGAAATCGAGCTTGAAATAGACGGGCGCAACGGAAAAGTGATTTACGTCGAGGTGGACAGATATTGAAAAAAGCGGACGACAGTCCGCTTTTTTGCTTCCTTTATTCTTCGGTTTCAATTGTTTCTTGTGCTTTTTCTTCTTTTTTGAGTTTGCCTTTTTTTCTTGAAAACTTTGAAAACAGCCAGTCCTCAAATCTTTTCTGATATTTGAAGGACAACACGGCAAGCGTCGCAAACACGGCGATTATCGCGAGCCACACAGGTATTCCCCAGCCCGAAAACGGAATAATCGAGCCGTTGCCGAGAAAGCAGTACGCCGCGATTATCAGCGGACGCACCAATACGATTACCCCCGCGAAGTACGGAAAGTTCATGGCGGTTATGCCCGCGATTATGCACAGCACGTCGTCGGGGAAAAAGGGCAGAATCTGCATAATAAGAAAAATTCCCTTGCTGCGATTGCCGATGTAGTCGGCGTATTTTTCCGCCGCGTCCTTGCCCGCCAACCAAACGAGGGCTTTTCGTCCGAATTTTCTCCCCAAAAAATAACAGAAAAAAGAGCCTGCGATTACTCCCGCGCTTGCAAGCAGGGTTGCCGTCAGAGGCGACCAGATGACCGCGCCCGGCACGTAGCAGACGACGGCGGGCAGAGGCAAAACAACGACCTGCAAAAATTGAATCAGCACGAACACCAACATTCCCCATTCGCCTGTGGAGCGGACGAGAGTTATCACCGCCTCGATTTTTTCGCGGTCGGTGGGGTAGGCGTTTAAGTCGGCAAACACTCCGAGCAAAACGAAAACGGAAAGCAGCACGACGGCAATCAGCTCCGCAATAAACGTCAGTTTTATCAGGATTTCCTTTTTAATAAACAAAAATACCGCTTCCGCCGCAAGCCCCGCAGCTGCAATGGCGTAAAAAGCCGCTTGCACGAGCACGCTCCAGCCAGACATGAAAAAGGCGGTAAGCAAAATTATTGCGGCGCACAGAAGTACATTTGCCGCCTGCAAAAGGATTTTGTTTTTTGTCGTCATCGTAAGCTCCCTGTTTGAAGCAATCGGTATTTTATTAAAGGGAGCTGAAAGCTCCCTTTTTTTTAAGAGTCGTTATTTCAAAGCCTCGCTCACGGCAACCGCGCAGGCAACCGTAGCTCCCACCATGGGGTTGTTGCCCATGCCGATAAGTCCCATCATTTCCACGTGCGCGGGGACGGAGGAGGAGCCTGCAAACTGCGCGTCTCCGTGCATTCGTCCCATAGTGTCCGTCATGCCGTAGGAAGCGGGACCTGCCGCCACGTTGTCGGGGTGAAGGGTGCGTCCCGTACCTCCGCCGCTTGCGACGGAAAAATATTTCTTTCCGTTTTCGCCCGCCCATTTTTTGTAGGTGCCTGCCACGGGGTGCTGGAAGCGCGTGGGGTTGGTGGAATTTCCCGTTATTGAAACGTCTACCTTTTCATGCCGCATGATTGCCACGCCCTCGCTTACGTCGTCCGCGCCGTAGCAGCGAACCTTTGCCTTTTCTCCGTTGGAAAACGCTGTTTCGTTTACGATTTTCAGTTCTCCCGTGCAGTAATCGTACTTTGTCTGCACGTAAGTAAAGCCGTTTATACGGGAGATGATGTACGCCGCGTCCTTTCCGAGACCGTTGAGAATGACGCGGAGAGGCTTTTTGCGTACTTTGTTGGCGGTGCGCGCTATGCCTATGGCGCCTTCGGCGGCGGCAAAGCTTTCGTGACCCGCGAGGAAGGCAAAGCACTCCGTTTCCTCCGAGAGCAGCATTTTGCCGAGGTTGCCGTGGCCGAGACCTACCTGACGCTGGTCCGCCACGGAGCCGGAAATGCAGAACGCCTGCAACCCTATTCCTATGTCGGCGGCGGCGTCAGCTGCCGTCTTTGCGCCTTTTTTGAGCGCTATGGCGCAGCCGAGGGTATAAGCCCACACCGCGTTTTCAAAGGCAATCGGCTGAATGCCTTTTACTATGGAATCCACGTTTATGCCGTGCTGTTCACAGACGGTTTTCGCCTGCTCTATTTTTTCGAGACCGTATTCGCGCAGCACGCCGTTTATTTTGTCTATTCTTCTTTCATAGCCTTCAAACAGAGCCATAAATCACAACCTCCTTTTATGCCTTTCGCGGATTGACGTAGCTGTCCGCCTCGTCGAATCTGCCGTAACGGGATTTGGCTTTTTTAAGCGCCTCGTCCGCGGATAAACCGTCGGTAATCAGCTGCATCATTTTTCCGATATGCACGTATTCGTATCCTATGACCTCTCCGTCCTTCAACGCCATTTGAGTGATGTAGCCCTCGGACATATCTAGGTATCTCACGCCTTTGAGATTGGTGGAATATATTGTGCCCACCTGACTGCGCAGCCCCTTTCCGAGGTCCTCGAGTCCCGCGCCCACGGGAAGTCCGTCGTCGCTGAAAGCGGACTGCGTGCGTCCGTAAACGATTTGCAGAAAAAGCTCGCGCATTGCGACGTTTATCGCGTCGCATACAAGGTCGGTGTTCAAAGCTTCGAGCAGTGTTTTTCCGGGCAGAATTTCTCCCGCCATGGCAGCCGAATGCGTCATGCCCGAGCAGCCGAGAGTTTCCACCAAGGCCTCCTCTATGACGCCGTTTTTGACGTTGAGCGTCAGCTTGCAGGCGCCTTGCTGAGGCGCGCAGCAGCCTACGCCGTGCGTCAAACCGCTTATATCCTTGATTTCTTTGGATTGTGTCCATTGCCCCTCCTGAGGTATGGGCGCAGGTCCGTGGTTGCAGCCTTTTTTTACGCAGCACATTTCTTTGACTTCGTGCGAATATTGCATTTGCCTTTCCTCCCGCATAAATTCCTGATTTTGCTTTGACTTATATGATAACATATTTGATATTTTTTTTCAAACGAATTGCAGCGTTTGTGGGATAAGCCTTGATTTTTTTATTATTGACGTATTTTGAAAAACGGAGTATAATTTTAAAATATGAAAACCGATTTGCATATTCACACAAATTGCTCGGACGGCAGCCTGTCTCCCGAACAAATAGTGGAAAGGGCTTGCGGGGCGGGGCTTGACGCCATAGCCGTCACCGACCACGACAACGCCAACGGCGTGGAGCGCGCTGTTCTTGCCGCGCGCGGAAAGCCGCTTAAAGTAGTTGCGGGCATTGAGCTTTCCGCTTACGACAGGGATATGGAAACCCATGTTTTGGGGCTTGGCATAGACTACGCGGGCGAGCGCTTCAAGGAGTCCATGTCGAGGATTCAGGCGCTGCGTCACGAGCGCAACCGTCTGCTGCTGCAAAGGCTTGCTGAGCTGAATATCTTTGTTTCCTTCGACGAGCTTGAAAAGGCGTTTCCTTTTGAAGTGCACGGTCGCTCGCATATAGCGCGGATTATGGTTGAAAAGGGGTATGCCGCGGATTTCAAATCGGCGTTTTCCGAGTATCTTGCGCCCGAGGGCAAAGCTTACGTAAAATCAAGACGTCTTTCGGTGGAGCAGGCGATAGAGCTTTCCCACCGCTACGGCGGCAAGGCCGTGCTCGCGCATCCCGCAAAGCTGCGCATGAACGCCACTCAGGCGGAGGGCTTTGTGGCTTATCTCAAACGCGTGGGGCTTGACGGAATTGAAGCGGATTATTTTGCGCATACTAACGTCGAGCGAGATTTTTTCAGGTATCTGGCGGACAAGTACGGGCTTTTCGTGACGGGAGGAAGCGATTTTCACAACGCCGATTACGGCGTGAATCTCGGAGACAAATTTTTCCTGCCCGACGAAAAAACGCTTGCCGCGCTGGGACTTTGAGAGGTGGATATGCGTTTAAAAAGATTTAAAACAGGGTTGTTTGTGATTGCGCTCTCGCTGCTTTGTGCGGTGGGAGTTTTTTTTACGTTTGAGACGGAGGGCGGCGCGTGCGCCGCGCAGACAGTGTCTCCTGCGTTTTCCGCAGTGGACGGGGTTTTAAGACCTTGGGACGTTTCTTTCGAGATTGTCGTGTTTGACAAGCGTTTGGCTTACTCGCTGTCCGAGAATATCCAAGCTCTTTCGGAGGAGGAAAAAGAGGACAGGCTTGTATACCGCTCCGTCAGGCTGAAAAAGCGCTGGATAAAGCAGGCGGCCGATATGGGCTTCGACGAGGTCGAAGCATGGTGTTATCTTCTGCCCGGGCTGAAAGAATTGGTCAAGCAGGCGGAAAGCGCATTGTACAAGCGGGCGCAGGACGCTTCGGTTAGCTTTGCGCCCGAGACTAAATCGCGGTTTGTTTACAAAAAGGAGGTTGCGGGCGCGGAGCTTGACAAAAAAGCCTTTGCGGAATCGCTGTCAAAGGCGGTTTCGGAGGGCGGCGCGATAACGGCGCGAGGCAAGACCGTGCTTCCCGAGGTGTCGTTGGAGCAGCTGAAACGGCAGACGACGTTGAAATGCAGGTTTTCTACCTGGTACGGCAACAGCACCGCCGCGAGAAAATCCAACGTCAAAAGAGCGTTAAAAGCCTTTCAGGGCATGACAGTGGAAAACGGCGAAAGAGTTTCCTTCAATGAGGCGGTAGGTCCGCGCACCAAACAGAACGGCTTTTTTGAGGCCAAAATCATTATGGACGGCAAGTACGTGCAGGGAGTGGGCGGAGGCGTATGTCAGGCTTCGACGACGCTGTTCAACGCTCTGATTATGTCGGGAGTCACCGTAAACAAGGTGCATCAGCATTCTTTGGCGTCCTCCTATGTAGCTCCGAGCTTCGACGCAATGGTGTCGTCGGTCAGCGACCTTGTGTTCACCAATGAAACGGGCGGCAGAATTTTTATAGTGGCTTACGGCACGGACAGCGAGGCGACGGTAGAAATTTACGGTCTGCCAAACGAGTACGAAATCAGGCGGCGCAGCGTGGAAATTGCGCGCAAGCCTTTTTCGACGCGCACAATAGAGGACAGGGAGGGCAGGTACTCCGACAAGGTTGTTTTCGATACCGATACGTTTGTTTTGTCCAACGGCGCCGACGGATTGACCTCCGAGGGGTGGCTGGATTATTATCAGGGCGGAAAGCTTGTCAAATCGAGAAAAATCAGAACCAACACTTATCTCCCCACCGAAAGAGTGGTGGTCAAGGGCGTAAAAGCCCGTCCGCAGGAGGGAGAGGAGAGCGGCGCGGGCGGCGACACTCCCGCACAGCCTCAAAAGGAGGAAAATCAAAGTACGACGGCGGATTAAAAACATACAAGGCTGCGCAAACAGTTGAAAAAAATGCGCGGTTGCTGTAAAATAAGACGCAACAGGAGTTTTTATGGCAGACAAACCCGCACGCGACGTCAATGTAAACGCGGTTCCGCAGAATCTTGAAGCGGAGCAGTGTCTTTTGGGCTGTATACTTTTGGACGACAATCTCGCTCAGGAGCTTGTTCCCACTCTCAAAGCGGAGGATTTTTACGCCCCGTCGCACAGAATTTTGCTGTCGGCAATGCAGAAGGTTTTGAACGAGAGCAAACCGATAGATTTCGTTACCGTCGCGGACGCTTTGGACAGAAGCGGGCAGCTGGCTGCCGCAGGCGGCATAAATTATCTCACCACGTTAAACACCGTCGTGCCAAGCTCTGCAAACTACCGAGTCTATCTTAAAATCGTGGAGCGCAATTCCGTGCTGCGCGCGTTGATAAGGGCGGGCACGAGCATAATAGAGGAATGCAGAAATTCTGACGACGAGGAGAGAAGCGTAGCCTTTGCCGAAAAGGCGGTTTACGACATAAGCGACAAAAAGCAGAGCGGCGACCTTACGCCTGTCGGAGAGTCTACGGGCGAGGTGTTGACGATATTTGACGAGCTGTACAAAAATCAGGGGGCTTTCAAGGGGATTCCCACCGGCTTCAAGCTTTTTGACAGCAAGACCAACGGATTGCACGGCGGCGACCTGATCGTGCTTGCGGCGCGTCCCGGCTGCGGAAAAAGCTCGCTTGCGCTCAACATGGTGGAAAGCGCGGCGAAAAACAGAAAAAGCTGCGCGATTTTTTCGTTGGAAATGCCCAAGGTTCAGCTTGCGCAGAGACTGCTGTGTTCCATGGCAAGCGTAAGCATGACGCGCGCAAAGACAGGCAAACTGACGAGTCGGGATTTTGCCGAGCTGTGGAAAGCCAACGAGGCAATAAGTCGGATGAAAATTTTTATCGACGACTCGTCTCTCATTACTCCGGCTCAGATTTTGTCAAAGTGCAGGCGTCTCAAAAACAGAGAGGGACTTGATTTCATCGTTATCGACTACATACAGCTTATGGAAGGCGGCGACAGGTCGGAAAACCGTCAGCAGGAAATCAGCAAGATTACGAGGACGCTTAAAATCATAGCCAAAGAGCTCGACGTGCCTATATTGGCGTTGAGTCAGATGTCGCGGCTCGTGGAGCGGCGCGACGACAAGGAGCCTCAGCTTTCCGACCTGAGAGAATCGGGCGCTATCGAGCAGGACGCGGATATGGTGCTGTTCATCAACAAAAACAAGGAAGCCGAGGGGGAAGCCGTGCAGCCCGTGGAGCTGATTATCGCAAAGCACAGAAACGGCGAGACGGGCAAGCTGACTCTCAATTGGATAGGCGAGTACGTCAGATTCACCGACCCCGACACGTTTGTGAGAACGGAGGACGGTCGGGAGACGTCGGAGGAAAACGCGAGGCGGGAGCAACGCGATTTGGAGCGTCTTGCCGCGGACGCGCCGCTGCCCGACTTCGACGACGCGCCGCCGGAGGAAGCCGACGGTTTGAGCGAAACGGATTTTAACGATTAGTCGCGGGGAAGGAAATGGAAGCAAAAAATTTTATCGAAGAGATTATCAACAAAGACCTCGAAAGCGGAAAAATAAGCTGCGTCATAACACGGTTTCCGCCCGAGCCCAACGGTTATCTGCACATAGGACACGCCAAAGCCCTGTGCGTCAATTTCGGGCTTAAACAAAAATACGGCGGCACCTGCAATCTGCGTTACGACGACACCAATCCCGTCAAGGAGGACGAGGAGTACGTCAACGCGATTGAAGAGGACATAAGGTGGCTGGGCTTCGAGTGGGACGAAAAGCTGTTTGCAAGCGATTATTTCGACAGGATGTTCGAGTGCGCCGTCGGGCTAATCAAGAAAGGTTTGGCTTACGTATGCGACCTTTCAGCCGAACAAATCAGAGAAACAAGAGGCACTCTTACGTCGCCCGGGCGGAACAGTCCTTTCAGAAACAGGTCGGTCGAAGAAAACCTCGATTTGTTCATGAGAATGAAGGCGGGTGAATTTGCCGACGGCGAAAAGGTGCTCCGCGCAAAAATCGACATGGCGTCAAGCAATCTCAATATGCGCGACCCCGTCATATACCGCGTCGTGCACGCAAGACATCACAACACGGGCGACAAGTGGTGCGTTTATCCGATGTACGACTTTGCGCATCCCATCGAGGACGCTTTGGAGGGCATAACCCACTCCGTCTGCACGCTTGAATTCGAGGATCACAGACCGCTTTACGACTGGGTGGTGGAAAACTGCGGCTTTGAAAAAAGACCGAGACAGATAGAGTTCGCGCGGCTGAATATAACCAACACCATTATGTCCAAGCGCTTTCTCAAACGACTTGTGGACGAGAAAATAGTGGACGGATGGGACGACCCGCGTATGCCTACGCTTTGCGGTATGCGCAGACGCGGTTATCCGCCCGAGGCAATCAGGGACTTTTGCGAGCGGATTGGCGTGGCGAAGTCCAACAGCGAGGTGGAAAGCGGTTATCTCGACGCTTGCGTGAGGGATTTTCTCAACAAAAACGCCGACAGGGTAATGGCGGTTTTCAACCCCGTCAAGGTCGTGCTCACCAATTTCGGCAAAAGGACGGAATTTGCCGAAGTCGAAAACAATCCCAACGCGGAAACCATAACTACGCGCAAGGTAAGCTTTTCAAACGAGCTGTACATAGACGGCAGCGACTTTGAAAGCAATCCTCCTCCCAAGTATCACAGGCTGAAACCCGACGGGTACGTTAGGCTCAAAGGCGCGTATATCATACATTGCGACAGAGTGGAATACAATAGCGACGGCACGGTAAAAACCGTGTTCGCCTCCGTCGTAGACAACAGCAAAAGCGGAAGCGACGAAAGCGGTATGAAGGTCAAGGGCGTTATACAGTGGGTAAACGCCGCAGACTGCGTGCCTGTCAAGGCCTATCGGTTCAAATCGCTGCTCAACCCTCCCGAAAACGGGGAAACGGATTTTACCGAGCGCCTCAACCGCGACAGCAGAACGGAAATAAACGGCTTCGGCGAGAGCCTTTTGAAGGACGCGAAACGTCCCGACAGGTTTCAGTTCATGCGCATAGGCTACTTTGCCGCGGACGGAAAAGAGGGTGAAACGGCGGTATTCAACGAGATAGTGGGCATGAAAGACAGTTTTAACGCCAAATCTTGACAAGACAGGGCGCGTATGGTATCATATTTCAAAGTCGGTTTGTCTTTTGGAAAGAAAAATGAAGATATGTAAGGTTTGCGGAGAGCCGAATGCGTCGGAAAGCAGGTTTTGTATCAACTGCGGCAGCGAGAGCTTCGAGGTCAGCGACGTAAAACAGAAAATTTGTCCCGAATGCGGCAGCGTCTGCGAACCGCAGTTTACCCATTGCGTAAACTGCGGCGCGGCTTTGGGAGACGCAAACGTGAGCGGCGTCGCTTCCATTCAGAGCGGCGGAACTGTTTCGCGGGATTCCGAAAATCCCGACGAAACGGCGGTTTGCCCCTATTGCGGCGCGGAAATTTCGCTTCATACGGTTTTTTGCGCGGGCTGCGGACACGACGTGACCGCAATGAACAGACACAGGGTTGTCAGGCGCAAAATATGCCGTTTTTGCGGCAAGCCCAACAAGCCGGAGGACAAATTCTGCAAGTATTGCTTTTTCGACCTGAGAGACGGCGAAACGGTCGAATTTCAGTTGGACTATGCCGACGCTCAGGATAAAAATCCCAAAATAAAGCAGGCGGTGCTCCAAGCGCCCACTACCGAAAAGCTCAAAATTTGTCCCAACTGCGGCGCGTTAAACAATTTCGACACGAAATTTTGCTTTTCCTGCGGACTCAGGCTGGTGACGGAAACTCCCAAGGTTTATTGCTTCGTGTGCGGCGCGGAAAACCTCGCCGACGCCGCGTTCTGCACTTCCTGCCGTTATCCTTTGGGCAACAAAAATCACGACGATGTGGCAAAGGGGTGGAAATGCGAGTGCGGAGAGTTCAACGAAAGAGACGACAAATTCTGTACCGGCTGCGGCAGACCTAAGCCGACTGACGGCGATGTGAGGATTTAACATGAACAATTCCAACAATTTCAACGTATGCGAAAAGTGCGGCACCGCCAACCCGCTTATAGCAAAATACTGTTATCAGTGCGGCGCGCACCTGAAAACGCCCGAGGACCCCATTGTCTGCAACAACTGCAACACGGTCAACAGCGGCTCTGCAAGGTACTGCAAGCATTGCGGCAACAAGCTGTTTCGCGGCTCCACCGTCAAAATTTGCCCAAGGTGCAATCACACGGTAAACGGAGACGCTTACATCTGCGAAAGGTGCGGTTTCGAGTTCGTAGCCATGCGTCCCGTGGTGCAGAACATACCGCAGCTGCCGCAAAACGCTGGCGGCTCCGCCGAAAACCGCAAGCCCAACAAAAAAGAACTGAGAAAACAGCAGGCGGCGCAGCAGCAGACCTATTACGCTCCTCCCGCTCAGCCCGTTTACGCGCAGCCGCAGCAGACGGTATATCTGCCCGCGGCGGCAGCCTCGACAGTCGGCTCGGAAAAGAAGTCCGAAGCAAGGGTGAGGACTTGGGGCGCAATCATCATGATTTTGTCGCTCGCATTTCTGTACGCTTTCGTTGGGTATCCCGCAATCATGCCCCAAAATCTGCTTGGCGGCGAAATGCTCGGATATTATTCCGTGGGCGGAGGAAATTTCAGTACGGCGGGACAGCTGTTGTGGAGCTTTGCGGACAATTTCAATTCTCTCAAAAGCTTTTCCGTCGGAGAGTGGACGCTCGGCATACTTGCGGCGCTGTTTGCGATTTCGGGCGTTGCAATGTTTTTGTTCGGTCTAATCAAACTCTGCACGGGCAAAGGCTCCAAAAAAGCGAGCAAATGGTGTCTTTTCGTTTTCGTGCTGGGCGTTGTCGTCGTGGGGCTGATTGCGTTAATCGGCAAAATCGACATGGGACTTTTCAACACGGTTGAAAAAGGCCTGTTCGGCGAAAACAGCGATTTCGACGGCGGCTGGACGCTTTGGTTTGCTCCCGCATTCTTCTTTTTGATTTATTTGTTCAGCTTCGGCGCCCGCAGAAAAAGGCAGTAAGAATCTGAAAAAACATAAAGGAAAAAGCATTCAAAGACCGAATTTTTCGGTCTTTGATTTTGATTTTAAACGCTTCAAAGAGGTTCGTATGGAAAAAATTACATCCCGCTTTTTAAGAAAAAAATTTCTTGAATTTTTTGAAAACAGAGGACACGCCGTTATAAAAAGCGCAAGCCTGATTCCGGAGAACGACCCTTCGGTGCTTTTTACCACGGCCGGTATGCACCCGCTCATTCCTTATCTTTTGGGGCAGAGCCATCCTTCGGGTACGCGGCTTGCCGACGTTCAGAAGTGCGTAAGGACGGGCGACATAGACGAGGTGGGAGACGCTTCGCACTGCACTTTTTTCGAGATGCTGGGAAACTGGTCTCTCGGAGACTATTTCAAGGAGCAGTCAATCAAGTGGAGCTTTGAGTTTTTAACGTCGGACGAGTATCTCGGGCTTGACGCAAACAGGCTTGCAGTTTCCGTTTTCGAGGGAGACGCCGACGCGCCGCGCGACGAGGAGTCGGCAAAGATATGGCGCGAATGCGGTTTGAAGGACGGGCAGATTTTTTTCCTGCCGAAGAAAAACAATTGGTGGATTGCGGGTACTACGGGACCTTGCGGCCCCGATACTGAAATTTTCTGGGATACGGGCAAGGAAAAATGCTGCGCCGACTGTTCTCCCGCCTGCGACTGCGGAAAATATCTTGAAATATGGAACAATGTTTTCATGCAGTACAACAAGAGGGCGGACGGCGTATACGAACCTCTGGGCAGAAAAAACGTCGATACGGGCATGGGGCTCGAACGCACGGTTTGCGTCCTTAACGGCTTTGACAGCGTGTATGAAACGGATGTATTCGCGCCCGCAATCGCAGAAATAAAACGTCTTTCGGGCAAAGAAAGCGACGGCAGCCCCGACGTCTTGCGCGCGGTGAGAATAATTGCCGACCATGTGCGGACTGCGGTGTTTCTTTTGGGCGACGAAATAGGCGTCGTGCCGAGCAACGTGGACCAAGGCTACGTGCTGCGCAGACTTATCCGGCGGGCGGTAAGATTCGCCAACGCTCTCGGTATGCAAAAGGGAGACATAATCAGGATAGCGGAGGTTTACGTCGGGTTGTACGGCGACGTATATCCGGAAATAAAGCGCAACTCCTCAAAAATAACGGAGGAGCTTGCCAAGGAGGAGGAAAAGTTCCTCAAAACGCTGATTGGAGGAGAGAGGGAGTTCAACCGTCTTGTCGAAAAGCTGTCGGGAGATGTCATAGACGGCGCGTCCGCGTTCAGGCTTTACGATACTTACGGCTTTCCAATCGAAATAACCGAAGAGCTGGCTGCGGAACGCGGGCTTAAGGTGGACACGGAGGGCTTTAAAGCGAAGTTCGCCGAGCATCAGCAGAAGTCGCACGACGCAAGCGGTCAAAGATTCAAGGGCGGGCTTGCGGACAGCGGAGAAGCCACCACGCGGCTGCACACGGCGACACATCTTTTGCAGGCGGCGTTGAGGCAGGTGCTTGGAGACGAGGTGGCGCAAAAGGGCAGCAACATAACGCCCGAAAGGCTGCGGTTCGATTTTTCCTTCGGCAGACCTATGACTCCCGAAGAAATTAAAAGGACGGAAGAGCTTGTAAACGAGGCGATAAACAGAAAACTCCCCGTGACGTGCGAGGAAATGAGCGTCGAAGCGGCGCGGCAGAAGGGCGCAATCGGGCTTTTCGGCGACAGATACGGAGAGGTTGTCAAGGTTTACTCCATGGGCGATTTTTCCATGGAAATCTGCGGAGGTCCTCATGCCTCCAACACGGGAGAACTGGGACGCTTCACGATTACAAAGGAGCAGTCCAGCAGCAGCGGCGTGAGAAGAATCAAAGCGGAGCTTAAAAACGACTGAGGAGAGATATGGACAAAAACAAGGTTAAAATCACCATGGAGGACGGCGGAGAGATAGTCGTCGTTCTCGACGAAAAAAACGCGCCCATTTCGGTGGAGAATTTCAGAACGCTGGTGGAGAGAAGGTTTTACGACGGTTTGATTTTTCACCGCGTAATAGACGGCTTTATGATTCAGGGGGGAGACCCCACGGGAACAGGCTGCGGCGGCTCCGAAAAAAATATAAAGGGAGAGTTTTACGCCAACGGCGTAAAAAACAATCTCTCGCACAGACGCGGAGTCATCTCCATGGCGCGCGCAAACGATTTCGATTCGGCGTCAAGTCAATTTTTCATCTGCCACAAGGACGCGACCTTTCTTGACGGGCAATACGCCGCCTTCGGCGTTGCGGAAAGCGGACTTGATGTCGTGGACAGGATTGCCGCCGTGCCTACGGACGCAAACGACCGTCCGAAAAAGGAACAGAAAATAAAATCCGTCCGTTTTGCGGATTAAAGCATGAAAGCAGGTCGCAGACGACTTGCTTTTGTTTTTGAGGAGATTTTATGGAAATTATCGATATTTCTCAGGAGCTTTTGAGCGGGAGCGTGTTCGAGGGGGACACGGCGCCCCGATTGACGGCGATTAAAACAGTGGAAAGGGACGGCTTTGCGGTCAGCGATTTGACTGTATGTTTGCACAACGGCACCCACGTTGACGCGCCCTCGCACACGTTTTCGGGCGGCAAGGACGTTTACGCCGCCGAGCTTTCGGTTTTTTTGGGAGAGTGCGTCGTGTGTACCGCCGAAAACGCCGAGAAAAATTTTTGCCGTCGTATGCTGTTCAAGGGCACGCCGCCCGACGCCGCGCTGGCGCAAAAACTTGCGGATATGGGTATAGAGCTTGCAGGCACGCAGCAGCAGTCCTTTGACGGAAAGGATTCTCTTGCGGTTCACGGAATTTTCGCGCGGGCGGGGGTGTATCTGCTGGAAAACCTCGTGCTTAAAAATGTCGACGAGGGTAAATATTTTCTTTGCGCCCTGCCTCTCAAAGCGGAGGGCGCGGAAGCGTCGCCCGTGCGCGCCGTGCTAGTGAAAATATAGGCGCCGTTACGTTTTATGAACTATATTCATGTTGACGGAAATTTGTATTAAACCGTTGACATACAATGGCTTAACTGTTATTCTTTTTGTGGTTTAAAAACTTGGAGAAAAGAGAAATGCAGCAAAACGACGGCGCAACGCCGGCACCGCCCGAGAGGGCGGAAGATATTCCTCCCGAAACGGGAAAAAAGAACGATTCTTACGACGTAGCCGCCGCAGACGCGGCTGTCGCCGCAGGCGCCGTGGCGCGAGTCTTTGAAAACGAGCCGCCGCGCGGCGTAAAAGACGCTTGCGGCGGAAAAAAACTGAAAAAGGCCGTCGGCGCGGAAGGCTTTGTCTGCCTTGTCCTTGTGGCGGGCTTTTTTGTCGCTTTCGGCTGCGTTATGGGCTTTTCCAACGCAATCAACACCATGTTCAACACGGCGTTCATGCTTTTGAAGGACACGGTGTTTTATCTTTTGGCTCTGGCAGTGCTTATGGGCGCAATATCCGCCGTGCTCAGCGAGTTCGGAGTGGTGTCTTTGCTCAACAAAGCGTTTGCGCCCCTCATGGGACCGTTGTACGGTATGCCGGGCGCAACCTCGATTTCACTGTTTACGTCCTTTCTGTCCGACAATCCCGCCGTGCTCACTCTCGCAAACGACAGAAATTACATCAGATATTTCAAAAAATATCAGCTTGGCGCGCTCACCAACATCGGCACTGCATTCGGAATGGGACTGATAGTCGTCGTTTCAATGCTCAGCTTAAACGGCGAGCATTTCGGGATTGCCGTTGTTGTGGGACTGTTGTCCGTGTTTTTGACGAGCATACTTGTGACAAGACTTATGCTTTTGAAAACCAAAAAAGTGTTCGGCAAGGACGAGCCTGCTTTGAAGGATGCGGGAAGCGCGGAGTACGATGTGCTGAAAATGCGCGAGGTGCGCGAAGGCGGCGTTTTTCAGCGGCTGATTTCAAGCCTGCTGGACGGCGGTGCGGGCGGAGTCAAGGTGGGAGTTTCCATTATTCCGGGAGTGCTGATTATCGCTACGCTGGTGCTCATGCTCACCAACGGCAAGCCCGAAGGCGGCTATACGGGCGGCGTCGGCGAGGGAGTGGGGCTTATTCCCATGATAGGCAGCTTTTTAAGCCCCGTCTTAAAGCCGCTGTTCGGGTTCGGTTCTCCGGAAATAATTGCCGTCCCCTTGACTGCTCTCGGCAGCGCGGGTGCGGCAATAGGTCTTGTCCCCGAAATGATGTCGAGAGGGATTATTACCGCAAGCAACGTCGCCGTGCTGACTGCTATGTGCATGTTTTGGAGCGGTTACCTGTCAACCCACGTGTCCATGATGGACGCGCTCAATTTCAGAAGCCTTACCGGCTGGTCAATCATGCTGCACACCGTCGGCGGCTTGGTCGCGGGGCTGTTGGCAAACGGACTGTTCGCTCTGGTCAGTCTGCTGCTTTGAATATTTAAACCAAAAGCGTCCCTTTCGGGACGCTTTTTTATTTGCACAGCTTAGGCTCCGGCTTGATTCGTTTCAGCTTTGCGTAACGCGGCGTCCCGTTTTCAAAGGGCGGCGCGGATTCTCCCTGAATAAGCGGCAGCACATAGCCGAGATATTTTTCGGATATAAAATTGTTTGTCGGGGAAATAAACTCCATGGGCAGAGTCTTTTCCTCGTTTGCCACCTCGCAAAGCGGAACGCGGGACGTTTCGCACAAATAGTTTCCGTTTTTGTCCGCCGCACGCTTAAAACATATCATGACCTCCGACTCTCCGTCAACTGCCGCCCGCACCGCTTCCGTGCCTGCAAGACAGGCTTCCTCCACGTCGGTTTTGCTGGCTATGTGGCTTGCGCAGCGCTGCAAGAGACTGAATTCTATGGCTCTTACCTTGGCTTTGGTGTGCACCTTTACGTAGGAAGCCAAAAATGCGCCCACGCCGCCCAACTGTTTGTGGTTGAAGCTGTCCTGCTCCGTCGCAAGCCCGCTCGCGTATTCGCTTATATATTTGCCGTCCTTGTCCTTTATGCCTTCCGAAACGGCGACAAAGCAATCGCCCTTGCGGTTGTAGACCGCGCTCACGTCGTCCATAAACGCGGAGATGTCAAAGGGGATTTCCGGCACGTAAATCAAATCGGGACCGTGACCGTTGAAAGCGGCGATTGCGCTTGCCGCAGTCAGCCAACCCGCGTTGCGTCCCATGATTTCCACAACGGTGATTGCGCCGTTGAAATACACGCTCGAATCCAAGGAAAGCTCCATGCAGCTTGCGGCGATATATTTTGCCGCCGAGCCGAAGCCGGGACAGTGGTCGGTGAGCGCAAGGTCGTTGTCAATGGTTTTGGGCACGCCGACTACGTTGCATTTGTAGCCGTGGGCTTTGAGGTACGCGCCGATTTTGCACACCGTGTCCATGGAGTCGTTTCCGCCGTTGTAGAGAAAATATCTCACGTTGTACTTGCGGAAAATTTCCAACACCCGTTTATAATCCGTTTCGTCCTCTTCAAAAGGCTTTAACTTGTAGCGTACCGAGCCCAAGGCGGAAGAGGGCATTGTTTTGAGCAGTTCAAGCTCCTCGCGGCTCTCGGAGTTTATGTCGAACAGGTCGTCGTCGAGTATGCCCTTTATGCCGTAGTGCGCGCCGAGTACGCGCGTAATGCAATCGTGATTGAACGCTTCGCTGAAAACGCCGTAGGCGCTGGCGTTTATGACCGAAGTGGGGCCGCCGGACTGGCCGAAAAGCAACGAGCCTTTGAGTTTTTCCATCTGTGAAGAAACCTCCGCATATAGTCTATTGAAATTATAGCAAAAACAGAATAAAAGTTCAATCGTTGCGGGAGAAATAAAAAAATTCCTTCAAGCAAACCCCGTCCGCCTGCCGACTGCACCGCACTGCACGAAAAACGACAAAATACGACATAATAATTGCCTTGCGGGAAAATGTGTGATAAAATGAAGCCAAGGAGGATTTTTTATGCAGGTAATCGCAAAAAGGCGTATAGGCGGAGCGATTGTGTGGTTGGTTTTCGGAGTTTTGTCGGCTGTGTTCGGCGCGGTGACGCTTGCTACGGGGCTTGGCACGATGAGCGACTTGGCAAAAAAAATTGTCGGCGCTTTGTTTGTCGTTTCGGGCGGCGTTTTGACAATTGTGATGCTTGCAAGGTTGCTCGGCAGACCTGTTGAAATTCTTCTTTGCGACGAATTTATGCTCGCGGTAAACAAAAAGTCTAAATTTACCTTGTCGGCAAAGCCCGACGCCGCAGACGACAAGTATCTGTATTTTCGCAAAAGCGATGTGGACAGCGTGTTTTACTGCAAAGCTCAGCGTTTCGGAAAAGACAAAGACTATTTTAAATACTTATGGCTGTGTGTATTGCTGGGTTTTTTAGGTTTTTTTATAGTTTGTTTAATTATTTTAATTGATAATCGCGGGCAGTATTATCCCGCCAAAATCATCTTGAAATTTTCGGACAAGCAGACGCTTGCTCTGTACAATGTGCGAAAGCCCGAAGAGGTTTCACGGTTGCTCAAAGGCTTCGTCAAGGACAGGGAGCCTGTGCCCGTATTCGGGCTTTCGGAGGACGGCGAAGCTCAAAGCCGCGATAACGCCGCAGACGTCCAATCAAAGGACTGAAAGGTAGCGGAAGAAAGAGCAAAAAAGGGGAAGTGGAAAAAAGTTTTTCACAATATTTTTGGAAAAAAGTGAAATAAAAATTCGGACAGGGCGCTTGACAAGGCAAAAAGCAGATATAAAATAAGGGAAAAGAACGGACTCAAACGGGTTCGTTTTTTGTTTGCTGCAGCAGAAAAAAACAAGAAAATACAAAGGAGAATGACATGGGAACAATCAACAAAAAACTGAAAGACATTTCGCCGATTGCGGTGGAAGCGGAGGCGGGCAACGCGGGACGAGTCGTGTACGACTTAAAGACGGGCGTGTTAAAGCTGGAAAAGGAGCTTGTATCGCTGCCCGGGAGCAAAATGCCTCTCAACCTTAAGCTGTATTACGACGTGACGCACGGCGGTTGGAGACTCAATTACGAGCAATACTTGACGCAAAAGTCACAGATAGCGGAGTGGGAAAGCGGCACGGACAAGCCGGACGTAATGTATACCGACGGGAAAATGGAGGACAGATACTTTTACGCTGCAAATCAGGTGGTGCATGAAAGCTCGCTGAGCGACGCCGACGCGTCGGACTACGGCTATTTTGAAAACGAGACCTGTCTCAACATCAAACAGACGTCGACAGGCTGGGAGCTGGAGGATTTGTCCGGCAACGTCATGAGCTTTGACGGCAACGGGAAGCTGTGTTCTGTCGAAAACGTATACGGACACACAAGCTCGGTGACGTCAGGAACAATTACGGACGGCGAAGGCAACGTCTGCACTTTTGAGCGCTCAAACGGCGGCATGACGGTGGAGATAAGAGGCTACAACAAGCGATTCGAGCTTTTGCCCGTCACGGTATCGGGCAGCAGCGGCTGGTATATGCTTGCGGAGTATAAGGCGGAGTGGGACGGGACGGGCGCCGTTTTGCAAAAGAGCTGCACGGACAGGAGCTTTTACCGCCTGCAAAACAACAGTCTTGCCTGCGTTTACGACGGCTTTACGTCTGTGGAAGCTACCTATTCAAACAGCAAGCCGAGCGTACTGGAAAAAAAGGAATATTGGGATTACGGCGCAAGCGTCAGCGGAGAAATCTGGACGCTGTCGCTTGCAAACGGCGAAACGACGGAGAAATACACAGACTTCACCCACACGGCGGACAACCGATACAGTTACAAGGACAGAAAGGGCATAAAAACCGAATACGGGCTTGTGCGCTACGACAGCAACCACCCCGACCTGCTCAAATACGCAAGCATAACGGTGGACGGACTGTGCAAGGCGCCGGACAGAACGGTAACGAGCAATTATCTGGTGGAGAGCTATGTGCCCAATCTCGGCACGGTGACGGACTTCACGACTATATCCGTGGAGGATGAAATCGAGCGAATGAATATAAACTACGACACGTCGGCAATAACCAACAAAAACGGACTTACAATAGCGATGTTCAATCTGTTAAGCTCGCAGGAGCTGTTAAATATGTTTCTGGGCATGAAAAAGGGGACGCGTATCATAAGCGTGTATATGAACGCGTTTTGCTATGACGATGGAGCAACGCCGCTTAAATTCAGGGGGTACGAGCTGAAAAACCTCGCGCCTGTGGTATGCACGGATTTCCGGGACGAGGACGGGAACAGCCGCTACAAGACGTTCACGGTGTATCAGGTGGATTTCTTCGGCATAACGCCGTATGCGCTGAAAGAGACGACGCAGCTGGTCAAGGGGAACAAGCGTTACGTGTCGTACAAGTATTACAACTCCAAATTCGAGCTGGTGAAAGAAAAAGGTTATGACGGAGTGGAGAAGCAATATACCTACGACGCGGACGGACTTATGACGGGCGAAAGGACAGGGGGCGACACTGCATACGTAAAGACGGACTACGCGTTTGAGCAAAAGACGGAAGCTGGAGAGAAGGTGTATGAGGAAAAGAGCACGTTTTACGTGGACGGACAGGAGCGGAGCGCAAGAAACGTCTACGACGGAAAAAAGGAGCTGAAATACACCGAGGACGCAAAGGGAAACAAAACGACGCCCGTGTTCGCAAACGACCTGCTTACGTCAATCAAGGTCAACGGAACGGAAAAAACGAGCTACGAATACGAAAACAACCGCTTAACCAAACTCACCCACAACGGAACAAAGTTCAGGTTCGGTTACGGCTTGGGGTATCTTGGTTCAATAGGCTACGAGACGCTCAACAGTCTTTACAACAAAAGAATAGAATCCAACACCTTGACTCTCTCCTCAACCGACGACGAAAAGACCGTGCAGTACGATACGGACGTCAACGGCTACGTGGAAAGATACACCTATGACAAAAACGGCAGGTTGCTCGGCAAGAAAGAGAAGAAAGCAGGCACGTCGAGCTATGCAAGCGTAATAGAAAACACGTATCTCGAAGCAGAAGACGGCGGCTTGAAGCCGAGCGTGTTGGAAGAGATTGTTGACAACAAGGCAGGATTGAAGTATACTTACACATATGACAAAAACAGAAAGCACGCGACAAAGGTAACGGTCACGAATACAGCCGGCGGAGCGCAGAAATATG